>Ga0114918_10001571_pt1 | contig 20418 bp, 22 predicted proteins | sample LantaG_FD_87015 | JGI IMG/M metagenome (GOLD analysis project Ga0114918, IMG submission 87015) | Deep subsurface microbial communities from Baltic Sea to uncover new lineages of life (NeLLi) - Landsort_02402 metaG | ecosystem: Environmental > Aquatic > Marine > Oceanic > Sediment | place... | reverse complement strand
TAGGGCTAGACATTGCTTCGAGATAAAACATCGCTCCAGCAGCGCTATCCGTATCAAAATAAACACAGTTAGAATATCCAGTCGGGGCATTACCAGTATCTTTCGCGCCGTTTATGAATGCAACTGGTGTAATGTCGTTTTGTTCGATCACCGAGTTGTGAAAATCGCACTGCACTACATCGTCCAGCTTGTGATGTAACACCAGATTCGCAATCGGCTGCGAAAGTGCAACACGCCCGTCTCCCGCGTCTTCGCAGTTCGCGGGAAGGTTAGCAGTGTCCAATGCCAATATCGCAGATTGCGCCATTATAGATCCTTGACCGCCGTGACCAGATTAAGAAATACGGAGGCGGTGTCTTCGCTGCATTGCAGCTTGGCCGCAACGTCACCAGCCGCTATTTTGTCTTCGCCGAATTCCGCTTGCCACGCTTCCCGAAACGTCAGAGCGCGTTCACGTAATTGACAAGCCTCGTTCGCAATCCGCGCCAAAGCTTCAAGCCTGCTTTGCACTTCCTCGATGTTTGTTCCCATGATTCTACCCTTTCAGATTTTTTAGCGTGTCTCCGCGCCGGTCATTTTGTGATAAACGATTAGCATTTCGTTTTTCCCATTCCTTATGGCACCGGTCACACATGTTTACAAATTCGCCGTACTCGCTTTTTGTTTTGTCGAGCCTCGCGTGAACCATTCGCTCTTGTCGGCATATAACGCAAATTCTAGGCACATTATTCGCCTCTTCCGTATTTTTTTAGAAACAAAACAAAACCTATAATTAACGCCACCAAAGTCATTAGCACAATCCATTTTCCAGCTATCATTTTGAAAGCCTTTCTAATACACGATCAAGTTTGTTCGTAGTAGACCTTTGAAATTCACGTTGTATTCGGTCCTGTGTATCTAGTTGCCTTTGTATTCCGTCAACTCGATCATTACTGGCAAAAGAAAAAAACGATAACCCTAAAATAATCACAACTATCGTTAATGCAATTCCTACCAATCTCCATAAGGAATCTCGATACATCACCCTATGATGCTCAGCACAAAGTTTTTCAGGCATGTTATTCATCCTCCGTTACATATGCATCAGGTGTCGTTCCAGCCCAGACTACGCTTCTAAAACCAAAACCGCTTTACTTCCACTGGCACAAATTCCATTAACGGCCATATTATGAAGATTACTATTTCCAAATGTAAATTCAACAGAACTAACACGGTCTGTTCCAACTTTTGGAATTTGAGTTCCTTCATTTGCCACAGCGTCAACACCTATCCCAATATAAACAGTTTCGTCAGAAATATTTTGAATAGAAAGATATCGTCTTAAAGGATTTTTCGCAACTATGACAGTAGAAGTAGCTCCAATCGTAATCTTTGTCTGTGTAATATTTGCGTAATGTTTTGCTATAGAACCACCAGCCATTTTACTCTCCTTTAAAGATCAACAGTTTTTTCAATTCTAACTTCATAGTGATGACCCATCATCATTACTGGATCTATGACTTGAACTTTATAATTATCACTTCCGTCTATAGTAAATCTATCATTACCTTTTATATCTGTTGGTTCTATATACAATAAATATTTAGATCTAGTAAAATCACCACCCGGCTCTGCTTCCCAGAGGGTTTGATCTTCTATTTCTTCTAATCTACAACGAACGTCAGATCCCATAAATGTATCAGTATAGATTGGCTCTCTATAGGCATTCTGTCCCGTCATAGTTGAACGGGTCCAGGAACATCTTTTATTTAATAGGCCAGTAAAGCTCATATTGCTTGTATATCCGCAACGTTAGAAATTAAACTAAATATAAATTCAATAGTCCCGTCCAGACCTCTATATTGATTTTGTACCGCTTGTCCTGAAGGTGTACCTATCCTATACTCATATTTTCCGATTTGTTCCATAATAACATCTGATTTGTAATTTTTACTTTGCTGGAATGTTAATGCTTTTAATATCAGCAGTGTCTGTAAATATTTGATCATATCAGGTGCTTCTTCTCCAAATATACCGACTATTGCTATGTTACCATACCCTTTTGAAAATTTATTTACATCATAGATATCATCACGATCATAAAATATTAGTGTACTACTTGTAGGAGTAACAAATTGTATCCTTCCAGTTTCTGTATCCCACCATACGTCTCTTTCAGAACCTGTTAATGTCAAAGTAGTTGTTTCCATATTGCTCTTTGTTACTACTATCGAAGATAAAGACACTATAGGAACTTTAGGAACAAATATAAAAGATTCTCCATTGCCATTTAAAGTTAAAACCTCAGAACCGTAACTCCAAGACCTTCCAGTTCTTTTTTCTATTATACTCCACGCTTGATTCAAAATCAGATCTGTTATGTCACCAATAACAGCATTTGGATTTACACCAAGTAAAAATTCTAAAACTTCTGATTTTGAAATATAAGTAGCCATTTAGCATCCTTAAAATTTTATTTTACCAGAATTAAGATCTTTCATAAGTATTTCATCAGCATCTTCAATAAATCTTTGCGGTTTTTGTCCTTTTACAGATGTTGCAAAATGTCTCACGCCATTTTCATCTACCCAAGATAAATACTTTCTATTTTTAGGAGTTATCTTAGTTCCATAAGGGCCATAAATCCCAGTACCATCATTTACCCAACTTATTAAATCAGATTCATCATCTTCATTGGTGACAAGGTGTAATTCTATTGTACCCTCTTTTCCGTCAAATACCGCATTTATAGCAAACCTATCATCACCTTTCCTTATATTTAAATCTGCTATTATATCTTTTAATTTTTTACCAGTTTTTTGCCTTTTTCCATCTGGTGCAAGAATTTCTATGTATGATCTATATTGTTGCATTATTTTTTCTTCGAATTTTCTAACATCTTTTGTAAATTTTTTCTTAAATTCATACATCAATTTACCATGTATCTTTTCCTTATTTATCTTTATCTTTATTCTTATCATTCTTCAACCAATTCATTTTATCAAACATTTTGAAACTTTTTTCAAGTATATTGAACATAATACCATTATTATATTTATCGTTCTCAAAATCAGGAAGATGTTTACTTTCTAATTCTTTAATAAAATGTGTAATAGAATCTTCTATTGATATGCCTTTAATCATGCATTCGTCATAATTGAGAATATATTTATTATAATCATACCTTGAAGTAAAAATTGGATAGTGTTCTTTACCAGTTTCTACACATATTCTTATTCTATGTGCTAATTCTAAAAGATTAACTATTTCTGAAAAAACGTAATGATTTTTTGTATCGTGATGAAAATTATTTCCAGATATAAAATCTTTAACATATGAAGCGGCAGATACTACATTACAGCATGGAAATTCTTGTAACCAATTATCAGAAAGTATACAACATTCATTAACTATAAAATTATAGAATATAGAATTAATATGCGTATCCCATCTCATCCTAGGTGAAGGACCGTATAATGAGCCAAGATAAAACATTTTTGTATTTTCATTCATAACACTTTTCATTCTTTGTAAAAATCTTTTATAAGATGGAAATTCTATAGAATTAACTTCACTTATTAAACTTTTAAATGAAGTAATATATATTACTTCATTTGTATTGCAAATTTCTTTAAATTTTTCTATATAAGCTTCTACATAATTTTCAAAAATATCATATCTATAGAATTCATCGATATCTATATCTGAGCACCATACAACTAGGTCATATTCTTTTTCTATTTGAAAATTTATAATATTTGTATTATAGAAATTATTATAATTTATAGAAATATTATCGTTTTCAAAAAAGCAGCAATCAACTATATCTATTGTGAATCCTTCATTTTTCAAAAGATCGCTAAGTATGCACCCAAAATAACCCATACCGCCAATTATAAGCATAGACTTATTCTTAATGGCCATAGAACACTCCTGCAAGGTTTAAAAGCTTTTATATAGTAGTTACTAAACAAAACATTTTAAAGTACGTCTAGAACAATCTATGTTAATCCCAAAAACCCTTATCTATAGAATATCCTGATTCTCTGTGCATTTTTTTATGAACATCTCTTTTCCAACCTTCATAACCATTATATTCTTCTATAGCTTTAAGATGTTCGATATATATCTTAGAAGTGTATGCACAGTCATACCCTTTGTTAGCTAATTTCGTATTTAGCTTCGCATCATTTCCGCCATAAATTCCTGCTTCTGTATATCCACCAACTTCCCAGAAGGCTTCAGCAGAAAGCATTATAAATCCGCCAGCGATGCTATTACCAATATCTTTTCTAAAATAAAACAGATTTCTTTCTGGGATCAGTTTGTCTATAATATCATAGCCTAGAACTGGATTGTTTGAATTCTTCACATATAATGGTGATAACATTCCAAGCTTAGGGGTTTCTTCCATCAGTGATAATAAAGCTGACGTCCATCCTTTTGGCAAAATAAGGTCGCTGTCTGATGAAACAATAAATTTGTAATCTTTATTGACATTCATAAATAAATTATTCAAAGCTTTTGGCTTACCAATATTTTTATCTGATTGATAAACTGCAAACACTTTCAATGGATTATTTTCAACATTATATTTTTCTATTGTTTCTTTTAAGAATTCATACGTTCCATCTTTACTATTATTATCATGAATATATAATTCATATTCATATTCTTCTTCAAGACTTAGTAGCAAACTTTCAATCCATTTTTTTACAGCCTCTTTTCTATTATAAGAAACTGCACAGATAGGTATAGTTTTCATTATAGCCCCTCATTTTCTGAATTTATCATCTGTCGATAAGATTTTTTTGTTTTTAATAATTCAGCAAATTCTTTTCTAAAATTAACTTGGTTATCAACCTTACCAGCATTACCTTCTATCCTCCTTGTTATTGATTCAAGATGTATAGCAACAGACCAAGGTGTGTAAAATATTCTCCAGCCTTTACGTTTTGCTCTAATACAAAATTCCATATCATTAAGGTCAGCATCATATTTTTCATTAAGTTTAACACTACCATAACATTCAGAATCTATCGCGACTAAGCCAAAGGTCACTGTTTCATATTCTTTTATATAATTTGCTGCAAGCCAATTTGATGGTCTATTTTTATATATGTGTGAAGCACCGTGGTCTTTCAGCAATTCAACACCGGCATGTTGTATTATGCAATTATCCACCATCCAGTGTTCTGGATAGGTACAAAAATTTAGATTTTTGTGATTTGGATATATTAGTTTTGCTCCAACCACGCCTATTGAATCATATCTATAATTAAAAGTGGCTATAAGTTCTGTCAGCCATCTAGTGTTTGGAAGTATGTCATCATTCATCAAAACGATATAATCATAGTCTTTACCATATTCGTCGTATATGTCATTATTAAATTTAGAAAAATTATATCCTCCGTCAATATTCTTCTGATATTTAACTATCTTACTTTCCTTAATAGATTTAGTAACTCTGCCATCAAAGTTTCCATCTTTATTGTGATACAAGGTTATTATATCATAATTTTTATATTGTGTATTTCGTTTGATTGAAAATAGACATTTTATAAGTAAATCATAATTTACAAAAGGAATTATTACTAACGCTTTTGGTTCTACTTTGAGTTTGTGAATATGTTCAAATTTTCCCCTATCTATAGGATTTATTTCCAGAACGTCATCTAATTTATTATTCTTTATATATTTATTTAAGATATCTAAAGAAGTTGTGTGAGAAAGTGCTCCGCCATAAGTAAGTCCATAATTACTTTTATGAATCCTCCAACTATATAAAGTTGTTGGAATGTGACCCACAACTGGATTTTTTTCTGACGCTCTAAGTAATAGATCATAGTCCCAGCTTCTGCCATATTCTTTGTTACAAGGTAAAATCTTTTCTATAAATTTTTTGCTGTACGCTGTTAAATGATTTATATATTGACATTGCATTAATAATTCTAAAGACCAGTCTGGTTTTTTAGCCTCAGAAAGTTTTTTACCATTACTATCTATCTGACATTCATTAGTATACACTATATCGCATTTACTATTTTCAAACATGAACGCAATATATTCTGCTGCCCGATCAGATACTAGATCATCTCCATCTACAAAAGCTATGAAATCACCAGTAGCGGCTTTAATTCCATCGTTCATAGATAATGCAATACCAAGATTAGTTTTGTGTTCCACAATTTTAAATCTATCGTTTAGTTTGTATTCACTTAATAAGACTTTTATGTTGGCATCACCATCATTAATGACTACTATTTCTATATCTTTATGGGTTTGTGATAGTAAAGATTCAAAACATTGTCTTATATAATTTTCGCTTATGTTATATAGTGGAACTATAAAAGAAACCTTCTTATTTACTTCAAACATAAGTTTCTTTTCTTTTTTATCTACCTTGTCCTTGTTTCTTTTATTTCTCCTACTATGTTTTATTTCTTCTACGGCTTTTATTTCTTCTACAACTTTCGTTTCTTCTACGGCTTTTATTTCTTCTACAACTTTCGTTTCTTCTATGACTCCACCGATTACAGTCTTTTCAAAATTCTTAGCAAAATTATCAAATCTGGCAAAAGAAGATACGTGTTCTTTTGCCAGATTTATATCTTTCAAAACTAAATCATTGTAATCGTAGAATAAGCGATCTATCTTTTTTGCAGAATTTTCTACATCATCCATCTTTATATAATATGGATGTTCTTTATAGACTTCTTTAAATATTGGTAGATCATAGCATACGACAGGAGTATTCATATAAAAAGCTTCTGCTGGTGGTATACCAAATCCTTCAAACCTAGAAGTCATAAGTAAAAATTTTACACGCGATAATATTTCAAATTTTTCAGTAGTTGAACATCTAATCTTAAGTCTTAAGTCTATTCCTAGATTTTTACAGTTATCTTCTAAATATTTTTTCAATTCTTCTTTTACATAGCCAGATATCATATAGAATATCAAGTCCTTTTTTATGTTAGACTTTGCTAATATTTCTATAATATCTGTGATCCCTTTATGGGCATCCATTCTTCCAACATAAGCTATTGCGTTTTCTCTTTCTTTCAATTCTACCAATGGTATTTTATCTGCCACAATTGAATTAATTCCATTATATACAAAGTTTACTTTATTAGTTATTTCAGGTATCCAAGCTTTTGCGTACATTGAAGGCAATTCTGCATTACAGATAAAAGAGTCACAAGCTTTAGCCACTTTTATATAATCTTCCCAATAAGCACTATTTGATTCTACGTTTGCTTTGATACTACCTTCTATCCAATTATGAGGTTCGTAACACAACACAATTGATTTTTTCTTAAAGCAGTTAGCTATGTTGACAGCGTAGTCAGCTCCCTTAATAGGAGACCCTATAAATTGATTTATGGATTTTAATGATCTTATTTTTTTTGAACAAAAATCTTTATCCACTATCACTTCTACATTTTTTTTATTTGGAAAGTCTGTGAATTCCTCATTAAATATTGGCATGTTATTAGTTATTAGCTTTATATTATGTCCAAGATGTGCTAATGCATATCCTATATACCAAGGATACCAACGACCGCCGCTTATATAATTACTAAAATTCTCAGAGAATATAGCTATATTCATTTTCTCTCCAATAAAAAAAAATAAATCCATATATATAAATAAATAAGGATACGGTTCTAAACCGTATCCTTATTTAATCAATTACTAATGTTTATTTTTTTACGAAACAATATTTGTAGAGAGGTCTTCGATCAGGCACAGTGCATCATCATATTGGAACTTAAGATCGACTCGCTCGCTAACAACATACTTGCGCTGATCAGATTCAATAACTTCTTCACTCTTGAACTTGATCCGCCTACGGTCGCCAAACAAGGGACAATCTTTCTTATAGAGAACTGCTTCCCCCGCAGGAGCGTTAGGAGCTTCATACACAGGAACTCCGTATACGACAGTGACGATACCATCACCTTCACCCGCAGAGCCAAGCCAAGTAATATAAGAAGCAAGTGAAAGGCCAGACTTAGAAGCATCGTGAAAATCATCGTTTGCACGAATATTCGCAGCCTGTTCGGAAGGAACAATACAAACCAAGTCCCTCTTGACTCTTCCAAACTTACCAAGATTATAAATGGCCTGATTGACCAACTCAAGATCAAAAGCACCACCGCCAGCATCTACAGCAGTAGCGGCATCCGTGCCGTCAGCGGCTTCAAAAATGCCATCAAACATGATACGAGGATCATGAACATACCAATTAGCAGCAGTAGCAGAAGAAGGGGTCGGAGCAGTAGCCAGATGATCCTCATCTCCCTGAAGAATAGTATACTCTTCAGCATAAGCAATAGCTTCCGCAAAATCCTTCAAAACCATATCGATGATGTTAGGCAAAGTCCTAGTATCTTCAATTGCCTCTTCATCTATAAGTGTATAGCCCATCAACTTCTTTGCTTCAAACGTCAGAGTGGTCGTAGTAAATTCGGAAGTTGTAGCAGTAGTACCATCTGGGATGTGATAAGCTGCCAGTGCTGAAGTCTTCTTCGGTCTGGTCATAACCCTATCGGTCATAACAAAACTAGCAATCAAACGCCGCATTATGTTTATCTCGCGAATATACGCAATAACTTCATTTGCCAACGGTGCCGGAAGCCAGTCGTTCAGATTCCCACCAGTAGCTACAGATAGAGCTTTTTGAATAGCATTCATTTCACAGTACTCCTTCTATTTTCTAAGTTGATAACATTAATAAATTTTAGTCACGTGTCTTGGACATTTCATTCTGCATTATAAACATCAAACCCTTTGCCTTTTCCTTGTCAAGACCTTCCAATTTTGCATATGCTTCATTGCCTTCTGGGTCTTGAGCAAGCCAAACGACGTATTTAAGCGTATCTTCATCTTCAATACCCTTTAACGCCTTCTTTGGAGTATTACTATTATCTTCGTTATCCTCAAGATCATCTTCCTCTGTACGCTGATAACCCTTGCGCTTATTCTTTTCAGCCTTCAATTCATCAACAGTTTTAGTAATACCAGCTATTGACTCTTCCAAGGTCTTTGCCCAATCAGGAACTTTTACCTCATTATCAGCATCTTTCTTTTCTTTCTTTTTCTTATCTTCATCACTGTCATCATTATCACCGACTTTAGATGCTTCTATTGCTTCGCCAATATTCTTAACATGCTCAACTACTTTCTCGATCTGCTCATTGATCGGCGTCAACGCCTTATCAACTGCTTCTACAACAGATGCTTTGACCTGCTCGTCAATAATCGCACCAGAATGCTCTTTCAGAACTGCCAAAATCGTTTTTTCATCAGCCACGGTATCACTCCTTTTCTTTTTATCCGTTTTAACCTTTTTTGCTTTGTCAGAATTCTTAGTATTTTTTTTACTAACTTTCTTCACAAAGCATCCAATAGACTTTTCTATAGACTTTTCTATAGACTCCACGATTGATGCCATTCTATTACAAGGAAGCCCAACAACACTGACTTCCATTAGATCCATTTCTAACACTTTCCAAGCTATTATATTACCATGATCATCTTTATCGATTTCTATATTTTTAAAATATCCACGTATAGAAAATGAATTAAGGATACCCTCTTTTAATTTTGTCCTTATATCTTTTACGTCATCTGCGTTGGAAATTTTTACCCTGACTTTTATTCCATTTCCATCAAAATAAGATTTTTCAACAATACCAATAGCCATATCTGTATCATGGTTATAAAATACTGTCTTACATCCAGGACGCAAAAGGTCATCTTTAGATTTTAGCATTGCTTCGTCAGTAATTACGTCATCTACTAGGTCTTGATCCGCAGTACAAGCATAGCCTTCAATGTATAGATAATTCTCATTATCTTCATTTTCTTCTTCACCAACTTCTTTTAGAAATTTAAAATCAACATCAAAATTTTGATTAATTTTATATTTTGCAAACTTTTCTTTAGAATCAATTAAGATCTTAATTGATTCTTTTATTTTTGTTGATATTGACATTATCCGAAAGTCTCCTTAAAAAGATCAGTGCTTTCAAAATCAATAATGTATTTATCAATCTTATCTAATAGATTTTTCTTAGTTCCGCCAAAAAATGTTTCAATTACAATATGTTTTAATCCAGACTCGATACCATTTATACATTCGCGTCTAGCGTCGTTATCTTCAAATAGATTTTCTGGATTTAATGCAACTGTTAGCACCTTATATAAAGTGCTATTTTTCATTTCTACTGGAAATGTGTTGACGTTATATACATATTTTTTTCCATTAACGAATATGTCTTTTACTTTAGTGCGATAGCCATATTCGCATTTAGGTATGTCATCTTTAAAATAATCAATTATAGATGATATTTTTATTTTAGATGACTTTATATAAAAATCTAACTTTTTATTTCCATCATCTGCTGTAGTTTGTTCATCTTGTGGTTTATTATTTTCTTGATTTTGTCCTTGTATTCTTCCAGTTTCTGGATCAATTTGTAGTCCACCAGGATTTAAAGATATAGGAGTAATACCCCAAGGCACAGGCGACAAGCCAAGATTTGCTCTTGCTTCATTAATCGTAATAATTCCAGTCGTAACATTTTGGATATCTATTTCTGATTGTTTCGATCTCTCAGCAAGGTCAATACCAGAGAATATCAATTCTAAATCTTTTATACCTAAACCCTTATTTATTATTTCTTCAGTATAGTGATATGCTTCTTTTTCTAAAATTGGGCGTAGGGCTCCATCTTTATATAACTCTATTTGTTCATGTGTATTTAACTTTCCTGTTGATTTATCAATTATTCCCATAACGACAGGTTGCATATTATACGCAGCAAAAATCTTAGTCCTTATCTCTTCCCCATATTCTTGAAACTGCATATCTCTATTTAATACAGCGGTAGAAACCCAATTAACAGGAACATTTACAGCAGCTATTTTATGAGCTTGTTTAAATCCTTTAAAATTAGCATTCCAATATTCTCTAAATCTTTTTAAATCAGTCTTACTCATACCTGTCATGCCAAGTATACCACTAACTTCTCCATTATTTAAAAAGAAATTCATATTGTAGGTAGCTCTCATTATATCAGCAGCCACTGCATTCGCTAATGAATCTAATGGTTTCATCCCATAAACTGTTCCACTGGTAGGTTGAAGTATTATAAATATCATTTCATTAATATCAAAATATTTTGTTTCACTTGGGGTTTTCAATGAAGCTTGTGGAATAATGGCATAAGCGTTTTCAGCTGGGAGATTGCCATGCCCGTCAGCATTTATCCTTATATCAGGAGAATATACGCTATATATTTCCGACAGCTTTCCTTTTTTATCATTTACCTTTTCTATTGAAGATCTTCCAAACACTAATAGATCCCTAATACATTTTTCTCTAATTTCACGGAATGATTCTTTATTCTGATTTGGGTTCGATAAAAATGCCATTATTTCTTTTCTTCTTGAGTCCATAGAAGAATTCATATCTTTGCTTCTATCAATTGGAACTATTAACGGCTTTACTTTTACGCAATCAGCTACGATTCTATTAACAGTTGAATTAACCCATTCATTAAATATGAAAAAACTCCAGCAATCTCTATCAGATAATTTTACTATAGAAGGTTCTAGGTATCTTCCGGCACTAAGTTCTTGTATATAGCCAGAAGCTTTCTTTTCGAAAGATCTTTTCGAAATGATATTTTTAGCATTTATTCTTTTCATAAATTTTATCCTAAAGCTTCAAATGTTCCAGAACCTTCATAAGATTTTTCTGAATTATAAATACTACCAAAGAATCCATCTATAACATCCTTCGTTTTCTTGCGTATGTGGTCGACTTTCTTTCCTTTTATATATTTTAAGTGTCTTGCTTCATCGCACAATACACGATTATATGGATAGAATACTCTATTTTCAGTAATTGCCACCTTAGCAGTTATAGGAACTTCATCATTTCTATCTAATGATAAAAGATCGACTTCAATACCGTCATCTGTTAAACGTTGTCGCATAGTTAAAGATTGAAATTGGTCAAAAGTTATCTTTCCAAAATGGAAACCTTTATTTCTCAATCCTACAATTATATGTTTATAGATACCATCATAATAAATTTCACCATTCTTTATCAAATTTCCGTCTCTCTGACTTGAAGGTGAAATAAAACCAACTAAGTCTACTTCAATTATAGCTTTTTCCATGAAGTCATTTGAATCTGTTATTTCACCATCTTTCTTTTTAATTTCTTGTAGCTCAAAACCATCTAATTTAATATCTATATAACTTTCAATATGAGACATTGAAAACGATGTTCTATCTTTATTATAAGATAAATCAAAATGCATGAAGTATTCTCTATCTGGTTTTGGATGGGACCAATCTCTAAATTGGCCATTACCGAGATACATATTGGCCTTACAATCTTCATAATCATAGCAAGCATAGATATCTGAATTAACACTACGATTCTTATAGATAGGACAACCCCTACATGATTGACATACGTTTTCTTCTAAATAATCTGGATCAGACCAAAAAGATTCAATAACTCCTTGTGGAGTCGCACCAAAATCTCGCATAGTTCTTCTATAATTTCTACCTAGTGCATATTTAAAGTCTGCTTTTGTAAGAAGTGGATTAACTTCCCAAGTTGGTAATTGTACCGCATATGCATCTTCTCTTTCATTACATTCATGCCACTTTTTCATAACGAAATCATCATCATATCTTGGTGTAGTTATTCCTATCATTTTATAATCTTTGGGAAATCTAGTTTGACATGATCCAAAAGCTGCTTCCCAACATTCTTCAGCACGAGATTCTGAGTCGTCATCTTGATCGTTAGTTAGAAAGAACGCTAATTCATCACCAACCCATTGGATTATATTAAATCCTAACCAACTGAATGCCTGACTATTTGCCGATAAAGCTTCTATGTTTTTTATGAATCTTACTGATTCTATTCCTGGTTCAGAATATTTACCAGCAAACCACGGACAGTTTCTTAAGTGACCTTTAAACTCAGCAAAGAATACTTTTTTCGCCTGTTTATCATTTCTTGCCGTATTCACAAAATACATAGGAGATCCTGGAGATAAACCAAAATATTTTTGAGGACTATACATACATAGACATCTGTATATCCCATATAGATGTAAAATTGTACTAATGAAACCCTTGCCAGATCCCTTTCCAAGAAGTAAAATAGCCTCCCGAATATTTTCTTTTACTACCTCTTTAGCTATTTCCATAATCTTGGGACGACACCCTCTTTCACCGTCCCATTTTAGATTCAAGAATTTTTTATCTTCGATAAATTCTTGTATGTCGACTGGAGTTTCTTCCCACAGGTCTTCTTTATCAGAACCTGTTAATCCATATGCTAAATGTTTAAACGGGTCAGATATAGTCAGATCAATATCTATTTTCTTTCTCATTTATCTCGCCTTTTATATTATTAGGTAAGTCCATGATATCAAATAACAGTGGATTATTTCCGTCTTTTACACTATCCCAAAAATTTGTTGCGTCACCCTTCATTTTAAGAAAATATTTCTTTAATTCTTCTTGTTCTTTTATATCTATAGACTGCATATATTTTGATATTGCTGACGACATTTCATTTACTGCATTACCGGCTACTTTTGCGCCAGACACAAATGTCTCAGCACCCTTAGACCATATCCTATTAACAATTAGTGATCCTCCTGGAACCAACACAGCTATAGCAACTGATAAAATTATAGCAACTACAGTCCAAAACTTTACTTTATCAAGCAGTGATTGTTCACTTTCTACTTTAGCATTTATTAAACCCTGTAATCTTGCTATTAATATTCTATTTTCTTCCATCTTACCTATATATATTTCCTTTTCTATTTCAAATTTTTTATTTTCGTTACCTAAATTTTCTATGATACTATTCATTTCTTTTTGAGTATTTTCTATATTAGCGGTTGGACTCCCGATACTACATGTTAAAATTTCTAGCAAGTTTAAAGACTTTGTTAAGATAGATTTTACAACTTGTTCTGTACTAACCATTGAAGCTTCGCTAACTTTATATTTTGCTAACCACAATGCCTTCTTTTCATTTTCTCGGAGTTCTAACGACTTTACTGGTCTTGGATTATCATTTAACTTTTTTGAGAGTTTACTTAATTCTTTTGGAGTCTCTATAGCTTTTTTTGTTCCGAAACCGAATATTGTACATCCAGAACATGAACCCATGATAATTAATAGAATAATTATCTTTTTCATTGCTCAGCCCTTTCTTTCAGCATCCCAATAAATTCTTTTATTTCCAATATACTTAATCCCTCTTGCTTTAATGCTCTAATTATCTTTTTGCTAGTGTTATTTATTGGAATACTTCGTTTTGGCCTAGTCTTCCAATCATCGTTTGGATTTATAATTACTCCACAACCACCTTCTGACAAAATTGAATTATGGCTATCTGGGCTGAATATCATCCTCTTCTTTCCAAGATTTCTAGTTTGCAACCAATATTTTGAATATTCACACAGTGAATGCTCTATACTACGAAGACTTAATTGATTTTCTATTGGTTCGTAATTATTATACCACTTAAATTTTATACCTAACCGCTTAAAGTGTTTATCTTGATCGCGATGCAACTGCTTTAGACGGCTCTCAACGGCATTTTGACCTTTAGTGCTAGGGTAAAGTAGCTTTAAGGCTTCAGTTGCTCCAGGACCAACGTTTACAAAGTCATTAGTAGTAAACCCTTTTAGTTTGGCATAACAAAAATCACAATACACTTCATATGCTATAAATCCACCGACAGCGTGTATTGATTTTACTGCATAAAATAATTCATTCGCATATTTAGCTGAAATTATTTTTTCATAGACAGTATCTAATTTCTTATATAGATCAAATATTGCCAGCAAATAACCTTCATATTTTTTTAATCCTTTTGGTGTAGGGCATGTCAAATGTGCCGATGTCATGACAGACTGCCCCCTATCGACGACAACCTTTAATTTTCCGTAAAATTCTTCAGGATCAAAATCATAATAATTTGGTAATCCAACTTCTTCAAATGTTTCTATCCTATTACACAATCGGTATATTATAGTTTGCCATATGAAATTCTTTAAACCCTTTTTTCTCTTCTTTCTTAATTTTGATTTCTTTAGCTTTAGATAGGGCTTCATTATATTTTCTATATGCCACAGACTTCCTCTATCTAGCTGTCTGTAGATATTGGTATACTTAGTTGTTTTTAAGATGTGATCGTTAGTCCATTTTTCTCTTGGTAAATTTTTAATAAATCTCCTACGCCAGATTAAATGTCTTTCATGCATAAACTTAAAAAATCCATCAATATTTTCTTGGCATTCTTCTATTGTTTCATCTGGATAATGTTCTCTTCTATATGCTCTTTGTGCCATCACACTTCTCCCGTCAGAATAATATACTGGCAATACAATTCATAAAAGTTATCAACATAACTTTTGCGTATTTCTTTTTTAGCTGCTATTTTTCTGGATTTTACATCATATTTTAGGATTTCGTTATACACTTCATTTAAAATATCATATATGTCACTTTCTTCACCTGAATAGCTATTCAGCTTTTGTATCAAAAAGTATACTCTAATCAACCTTGATAGAACAAAGCGTCCATCTTTACACTTTTTAACTTTAAATCTTAAAAATTTTTTCATTTTATTCTACCTGATAATCTGCTTCAATTATATCTTCCTTTTTATATTTATTAAGATCACCACCTGTCTTTAAAGAAATAGTCATTAAAGCTTCATGTATATTTCTTTTAGCACTTTCATCTTCTATATTATCGTTGATTATATCAACGATTGCTCTTAGGAATATTCTTAGCCCTTCTGGTGTAAGAATATAATCATCCTTTGATTGTATCTTGTCAATCCTTTCTGTAACCCTACTAAGTGTTTCTATAACTCTTGTTAATCTATCAATCGAATCTCCATCTGTGATAGTGTGAATGCTATCACTTAGATTCTTTATCATTACAAATTTTTCTGTATTTGACAATTCTTCTATTTCTACTATATTATTTATTTCCTTCATAAATCTATTAGGATTGATTGACTTTCCGTCTACTAGCTTCTTTATGTAATTATTTAAAATGATCCTTAAAGACACTAATTCTGGTCGTATATCTGTCATATCTTTGTCATTTACGAAACAGGATAAAAGATCACCAAGGCTTCCGTCAAACGCCTTTTTATAAGCAGCCAGCATTGGATTCATGGATTTTCCATTGACTAATCCATACGTGTTACCTCCGCCATGCTTTTTACAAAAGAACGATCCCTTTATGACAGGATTGCCGCATCTTTTATTTTTTCCTTTTATTCTACGACCATCTTCATTTCTTAGAGATACAAAAGAAAAACACCTTAATCCCCCACCCAAATTAGCACGATGTTCATCTGGTAGACACGAGGCTGGAAGTGCGATTAGATATCCATATTTTTCCATAAGAAAGTCTAATTTCTTTTCGCTTTTCTTATCTTTGGAAAGATTAGAATCTAATCTTATCATTTTATATTCGTAATCTTCTTTTAGTCCCATAATTTTATGATCCCTGAACGCGTCGGACGCACATATTGCGTACTTCTTGTCCCCTATAGCCCCCAATAGGGGGCGTATAGGGGACAACACGAATGACGTGATTACAAAATAGATAACTATACCAAAATATCAAATATAGTTATTGATTCTAAAATATAAACTCATTGAAAGTTTTTTTATAATAAAAGTTTTTTATAAAAATGTCACAATATTCGTTTTAGTTATTTATATTGTTTTGCAAAGGTAAAGAATATGGAATATAAATTAAAAGTCCTAAATAACAATATCCCATTATTCGCGATCGTTACAGAAAATAGTCAAATCATTTTAAGAACAAGTAATATAAAATTTGCTAAGAGGATAAAATTTCTATTGAATAATCAAGATTCTATAGAATATTTTATTAATTTTATGAGTGAAGAAATTAAAGACCATCTTTGTAAAACCTGTATTCCTTCAATAAAGTGTGGTGATTGTAGATTTGTCAATTTTATAGAAAATTTTAGGAAATTAAAAAATGAGATCAGCCAATAGCATTATAAAAGAATATCTAGGCGCTGGTAGGTCTATAAAACAAATCCGTATTTTATTTCGATATTTTAAGAACAACAGTGTGTCGTTAAGTAAACAAAAATTAAGTAGAACTATTTTAAGGAAAACAAAAAATGAAAGCACATCTACTTTTAGAATTTAGAAGGAATAAGAAAATAGAACAAGTATCAAGAAATGTCAATATCCGTTCTACAAAAACAATACTTGACGATATCATCATCAAAGTTCTTAGAAAAAACAAAAGAAATCTTCCAGATCTAAAACAAGCTATTATAACAAGCCCGAAAGGAAAATTTATATATTCAATAGTTGAATCTCACAAAAGGAAAGGTGTAAAATGAAAATTTCGCTTCCAAAACATTTTCATGATGGTAGAGTTTATTGGGCGCATATGCTAACCTTTAGATGTAATGGAGGATGTCCTTTTTGTATTTTAGATGGAAGAGGTAGACATTCTGATTTTTCTGAGATTTCCGGAACAGAAATTTTAAGTTTTTGGAATAATATTGAACATAAAAATGGACAAAGACTTTCGCTTATAGGTGGTGAAACTACTTTTCATCCAGATTTTTTACAGATTGTTAATGGATTGAAAAATTATTACATCACTGTAACAACAAATTGTTCAGGTCCGTTTTATAAAGATCCAGAATTTTACAAGAAGATTCAACCAGATAAATCTTCTAAATTAAGAATTAATACTTCATTTCATCCGCATCATATAGATCCAAAAGAATATATCAGAGTGATAAAATTATTGCGTAAAACTGGATATTTTGTAGATCAAACGTCTTATGTCTATAGACCTGATATAAATAAGTATCAAAAAGAGATTGATGAAGTAAATAAAGAGATCCATATTGATGCTCCACCATATCTGGGATTCTATACAGAAGAAGATCAATTCAATGCTCCAGCACATCCGAAAAATTTGCAGCCAAATGAAAATTTTCATGATAGTAAAGCTGTAAAAGAAAGATGTGGATTAACAGATCTTACTGCATATAAGGATATGTGCGGTCATTTTGAACAAAGAGAAGTGAACTGTGAACATCCATTTTTATCATTAATCATAGGACCAAACGGTAATTTTTATAATTGTCATTACAAATTGTATTATGATATTGATCCTGTTTGTAATATTAAAAATTTCATACCAGTTGTAGAAAAACACAAAATATGTAGACATTATGGATTCTGTAACTGGTGTGATGTACCAAGAGTAACTTGTTCAATAAATACAACTAGAAAGAGGCTTGTAATCAATAAACTTTGTGATAAGAGTGAATTGGTAAGATCGGAAGTTAGTTATCTTCTGAATGACATTACAGACTTCGCAGAAAAGAATGATTTAATCTATGATTCTAACAGTTGGTTTGAATATGCATATACTATGTTATATTCTGGCAAAAGGCATAGATGTAACGTTTTATATATTGGAAGTCCCAATGTTGCATTTCCATATTATTTGATAGAAAAGGGTTATAACGTCACAATGATGAATAAACGTAATACAGATTTTCATAAGATCAATCTTAAGTATATTGAAAATTTTGATCTTATACTAAATTTTAAGACAATCCAGCAAAAAAGAGTAGACGAAACATTAGCTTCAATTAATATTAGTAAGTATTTACGTCAAGGAGGCTATATGATTGTCTCTACGCACTTTGGTAAACAACCCATAACTAGGCAAGCTTTTTATAACAAAACCGTCCAGGACCAATCAGACAGCGGTTTTGAATCTTCAATTGTATTTAGCGGCAGCACGTTTTTAAATAAAGTAGTAAAACCACTAGAGATGAATGGATTTACACGTATAGGAGATACAAATTATAATAATGTGAATCTTGATGATGTTTCTAATCTTATTAAAGATAAAGATTATACAACTGGCATTGTTTGTTTAAGAAGGGATTAATATATTTGAATGGGAAGATGATGACTACAGGATACAAGAGCATAATTATCTTTGTAACAATATAGAAACTATAGGGTTGAGGATCGGTGAATTATGTGATCCTAAACGCATTCCGCTTGATGAATATAAAAGAAGGTGGTTTAAAGATTTTAAAGTTTGGGAATATCCGAAAGTTTATACTTGGTTAAGAAAACTAGGCGCTGATAATAATAAACTGAAGGTTATGGATTTTGGTTGTTGGGCTTGCCCATTTCCGGAATTTCTTGCTACTGAATTTAATATGGAAATCTGGGGTGTTGATAATGATGATTGGAAAGATTTAGGTAAAATCGGTTATGAAAAAATTAGAAGTGCATATCCTAATGTAAATTACTTTTTTGATGATGTAGAAAAACTTCCAGAAAATAATTTCGATGCAATTTTTTCATGTAGTGTTTTAGAACATATACCTCAAAATTTACAAATAGAAATTTTAAATTGTCTAAAAAGCAAATTAAATAAAAATGGAAGGATGTTACATATAGTGGACTTTTATTTTCCAGAAAAACACGGTAAAGAAGGTAGGCGTATTAATTTTTGGGATATTTGTAAGAAAATGAATTATGAAGTAAAAACGCCTAACTTATGTCCAGGAAATCCAACTTTTGATTTTGAAAAAATTAGAAAAGAAAAATTAGTTAATTTTTTAAGAGAATGGAATCAAGAAGCTAGGGTCGTCATAGGAGATGATCTATGAAACCTAGATTACATTTTTATGGAAAATACATGGGTGACATGAAGATTATTTTTAATACGATAAAAAGCACTAATGATTATGATATATCATACGATTTAACTGGATTCGGATCATCTAGACGCATAAGAAATCCACAATATATAATTACATCACATTCTATGCCTAATTATGTGAAAAATAATAGTAAAGAAGTGCATATGCGTCATGGTTACGGAGTTTTCCCTTGGATTCCAGATAAAAACAAAAAAGATGAATTGCTAAAAGATTATGAAAAATTTTATGGTTTTAGAATTTTCGGTGATAAAGATTATAAAGTTTTTAAAGATTGGGGTATACCAGAAAAAAGATTAATGATGATAGGCTTACCGTTTTCAGTAGATTTACTATCACTAAATAATAACGACGAAAGAATAAAATTTTTAAAGTCTAAAAATTTAGATCCAGAAAAAAATACAATCTTATATGCTCCAACTTGGACACATTATGAAGAAAGAGGATTTTTTGTAGAATGGTATAAAAACAAAGAAGATGAAAAAGAAAAAATTAACAGCCTTTGCAAATTTATAACAGAATATTTGAATTGTAACTTTATAATAAGGTTTCATGAAAAGCATCGTTATAATGAAGATTATCTCAGCATATATAAAGATATT
>Ga0114918_10001570_pt1 | contig 20419 bp, 20 predicted proteins | sample LantaG_FD_87015 | JGI IMG/M metagenome (GOLD analysis project Ga0114918, IMG submission 87015) | Deep subsurface microbial communities from Baltic Sea to uncover new lineages of life (NeLLi) - Landsort_02402 metaG | ecosystem: Environmental > Aquatic > Marine > Oceanic > Sediment | place... | reverse complement strand
TAAGCATTTCAGCTACATCTAAAATGAAAATGGCAAAATCTAATGATGAAGTTCCTGGGATAGCATCTTTTTATAAAAACCAAATCGATAATAACTTACCAAAAGCATCTGCAATTGTTAGTGACATAGAGTTAACTTTCAATAACATTACCGGTTTAATGAATGAATATAATGCTAATTGGATGGAAAGCGTAACGGCTCTTGGTCTTGGTGGCTCTGCAAATAGAGCAAAGCAAGTTCTTGTGTCTATCGAAAAAGCAAGAAATGTTTTATCAACATACGTAGATGATTATGGTATGATAAAATTAAAACTAGATGAGGCTGCAAATAAAACAGAACCAGTAACAGCTGGTCAGCGGCTTATGCTTGTCGCTCAGGAAATAGAAAAAAAAACTTTAGATTTTGAAGAGCCAAAAGATTTATATTCTACATTAGCAATTAAAGAAGTTAAAGAAGATAAACCTAATATTGTAATGGAGCAAGTTCAAAAAGCTGTTGCTCCAATAGTATTAGCTGTTGTTCCACGAAGTATAGCGTCTTCACCTACAAGGTTTAATGCTTTATTTGCGCTCTTTGATGCGGCAACTGTTACATGTCAAGCTGCAATACCTCAAAAATTAGTTCAATGGTTTGCTGGTAAAGGTGTCCCAGCTGCAATGAATGCTATTGGTAAGCCAGCAATAGGCGTTGCTTCTAAAGCAATTTCTTCTGGTGCTGGTAGTCTTGCAGGAGCAGCAACAGCCGCTCTTACTGGATTGGATGTTGGGCACAGTCTTGGAAAGTATCTTACTTCTGGTGATAGCTTAATGGATGAAACTTCACAACTAATAAACTATTTAGAACAATCATCCAGTGGAGCTAAAGATACAGAATGGGGTAAGCTTAATAGAAGAATGCAAACTAAGTTAGCTGGATCCGCATATATAATAGAGAAGGGTTTGAATGAAGTAAAGTCCAATACATTTTCTGAGAAACAACTAACAGAATCTAATGTTCAAACTTTAATAAATAGCATTAATGGAATGTCAAAAGTAAGCCAGGGTATTGTTAATATCTTAGAAGTTACAAACATATTAAAACAAGAAGTAACAAGAGACTTGTATATTAAACATGGTGAAAGCGTTATGGGGTCTGCTGCTAGAGGTTTAGATGAAGCTGTTAATTTTGTTTCAACTTTTGGTGGCTTGTTAGGCGACAGAAAGGTTGGAGAAAACCCAACTGGATTTGCAAATATATATAATGCAATGATGGATTATGTAGCTGAAATAGAAGCTATGATTTTAAAAGTTCAAGAGACATTACTTCCATATAAAAACAATTTAGAGCAGTTTAGAGGTTTGTTGAAAGAAGTGCAACCATTAGTTGCGGATGCTGCAAAAGAAATTAAAGAAGGTAAGGCTTAGATTATTTGGATTGTTGTTTTAGAAGATATACATTCTCTTCATGATTGCTTGATATGCTCATTATCATATCATCCAAACCTAAACTCATATCACCAGCATCTTTTATTGAATTATAAAGTTCTTCACTAAAAGCTAAGAAGACAACTTCTGCTTCAAGGCTACGTTCAGTTAAGTCTTTGTTAGTATATTCATCAATAAATGTTTTTGCAATTTCTATATGTGCTTGTGTGTTCATGTGTTCAACGCCAAAGACACCAATTAATTTCTCAGCAGCGAGATCTAAATCTTCAGAAACATTTTCATACAACCTATTAAAAAGCAAATGTTGCCCATAATACTCATCACCATCACAAGTCCAGTGTGCAGTTTGGTGAATTATAATTAAGCCTCGCAACATACCAACATACTCATTTAGCATTTTAGCGCTGCTGTTTTTTGATTTTTTGTCGTCTTCTATTTTTTTTGCTAGTTTGAATAGTTTGCTCATATCCCCTCAATTGTGTGTAATAGCTGTAGAATATATATAATAATTGATACCTGTGTTATATATTTAAGTATGGCATTTAATTACATATTAAATACTACTCATGATAATTTTTGGGAGATAAATGAAAAGGACAATTTCTAAAAGAGTATTTTTACGTTTGACTGCTCAAGCAGATGAAGCTGACATATATGGACACACAGACATCGCATCTAACCTCACATCTCAAATATTAAAATATGCTGATGATGTTAGAGATGAAACTGAAAACGAAGACTATGTTTACAGTAAAGATGATATGATGGAGGAGATAAAGGATAATCTTTGGGATTGTGCGTCAAGAATGTTTGATTATTATGATGAGATACCTGACGCTAGAGATATACAAAGCATTATAGATTTTGAAGCTGAAAGCTTTATTAGTTATATAGAGAGTTTAGTTAATAAAGATGTTGGACCTTTTGAACCTGCAACGGCTGGTGAAGAAAAAGAAGATGATGAAGACTTTGTTGATGACGACGAAGAGAAATTCGTTTCTTTATCTGAAGATTTCTTTAGTGATGATGTAGATGAGGCTGAAGAGGATGATGAAGAAAAACAAAATAATGAAGCACAAGAGGACTAATGCCTAGTATTAAAGACTTAATAGGTGATGGAGCGGCAGGACGAGGATCTTTTTGTGACGATCCTGTTGTTGAAAATAAAAAAGGTTTGAAGATAAACAATTCAAAATCTAGAATAAAAGCTGTGCCAGAAAGAATTGATATTTCATCAAATGCTCAACATATATTGGCTGATAGAGAATTCCAAAATAGAATTGGATGGAACTTAACATCTCGACTGTTAGCTATATTTAAAGATAAAAAGCTACAAGAGAATAAGACTCAAACAGAAAAAGAAGATGAAAGTATGTTATTGCAAGATTATGTAAAGTTTGCACATCTTATAAATAACGATCAGACACAAGAAGAAGGTTTAGGTACGATTGCTTTTTCTGTTGCCATTGTTAAGTGTGCATTGCTCCAAAGGGATGAGATAAATGAGCAAAGCAGAAACATTAGTGTTTTATCAAAAAGACTTTCTGCGTTAGAAGCCGAAATCAAATCTAAAAACAAATAGCAAGTCAAGACATTTTTGACCTTATAGACATAAAATATGAGTGATACTATAGACAAGAAGCAAATCTTTTCTCTTATGGTTGAAGAGAAAGAAACATATCAAGAGTATTTAAAATTATGTCAGAAATACAATGTTGCGCCAGATCCAATTGTGACGAAAATATATACAGAAAGATTGAATCTTCTATCAGAATTGTACAAAATGGGTGGAACGACATTAGCAGCACGCTTGAAGGGTTCTCCACAATAATATCAAAAGCAAATCAATCAATTGACATAATTGAATTTTTAGATAGCAAATTAGATATATCATATACACCTTCTAACGCTGGTTGGAATTATAAGGCGTGTTGTCCGTTCCACAAGAGTGGTAACGAGAGAACGCCTTCTTTTTTCATAAATAAAGATTCAAATAGATATTTCTGCCAAGCATGTAATGCTCATGGTGGAGTTGTTGATTTTATAAGTAAAACATATTATAGACCACAAATAGCAGTTGCAGAACATATATTACAATGCGTAGATGGCGGCGAAGTTATTATTGATGATGAAAGTGTAAGTAGAATAAAAAGAAAAAAAATAGCTGATGGTTTGATTCTAAAAATGTCAAACATACATAGAGCTTTTATTTTAGAAAATGATGACGATGATGCTGTTGAATATGCAATGAAAATAATGAAAGGCTTTGACTTGGTTTATGTTTATAATAGTGAAAAAGTAGAAGATAATATAGAAGAGATTCTTGAACATTTCAAGATGTATCTAAAGAAATACTAAACTTAATAGGTAGAAGAATGACTAAAGAAGTTTATATTCTCATTAAACAAATTTATGATGTATGGGAAATACTTGGCGTGTATTCATCAAAAAAAGGCGCTGAAGATCGATTAGAAGATGAACGGTTTGAAGCTGAAACATCTGACCCTGGTTGTTGGGGTGAAGGTGGTTGGGATGAGAAACGAGATTGGTCAAACGGTGGTAAGTATATAAAAGTTAGAAATGGAGATGCAATTAAAAATTGTTACTTTATTGAAAAGGAAGTTGTAATATGAAAATACTTTTAATTCCAGATTTGCATCTGGGTGCTGGTACTTCTATAGGAAAGGACCTGTATAATACTGGTTTAAACTCTAGGGTTCAGGACCAGAAAGACTTATTAGATTTTATCTTGGCTAAGGCTGAGAGCGAACAAGTTGATAGATTAGTTGTTCTTGGAGATATATGGGAGTCACCCAAACCAAATCCAACTGTTGTACATATATTTTTAGAATGGTTGCTGGAGGCTTCTGAAAGTTTTACTATTGATATTATACAGGGTAATCACGACTTTATAAGAGGTGGTGCTAATAAGATATCAATGCTTGATTGTATTAAGCTAGCAGAAATACCAAACTGTAATATCCATACTGAAATTGGATATGATTATACTGATGGTAACTATATGGTTTATGTTCCATTTACTGATAGAGAACAGATTGGAGCAAAGACAACCTTAGAAGCTCAGCAAATGTTACAAGCGCAGATAAAAGAAGTTATTCATGAGGATATTGCTGATGGATCTATAATGCTTTGTTTTGGTCATTTAGCTTTGGAAGGTAGTATGTGGGTTGGTAATGAAGTTGCTGATGACCATAATGAAATTTTTGTTACTAAAAAGATGATGCAAGATTTGAATTTTGATAGAGTTTTTATGGGGCATGTACACAAGCATCAAACTATAAGTAAAAGATATCCATTCATGCAACATGTTGGTAGTTTAGATAGAACAAAGTTTACGGGACCAGATTCTACAGATAAGTACATAACAATATATCAAGATGGAACAAGACAAGCACCGCAAAGAATAAAGCTTCCCTGTAGAAATCTTGTAGATATACCAATAAAAGTACCAAGTACAGAAAGAAATGAAACTGATTTTGTTATAAACACTATAGAACTTGCAGACAAACCATTAGAAAATTCTATTGTGAGAATTAAGATTGAAGCTAGCTCGTCAGAATATAAACATGTTGATAGGAAAAGGATTAGTGATTTCTTAAGTGACAAAGGTGTTTTTAATATAACTTCTATTACAGAAACAAAACACAATGAACAGGTTTTAAAAAATGATGTTGGTATTGATGAAAACATAGATCATTATAATGCTATTGATATTTTTGTTGATGGAATGACTGGTAGTGATGATTTTAAAAATGAGGTAAAGAAAGTTTGTAAAAGTATAATAAAAGGGGTACAGCAGAAATGATACCAAAATATCTAAAAGTAATCAATTTTATGGGGCATAAGGAATCAGAAATTGATTTTACAAAGCTAGCAAAAGCTTCTATTATAATTGGTATGGAAGATGGATCGTTCAAAACAAACAACGCTGTTGGTAAAACAACATTGTTTAATGCTATATATTTTGCATTGTTTGATGCAACAGTTGGAAAGAAGTCTAGAGTTATAAGACGAGGAGAAAATAAGTGCGAGGTTGAACTTACCTTTGCAATGGCAAGTGGTGAATATAAAATACAACGATCAAGAACAAAGAGTACAAAAACTGTTCAGATATTTAAACAAAACGATAAAGTTTGGGAAAACTTAAGCGGAAGAACAAATTCTGATACAGAAAAAACAATCTGTAAAATCCTAGGGATATCACAGAAAATGTTTGAAAAAAGTTCATACTTCAAACAAGATGATAAGTTTGACCTAGCATCAGCAACAGCCGAAAAAAGAAAGGCTATTATTATAGACATGCTTCACCTTAAAGAATGGAGCCTCTATGAAAAACAAGCTAAGATTGTAAAAGCTGATCTTGAAAAAGATATAGAAGTTTTAGAGAAAACTATATCTATAATGGGAGACCCAAGTAAAAATATTTCCAAATATAAAAAATCTTTATCAGATTTGTTGCCTCAAATAAAAGAAAAAGAAGCAGAGCTAAAGCTGCTTAATAATGATATTGTATTAAAAACAAAAGAATATAATGAGTTAAAAAGAAAAAACTCTACTGGAACAAAGGATATTGAAAGCAAATTAAAAAGTGAGAATCTTTATTTGAAAGAAATAAATAAAGATATTCTAAAAATAGAAAATGAAATTAAAGAAAAAACTTTTAGAGTTAATAAGATAATGGAATCTTACAAGGTAGAACAAGAAAATTGCCTTAAATATAGAGTAAGTTATGAACATATAACATCTAATTATCCAGAAGAGGTTCCAGATTCATTATACAATAATCTTAATGATGAAATTATTCATTGTAATAACACGATAACATCTCTAGAATCTTCCTTTAAAATACTTGCAAAGGATGTTCCTGATGATGATTTCTGCCCAACATGCTTTACTGAGCTAAATGAAAAGAACAGAAATGAAATAATGAAAATAAAGCAAGACAAGCTTAATAAAATATCTGTTGACACAAAAGAAGTAAAAGAGAAAAGAAAGTTATTACTGGAGAAAAAGAACAAGTATGATATTAAAATTGGTGAGTTAAGAAAGTATGTAGCACACAAAGATACTTGCGTGGATAAAATTTCTAACTGTGAAACATCTATGAAATATATGGATGAACAGTTGTCTTATATAAAAGAATCAATAGAAGATAATTCTAAAGATTTAAAATCTAAGAATGAAGCAAAAAAGAAAACTGCAAACACAATTTATGAGTTAGAACAAAAGATAGAGTCTACAAATAACATATCTTTTGATGAAGAAATAGATGTCTTAAAGGTTGATATAAATAATTTGAATAAAAAAGTAAATAAAGAAAAAGATATTTTGATGGGGTTTGTTTATAATAAAGGCGGTTGTGAAAAAGAAATACAAACAAACAAAAAAGAATCAGAGAAGTTGAAAAAGCTAAAAGTTGAACTGAATGAAAAGAAAAAGTTGTGTTCTGTTTATAAAACAGCAACTTATACGTTTAGCTCTCGTGGTATACCTGCTATGATTATTAGCACAGTTTTAGATTCATTACAATCTGAAGTAAATGCCGTGTTGAATATTCTAAGACCAAGCATTCAAATACAATTCTTTTTAGAAAAAGAACGTAGTGATGGTAAGCAGGAAGACACACTTGGTATGAAATTTTTTGTAAACAGTATAGAGTGGGACTATGAAGAGCTTTCGGGTGGACAGCAGGCTTGTATCTCTTTAGCTTTGAAATTTGCTATATCTGTTATAAACAGGAAGAGATGCGGTGCTGACATAAGGGTTCTTTTACTTGATGAGGTAGATCAGGGTTTAGATTTCGCAGGGAGGGAATCTTTTTATAAAGTTGTGCAGAAGTGGAGTGATGACATTGTTATATTAGTTATAACACATAGTGAGCAGATTATAGATATGTTTGACTCTAAGGTATTAGTTTCTAAAGAGAATGGAATAACAACAGCTAAGGTGATGACATGAGCAGAAAACTCCTAGTAATAAGTGGTAAAAAGAGGCATGGTAAAGACACACTTATTAAACACATAATTGATGAGTATAATAAGATAGTTGGGTATGAATGCGAATTAGTATCTACTGCTTTTGCCGATCCAATAAAAAAGATAGCAAAGACAATGTTTCCGCAAATTACAACTAAAGATCTTTGGGGTCCAAGTGAGAACAGAGATAATATTGTTAAGGGTTGTATAAACCCAGCAACTGGAGAGCAGTTAATTGTTAGAGATGTTCTAACTACTATTGGCAAATGGGGTAGGGATTGTAATAAAGATTGTTGGGTTGATTCAACACTTAGTTATGTCAATAGGAAGGTGTTTGATTCTAAGTACCCACATGATGAAATAGTTTTTAATTATATCATATCTGATGGTAGATTTTTAAACGAATTAGAGGCTTCAAAAAAACATGGTGCTAAAATTGTAAGAGTTATAAGGCAAGATGTTGTATCTGAATCAACAGATGAGTCTGAAATTAATTTAGATAACGTTCCATTAGATTATTATGATTACGTTGTTTATAACACATCTTTAGATAAATTAGCGGAAGAAGCTAAAAAAATAGTTGATATGTATATTTTAGAATAAAAACATGGCTGTAATAACTTTAACTGCAACTCCTTCCGAAAGAGAATACGTTGCTGGTATACCCAGCAATGTAACTCTAACTACAAATATAGCATCAATGATTTTTTATACGTTGGATGGTAGTGATCCAACAAGCAATTCAGAGGTATATACTGGACCTATAGATTTGCCAACTAAAAATCCAAGTGTAAACTTAAGAGTATTCGCAACTAACGGTGTTGATATTGATGCAAGGCTCAATATAGTATATTCTCCAGATTGGACTGATTCTAGACGTCCACATTCTAAAGTAACAATATTATATCCGCTAATCAACGGAGGGTGGTGTGGTTGGCGCGGTGGTCCTCAAGAGGCATTATACAGTCAACCAGCATCATATACTGTTGACCAATATGGTGTACCAAATAAGCAAGAAGATGGTTATGGAGCAAACCCCTCAACATACCCAGTTAGAGGCTCTGATGAGCCAATTCCAATATTTGATTTAAGATATTCGGAGTCTAATGATATTGGAGAAATTGGTGAAGATATTGGAACGTTACCAAAGATAACAGTATTACATGCGCCTCCTCCACCAGAAGCTACTGATGCAAATAAATCTACGTTTAATCCAAGAGCAATGGTTATGTTTCAAGATAGTAGGAAAGAAGATGAAAATGACCATATTATAAATAGACAGTTCTTTGAATCTCAGAACTTTGAAAAATATGCATATGGTGGAAAGTATGGCAACTCTATGATTAGAGAAGGCGATTCAGTTCCACATGGTTCTTTGTTAAGATATCTTTATAATGAAAAAGAAAATACGATAACGTTTTATTACAGAGATAGCCTTACTAATCAATGGATTATCAGCACAGAACCATTTAACCCACAATCAATACAGGCAAACCAAAGACAACCAACTGGAAGGTATGTAATGCCAAATGTTGGTAACAATAGGGTTTATAAATGGTTGTTATTCAAGAAGACAGCAATAATCTAATAAAACTTATACAGTCAGTTTTAACTGACGATTTAAGAAAAAAGAAATATCAAGGTTCTTCAAATAAAATGAAGGGTCATTGCTATGTTGCATCAGAAGCCCTATATCACTTATTAGGTGGTAAAGGTTATGGGTGGATACCACAGAACATTAAGCATGAAGGTGAAAGTCATTGGTTCTTACTACATGAAAGTGGTAGAATAATAGACGTTACAAGCTCTCAGTTTATAACTAAGGTACCAACGTATAAAGCAATAGGTAGGGGTTTCTTAACAAAACAACCATCTAAAAGGGCTAAGATTGTAATAGATAGGCTCGCCTTAACTAAATAAAGGACAAGCCTAATCTTTTGTTTTCCCATAGTCTTATGGAAAAGAAAAGAACAAAATTACCAGTAATAAGTTATAGTAAGATAACAACATACAAAGATTGTCCTAAAAAGTATAAGTTTGCTTATATAGAAAAGCTCCCAAGAGTTGAAAAGCATTATACTATCTTCGGTCAATTCTGCCATGAAGTGTTAGAGACATTTCATAAATACTATCTTGATGACAAGATGAAACATTTGACATTTGTAGAAGCGATGCATAAAGCTTTTTATAGTTCAATTGATAATTGGAAAGACAAGATAACAAAGGAGCAATTAGATGAAGCTCATGCAATTATGCTTGATTATCTCATAATTGTTTCAGCTGAAAAGGAAGAAGAAAAACCAATAATTTTATCTGTTGAGCAAAAAATATGGACACCAATTAATGATGAAATTGTTTTATATGGATATATAGACAGGGTACAAAGAGATAGTGATGGTATTATTCACGTAGTAGATTATAAAACAACGAAGGATCCTAAATACTTAAAAGATAGAACTCAGTTGTTATTATATGGTTATAGTTTGTTTGTTGATGATGAATCAATAGAAACGATAAGAACCTCATATATCTTATTAAAACACAAGATGCGATATATGACAGCAGAACACACAAAGGAAGAACTTATTGAAGCAAAAGATAAGCTATTAGAACGATGGAGAGAAGTTGTTGATGATAAATTATTTAGAGCAACACCACTTAAGTTTAAATGTTCTTTCTGTGATTATATAAATAGTTGTACAGAAGGTCAAAATGTAATGTTTGGATCAAATAAACACTTTGGAAAAGTAGCGTGGTAAAGGAGTTATTATTATGGGCATAGTTTCACAAGAAAAATTAGAAGATTGTAAAGAAAAAATCAAATTTGAATATGATTTAGATAAAATTAAAGAAACAATAGATGCTGTTGCAAAAGATATTGGTAGGAACCATAAAATAAAGGGTTATAGAAAAGGAAAGGCTCCTTTAGAGGCTGTAAAGCAAGTTGCAAAAAAGTATATTATGGATACAGCAAAACAAAAGTTGGTATCTGAATCTTTTGAAGACATACTATATGAGAATAAATGGAAGCCATTTGGTCAACCAAAAGTAGTTGAAGTATTATTTAACAATAAGAACTTCAATATTGAGCTTGAAGTGGGGCACGCTCCTTCTTTTGATCTTGTTCAGTATAAAGATTTTGAATTAGAGAAGCCATCATCAGAAATGACAGTGGAGTCTTTCAAAGAAAAAATGAAAGAAGGTCTTTGTAAAGAATTTGGAGACTTACACATTTTAGACGACGAAGACTTTGTTTTATTGGGTGATGAAGTTTGTATTAGTTATACTGGTACAATTGATGGTGAAGAGTTTAAAAACAATACGGGTAAAGATGTTAAGTTTATTGTTGGGAGTGGTAAAGCATTAGATGGTTTAGAGGATGAGATTGTTGGTATGAGTGTGAATGAGGTTAGAAAAATTACACTTACATTCCCAGAAACTTTTCCACAAAAAGAAGTTGCTGGTAAAGAATGTGAATTTGAAGTTACCTTAGATTCTGCAATGAGAAAAGAGCCAGCTGAATTTGGTGAGGAAGTTGTTAGTAAAGCTGGGTTTAAGGATATGGATTTGTTTGATAAGACAATTGAGATGAAAGCCAATGAAAAAATTGAGGAATTTGAATTTGTTCATTATAGAGCAAAGATTAATGAGAAGTTGTTAGAAGTGAATCAAATTGCAATTCCTGATTGGATGAAAACTGAAATCGCTAATAGCCTTGCAAGAATGCAAAATAAAAAGTGGGAAGAGCTATCTGATGATGAAAAAACTAAAATGTTATTAGATTCTGAAAAGAAACTAATGATATCTTTTATATTGGATTATATAAAAGAAAAGGAAGTTGAAGCAGTAATGAGTCAGGAAGAAGTTATTTCAACCATTAATGCTAATATGCATAGATTCCCAGCTAATGTTAAGGATCAGCTGGCGAAAGGCAGTAATCCACATTTGATGTCTCAGGTATCGTCAGAGATTCAAGATGAATATCTTATGAGGTGGCTAATCAATCAGTCAGTAAAAGATTCTAAGTTGAATAAAAAAGTAGAAGATGAAGTTGAAAACAAAGAAGAAAACAAGGAAGAGGTAGTTGAAAATGGCTAAAGAAGAGAAAAATTTTGGGTTCCCTGAAAAATATAACAAGAAGCTAAAAGCTAGTACTTTTAAAGAAGACGCTAACACAATGAGCGATGATGAGTTAAAAGCGGCTCTTCTAGCAAGTGAGCAATCCATAAAAGAACAGGAGAAGCTAATGGATGCTCATACGCAATTACAAGAAGCAAAAGAACTTGTAAAGACACTCGGTGGCGGCTTTAGAGATTCAATGGCTTATGAAACAGCTAAAATAAAGTATTGCCTATACATGTTGGAGACGCGAGGAAAGCTTTAGATTTAGTCTGACAACATCATACAATTGTTGCATATAAAGAGAACGAGAGAGCCTCGTTCTCTTTTTTTTAATCAAGCCTTAAATCAAACTCTTTTTAGATTTGAAAGGGCACTTTGGAGGAACATGGAAAATCAATACGTGTCATTACATAATCATACTATGTACAGTATGATGAGATCTATTATTAAACCAGTAGATTTAATCGCAAGAGCTTCGGAAATGGGAATGAAATCTGTTGCAATTACAGATTCTTTTACTTTTGGTGGTGTTTGGGACGCTTATAAAGCATCTAAAAAGAAAAACATCAAACTTATAGTTGGTGGGCAGTTTAGTTTTCTTGATGATAGAAAACCAATATTTGATTTCAACTCACATACTACAAAAGTAAAACCAAAGATACTCCCAAAAACATTAGTATTATTAGCAAAAAACAAAATTGGATACAAAAACATACTAAGTTTAAACATCAATTCATTTGATTGTAGATTTAATAAAACCCCATTGATTGATTGGGAGTTGTTAGAAAAGCATAGCGAAGGTGTTGTTTGTCTAACTGGAGATGCTACTGGCATCTTAGCGCAAAGCATTGCCTTAAGAAATTATGATAAAGCAATTACCGATGCAAAAAGACTTAAGGATATATTTGGTGAAGAAGATTTAATAGCAGAAATAGAACCAAACAATTTACAAATTGGTTTCTGCGATCAAATACTAACAAATATGAAAATGTTAGATTTAGCTAAACAATTAGATATAACGCCAATAGTAACTAGCAATGCAAGATACTTAAAGAAAGAACAATTTAAAATTCTAGATATGCTTATGGCTATCAGTAGCGGTCGAAGCTTCAAAAGCAGATCAAGACCCAAATTTGAGTATCCTCAATTATATTTACACTCAAGGCAGGATATCGTAGATTTCTTTAAAAGAAATTACTGCGAGCAACTTGGGGAGACCCTATGTGATAATACAATAGACCTTGCTACTCGTTTTGAGAAGCCAGAATGGATAAAGCCAGAAGTTGTAACTGGAGAAAAGGTTCAGCTTCCAACTTTTGATGTTAAGGGTGAGGAGTGTTATGATGATTATTGTAAATGGGAAAGTAGCGTTTCAGAAGAGGTAAGAGTTCTTGATGATGATAAAAAATATATGAGGTATTGGTGTGAGCAAAATTGGGATGAATTAGTTCCGAAAAACAAAGAAGCGGAATATAAAGAAAGATACGGAAAAGAGCTTGAAGTTTATGAAAAGTTAGGTTTTAGTTCTTACATGTTAATAACTGCTGACTTTTTGCGTTGGGCAAGAGAAAACGATGTCGCTATAGGTCCAGGTCGTGGCTGTTTACAATATGATACACTAATATTAACAAGAAATGGTTTTAAAAAACTTGGTGAAATAAAAAAAGGTGAAAAAGTATACACTCACACTGGTAATCTTAAGAAAGTATTAAATACATTTGAATTTGATATAAAAAATGAAGAGTTGATTAAGTTGAGAATAGAAAATTCTTTTGGTGATATTGTTTTAACTAAAGATCATAAAATATATGGATCTAAAAGAAAAACAACCTATAAATATAATGGCAAAAATCGCATCTATAATAAATTAAAATTTAAAGATCCTTGTTGGATAAAAGCCTGTGATTTAGAAAATGGAGATTTTATATATACAACATTCCCAAGTAATACTAATAATGATTATAATATAACGTTTGATTTATCAAAGTTTGCTAATAAAAATGACATTATTAACAACAAAATTGTTATAAAAAATAAAAAAGTAAATTCATTTTCGATACGAGAAATTTCTAGAAAAACAAGTTTGACTTTTGAGCAAGTTAGAAGAATTAAGAATGGTAATTTAAATAATCAAAAACATATTAACACTATATCTGAATATTTAAATGAATTTAAGTGTTCATTTGATGATTGGTTAAAAATGTCAAAATGGAATTTATCATATGTTAATAGATATATAAAATTGGATGATGAATTTTTATATATGTTAGGGTATTGGGTTGGCGATGGTAGTTTGAGATATAAACAAAAGAATGGTATAAATTATGCTTTTAATATTAATGAAAAAGAAAATATACGAAGAATTAAATTATTTTATAGTAAGTTAGGGTTTAATGTATGTGAGGCTAAAAATAACAAAAATGGATATAGTTTAGATATTGGTACAACTATTTTATCAAACCTGTTTAAATTTATATTTCCAAAGTATGAAAATTCATCAAAAACAAAACATTTGCCAATATTTTTTAGAAAATTAAGCAATAGACAACTAAAAATAGTAGTTAAAGGTTTGTGTGATAGTGACGGTAGTATTAAAACAAAAAAAGCTGACACAATAAAAACAATAAGTAAAAAATTAGTTTTAGAATTAAAAGAGTGTTTTGATTATTTAAAAATCCCATCTGGCGTTTATACTTCTAAAGCTGATAATAAATATAGAAATAATTCTGAATCTTATCTTATAAGGTTCTCTGGGGTTAGAACTAAGTTGGAAACAAGAAGAATACATAATAATGGATATTATTCACTAATAAGAAAGCCACGAAAATGTAAAATTAATAAAGTTTATGATATAACGGTAGAAGAAGATAATTCTTATTTAACATCATCCGGTGTTGTTCATAATAGCGTTGGTGGTAGTTTGGTGGGCTACTTATTAGGGATCCACAAAGCCGATCCAATTAAATATGGTTTAATTTTTGAAAGATTTTTAAATGAAGAAAAGAAAGAGCTGCCCGATATAGATTCGGATATGGATTCAGAGGGTAGAGAAAAGGTATTAGAATATGTTGCTAATAAGTACGGTAAGAACTTTGTTGCGCATGTTAGTAACTTTATAACATTCACACCAAAAGTTGCAATTACAGATGTAATGACAGCATTAGAGATTGGTGGAAGCAGGAAGGATGCGTTCAAGATTGCGAAAAACATTACGGAAACGTTCCCTCCCGACGCGAAAAATGTTAATGATGCTATCAAAGGTTCTAAGTTGTTTGCTGAGTTTGTAAAAGAAAAGCCAGAGATAAAAGAATATGCTGAGCAATTAATAGGAATTATAAGAAGCTGGGCAACTCACGCTGCTGGTGTTGTTGTTGGAAAATATGATTTACATGGCTTAGTTCCATTAAGACTTGATGATAATGGAGTCTTGGCTCTTGAGTGGGAAAAGAATAGAACTGAAGAGAATGGTTTAATAAAGATTGACTTTCTTGGTTTAGAAACTTTAAATATCATAAAGGTAACAAGAAACATTATCAAATCATTAGGCAAAGAATTACCTCAAAACCCACCAAACTTTGAGGAAGAGCATAAAGAAGTATATGACTTGGTAACAAATGGAGATACTTTTGGAGTGTTTCAGCTTGGAGCAAGCGGTGGAACTATTGGTCTTTGCAATACAACAAAGCCAAAAAACATCGAAGATTTAGCTGTTATTAATGCACTCGCGCGTCCGGGCGTGCCCACGGATATAAAAAAATCATATATTGAAAGAAAGTTTGGTAGAGAGAGGATAGAGATACCTCATAAGAACTTAGCAAGAGCAGTTAAGGCAACAATGGGATATTGTATCTTTGAAGAAAGCTTTCTATGGCTAGCACACGATTTGTGTGGATGGGACTTGCAAGCATCAGATAAAATGAGGAAAATATCAAAGATGAAAGCAAAGGGCAAGCATTTGCTTGAAGAATTACATGATGGGTTTATTAGAGATTCAATGGCTAACTCAAATGTTACTGAGGAGTTTTCAAAAAGAATTTGGGATGAGTGGGTTATTCCATTATCAGGGTATGCTTTCAATAAGTCACACTCTGTTTTATATTCCATGACTTCTTTTCATACAGCATATCTAAAAGCACATTACTTCAATGAGTTTATGACTGCGAACTTAATCTCTGAAACAAACAGTAATGCACCAAAAGCTAAAGAAAACATACTTAAGGTAAAGCACGCTTTGCGTAAGAAAGGTATTAGGATAGTTCCACCAGATATAAACAAATCATTTGCTAATTATAGGTTGATTGATGATAAAACATTGATAACTGGACTATCGTCATTACATAGCGTGAAAGAACCAGCTGCAAGAAGTATCATGGAGAATAGACCATTTAGTAGCTTCGAAGACTTTCTTGATAGAACAGACAGTTCTAAAGTTAGATCTCCAACAGTACAAGCATTAGCCGCTTGCGGTGCTATGGATTGCTTTGGACATTCAAGAAAATCAATGTATCTACATTGCTCTGATCTAAGAAAGAAATATACTATATGGAAGAACAGAAATCCAGATAAAAAATTCGAATATGAGCTACCAAAAGAAGAATGGAACATCTCAGAATTGAGAGCGCTAGAAAGCCATTATATTGGTGAAGCACTAAGTGGAACTAAAAAAGATTCTTTTGATAAATTGTTTTCAGAACATCATGCTGTTTCTAACCTTTCAGATCTAGAAAAGATGCCAAATAGAACAAATGTTGTTGTTGAAGTCGAAATTAAAGATTTATTCTTCTTCAAGGTCAAAAAAGAAACAAGCAAAATATACGGTCAAGAATGTTGCAGAATGTTATTAGAAGATCTACATGATAATCAACTTTCAGCCGTTATGTTTCCAGATGCATTGTCAACATTAAGAATGCTATTCTCATCACAATTTCCAAATAATAAGTTGGAAAAAGGTTTTGGAATGAGATTATCTGGAACAGTAAATAGATATAATAATGAAATTTCTGTAATAGCATCTGATATATATGGGTTGTTCATGCCCGTAGGAATACCGGCTAAAATGGAGCAGAAAAAGATTATTGTTTCATCTATTGCATCTAAGAAAGTAAAGGAAATAACATCAGAAGATATCGAAAATGATATGATGTCAATAATTTGTTGATATAAATATATCAAATATATCACATCTTGTTACTAAATGTTAAATTGATGAGGAGGAATATGTTTAGTAAATTTAGTAACAAGATAAAAAATAGTGTAGTTAGTTTCCCAACAAAAGCAGTAAAATCAGTTCGTGTTGGTTTGGTTATTTTCGATTCTATTTTATGTGGTAATTATAAGTTAGAAGATATTAAAAACTCAATACAAAGTAAAGTTATATTTTTGAGTGTTTATAATTCTGGTGGTACAATGGGAAGGTTTAGCGGTCATTTTGATACGAGTGCTAAGTGCTTAGTTCCTATCGATAAAAAACTACGTGAAAACAAGGTAAATACAAATAAAAAAGCGGCTTGATATATAGTTAATATATCTAAACTACAAAGAACTTGTAATTGGAAAATGAATAAACTTTGCACAAAGTGTAAAAAAGAAAAAAGCATAAATGAATTTTATACTAATCAACATTATTGTAAAGTTTGTATAAAAGAATACTATAATAAAAACAAAAAACAAATATTAAAATATAATAAGGAATATTATAAAAAAAATAAAAATAAACTATTAAATCAAAAAAAAGAGTACTATCAAGACAATAAAGAAAATATGGTTGATAAAAGAAAGAAATATTATCAAGATAATAAAGTTACATTAGAGAATAGTAGAAGATGCCGTAAAGAAAATAATAAAGAAAAATATTTATTAGCATGTGCAAAAGAAAGAAGTTTAAAAAATAATATAGAGTTTAATTTAATTGAGGGTGATATTGAGGTTTTAGATGTTTGTCCTTTACTTGGCATTAAAATGAAAATAAATAAAAAAGTTTCAAAATATAATTCTTATACTTTAGATAGAATAGATGCAGCTAAAGGATATATAAAAGGTAATGTTCAGGTTATATCTAAAAAAGCAAATACTTCAAAAAGTGATGCGAGTATAGAAGAATATGAGAAAATAATTAATAATTTAGAAGATATAATAAATAATGGTGTTAAGGTTGGACATTATGAAAAAAATGTTGGGATTAATTTTAATTATATAATAAAAAATGCCAGAAAAAGATCTAAAAATAATAATTTGTTGTTTAACATAGATATTGATTATCTAAAAACAATTTATCCAAAAAATAATAAATGCCCTTTACTTTGTATAGATTTGAAAAAGGGAAATGTTAAATCTCAAAACTGCTCTCCGTCATTAGACCGGATAATTCCAAATCTTGGATATATTAAGGGAAATATTATGTTTATTTCACACAGAGCAAATACTATAAAAAATAATTTAACTTTAGACGAGATGAAATTATTGTTATATAATTGGAAAAGGAGGGTTGATGGGTAATTTTATTTGTAATGATTGTGGGGCTGAAATTTCACCAGAATGGAAACATTGTATTGCTAGTAATAAGTGTCCTGGATGTGGTGGTGCCATAATGAGTGAAGAACAACAACTGTTAATTGTTGAGCTTGGGGAAGCTATGGAGAAAATGCCTAATGATCCAATTGGTGTCGCTGGTTGGCTTGTGTTTAATTACAATCTTCAAAAAATTGGTGATGGTGCTCCTATTGGTAAGTTCCATGATAAAAACAATAGGGCTGCTGGTGTTGTTGATGACGGTAAATTACCACATGAAAAGCAAGACAAGGTATCTGACTTTTTCAAACGTGGTGGTTATGATGTAGATAAAATACAGCAAGCAGAAGCTGCAAAGAGAAAAGCTTTAAATGGTAATGGTGGTGATATCACTGGAACTAACTTAGAGGAATATGACGATGAATATGTTAGTGATGATGGTATTGAGTGTGGTTTAGATCCAATTTCTGAAGTAAACAGTTTAATGGGTAATAATGGTGGTAGTGGTGAAAGTAATGACAATGCAATAGCAAGAACATTTCTTGAGAAGAAGCGAATAGCTCAACTAGAAGCTCAAAAGAATGTAGCAAATGGTGTTGGGGCAGTTTCTAGGTCTGGAGCGCCAGCTGGTTTTAGAAGGGGATAAAGTGGCAAGAGCAATAGAAACAGAGAGAGAAGTTTGTTATAAGAAAGTTCTTATGACTGATGTTGAGCATTGTGAGTATTTAGATATTTGTAAGGCTTATGATTTGCCAAATAGAAAGGGTGAGAGTTTGTTTATTGATACCTTTGAGGTAAATGGTGCTGGTAGAATTATCTACGTAAAAGCTCTTGGTAAAAGGCAATCTTCTTTTGAGGTTATCTTCTTTTTATTTGGTCTGATGCAAAACCAATGGTTGCGTGCTGTAATGAAAGAAACAAACATTGAGCTTAAGAAGATTAGAGTTAAGAGTAAAGTATTGGATAATAAGATTAAGGAGGTAGACAAATACCTCAACATTTTAAAACAGAAAGTCCCTGTAAAGGTAGAAAAGGTAAAATGAGTTCTTATACCAATTTAGATTCAACAATGAAAAAACTAGGTCTCTCTTCAGATTCTGAAGATTTTGATAGCGATGCTTATCTAAAAGACAGAGACGAGTTAGAGAAAATTGCCAACTCATTACCACAAGATGGTGTTTTAGATCAAAATGATTGTGTAAAATTATTAAGGTTATGTATTAGGGGAATGAATATTTGTGATTTCTGGTTACCTAAGCTACACGTCTTAATGACTTTATATGAGGTAAAAAGAGATCAAGCCCGCGCAGATGCTTATTTAAATGCATCTCCTAAAGAAATAAAAATGACTGTTGAAATGAGAAAGGCTTCTGCTGAAGTTGATGATGAATATAATAAAATGAAACTAATGGTTGAAAGAATTAAAAGTTCAAAAGTATTTCATGAGAAAAAGAAAGATACTTTAAAGTCAGCATATTTTATGTTTAAAGATCAGTTGACATCATACAAAACATCTGACAAGGGAAATAGCGGAGAATCACTAGAGTATGTAGTGACATCGAACGATAAAAAACCAGGAAAGACGGGGTGGTGATGGCAGGTTTACAAAAAGTAACATCAGTTCATATTATAGATGTTAAATATAAATCAAAATACAAAACACTTATTTGTACTACGAATTTTGTAGCGCAAACTAATTATATAACTTTCAAAGGAGTGGAGGTGGACAAAGACGCAGATTTATCGAATTTACAGAGTATAAACGAGATAATTGAGAACGGTGACGTAACGGAAAGATATTTTCCATGGTCTTCAATAGTAGAAATACAAATTAAAAGATACGTACAATAAAGAATAGAATATTATTCAAAAACAAAGAGGTATATAAAAATGACTAAAAATTACGGAAAAGTTGGCTGGAATGATGGTGGATCGAGTAACAGGTTTGCAACACTAACTAATGGCGATAACGAAGTAAGAATGGTTTCTTCTGCTTATAAGTATTTCACCCACAAAGTTAAGTTTGATGGTGATACTAATAAATATGGTCGAAACATAAAATGTGCAGTGAACGGATGTCCCTTATGTAAAAGAGGGGAAGATGTTAAGACAAAGTACATCGCAGCAGTTCTTATGGGCAATGAGATTAAGCTTCTAGATATGGGTACCCTTCTTTATAATAAGATCAAAGGTATCAAAACTCATATGAAAGGCTATGATGATCCTAAAGATTATTTTATAAATATCGTTAGGGATCCAAAAGGTGGAGCGCAAAACTTCTATCAGGCTTATCCTGGAGAGAAGGTTCCATTTACCGCTGAACAGATGGTGATAATTGAGAATGATTTTGATGAGAGTGAGCTTGAAGAG
>Ga0114918_10001569_pt1 | contig 20423 bp, 15 predicted proteins | sample LantaG_FD_87015 | JGI IMG/M metagenome (GOLD analysis project Ga0114918, IMG submission 87015) | Deep subsurface microbial communities from Baltic Sea to uncover new lineages of life (NeLLi) - Landsort_02402 metaG | ecosystem: Environmental > Aquatic > Marine > Oceanic > Sediment | place... | reverse complement strand
TAAGAGTAAAAACCGAATTTTTTGAAAATTTTTATCTCCTTATAACACAATCACTTGCGTTTTTTTGAATTGTAAAAAATTCATTTTTTTCGACCAAATGCGCAAGTTCGCCTAATTATGGGGGGCGTGTTTTTTGAATCGCCCTGAAAAAAGTGAATCGTAAATTCGGAGGACTTATAATGGCTACCGAAGCTCAAACTTGTGCCATAGGTATCCTCACCATCTGTATCGCGCTGTACGCTATACGCTCTACGCTGTACGCTCTCGCTCTACGCTATACGCTATTTTTTCTATTCTCCACGCTGTACGCTGTACGCTATACGCTATAAGCAAATATGCAAAACAAACCCAATTTGCTGGATGCTCAAATGAACGTAAGTTCTGTTTTAACAAAGTATTATGAAAATGTACCACTTCGCAGACGCGGGCAAAACAAAGCCAAAACAAACCCAACCTGTAGTGACCTTGCCTGCGGTGAGCGAGGTCGAACCGTCGAACCTATTTCCGAAAAGCTCAAAACGCACCTATTTCTGCGCACTTTTGTTCAAAATGTGCGCCCTTTTGTTCATTTTTGTCCAACTTTTCACAGCAACTTGCGCAAATGGTTCGAAAACTTGCGCGTTTGCGCGCGAATTTTAACGCATTTGCGAATAAACTTGCGTTTTTGGCTCGAAAACTTGCGCGTTTGCGCGAAAAATTCCCTGTGTCAGACACGAATTTTACGCATTTGCGTAAAAACTCGGCCGCTCGGTTTGGTATGATATAGGCTTTTCGGACAGCCAAATTTCGGCCTTATTCTCTCCTTTTATCGCCTGCCCAATCGCCCCGTTTTCGCTGTTTTCAGTCAATTTCACCCTCACCAACTCATTTTTTTTCAGCTTTTTCCCTGTTTTTTCCAGATAGACCATAAAATATCTTTCGCTTCGCCCGCATATTGCTCCGTTACTGTTTTCCAGCAGCACCGTAACCGTTTCGCCGATAAATTTTTGGCGAAAATTGCCGCTTAGGTCAACGTTTATATTATGGAGTATTTTCGAACGCTCTTTTATAACTCTATTATCTACAGCATCTTGCATAGCTGCCGCGGCCGTGCCTTTACGTGCTGAAAAGCTGAAAACGTGCATTTTCGCGAAGCCGACTTCTCGTGCCACATCGACCGTTTGCTGAAAATCGGCATCTGTCTCACCGGGGAAACCAACTATGACATCGGCAGTTATCGCAGGTCTGTCGAGCCGCGATTTACTTAGCTCGATAGTTGTCATAAATTCGTCAATTTTGTATTGTCTGCACATTTTTTTGAGGATTTTGCTCGAACCGGACTGCAATGATAAGTGAAGGTGTGGCATAATGTTACGATGTTTGCAGAAAGTATCGAGCAATCGCGGGGTTACATCAGTCGGCTCCAGCGAGCTTAGCCTTATCCTTGCAAGGTTAGGGATTTTCGCCATTTTTTCGAGCAAATCGGCTAATTTGTCGTTTTGCGGCTTATCCCAGTTTTTTCGTCTGACGCTTGTTTGGCCGTAAGCTCCGAGAAATATGCCAGTTACGACAATTTCCTTATGGCCTGCCTCAATGAGGGCCTGGGCCTCTTGTAGTGCCGCTTCGGCCTGCTTACTGCGAACATAGGGCCGCGTTTTGGGTATGATACAGTAGCTGCAGTGTCCGTCGCAGCCGTCTTGAATCTTTAGAAAAGCCCTCGTTTGGCCCTTAAACGCTGTTAATGGTGTAAGTTGTGGCTGATGGGCCAATTTATTTTTGCGCTTGATTTGAGAAGCATTTTTTGTTCTAATAATATTAGGGTATGGCTGCGGGCCTCGGGCATTTGAGGTCGCGGCTTTGCCATACACTATTTGGCTTAACGTGGCGGCGAGCTCGTCTTGACGCCTGATGAGATGCAGATTTTCACCTGGGTTGTTTAGTTCGCCGATTTGCACGGCCGGCAGACAGCCGGAAACAACTATGACAGCATCAGGGCTAAGCTTTTGTGCTTTTCGGATGTATTGTCGGCTCTTGGCTGAGGCAGCGTGAGTAACACAGCAGGTGTTAATAACAACCAAATCAGGCTTGTCAGCGGTTTCGAGCGGGTAGAGTCCGAGGCGTTCGAGTAGCTCTCGAATCTGCTGGCTTTCGTACTGATTTACTTTGCAGCCAAGAGTATTTATAGCAAAAGTTTTCATAATATGGTATAATGTACAACTGTTGAGGCGAGCTTACAAGATTATTCAAATCAGGTTCGGGCCGGTGGCAGGAGGTTCGTTATGGCGTCAAAATTCGATACGGTTTGGGCGATAGATTTAGGTAATAGTTGCTTAAAAGCACTGCGGCTGAGCACTGAGAATGGGGTTGTCGAAGTTATCGGGTTCGACAATATCGAACACGGTAAGATTCTTACCGGCCTCGGCGTAACCGAAGCGGAAAGAAATGAGTTGATTGCATTAAGTTTGCGCCGGTTTGTAAAGCAGAACGATTTGGGCGGAGACGATATAGTTATTTCAGTGCCGAGCCAGAACAGTTTTGCCCGGTTTGTGAGCCTGCCGCCTGTTGAGGCGAAGCGCATTCCTGAAATCGTCAGGTTCGAGGCGGCTCAGCAGATTCCTTTTGACATCGATGAGGTGCAGTGGGACTGGCAGTTGATGACAGAGACTGAGAGTCCCGAAAACAGGGTTGGCATTTTTGCCATAAAGAATGAAGTGGTCAGCCTGGCGTTGGAGCATTTTGGCGTAGAAAATATAACGGTCAGTTACGTTCAGATGGCACCGATGGCTCTGTATAACTATGTGTTGTACGACCGTGCTGATTTGGTTGGTTCGGAAAATCAAGCAGTCGTTGCTGTTGACATAGGTGCTGAAAATACGGATTTGGTTGTCTGCACAAAGTCAGCGGTTTGGCAAAGATGTATTCTTATGGGAGGTAACGCTTTTACGAGAGCGATAGCAGATGCGTTTAAGCTCAGTTTTGAAAGGGCTGAAAAGCTAAAACGTACGGCTCCAATGAGCAAATATGCTCGGCAGACATTCCAGGCGATGAGGCCGGTTTTCACAGATTTGGCCTCTGAAATTCAGCGTTCGCTTGGCTTTTACACCAATTCGAATCCTGACACTAAATTGCTCAAGGTCATTGCTTTTGGCGGTGGGACGAAGATGCGCGGCCTGCTCAAGTATCTGCGGCAGACGCTGCAGATGCCGGTTGAGAGGCCGGACTCGTTTAAGAAGCTTGCGATAGGTTCGGGTGTCTCGACGGCGAAATTCCATGAGAATGTTTCAGATTTTGGTATTGTTTACGGCCTTGCTTTGCAGGGTTTGGGCCTGGCCAAGATAGAGAGTAACCTGCTGCCCCGCAGTATTGCTCGGTCGATGGCCTGGGCGAGTAAAGCCAAGTACTTTACCGCTGCGGCATGTGCGCTGCTTCTGGTTTCGGTTCTGGGCCTTGGGAGAACGCTTTTTGACAAAGCCAGTTACGGTAAGCACGAAAGAGTTCGAAGTAAAATCACCGGCATTATTAACACAAGCGATGAGGCCAAAAGAAAGCTCGCGGCCGAAGAAGGTAAAAGTGCAGGTTCCAAAGCGATAATAGAAAAGGCATTTGAACCTTTTAAGTATCGTGATGTGATTCCACTGTTGCACCAAACCATACTCTCCACCCTGCCGAACGAAAAAAACAATTCCGAACAGAAGGAGCTTTACAGGGCTTTTGCCGCAGGGGATGAAGATGCGATACAGATGATATTGGAGGTTCCCCGTAAGGAGCGAAAGCAGATATTTGTAACGAGTATGTCAGTTCGCTTTGTAGATGATGTTGCTACTGCGAGGTTTGGTATCACAGGTTTGCTGAAGGAGGGAAGTAGAAAGAAGGAGAAGGACGCTTATGATGAGCAGGAAGAGTATGAGAGGGAGCTGAGAGCGGCCACGCGTGGAAAAGGCCCTAAATATAGAAAAGAGGTGATTTTTAAGAGGGGCAAAGTAGGTGAGACTGTAGAGGAAGCGAGGCCTGGATTTGTGGTAACTATGAGCGGGTACAGTCCTTATGAGCGTATAGGTGAATTGCTTGACCCTGTCGGCGTGGAAAATTTTCCGGAGAAATGGGGAGTTATTACTCGACTGCTGCACCTTGACGACATCGCTGGCGGGGACAGTCCGTTTGAGCTATACAAAAAAAAGGAGATGGAGCATTTCAAGCTGGAGGGGCCAGACCCAATAGACATGGGTGCTGAAATGCCTGCAGGAATAGGTATCGCGGATATCAGAAGGGAGAGCGGGGAGGACGTTTTGATTGACCCTATGACAAAGGAGATTATTAATAAGGTGGCTAAGCTGGACGAGCGGGGGAAGAAGAAGCTCGACAGGTTGGGCAACGTTGTTTATGAAGTCAATGACCATTGGTTCATTTTAAGGGCGAAGTTTGTCTGGAAGGATGCACCTAAGGAGCCAGTTACTAAGGCTGCGGCCCCGGCAAGCAGGCGTGCAGCAGATAGAAGGGAGTAAGGGTCCGGTAAGAAAGCCAAGAAGTGAAGTGAGTTGGTGAGTTAAAATGGGTACTTCCAAATTTAAAGATGTTATACAAAATGTTTTTAAGAATTATTCATCGCTGCTGGTGCCGGCTGTGATAGGGCTGTTTGCTGTGCTTCTTTTTATACCTACTCAATTAATGAGCGGTAAGCTCAAGAAGCAGATAATGAATGAAAGTATTACCAAGAGAGGCAAAGAGATTCAGTCCTTGAGGAATAGTGCCGTTGCCCGTGACCAACATATAGAGGAGAGAAAGTATCAGGATGATTACAAAAACGATGCCGATGAGATGGCACTTTTGGCCAAACAAAGCGCTCAAAGGCAGTTATTAAGCTATAAGATATTTCCTGAGCCGAAAGATATGTCTGCATTTATTTTCGAGGACTTCGGTCAGCAGTTTCGCGAGGCGGTGAGAGGGCTGCTTGCCCGTGTAAATGCGCGTGATTGTCCCACAGATATTGAGTTGGAAAGGGGTTTGGAAGGATTATCGAAGGGCCATTCTCGTGTGGATCGGCGGTCGGATAGGCTAATCGGCAGGGGAGTATCAGGTTCGAGGTTGACCGAAGCCAAAGCTACGATAGAGGATGTTCTTTGCCGAGAGAAAGCGGAATCTGCGTCTGTTTATGCCAATCCGACTGATCTGAGCGGATACGAATTCTGGAAGGAGTATGAAGCTACGAGCTGGGCCGATACAATTAAGGATTGCTGGTATTGGCAATTGGGTTACTGGATTATCGAAGATGTTGTCGATGCAGTGGATGCTCTGAATACCGGTTCGAACAGCGTTTTCACATCGCCGGTCAAACGTCTTCTGGGCGTAAGCTTCGCCACCGGCGGTAAAACGTCAAGGTCAAAGGCTGGGGGAAAAGCGGCAGATGATAAGCCCAAGTATGTTCTTTCGATTGAAGATGTGCTTATAAGGCCCTGCACAGGAAGGTTTTCCGAGGGTGATATTGATGTCGTGCATTTTAATGTTGTTGTTGTGGTTAGTGCAAAGGCGATTTTGCCATTTATGCAGCAACTTTGCAGCGCCAAGGAGCATAAATTCAGGGGATGGGACGGCGAGGCGCAAGAGCAGCTCTTCAAGCATAATCAGATAACGATTTTAGAAAGTGAGATTAAATCAATTGACCGAGAAGATAGTACTCACAGACTATATCGTTATGGCGACGATGCTGTGGTAGAATTGGATTTAATTTGCGAGTATATCTTTGACAGGGCCGGGTATGATAAAATTAAACCGGAATTCGTCAAAGAATCTGTTAAAGAAGTCCTGAAGAAGCTGGAAGAGGAGAAGGCAAAAGCAGGAAGAAGACAGAGTCGGACAAAAACAGAAACAAAAACAGAAACAAAAACAGAGACCAAAACAAAATCCGGAAAAAAGAGCAGGAGGGAGTTGCCGGAGCTGCCTTAATTGCTTCTTTTAATGTTTATTGTATCTGTATATTATGGATGAGGCGTTTAGAAATGATTTGGCTCACACATTCGAAGGGTGGAAGTTTGAATGAGTAAAAAAGGCGGCAACTTTTTGAAGAACATATTGAAAAGGTCGTTTTAGCCGTTGTAGGGCTTGTGTGCATCTGGCTTTTGATTACCCGTGTTCTTATCAGTCCGAACAAAGTTCTATATGGTCGTGAGAAGCTTAGCCCCGGTGAGATTGATATTCGCATAAGCGGGCAGGCTGAGCTTTTGGAGGACAAGCTGAACCGTGAGCCTGAGCCAAAGCCCCCGCCCGAACAAAAGCGTGGTGAATTCATTGCTATGATGGAGTCGCCGTTATCCGGTGTTGATGTTAATGTTTGTTGGCCACTGCCGATTTGCAGCTCAACGGACTTTAGTGATAACAGAAAATATCGTATTCCACGGATTGGCGAAATCAGCGAGGCGTTAGTCGAGCACGTCAGAGCGGTGGCTTATGTGCCAGCAGAAGAGATTAACAAGGATAATATTTATGACAAAGACAATTCTGAACCCAATGATATTGATTTTGTCACTGTAGAGTCAACGATTGATGTTGCCCAGTTAGCAGCAAACTTTTACGAAAGTTTTGCGGGCGAGGATGTTCCGGAAGATTGGCGTGACCCGTGCCTTGCGACTCCGGTTTTTGGAGCAGTGCAGTTGCAAAGACGAGAGCTGCTTGCCGATGGCGGCTGGAGTGGGTGGCAGAGCGTGCCTCGAGCCAAGATTGACCATCGCAAAAAGATGTTTGAAGTTATAGAAGATGTTGAAGGGCTGCCTCCTGGCGGGGTAGAGGTGCGTCTGATTAACTTTGATAATAAGCAAGTGATGATAGATTTATTGCAGCCTGAGGCTTATAGGATTGCCTCTGCCGAAGAAGAATGGTTTCCTCCCTCGGTGTATAAGAAATATGTGAAGTATCAGAAAGAGGTAGAATCGCAAGAGAGGCGTGAAGCCATAGAGGCGGAAAGGAAGAAGCGTGAAGAGGAGCGTGAAAAACGTTTCGGCATAAGGTATGACGAGAACAGGGGTTCAGAAGGGCGTTTTGGCAGCCGTGGGTACAGAAGAGAAGTGCCGCCAGGAGGAATGCGTGGGGAAAGAGAGCGGGGAATAGGACGTCCGGGGATGGAAAGAGGGGGTTCGGAAACGGACAGAGAGAGTTCGGCAATGAGAAGAATACGTAGGGACGTTGGGAGCAAGAAAAGTTCCGCAGATAGAAGCAAAAAGGCTTTAAAAGCAGAATCGATGAAGGATTTTTACGATGAATATGCCAAGCTTTCGATTACCAGTAGAACGGATATTACCAAGATGCGTGAGCCATTGGTGTTCTGGGCGCACGATGATACTGCTGAACCGGGGAGAAGCTACCAATACAGAATCCGGTTGGGCGTTTTTAATCCGATAGCTGGGACGAACCAGGTCAGCGGGCAAGACAAATTGCAAAAGAATAAAGTAATTTTATGGAGTGATTTTTCTAACGGGACTGAGACTGTGGAGATTCCGGCAAGGTTGTATTTCTTCCCGCACAGGATACAAGAGGTCGCCGAGATTGTGACGGTGAAAGTCTGCCGGTATGTGTTTGGTTATTGGTACAGTAGGGACTTTAGGGTCAGGCAGGGAGAAGTGATAGGTAAGGTTGAGGCTGTTGAGCCCGAGACTGTGAAGGGGGATGAGCAGGATAAGGAGATAGTGGGGCTTACGATACCTGAAACAATCGATTATTCTACCGGAGCCATTTACGTGGATGCTGTACATGTGAATAATTGGGTTGGTGGAAGGAGTATGCGTGCCAGGCCTTATTATGATATGCTTTACAGTTTTGATGGGACCAGCATGGAGCACATTCCTATTAGCCGGAGCTATTGGGCCCAAGAACTACAGATTAAGTTTAGAGAAATCGAAGAACTCGAAAAAAAGCCTAAAAAAGTTTTGCGAGATTGGGGCATCAAAGCGGCTGAACGCAAGCGTGCCCCGAGAGCGGAAACTGAGAAACTTGATGATACAGATGAAGAAGACAGAGAGAGGCGAGCGGTTGAGAGAATGAAGAGGAGGAGGGAGTAGAGGAGGTATACGTTAATCAGCCTGAAATACAGATTTATTTGCTGCTCACTGCCGGCCCTTATAATAAACTCACCTGGTAGTATCAAGTCTACAAAATTGTCATTGAATCGTGGGGGCACAATAGTTCTGATTTGCAAATCCTTTGCAATTCGTTTGATTTTGGTTTGAGCTGTTTCGAGTAATCATTCGGAAATTAAGCTTCATCCGGCGATTAACGCTTTTGACCCTGCGACAACGTCTTTGTTCATAAAAGAGCCTGCAGCAGTCGAGATTGTGCTGCTCGAATTGACTTTCCGTAATATACCGAATCATCGATAGATGACAGAAGACGCTGGCAGGGAACAGTAGAAGGACAGCATTATTGTTTAAGTTCCTGCCGCGTAGGGGCTTAAGTTGTTTGCTATGTAACTTCGGGCAAATAAAAGCTTGCAAATTTCATCTCTTGAATTTAAACTTACGATTCCTGTTTTTTTTGAAAGGGTTTGTTGATGAAGTGCGATGTAGCTGATTTATCATTGGCGAGCGAAGGTAAGAAGCGGATTTTGTGGGCTGATAATGATATGCCGGTGCTGGCGGCTATTCGTAGGAGGTTTGCCAAAAGCAAGCCGTTGAAGGGCAAGAATGTCTCAGGTTGTCTGCATATAACCGCTGAAACGGCCAATCTGGCGAGGACGTTGAAAGCAGGGGGGGCAAACGTTGTTCTCTGCGCATCTAATCCGCTAAGTACGCAGGATGACGTAGCTGCTTCACTGGTGAAAGATTTTGGGGTGCCGGTCTTTGCCATCTGTGGTGAAAATCGCAGCACGTATTATAAACACATCAATGCAGCAATCGACCATAAGCCGGTTATCACGTTTGACGATGGCGCTGATTTGGTGAACGAGTTACATACGCGCAGAAAAAAAGAGGCCGGCCGGATTATTGCGAGTATGGAAGAGACCACCACGGGGGTTATCCGTCTGCGAGCGATGGCAAATTCCGGCGTGTTAAAGATTCCGGTTATTGCTGTAAATGACGCTGCAACCAAGCAGCTTTTCGACAATCGCTACGGCACGGGCCAGTCGACGGTTGACGGTATTATTCGCGCGACGGATTTTCTGATGGGCGGGAAAAAAATCGTTGCGGCAGGATACGGCTGGTGCGGTCGCGGCTTTGCTATGCGAGCAAGAGGAATGGGAGCGATTGTTATCATCACGGAAGTTAACGCAATCAAGGCTCTTGAAGCCGCTATGGACGGTTTCGAGGTTATGCCGATGTCACAGGCAGCGAAGATTGGCGAGGTGTTCGTGACACTTACGGGTAACAAAAATGTTATACGGGCTGAGCACTTCCGCGCGATGAAGGACAGAGCGGTTGTTGCTAACAGCGGGCACTTCAACGTTGAGATAGATATACCGGCCCTGAAAAAGATAAGCAAAAAGGTAAACCGTAAAGTGCGGAATCACGTGGATGAATATATCCTGAAGAATAACAAGCGGATTTATCTTCTTGCTGAGGGGCGATTGATTAACCTTGCAGCGGCTGAGGGACATCCTGCAAGTGTTATGGATATGAGCTTTTCGACGCAGGCGTTAGAGTCTGAATATGTGATGAAAAGGGCAGGGAAGCTTGCTGTTGCAGTCCATGATGTTCCTATTGAGATAGAGCAACAAGTGAGCAGGCTAAAATTGAAATCAATGTCGCTTGCAATAGACAAGCTTACGCCGGAACAGGTTAAGTATCTTGCCAGCAGTGCCGAAGGGACATAACCGAACTCGTATTGCGTATTGCGTAATTGGTTTTGCGCGATGCAGCACACACCCGACGAGGTGAGGCTTATGAATGATAAAGAGACGGAAAAGGCGCCTAAAGTAGCCCCTAAGCCTTTTATGACGGTTGGCCCTACGCTACACTACAGTCATAAGAATGTTCAAAGATTCTGGCTGCTTGCCGTTGTTGCTTTTAGTTTGAGCTGCCTTTTCTGGTCAAAGATAGTGACGGGGGTATTCTGGTCTTTTAGTTTTCAGCGGTTAACTTCCCTCGGATTTTGGCGTTTGGACAGGTTTGTTACGTCCGGCGTCAGCATATTTGAATATCCCTGGCAGATTCTTGTTTTGGGACTGCTTATGGGGGTCCTGGCAATTGTGCCGGTGTTGATATCTCAACTTTTGAGCTTCCAGCATAGTTTGCTTTTCGTATTGGCGGTGTTTTTTTTAGCGAATTTACCGGGCTTTGCAATCTGCATTTTGGTGAGTTGTTTTGCAGCGGCGTGTCGTCCGCTTCGTTTTCGCTCTCGCTTTATTGCGATAGCATTATGTACGACTGCTCAACTTATTTATTGGGCATACTTTGGCGGTGTAAGGGGAGGAGACCCTGTTGAATGGGGATTCTCTTTTTCGCCCTGGATTTGTGCCTGGCTCATTGGCTTAGGTATAGCAGGATTGGTTCTGGGTATAGGGCATTTTACGCGTTATCGGCCTGGTCTGGTCTGGCTCTTTACCTCTGTTTTCCTTTTGTTAGCTATCGCGACTTTTGAAATAAGAATAGGCTTTGATGAATTGGACTATCAGCTCTATGTAGCCGAGAACAATCCCGAACACACAGACGAATTTCACGACCGCAGTATAACAGAATCTCTGGATGAAACGATTGCGAATCCTGCTGTCAAAAGATATTTAGCAGTTTTTTTCCCTACCGAACCGATAGAGCTTCGCGCGAAGCTGAAAGAGAAGATCCAAACACAGTTGCAATTGGACCGTTGGCCAAGCTGGTTTATAGTGCCGGCTGAGCTGAAGTACCAGGATAAAAAACGATGGCTTTTCGAACAGTATGATTCGTTTATAAAGCGGCGAGCTCAAAGTCGCCGTATGCCTATCGCGCTTTACTACAAAGCACTTCTGAGTGAATATAGCCCTGATATTAATATGTTAGGGCAAAAAGAGATATTGCATTTTTATAGTGATTACCCGTACGAAAGGTCTCGGGAGATATGGTGGCGGCTGTACATAGATTTTGGTGACAGTCCGGAATCACTCGAGGCCCGATGGCGCATAGCGAAGTATTGGGCTGGTCGGGGCAGATTTGAGCAGGCCGACGAGCTTCTTGCCGAGGCGCAAACGATGGTCGCCGAGCGATTAAAACTGCTTGAGGAAAAACAAGAAGGTAATGATTCATTTTTTGGTCGATTTCGTCCGCCGGGCGATTCGGCAATGACAGTATCCAAGCTAACAGACTTGCAAAGAAGATTAAATCAGTTGCGCAATCTTATAGGTTCGGAAAATCGAACCGGTAAGTCGGCATCATCTGAGCGTTTGGCGAGATTCGTTATGCTGAACCTGCACGCCTTCGATTACGAGGATGACCTTGACGGGTTGCTGGGGGAGATGGTCGATAACGACCCTTTGCGTGATAATATTTTGTTGGCCAAAACGAAACTTGTTGCCGATGAGCAACTGCGGGCTGAAAAACTAAACGAGCTTCACAAAAGATTCGCAGACAACGACGGTGGAATGCAGGCGTTGTACGAGCTGGGACTTTTGAAGATTAGTTTATATCAGAATGAACCGAATTTGGAGCAGAAGAAAGAAAATCTGGCAGATGCCAGAACGACTCTGACGAGGTTTATCAGCTTGTATCCGGATAGCTTTTGTGCCGAGCGGGTCAAAAAGATTCTGAATAACCTGCCGACTAATTGATTATCGATTATTTTCTATTGATTATATTTTTCGTGTTTTTTGCAATTCTCAAAGGTCAATTGTCTTCGGGGATTAGATTTGACTTTTCTGCAAATTATGTTATCATAAAGACCGATAATTAGCCGGTTTTTGCGGCTTTTAAGCCTTTTTATCGCAGGCGGTTGGGCTTGATTGTCGGGCAAGAAAGGAATAACGGCTCATCGGCTTTTATCAAAGATGAATTTCTTAGCACTAAGGTTGAAATAGATGCGTCGGTTGGGATTCAAATAGATGAAAACTTCTGATACAGGGGCTCGGAAAATTCTACTGATAGGCGATGTCGGCAGAGCATTTCCGGATGCTGATGCTGTCAGTGAGCTACCGTGCGAAGTGCACACCAATATGCGTGATGGGCTCAATGCTGCGGCGAAGAATAGCTTTGCAGCAATCGCTATTGTGATGTCCGGCTTGTCAGCCAATTTAAGGTCAGTTCTGGGGGCATTAAGGCAGGAAAATTGCGATGCTAAAATTGTTCTTCTGGCACAAATGTATGAAGAGCCGTTAGCGATGCGACTGGTTGGGCTGGCCTGCAATGGTGCAGGTACGGCGGATGATTATTTGATTTGTCCAATTGAGGCAAATAGGTTTTACGAATCTATTATGCTGCCGAAGGATAGGCGGGTGGCCGAAGCGGGCGCAGCCGCTGTTATCGATGCGGCAACAGCAACGAAGATAAAGCATCTTGAAAAACTGGCTACCGAAGATGACCTGACGGGCCTGAATAACAGAAGATATGTTTGGGAATTTTCCAGGCAGATTATAGAACACAGCAAGAAAAAAAATAGGATGGTGACACTGCTTATTTTCGATATTGATAACTTCAAGCATTATAACGATGTTTATGGTCATTTGGCCGGCGACGAGGTTTTGAAAGAAGCGGCTGTTTTGATGCGTCGCTGCTGCCGGCAACACGATGTTGTAGGCAGGATTGGCGGCGATGAGTTCGCTGTTGTCTTCTGGGATGACCCGCGCAGGAAATCTGTTAAAGAGGAAACTGAGAGGCGTTTGGCGACTGCCGGTCATCCCAAGGAGGCCATCTTCATAGCAGGGCGATTCAGGAAAGAGCTGGAAAACGCGGAATTGCATCTGCTGGGTTCGGCAGGTAAGGGGGTATTGACAATAAGTGGCGGGCTGGCGAGCTTTCCACGAGATGGCTCAACCATAGAGGAACTTTTTCAGCAGGCGGACAAGGCTCTTTTGGAGGCAAAGCGCAGCGGCAAAAATAGAATCTACTTGGTCGGCAAACCGGAAAGTGACATAGCCGATATCGAATAAGCCCATATTACCTGAATCGCTGCTGTCCGTTTGAAGGTTAAATCCCGATGTGCCAGGACCAACAGGTCGCACAGGCGCATTTTTAATTCTGTGGCGGGCTTTCGGAATAGTAACCTGATAAGAAGGCTGCCAAGGGAAATTGGAGAAGTAGAGCATTGACCAAATCAATGGATAGGGTAAAATGCCGTGCGGTTAGGAAGTTATCTGTTGAAATGTAAGTAACAAAAAAGGGTTTCAAAATATGCCTATCAACGACCCCAAAAAGGTATCTATTGCAGCGGTGGCTACTGGAGCGATGGCTGGATTTGCCAATGCCGCAGACACTAAGGCTGTGGATAGACTGATGGCCGGGATTAAGGACAAGGATGACCAGGCGCGAACAGAGGCCTGGCTCAGTGCCGGCGAAGTCGGGTCTGCGGCGGTCAGGCCTTTGGCCAAGGTGATGACGGATAAAGACCTCGAAGTTGCCCGCGCAGCGAAGCGCGGGTTGTGGAAGGTCGTCCGCCATGCCGGTCGGCCCGGGGCCGGTCCTGAACGCAAGGTGGTCAATGCCGAGCTGGTTGTGCTGTTGGGTGATGACCAGGCGGTGTCGGTCCGACGCGAAGTGCTGTGGATGCTTTCCGAGATAGGTAGCAGGAAGTGCGTCGAGGCGGTTGCCGCCTTGCTATCGAACAGACAACTGCGCGAGGATGCCCGGATGTCGCTGCAGCGGATTCGCAGTAAAAAAGCCCTTGCCGCGCTTAAAGCCGCACTGCAAGCAGCGCCCGAGGATTTCAAGCTCAACATCGCGCAGTCGTTGCGACGGCGTGGCGTAAAGGTTGACGGATTTGCCTGCGTCAAGCTCGTGCCGACGAAGAAGACGAATGTCAAACGGCTGAAGTAAGCAGAAAGGTGATAGAACGATGAAACAATCAAAGCAGCTCAGCAGGCGTGAATTCCTGACCACGGCTGCCGCCGGGGCGGCGGCAATTGGCGTTCCATACTTGATTCCATCCAGAGTGTTGGCAGCACGAGGCAGAACGGGGGCGAACGAACGGTTGACAATGGCCCATATCGGTGTCGGCGGAATGGGTGGGCACCATCTGCGTGATATGAAAAGATTTAGAGAAGCCGACATTGTCAACATAGCGGCGGTCTGCGATGTGGATGAAAAGCGGCTTGCTAAGGCGGTAGAAACAGCCGGTGCCGGAGTCGATGCCTATCGCGACTACCGTTATATTCTCGAGCGCAAAGACATCGATGCGGTGGTGATTGCCACACCGGACCACTGGCATGCCGTTCAAATGGTTCACGCGGCCGAATGTGGCAAGCACGTCTATGTCGAAAAGCCGGCCTGCTGCACCGTTGAGGAAGGCAAGGCGATGGTCGCTGCCGCCAAAAAGAACAAAGTCTCGGTCCAGGTCGGCTCGCAGGGGCGCTCCCAGCCGGAAGCCTATCTGGCACATCGGTATCTGGTCAACGACAATATTGGGCACATCAGTAAGGTAACCTGTTTCCACTACAATAGTCCGGAGGACAAAGAACCCGTTCCGGACAGCGAACCACCTGCCGAATTGGACTGGGACATGTGGCTGGGTCCGCTGCGTTGGCGGCCTTACAATAAAAGGTATTGTCACGGTACGTTCCGTTGGATTATGGAGTCCGGCGGCGGGCAAATACGCGACCGCGGTGCCCACGTGATGAGTTGTGCGATGTGGTGGATGGGCGCCGACGGCACCGGCCCGGTCACCGTCGAGACGACAGGTACTCCACCGACCAAAGGGCTGTGGGATAATGCTGTCACGATGGACGTGACTTATACGTTCAAGAACCCGGATTGGGTACTGACCTGGAATCAGCATACGGGCAATGCGGTACCGGCGGAAGAAAGGACCGGAGAGGAACCGGGCGGCGAAATCAGCCGGCCCGGATACGGCGCTGTCTACCATGGTGATAAGGGCAAATTTGTTCACTGGGGCGGCGACGGCGGCACCTGGGTCGAGAGGAAGGCCCGCGAATGGAAACCGCCGGCCGGTGCTAAGGATGTCTACAAAAGTCCGGGCCATAAGGAAGACTGGTTCAATGGCATCAAGACGGGCGCCAAAACGATTATGAACATCGAAGCTGCGGTCGGTGTCGCCAACCTGTGCAACCTGGGTAACCTCTCCTATATCCTGGGCCGAAAGCTCGAGTGGGACCAGGCCAAGCAGGAGATAGTCGGTGATAGACAGGCAAGGCGCATGATGGGCCGGCCACAGCGTCACCCGTATCATTTGTAGGAGCTTACCAAACTTCCGGATGATATAGCCGTTGTCCGGAGCGAGCTCGTCGAGGATGTTCACAATGCATTTTATTGCGGTTGGGGTCCCTCTACAATTGTTTCTGTTGGGCCCAGCAGTTTGTATCGTATGCCTCTCCACACGATAGTTCTGCCAAAAGCAGATGTAATAATAAAAAACAACAGCAGGAGGGACCATAACCAGGAGAAAAGGATGTCTGTGGCTGAGGCGGCTTTCATTTTGGGCAAATCTTTTTTAAGCAGTTTACCGATCATTCTTTGGCGCAGTATTGCGCTCGCCAACTGGCCTGCAAAAAAAAGGATGGGTACAGCAGCAAAGAGAGACAGGTTTTGTTCTCCGGTCTTTGCGGCATAGATTGCCAGGGCTGCTCCGCCCCATAAACCCAATACTGAATAGAGGCAACTGCACAATCCAAGCCACCAAGTTTTTGGTGCGCTTATACGGGTAATCAGAAATTGTCGCCGGCCGAATTCAAGGAGTTTTGGCCAGGTTGTGGATTCGTAAGAGGCCGCTAAACAGGCGGGAACGAAAGCGACTTTCAAACGAGCCTTTTTGACGGCACAGGTTAGCGATAAATCATCGCTCAGGACTTTTGGCCAGATTTTGTCAAGCCCGACGCGGCGAAATACGTCGACACGAATGGCCATAGAGCCGCCCCAGGCCTGATTGAAAGGAGTGTTTCCAAGCAATTGGGCGATTTTGGCGTTCACTGCCGACAAAGCGAGTGTGGCGAGATTGTTTTTTTTAGGTATAAACCAGCGATAGCCGCTGGCGGCACCGTTTTTAGGCTGCCTGAGAGGATAAACTATGTGACTTAGCCAATCGCTGCGGACGCAGACGTCGGAATCGGCAAAGGCCAGAAGCTCGACATCGTCGCCAATTCTGTTGTAGCAGTAGAGCAGATTATGAATTTTTTGACTACAAGATTGTCCTTGACCTGCAACAAAAACCTGTATGTCTTGAGCTTTTGAGCTTTGGCTTAATTGGTTTTTCAAATTGCATAGTTCGCTGTAGGCCGGGTCTGATTTATCGGCAACCACAAACCACAGCAGATAGTTTTCGTAGTCCTGATTAAAAAATGAGGTGATATTTTTTTGGAAGTCTGAATCCAAGCCTTTACACGGCACAATCAGAGTTGTCCGCAGCCGATACCATGAACGCTTCCTTTTGTATTTGGCCAGTGCATAGCGATAGTTCCTATACATCTGGAACAAAAAGACTAATTGCGAGAGAATTGCGGCCAGGGCTATATAGTAATACCAGTCCATTTTTCGTATCTCGTTTCGCGTTTTGCAAGATATGTTTAACGAGATATACCTGTCAGGGTATAGAAGCTAACGGTACTATCGAGTCGATTAGCTGTTCAATAGTATAAGACATTGAGAGGTCAATTGGAAGTAAACAACCGTGATTATGGTCGGAAGCGATTATTATGAGATTTTCGCCGGCTTGTTTCCATCCGGTCTGCTGCGGCTGATGGCCGAGGATAAAAATGTCAATGTCAAAGAGCTTGGCCATTTTATGCAGGAGGGTCTGACTATGGTTTCGTCCCCAGATTAGCAGATAAACTGAGCCTGGTTTTTTACAATCGTCGTTTTTTAGCTGCCTGTTCAAAATCTGCGGGTCAAATTTGTCCAGGAAACGGTCGCCGGGAAGCGAATGTGACATCCATATTCTATTTTTGCACTTGACCGCTAATGGTTGGGAAAGTAGAAATTGTTTTATCGCGCGTTTGACATCGGTACTGTTCTGCTGGAATTGCTGGTCCAGGGCCGACCGCATTAGCCGGTTCATTTCTTTGCCGTTTTTCATCACTTTGCTGTTACTGATGAACGCGGCGTCATGATTTCCCATAATAATATGGATTCGGTCGGGGAAGCTTAATTTATAACGGACAGCATCGAACAGCAGTTCATAAGAGGAACACCCTCCTTTAGAATTTTCCGGGCCTCCGTGAATAATTTCCTGCAGGACAATATGCCTGTTGGGATTGTTAGCCAGGTCGGCAAAGGCAGTTATCCTTTCGAGATTTCGCCGATGTCCGTGAATATCACCGGTTACAACTAAACTACCGTTGGCAGGCAAAGAGACCAAGTTGCCCTGTCGAAACCTGTCGGCGTTGTTGGCTTCTATACCGTTATTTAGCAAATCAATTATTGATTGTGGCATTTTTGTTCGTTTTCAACTTGTCGCCCAGTATACTGTGTATGATCAGATCCAGCCTCGATATGACCGTCAGCAGATTACGGGGACGATGGGCTGGATTATCCTTTACACAGTCCATAACAAGTCGGGAGACTCCTATCGGAACTTTTTTTCTTATTTCGTGAGGTGCGGGACAATTTTTGGGAATAACGAGGCCGAGCCTGTCATTTTTTTTGGGTATCAAAGTCGGGACGTTCTGACCGGTGAGGGCCCAGTACATTGTCGCACCAAGATTGAAGATGTCAGTTCTTGAGCCAAGCGGCTTGCGTCTGACCTGCTCAGGAGCGATGTAGTCCGGCGTGCCCTGAATGCGCGGCTTTGTGGTTCCGGCTCTGCAGCTCTGACCAAGGTCTATAATTTTAATTGAGCCGGACGTGCCCATCAGGATGTTATTTGGTTTTATGTCGCAGTGAAGAAATCCCTGCTGATGCATGGCGTCAAGGCCGCTTGCGACCATTCTGAACACAAGCAAGACATCTACCAAACTCAAAGTTGGACCATCCTCAAGAGACTGACCATCAAACAGTTCCATAGAAAGCAGCAGCTCTCTCACCTTGAACATACGGCGTATTTTTATTAGTTTGTTGCACTTGCGGACATAGGGATGGTCTATGCGGCGAGCAACTTTGTATTCGGTTTCTACCTGCTCGAAGATTCTTGCGTCTTCGGGCCTTTCGAAGATAACCCGCTTTAGAGCAACATTAGTATTGTCCTCTTCGTCGGTTGCCATATAAATTGTGCTGCGAGCACCAGTTCCGATGCGTTTGAGTATGGTGAAACCGCCGATATCGAGTATATCTTTAGCCATATTACCAGTAACAACCTAAGAATTTAACAGTCTGCCGATATTTCACTCTTTTTATAAGATGCGCTAAACCGGCCTTCTGTTCCGTTAATTATGCAATTTAGCAGTAGAAATGCTAATGGAAAAACTGTTTTTACATAGATTTTACATAGAACTGCAAACCGGTTCAATTAAGCTTTGTAAACCCGTTAGGGTACAATATAGTTAATTCTTCGTTCAAGATTACAGCGTTTTTTCATAGTATCGACATGAAAAAGATGCAGCTTGACAATCTTGCAGCGATTCGGATAATGGTTTAGGCCGGTTTGGACGAAGACGGTGCTGAGAGTGCACGGTAGTGATTTGTAGTCTGCTGTTCCCCGATAGCTCAACTGGTAGAGCGAGCGGCTGTTAACCGCTAGGTTGTAGGTTCGAGCCCTACTCGGGGAGGTTTAGGGGCTCGTAGTTCGGGTTTGTTGCTCAATGGATAATTATGGAACGCGGATTACCTTTATGCCGTTACGTTTGAGCAGTTCGCCAGTCACTCCTTCCCTATCGCACGAAGGGCTTCCTGCCTTCAAATAAGCACGATGAGCACCCACGATTTTTGCAATCTCTAAGGTGTATTTGGCACCATTTATGTGAAATCGTGTTACGTCCTTCCCTGCTTCCGGTGTGATAATTCGCAATCGGCCGTTAAGAACCTGTGACCCTGTACCGTAAAGCTTTTCGCCGGTTCGCGGCGTTGGCATGCCGCCGAGTTGTTCCGGGCAGATAGGAACCAGGACATACTTTTTCTTCAGGCATTCAATCAGTTTCTTACGTTTTTTGGGTCTGCGTCCGTGCCAGCGACACGGAATTCCAAGCAAACAGGCACTGATGATGACCGGTTCTGTATTGGTGTTACAATCAAAGAGCCAACCTCCACAATTCTGCTTCTTCTTTGCCATGCTATGAATCCTCCACGATGAGACGTTAAAGTACACAATTGCAGCAGCCGATGGCGGTTTCCATATTCAAAGCTTTGAAGATGTCAATTTCTTCCATACATAAGCCGGTTGGTTGCTGGGGCTGGAGTTTTTTTATTGTATCAATGAGGTATTTATAGACTTTTAGCCGTAGTTTGATGGGGAAGCGGATTCGGCCGTCTTTGGATTTTGTCTTTTGGAGCATCTTTGAGATAGGATTGTCTTTGCCCAGTTTTCGTTCGGTAAGCTGCAAGGCTCCGGAGTAACTGCAGATTTGGCCTAATGTGATGCGGTCAAGTGGTCCTGATTCCAGAAGATTTTCTAAAAAGCGGGCGTATATATTTTGCCAGCCTTCGATAGGAATTATCGGCATAATCACAGCACGTAAAAGATAACCAGCATCTGCACATCTTCGCATCGCGGCGATTCTTTCTTCTGGTGAGGGTACATTTGATTCAAAGGCATCAGAAATCTGAGACGGATTTAAACTCCACGATAGGATCGTATTTCCCCGATGCTCAAGGTCGAGAAGGTTGTCCACATTGGCACTTTTAGTCAATAATGTCAACCTGGCGTTTTTCTGTTGAGCGAACAAAGGAATAATTAAACGGGAATAGCCGGTAAGCGGGTCAAGGGCTAAAGCATCTTGAAGCTTGCCTAAATAGAAAGCGGTGGGTTCGGATAGCTGAGAGGCACCTGCAGCGATCTGGTCGAGAATTTCGCCGATATTCACAAATATTTTTACTGTAGGTGAGAATTTTACGCCGGGTGTACCTGCCAGATAGCAATATTGGCAATCATAGGGGCAGAAGCCATAAGGCGAAAAATGCCAGTAGTTTGGGCACGTGTTGCCGTCTTCGTCGCTGAATCTAAGTGCACTTTTATGTACTCCAAATAACAATGTATTTTTGCCTTTGTAATGCAGTTCCAGAGGGTCCGAACCACCAAGCTCAAAGCGGTTGTGAGAGATATCAAATCTTTCGATAACTTGGGCTTGGGGATATAGATTGCAAATTGCCTGCACGAAATCATGTTGTTGTGCGGTTTGACAACTGCCTTTGGTTAATACCACTGTATCAGGGTTGAAGTAAGGAGCTGGCTTTGGCTGATAGTCCAAATATGAGTTCTGTGTTGGAAAAAGGCTGGTTTTCATTAGATTTTAACGCTCTAAACTG
>Ga0114918_10001567_pt1 | contig 20428 bp, 18 predicted proteins | sample LantaG_FD_87015 | JGI IMG/M metagenome (GOLD analysis project Ga0114918, IMG submission 87015) | Deep subsurface microbial communities from Baltic Sea to uncover new lineages of life (NeLLi) - Landsort_02402 metaG | ecosystem: Environmental > Aquatic > Marine > Oceanic > Sediment | place... | reverse complement strand
TATACATTGAGCATGGTGTACGAGGCGACAAAGATCCTCTCAAAGAGAGAGCTACCTTCTTGAGAGAGCAACTCTAGCGATAGGTGTCCTCCTGGTAAGCCTGAGCTGTCGACAGAGAGCGCGTAGGTATAGAGGCACCCGATCAGCTCCAGGATTTGGATGTGCCTCAACCCATCGCTCTCCTTAACGTTGATGAAGACGTTGCCAGAGGATAGGAGCGCCTCCAAGACTTCCTCTATCTGAGCCCTTAACTCCAGCCTATCCTCAACATCAAACTCATCAAGGTCTAGCTCCAGACAGGCTTCCTCATCAATCGAGGTTGCCATATTTGGAGCGTAATAGGAAGGCTTAGGTGTGATAGAGTCGTACTCGATCGGACCATAGAACACCATATCTAACATATGTTTGATTTCTGGCCTCACACGAACCTCCTTAGAGAGTCCCACTTTGTCAACCGTGCCTTGAGGAGTTTTGGAGTGTAGCGTTCCTCTCCATAGATCCTTAAGGCACGGATGTATAGCTTCATGTTGTGTATCTTGATCTGGCATTGTTCACATGGACTCTCTATCGAACAGCCAGGAGAGAGACACCTATCTACTACGAAACGAAACATCAGAAGGTTCTTGCACGGCGACGAGCAGGAGAAGAGACACCTCTCCAGCTCTACGATGCCCGCCCCCCTCATGACACAGCCTACCCTCACATCTTCCTCTGTTAGGTCGAGGCTACTCCTCACCGTCTCCATCAAGGGGTAGGTTGACCCTTTTGAGGATCGCTCTTTGCTCTTGTTTGTCACAGTTGTCTCTCAAGATGTCGTTCTTCTCTACCGTCAGCCTTACAGCTACCACCATCTCTGGCGAAAGGGATAGCTCCTCTGGTAGCCTCTTCCAAAGGGCCTTCACAGCCGCATCGTCGTAGGTGTCCCACTCGCCATCCTTATAAAAGTTCTCATAGAAGGCTAGAGCTACCTCGAAGAGAGCTGAGGTGATGAGGGCTGCCGAAAAAGCATCAGCCTCGTTATCCGTCTCAAAATGGATGCCGTGGACGCCCACTCTATGTGCCTCCACAATCTCAACCTTAGTGGCCTTACCGTTACCTGTGATGGCCTTCTTCATGCAGGTTGAGGTATAGCCTACTAAAATGGGTTGTGGCGATAAGACGTCCAGCGAGGCCTGCACAACCCCCATCACATATGAGAGAGCGCGCATCGCATAGAAGTTCCCCATCGCGTTAACGCTCTCTACAGCAAAGCTGACGGGGCCATAGTCCTGGAGGATGCGCTCGATCGTATTCTTGATGAGCTGGAGCTTCGTTTTGGTCGAAGCGTCCACGCTCATCGTCAACTCTTCTGAGAGGATTAGATCGTTGTGAGCCATATCGAAGAGGGCTAGGCCAGATGCGTTAAGGCTTGGATCGAACCCCAACACACACGTCATGGCTGAGGATCTTGCGTTATGACGCAGCCAGAACCCGTGGACGACCTTTAAGACTTCGTACCCCATCGTCCGCTTCTGTAGTGCTCCTAGGCGTTTTTTAGCCATTCTTCTTTGCCTCCATCGCCAGATCAACGATCCTGTTCATCTCTTGAGTAGGACTCTTGGTCTCACGCTTTAGAGCTTTACGCTCACCAATGACCTCACGGACTGCATTGATGATTTGGCCATAAGTTGGGGCAGATCCATCTCTTGGCAGATCGAACACATAAGAGGAGTCGAAGAGGCGCTCTTTGATCGAGTGGAGATCTGAGAGGACGCATCCGACGAAATTGTGGATAAACCGTGGTGAGAACTCGGGACCAAAGCCGCCAAAGTCCTTGAGGCATATAGGATCCTCGTTAAGAAGTTTCCTGGTGGCCATAAAGGTTTTGGCCATTTCCTCTCTATCATTTGAGACCGCTAAGATCTCTTCGAGGAGGTTCAACATCTCTGTAGGGGACATCGCTTGCACATCATGGCCATAGTAGTCCAAGAGGCTGCGAACCTCATCTGCGAAGACCTTAGTCGGAAGTTCCTCTGAGGGAAGTCTGACGATAGGAGCAAAGTCATGGATGCCTATTATTGTGCCTTGGCTCTTGTCGATAGAGCGACAGTAGACCAGCGGATGAGGTTGGGGATGACCGTCCTCATCTGCCATATCTCGCAAAACATGCTCTAAGAGGTCCTTAGCTATCTCAAACGTCTCCTCTTCCGTATCTCCATGACAGGAGAGGGAAGGGAACTTGTCGACAAACCGACCCAAGTATACCTGATCCTCCTCACTCCAGGAGACCTCAACGGCCACACCATTGTTGAGGAACCTTGTAAGAGAAGAGGAGATGGGAACGTCTGGATGGTCGAAGGTCTTCCTAACCTCTGCGTAGCTGATGTCCTCATCCTCTTCGTACAACCCTTCTGAGAGTTCGCAGATGGTGGCCTCCAGGACTTCTTGACGCGCGAGGATCTCCTTCTGGACCGAGTCGATCGACTCAACAAGGTTGACGATCTTGTTATAGCCATTCATCATAGCGCCCAACTGATCGGATAGGCGGAATATAGCCTTATTCTGAGACTCGCTGTGGGCAAGCATGTTGCCAAAATGGAAGTCGAGTCGCAGAGACAGGGTGTTTAACGAATCGATCATTCTCTTCTTAAGACCCATAGATCCTCCTTAAAGGATGGTGACGGTGGAAGTGTTGTTGGATTTGGAGACCAAGATGGTCTTATAGGACTCGAACATATCCCTCAAGGTATCGTTATGAGAGATGAAGAAGTAGGTCGACGGCATCGAGGTGAGTCGCTCTAGGATGTATTTGATGCCGCTCTTGTCTAGTGCGTTAAGGCTCTCATCATCAATCATGAAGTTGATGCCATACCTCAAACTCATGGCGAACTGCATGGCATAAATGATGCGGACTCGTTCGCCCTGCGAGAAGACGGAGAAGGGATAGAAGATACCATCCTTCTCGCTAGATGTAAACTGTAGTTGCAGCTCACCCTTCTTATCCTTCAACTCACATAAGAAGTCGCCTCCAGTAAAGGCTGCGAACATCTTATTGGTGTGGATCTCGAAATCCTGCACGAAGGAGTTGTAAAGACCTACCTTGGAGGCCCTCACGGCGTCTGTGAGGAGCTTGACACACTCCATACGAGTGGTAGTGGCCTCAAGCTGCTCCAACGTCTCTGAGAGGCTCTCACGAGCTTCTAGGAGCGAAGCCTCCGTCTCTAGGATGAAGGCATCAATCTTCTCTGGAGAGGTACTCCTAGCCTTCTCCATCTTCTCCTCGATTTCCAACAGCTGTTGGTTTATGGACTCTACCTCTGACAACTCCCTCTCTACGAGGGCTAGTTCGGAGCGATAGTCCATCAAGGTTTGGCGGAACGGCTCCAGGTTTGCCCTTAGGGCTCGATAAGACTCGACCTTATCCTTCGTCTCGGACAGCCTCACATCATGGCTAGCAAGGTTGGCCTCCGCTTTATCCCTATCTAGCGAGATTTCGTCTAGCTGCTCCTGGATAGCCTTCATCCTAGCGGTGAGATCGGTGTGGCTAGAGAGGGCCGAACCACAGTAGGCACACTCTCCGCTATCGTTGTTGTAGAGGTTATCGTGGCTATCCTTGACGGAACGGTACTCCACCTCCTTGGAAGAGAGGATTTGAGCAAGCTTGAGGCGCCTGTTAGATCCGTTAAGGAACGCATCCTCAGCTTTGGCCAACTCTACCGCCACATTCTCGTGCTCTTGGCGATATTGGGACATCTCCTCAATCTTTGCTCGCAGCTCCTCACACTTGGCCTCAAGCTCCTCTGTGGAGGACTCCTTGAGCTTGAGTTTGAGGACTCTAGCCTGAGCTTTTAGCTCGACGATACGTTCCTCTTTAGCAGCCTCGAAGCCGTCCCTAAGGTCGTTAAACTGAGCGAGCTGGTTCTCTAGTGAGAGGATGGTGGCAGTCTGGTTAGCCTTATCCTTCTCCTGCAACATAGCCTCTGAGGAGGCCGATTTGCCCAACTCTTTTAGTCGATCCAGGTATCCGTCGAACCTATCAAGGTTGAGCACATCTGTGACGAAGGAGCGAAGCTCACTAGCACTCATCTTGGCTAAAGGGGTATAGTCGTTTTGAGAGGAGACATACGCCGCTTGGGTGAGGACGGTCCAAGGACAGCCCAGCACATCTTGCAGGAAGGCTACATTGTCCTTATGCTGTGTCATGTCTGCACCATTGCAGAAGAGGCGGAAGTAGGTGTCGTGCTTGCTGAAGCCCCTCCCCCTCTCTACCCGATAGATGTTGCCATACCTCTCAAACGTTAAAACTCCTTTAGCTTTGCTGTCGAAAGAGCCGATCGAGTCCTTGACCTTGAAGCCGTCCCTAATCAGCTTCTCGTACAAGATCCAGAAGATGGACTCGAACAACATCGACTTGCCAGCACCATTGCTGTCGCAAGAGGCCAGATCTGTATTGCGACCCTCTATGAAGTAGGCTTGCCCATCCTCAAACTCTAGATCGACCTCCTTGAAGGTAAAGAAGTTTGAGAGGCTAAGAGAGATCAGTCTCATACTCCACCTGCCAGCTGCGCCATCAACTCACGCGCTTGTGAGATGAGGCTCTTATCTTTGGTATCGACTTGCGACAAGATTAGCTCCACATCATCTACCTGTGAGGTGGCCTCTAACGAGAGGGCCTCAACCTCGGTTGGCTGTACCTTCTGGATAGATGGGACAACGCTATAGTAGCCAGACTTGCGCAATGGAGCGATAGGCTGGCTCTTGATGTCGTGGATGTTGACCCTTAGGACAACCTTAGACCTATCCCCACTCCACTCTACGGCCTCATCGTACTCCATCGTAAGGAAGTTGTAGCCATCTTCGTATAGGATCCTTTCTAATGTAGGCTCCTCTTTAGAGAAGTCCAGCACAAGGACGCCGCGAGGTTGGTGCTCGCCAAACTTAAGGTCGAAGGGTGAGCCAACGTACCATGCGTTGTCTAACCCCAACAGCTGCTGGTAAGTGTGGTAGTCTCCACCAAAGACGTAGGTGAAGCCATCGACCATCTCAGGCCTCAAGATGAAGCCCTCTGGGGCTTTGATGCCGTTATCCAAGATGGCATTAGAGGTTGGGTAGTGGAAGAGGAGGATGGTGTACTTGCCGCTGGCCTTAACCTTATGAGCGGCTTCGTTAAACCTTCCTATACACTGTTTCATCTCTTCCTCAGTCCCCATGTAGGGGATAGAGTAGATAGCCACATTGTCCCACTCCTGACTGACACATGGGCTGGCGACGAGGTCTATATTCCGGCCCCCATGACGACCTAACGAGATGACATGGTCTATACCTCGAAGGATGGTGTGGTTGTTGGCCTTGTCGCCAATGCAATGGTTGCCCTCCAGGATGATTTGGTTAGGCGGTCCATCTTTGACGAGGGTTGCCATAGATTCCAAAACCTTGTTGAGGGAGATGACGTCCATGACGGTATAGTCGACATAGTCTCCTAGGTTCCATAGCTCTTGCGCTCCCAACTCTGAAGATAGAGCGAGGAGCCAATCCAGGAAGGAGAGTTGGTGTTTTAAGAAGTCGCTCACACCAAACTCATCCTTCCTGAATCGAGAGCTACGGTTGGTCAGGTGCCAGTCGCTAGTCAGAACGACTTTCCGTAGCTTTCCTTGCCTCATGCCTCATCCTGTACTAGCAGTGTGACTAAAACAACGTCCCTCAACTTCCTCACAGTGTGACGGCGGCCCATGCCATTAGGGGCGCTGGAAGTTAGGTAGGATTCCTGTTTTAAAGAGTAGTCGATAAGTCCTGCATCCCTTAGCTCAATGAGAGAGTTGAGGACCGACTTCTTAAGACGATCCTGCTTCGTCATAAACTCATCATAGTTGCTTAGAAGATGATCTGACTTCACACCACTCTCTTCCAAATGTTGCAGAAGAGCCTTAGATCCCTTCTTCAAACCTTTAGACATTACTCATACTCCTTCAGGACCAAGCGCTCTGGCCCTAACTTGTAGCACAACTTCTCGATACGGACAGCCGTCTCCAAGAAGCGAGGCTCACATAACAGCTTCTTAAGAGCCTTCACATCGACGACCTTGTTGCCATTAGCGAACTGGTCCAACTCTTCCAAGAAGGGGTCCAACCAAGGGTTGGTGGCCAGCTGATCGAAGAGGGGCTCCATCTTGTACTTGGAAGAGTCATGGGTTTTGGTGAGGGCTCCTTCTGGCAAAGCCAGTCCACACCACATCATGGCCTCGATTAGGCTGTCCAGGTAGTCAAACCCTGAGCCATCCATCTTGAAGCGTAGGAAGATCTTGTTGTTACCAACTGTGGCCCTACGGTTTTTGATGACTTTAACACGAAGGTAGCGATCCTTAATCATGACACGGTTGTTTCGAGAAGAGGTAGAGCCATTCATCGTCTTAAACTCTAGGCGAGTAGAGCAATAATACTTGATGGCGCTATCTGATGCTGGCTTGGTGGGGTTGTAGGTGTTGCCAATGTTGGAGCGAAGGTGGTTGGAGAAGATGATCAACACATTCATTCTCGCTGCATCGAAGAGGATGCGTTTGAAGATGTTGTGTAGCGCGCCAGCTAGGCCTCCAGTCCTATTACTATCTCCCTTCTCCGCCTTCTCTCTATCCTCAGCCGTAGACATCGCTCCAATGGAGTCTACAACAATGATTTTAGGAAGCTCCAAAAACTCCTTAGACTTCTCTGAGGCGTCTCCATAGTTCTTGAGGATGGCCGTCAGAGCCTCGGCCAACGAGTCGATGTCCCTAATGGACCCCACGCGGACAACCTTGTCAACTTGGGCCTTGGAGAGGTTATGCTTCTCGAAGTGAGACATGAAGAAGTCTGCGTCGAAGTCCATCTCTGAGGAGAGGTAGTAAGAGACGCCGCCCATCTTCATGGTGGAGACCATCAGCTGTTGGAGGATGTACGTCTTGAAGCTGCTCTCATCTCCGTGCAGCTCTACGACTCGACCCGTTGGGAAGCCATACTCCTCAACTGGCAGCCCGTCCTCATCCATCTCTCCGTTGCTCTGAGAAAACAAACATATGTTTAAACTTGGCCAGGGCGTCCTAATGAAGTGTTTGACGCCATAAAGCTCCTCCACTCGATCCATTAGGCCAAGCGTGGCTCCCTTGATGGATACGCCCTCAATCTTGGCGAAGGTTGAGTCGATGATGGAGGACAGATCAGCCCCCGATGAGGTAGTTTTTTTCTTAGATGCCATTCATACTCCTTGAGGCATAAAAGCCCCTCCTTTGTAGGGAGGGGCTTTGGTTAGGTTACTTGAAGAGGTCTTCCCTGAGCTTAGCCACCTTTGCCTCACCGTCCTCATCTAGCGTCGGGACATCCTTGGTACGAGCTTTTGGACGAGGGCCAGATGGAGCCGATGGGGCATCGTCCTCATCATCCTCATCTTCGTCGACATCTTTGGCGATGTACGAGAAGCCGCGCTCAGCCAAATACTCGACCAAGTCCTCTGGCGTGATGTGCTTGAAGCCACCGATCTTGTCTGCGACCGTGTTCTTCTCTGGGTTAAGCAACTCAGGGTCGTAAAGGTTGCGGAAGTTCGCCATACCCACATACTCGACGAGTGGGGTGATCTGGCTCATCGTCCAATCCTTCGAGCGAACCTTGATGAACTTGCACGAAGAGGCCGTGGCAAACTTGGTTGAGCCTGGGATGGCCTTGCTCTTATCCTCTGTGCGATTGATTTGGAGCAGGAACTTGTCGGGCTCGTTAAGCGGAGACTCCTTACCGTTATCGAGGTAGCAGTCCTTGAAGGCGTCCTGGTAGCCCTGAACTTGACCCTTGTTGAGGAGGATGAAGGTCAGACCAGCCTTTGCCGAAGCTACCATCGCATCAGGCATACCCTCAGGTGCCGCAGGAGCCGTCTCAACCTCACCCAGCACATAGCGACGGTATGCCGTCATGTACTCGACCCATGCCGCATAGTGCTCGCTGATAGCCTTCTTATCGGGCTCTGCCGAGTGTGGATCTTTGGGGTTGTCCCATTTGAAGAAGGGGGTGATGTCGATAGCCTGCATCAGACCAGAGTGGTTCGACATGTCGTACTTAAACTTGGCGAACTGAGGGTGTGGATCTCGTGGTTTGTCCATACCGCTCCAAGCCTCCCATGCGCCAAGACATCGTGGACAGCCAGAGAAGCGCTTGTCCTCCTCATACTGGTTGCCTGGGATGCGGACAGGATCCTTGCGCAAACATGCGTGGTTAGGACCCCAATGGTATAGGAAGTCTCGGAAGGGTGATGTGAACTTGTTGTCCTTGCTTGGCATCACAAGGTAGACGTTGAGGCCCTGTTGTGGGCGAAGGAAGGTAGGATCTCCACTCTCCCCCCCTTTAAGATCCTCAATAGCCTCAGCTTGTGCCTTAGCATCTTTCTCGCCATCAAAATCTTTACCACCAACTTTTGCCCAAGGATTGCTCATCTAAACTCCTAATGTGTTGTGCGTTACTTGTTGTAAACGTTCTCTTTGTCCAACTTGGCGACCTCTGCCTCAAGGATAGCTCTATCCTCTTGGGTCGCGACAATGCCCGACATGGGCAAACTCTCGATATTACTTAGCAAGGCTTGGCCTACATCGTAAACCTTCTGAGCAACCTCAACGAGGTTCCAGACACGTCGCTTGCCATTTTTAGATTTGGCGATCTCCTCCTCTAAAGCTTTGACATCTGTCAACTCATTGATGAGGGCATCGATCACAGCTGCTGTCAACTTGTGAGTCTTAGCGAATGGGTTGATGGTGTCATCAGATGATGAGAACTGGACCCTCTTGGAGTTGACCAAGACGTCTCTCTCACGCTCTAAAGTATCCGTCACCTCTTGCAGGTTGGTATACAAGATCTTGAGGGATGAGAGAGCGACCAAACAGCTCTTGAAGAAGGCTGCCGGATCTGTCTTGATGAGGTTTAAACCATTGATGATGAGGTTGAGATCTATGACCTCACTGATGGTGCGACCATCAGAGAGGATAAACTCAACATCTGTCTTGAGATTCTGAAGGATCTCCTCAGCTATCTCCTTTCCCGACCTTAATGTCACCGTACCTCCTCACGAGACGAACCATCTTTGACTCTTGTTTTTGAGTGTCGGAGAGTTCTTCGGTTATCTCTGAGACCTCACTAATCTCAGAATCTTCTACGATCTCCACTAGCACCAGCTTAGAAAGCTTCTCGTCTACATGGAGATCGACATATGGAGCTAGCGTCATGATGTCCTTTGGCGATCCATGTATCAGACACTTGGGCTTAGCTCCAGGAACCTTGCTAGCCAAGATGATGGTGACATCTCGACCATCACTAAGAAGATAGGCTAGCTGCTGAAGCCATGCTGGGATGCTAAGATCCCTCTTCTGAGTCTTCTTCTGATCGTCCACTAGCCCCCTCCTTGGCCAACGCCCTCAGACGCTGCTCTTCTGCCAAAGCCTCTTTTAGATCTGGCGGCACCGTCTTATAATCCTTGAGACGATCTGCGATGAAGACGCCCTCAAAGATCTGTTTGGATGGTTTGGGAAGAGGTGGATTTACAACACCTCTTTGGTTTTGGTATCTATAGCTGTAGTCATACTCTCCACGAGCTTTACAACTAGGACACTTCTCAACCCACAAGATGATGGGATCCTCTACCCCACTAGATACCGTCTTCTTAAACCCGCGTACTGAGAGGAACTCATGTCCACAGTGAGGACACTCTAACCTCTCATCCCTGACATCAACCATTCTACCTCCTTAATGTAGACACATCATTAGATATGTCAAGCCAGGATTACAAGTACCTGCGCTTAACGACCCGCAGGTGTGGTGTTCCATCCGTTGCGAAGGTATGGAACGTCTTTGTGCTGTCTGGTGGCGTCCAGCTCTTCTTCTTTGCAGATATCTCTATCACGTCACCGACCTCAGGGCGCTGGCCCTCTATATCGATCTTTCGATCCTCCCACGCATCGGCCCAACATTGGACCTTGATGAACTCTCCTAGATCGGAGAGGTACAAGGTTGCCCACCATCGACCTTTGTTTTTACCACTAGCCAATCTCTTGGCTATCACCTTTATAACCTCTCCACCAACAATATGAGGAGTATCATCAGCGATATGAGGTAGCTCTCGCTCATAGATTGGTTCCACTTGAGAGTGGAATGGCAGAACACCCTTCCAGCTTTGGACTTGGAATCCATAAGCGCTGTTACGAAGTAAGGCCCAATCGTATAAGTTATCATGGTCATGCCTCATGTCAACACTCTCGCCCTTCTTTCCTCGAAAAGCCAGATATGCCTGGATCGCTTGCCTGGGTGTACAGATCGGATCGAAGAAGCCTGCTTCTGCTAGGCGAAGGACGACATTCTTCTTGATGGCAGTACCCTCAGTAGCCTCGAAGAACTCTTCCAACGTCTCAAAGCTATCCCTATCCTCTACACACAGGTCTTCCACAGCTTTGATGCCGATACCTTTGACGGCACCGACAGGCCACATAATCTCACCTTGGCCATGTTGGGCGAACTGTGGACTGAAGGCGTGGATCGTTGGATAGACGACGTTATAGCCAGCCTCATGGATCTTCTCACGCAGCTTATAGATGTTTTGGTGAGCGTTCTCATCTTCGCCATTGAATTGCAAAGATGCGCACCAATACTCATCAGGGAAGTGAACCTTTAACCAACCTTGGTAGTAGGAGATGGCACAGTATGAGACGGAGTGGCTATTATGAGAGACCATCCCATTGGCGATGAAGTTGTGAGATGGACCAGCCATCTCAATATCATACACGTCCTCATGACCGACTAAGACGATAGAGAGGAGTCGAGACAGACCATTGGTCGTCATAACCTTGTCCCCAACCTTCATGTTCGACACTTCCAGGTATCCAACATCTGTTAAAAACCTATGGTTGAGGGTTGCTTTGATGGAGCTGCCATTAGCAAGAGTTATCCTGCACACGGGCTGGCAGCCAGACTTGATAACGGAGACGACGTTAGATGGAACGACCCTTTGCCCATCCTCGTCATAGTGCAAGATCCTCATCCGTCCTTGCCTAAACTTGGCACCGATAGAGGACTTAGCTGTGCTGATGTTGTAAAGCTCCTCAACAGTTAGGGTATTACCAGTATGTTGGTTGACACCAGCTCGATGAAGGGTTGTATCCCCCGTCAAACACTTGTTAAAGCCATACTCTGCGAAGAAGACGATCTTCTCCCACAAGGAGTCCATCATCTCTTGTGAGTATCCCTTAGCTACGCCGCCCTCTTTAAAGACAGCCTCCCACTTCTCCATCTGGTCCAACTTCTTCTTACCACACGCCTTGCGCAGGTAGTCAGCTTCGCTAGCCGTCATGCCTGCGATGGTCTGAGCTAGCTGGATGATTTGCTCCTGGTAGATGAGGAAGCCCATCGTAGAGCTGAGGATGGGGATAAGATCCTCATGTTCGTACTCTGGCATGAGGTTGCCATTAAGAGTCTCTGCATAGCCAACATCTGCACCAACGCCCATAGGTCCAGGTCGGCCAAGTGCAACGATGGCAACGATGTGGTCGAACTCGGTGGGCTGGACATGCTCCGTCAGCTTCTTTGAGGTGAAGGTGTTGAACTGAAACTGGCCATCTGTACGTCCCTGGCCCATCATTTGATAGACCTCGGCGCAGTCCCAGCCAATCTGTGAGACGTCCTTGGGGACCTTGCCATATTTGGCCCTAACAAGGTCGAGGCATCGCTGGATGACATCGCACGCCTCTAACGTCAGGATGTCGAACTTAGGGAAGCCACAGGCCTCACATGCACGATCCTTCCACTGTGTGACGGGGCCAAACTTAGAGTGTTGGAAGATGGGCAGGACATGGTCGACGTTATATGGGGAGATGATGACACCAGCTGGGTGGACACCACGGCCTGAGGCAAAATCTTGGATCCTCATGACGTAGCGGTCCATAAACGTCTTGTGTCGTTTATAGAATGCCTCGAAGGCGTTGGACGACTCTAACCTCTCCTTTAGCTCCGTCTCGCCACGAGCTGTCTGTGTAAGGCCCTTGATCTTCATGATGGACTGGAGGTGCTGGAACTTGTAGTTCACAATCTCACCAGCCTCATCCAACAAGCCACCCCCAAACGCTGCATGGAGAGCCATCGTAGCGTTAGCAATCTTGTACCTATCGGTAGAGCCGATACGTACAAAACGATCGTGACCGTAGATCTCCGTCAGCCTCTGATAGATGGTCTTGACAACGCTAGGCGCGAAGTCCATATCAATATCTGGAAGGTCGTTACGATCCTCACTCAAGAAGCGTGAGAAGAGGAGCCCGTGGTAGAGGGGATCGATCTTCGTAATGCTTAAGAGGTATGAGACGATAGAGCCAGCTGCCGAACCACGTCCAGGACCTCTAAAGGCTCCAATCTCATCAGCAATGGAGCAGATGGAAGAGACGATATGGAAGTATGCCCAGAAGCCCAACTTCTCAATGATGGCTGCCTCATGAGCTAAGCGTTGGGCATACTCAGCAAACGTGTGCAGCTTATCGCTTCGGTGGGCCTCAGCGAAGGGTGGCTCATATAGGGCTAGGTTGCGAGATTCTGCCTCAACAACCTCCTCTATCGTCGAGATCTCTCCTGGCAACCCTGGATTGATGATGGTGCGCCAACCCTCCACGATAGCCCTATGGATATCCCCCATCAGGGATGAACCTCGAATGATGGGGTTAGGGAACTTAAGGGTCCGATCGATGGCCACATCTCCTATCACACTGGTCGCAAACCTCTCCGTCATGGATTTGGCTGCCATTAGCAATAGGTTGTAGTTGGGGTTGATGAGGGCTAAAGAGGAGATGGGTTCCTCCTCCATGTGACCATTATAGACGACCCTAGATAGCGTCTTAAGTTGGCCCTTCTGAGTCTTATCTCGACGCCGCATAATCTCGTAGAGGTAGTGGTCGTCTTTATCTAGGTAGTGGATGTTCGTCGTCAAGAGAATCCTGGCTGGATCCTGAGCCGCTAAGAAGATGGCGTTGGAGCGTAGAGCTATCTCTTGAGGCGTCGATGGCTCGAAGGTTTTCAACAGATATTGGAAATTGAGCCCCCACCACACATCATCCTTGGCAACAGCTGATGAGAGCGCGAAGAGCAACTCTCCTAACTCCTCTTGGAGGTCCATGTTATCGGTGGGTACGATGAAGGCCACGTCTCCAGACTGGATCGACGAGAGTATCTTCGGGTCCACCCTTGGATAGAAGTAGAAGCCACCATCAGGGATCCGGCGCTGTGAGATGTTGTTGATGCGGATCAGCTCAGACAGTCCAGCTTGAGTCCTGGCAAACATGAGGAGGTTGAGGAATGGCTCTGGCCAAACCTTCTCATTGAGGTCTGGTACGACTATGACCTCTATGCCAAAAAGAGGCTTAAGCCCCTCCTTCGCACACTCATCTTCGTGCTCTGGCCATGAGGCCATATGTGTATACTCGTTGCTCGCAAACCATGTGTAGCCTAGCTCCTTAACGCGCTTGGCATACTCTGAGGTTGTGGCGACACCTGAGCTGATGGTCGATTCTGTTCTAATTTGTAGCACTAAGGACCTCCATTGGGTGGCTTGAGGGGCGGAGTCTTCCTAAAGAGTTGACAGACCCTCTTACACTTTTGATTGCACTTTCGACACTCATCTGAGACCTCTAGGTATAGGCCATCAGAAGGGGCGCACGACTCTACCTCTTGGCTCAAAGGTAATCTCTCTTCCTGGTTTGTCAAGTGGCACCATCTTGTTAAGGACTTGTTAAAGTTGCTCTTCCGAGAGGTCATCTGGGTCCATACCCTTGAAGGGGATAGTGGCGACCCATATCGTCTTGGTTGTGTATTGGTTTAACGCTTCTGCGATCTTCATCGTCTGTTCTTCTGCGCCATTGTCTAGGAGAACGATGATGTTGTCTGAGGCCATCCTATCTATCAGTGCCGCTTGGTGTGGTGATACGCTCACACCAAAAAGGACACATGCGTTATACCCCCTCTCCATCATGCGAGCCGCATCGAAGAAGCCCTCACACAAGAAGACGGGTTTAGGGTCCTCACGACACAGATCGTAATTGCCCAACAGGTGACTAAGGATTTGGCCTGGAGGGTTAAGAGTCTTTCTCACGGCTGTATGGTCCATAGAGTAGAGGAGGTAGCCGATACCTCCATCGCTCTCAATCTTAAAGGCCACCCGCCCCTCATTGCGAACATACTCCTGTTGTGGCTCGAAGGTAGGGAAGGTTTGCTCGAACCATGCCACATCAAACCCTCTCTCCTGGACGATCCACTCGCAGAATCTGGAGTAGGAGCCGCTCTCCTCTATCGGTTCCCACTCCTCATCCCAGGCCAGAATTGTAACCTCTGCCAGAGAGGTTGAGAAAAGAGGGGGTGGTACGAGGGCCTCCAGAGACGCCTTGAGCGCTCTCTGGAGAGTTTGAGCATCTCCCGAACCCTCCAACACCTCCTTGGCCTCTTTGAAGCCAATCCCCTCATAGGCCATAACGAAGGTATAGATGTTACCCCTCCAACCACAAGATGCTCGCCAGCATCGGCCGATCCCTGTTGTCACATTGTAGTTGAAGGTGTCACGATCTCCACTATGACCTCCCTTGCAGAAGGGGCAATCCATATCTAGCTCGATCCCTCTCTCGACATGTCTTGAGGAGATCTTGCCGCCAAACATCTTCCTGAACCAGCTCTCGCCAGCTTTGATGGTGAGGGGTGACAGCTTACTCAAAGAGAGCCTCCATGTTTACCTCCACCCTCTTGCCATTGGCTCTAGGGAGAGAGAGTCCTTTATTTCCGGCCCTTCGGCCAACTTCTACGGCAAACTCTGACCATAGGACAAACCTCAGGTTGTCTAAGAGACCTAGCTCTATCACTTGGCCCTTTAGGCCTCCCATACCACGAGATTTGGCGAATTGGACTCGCCGTCGCCCTAGGAGTAAGTCCTCCCCATCGCTCATGAAGGAGAGGAGGTAGTCTAATAGCCTTGGGATCTCAGCTGAGCCTGCGACATCCTCAGCGTCTAGGCTAGACTTCTTAAGTGCTGAGACCTTCAGAGGCATGGATGTAAAGACGGTAAGGTTGTACCGATCCATCAGATCCTTGATGTCCAGATAGACGGCTCCCTTATAGAGGTGGAAGTCCATATTAGATCCTGCCACTGGCTTCATGTGGTCAGGAGAGTCGACGACCAACACATCTATCGTGATGCCCTGATCTTTAAAATCTGAGAGCATCTGCTCTATCGTCAGAGCCGTAAACTCCTTGATGCGGACCTTAGACCAAAAGAGGCGCCCCCAGCCCTCCCTATCCATATTGGCGAACACCTCTTTGGGGCCAGACTGGCCTGGGATGAACAGCTCATCTTGGGTGGCCCCTGTAACGATAGCATCCAAGCGAGTAAGGGCCTCGATAGGCCTATTCTCAGCGAAGACGTAAAGCACGTTTTGGCCGTTATATGGATCGATGGCCTCTAGGCCAATGTTGGAGAGAAAGATCGACTTACCTACGCCAGTGTGGCCTCCGACGCCAGTAATAGTTTGTCTAGCGATACCCTGAGGGAAGTATTTGGCCATATAGGCCATCCTTCCCTCAGGGTTAAAGCGCAGGTTTGAGCTATGGTCAGAGGAGCTTTGCAGTCGCTCCTCCTCTCTAGCCTCGAAAGAGACTAGGGTGTTATACTCTCCTACCTCATAGGTAGCCTGATCTGCGACGATACTGCGAGCCCTCTCCCTCATCATGAGGGATAGCTCTTCGATAGACTTGCCCTCATGATACTGCTCAGACATATAGCTGAGGAGTCCTAGGAACTCCTCTGACGCCTTGTACTCAGCAATGGCTTGTAGGGTATAGGCAGCAGCTTCGACAGGCTTGTCGGCAGCGTCAAGCAGCCTCTGAGAGAAGCCTACCTTCTTGAAGGGCGGAATCCCATCGTCCTTAGAGATCAAGTCTTGGAGTGTCGTCTCATTGATCTCAGAGCCAGTCCGATCAAGATGGAGAGCTAGGCGAACTACCGTCTTGACAAAGTCGTCTCGGAAGTCATCTGGCGTAATCTTAGCCCTCTTGAGACGAGAGATGAGATCTGGATCTTTTAGAAGACCTATTACTACTTGAGACTGAAGATCTATCATAGGTCCTCCCACTTATCTCGAAGCTTTGTCCTCATCTCTGAGGCCTCGTTGAAGTAGACGAAGCGCCACTTCTCCATCATTGCGCTCCATAGCCCTGTGCCGTAACGCTTAGCGAGCTGTCCTTGTCGAACGTCTAGGTTGCTCGTCATGATGGTCGCCTTCATCCTGTCCTTGCGCACCCTAACAAGCTCATCAATCATGGAACGGACCCCCTCAGAGAGGGTCTCTACACCGACCTCGTCGATGACCAAAATATCAACATCTATTAGTTTTTGATAGTCTTGAGCAGAGGTCGAAGCTCGATCGTAGAGGTACACGTTGTAGAGGTTGTACAGATCCTTGAACCTGATGAAGACACCGCTATGGCCTTTAAGGATGTAGTTGGCCAAGATGTAGAGCGCGGCATACGTCTTGCCACACCCATTGCTACCATACATGAAGAGGGACAGCCCCCTCTCCAACACCCTATCTGAGCCGTCGATGTACTTCTCTAACAACTCCTTGTATAGATCTAAGTTACCAGCCCCAGACATGGTGAGCGGATCTAGCTCTTTACAAGCTACCTCTATGGGAGGCTTGGCCAATATCTGCTGCTGGTAGGAGAAGGGGATGCAGGCCTTGATGAGTTTGAAGTGAGAGAGGTAGAGATCCTCACTCATCCTATGTTTGGCCTCGGAAATAAACTCCTCTTGGTACTTAGATAGGCTCACCAGTCTTCCTCCCATACCTTGTCGTGGTTGTTGACCATGACTTCCTTCTTAGGCTCAAGGACATGGTGCTCTACCTCTTTCGCAGCTGAGGCTCCCTTCACCTTGAGGACGTAGTTCGATAGAGCCTGATCGTTGCACAAGAAGCCGACGTAGTTGTCGACCGTCTTCTTATCCCATTTAAGCCATGCGACCGTTTGAAAGGCTACATAGGAGAGGAACATCTTGTGGAGAGGCTGCACCTCCTCTAACCCAAGGGATGCTCCCAAGATCCGAAAGAAGTCAAAGATCCTCTTCTTCTGCCCCGTCTTCCACTTAAAGGTTAAGTGGTCTGGGGCAAAGGCTTTAAATGTTGATTCGACGATGAGATATATCTTCTGGCGATCCTCACCCTTCACTTTCATCATGAGCTGTACCCTTAGTCAAGATGTTGGCGACAGAGATCCTGTCCTCAACCTCATCCTCATCAATCTCCTTAGGCTCTGTCTTCAAGATGAGCGATACATCTGCCGAGACCTCCTTTGTCTTGCTATCGTACCTTAGTTCGATTCCAGCAAGCGTGCGTCCCTCAGCCTTCACCTCAGGACTATCCTCGAAATACCAAGAGATGATGCTAGCCAACTCATCCTCCGAGAGCGAGATCCTCTTGTCGAATAACGGCTTCCTACTCATGTTCGTCCTCCAAATCTGCTAACGTTTGTCCCATCTTGGCCATATTGCGCACTAGAAAGAGCTGCGCTGGATCGATGACGGCTTCGGCGCTAAATACACGGACGTGCTCAGAAAGCCACTCTACCGCATCTTGATCGAATACTTCATCGAAGACCACACTCTTGATGCCGCTGTTAGCGATCATCTTAGCACACGTCAGACATGGGCTATGTGTGCAATAAAGAGTTGCGCCTAGCACCTCATCCCGATCTGCGAACATGAGAGCATTCTGCTCTGCATGGATCGTCTTGTCGCACTTATGGCTGAAGTTGTTAGTGCAGCTTGCAGCCCCCAGACACTCGTGGGAACCAGCTGGCGTGCCATTATAGCCAGAAGAGATGAGCTTATTGTCTTTAACGATGACACACCCTACGCGCGCCTTCTCACAAGTAGCTCGCATAGCCAGCATGTGGGCAATACACATCCAGAGTGCGTTCCATCCTAAACGATTCTTCATTTGGCCTCCTTCTCAAAAAGTTCAGATGCCAGAACAGATCCACTAAGCTCATGCTTCGAGGATCCAACATCTGTTGGTTTAAGGGCTAGCATGGTGTGACCCTCCTTTTGGTAGATTTTACGACGCTCGTTCCAATGCTTGCCGAAGTATGGGTGAGACTTATCGCAGAAGTCATAATATAAGACCACCTGAGGCTGTGTCAAATCAGCCCCAGGCTTGATGCGCAAGATACGGCCAAGACGTTGGATGGTCGATCTCTCATTGTCGCTACCAGCTGCATTGATGCCAACATCACAGAAGAAGTTCAAACCCTCATTGAGGACTGTGCCGATAAGGATGGGCAGGTTGCCCTGCTTAAACTTAGCGATAGCCTCAGCCCTAGAGGATGAGAAGGTCTCTCCTGTGACGATGGCTACATCATCTGGATCTACCCCAAGCTCCAGGAGTCGATCCATGATTTGGGATCCATGTTCGACCCTGGAGATGAAGATGATGGTCTGGTGGCTCTGCTGGTAATGGAGCTGTGTCACCTTTGCGATGAGGGCATTCCTCTCATCGTTCCTCATGAGGTATCGCTCATACTCCTGAGAGTATAGCTCCATTACCTCTCCATCGAAGTCGATCTTGTTGGCTATGGTCCTGATGATGGGTCTACACAGGTAGCCCCTGTCTATCAGCTCAGAGGTCTTACAGGAAGCGATGATGGGGCCAACGTAGGCCGTAATCATGATGTCGTTGGTCGACTTACCAGACTCTCCTGAGAAGGATGTGCCAATGTAAGTAGCTGTGAAGCCAAAGTTAAACGCAGCGTTAGTACACTGTCGGTAAACATTCTTGTAGGAGGGTGAGGTGCAGTTGTGGACCTCATCCGTCACAACCATCTTAATGGTGGAGAGGTACTCCTTGATCTGTTTGGCCCTCAACTTAGACTTGGTGTTTAGAGATTGGACCATCCCTACTGTGATGTTGTTGCCGATCCTAAACTGACCGTCGCCTATAAAGCCAACCTCATCCACCGAGATGCCGATATACTCTGCCACCTCCTCTCGCAGCTGTTGGGCTAGCTCCTTACGGTTGACGAGGATGAGGGTTGGGACGTTCCATGCCGCAATCACAAAAGCCATGATGAGCGTCTTACCAGCCCCTGTGGAGAGATCGAAGACGCCGTGGTAGTGGAGTAGGCCTTGGATGATGGCATCCTGTTGGTAGGGCCTAGGTTTGAAGGGAGAGTCCTCCCACCTCGATTGGAGGACTCTCTTGTTAGGGATGTCTATGACCTCTCGCTCCATCACAACCTCTACCTCATGGCCACACTCCCTGAGGTAGTAAATGATGGAAGTTGAGAGCCCCTGTGGAAAGGAGCCCTTCTTAGAGATGAGAGCTGTGTATTGAGGGATGAAGGTCTCACTCCTCTGTCTCGTCATATAATCATTCTCTAAGACGAACTCTTGCCTTAGCTGCTCTATCACTTCGGGCGGACCCTCCACCCGAGATTTGACACTGCCTACGAATACCTTCAAAAGAACTCCTACAAGTACCTGATGACTTCCATCTCAAGCCACTCAGGGGTGTTAGTTACGGACAAGATCTTCACAGTCACATTCTCAAGACCAAAGGGAGAGTAGGTTAGGGGGACCTCATCTGCCGGAGTGAAGCGAACAGCTGCATCATGTTTCACCTTCAGGGAGTATTTGATGAAGGGTCGGCTAAGAGTTTTGGCCAACCTCTGAGTGACGAGAGTGGCCGTAACATAATCCCTACACCATTTGGCCTCTACCCCATACTTCTTCTGGCCTCCGTTAACCTGAGCTGCGCGCGCGCAGTACCGATTGTTGAAGGCGTTGAGGGTGATGAGGCCCTGGTAAGTATCAGCAGGATAGCTAAAATCGTAGCTGTAAACGACCTCAGTGTAGCTATCCTTGTAGGTGTCGCTCTCTTCAGAGACGTGGCCGATGATGTTGATGCCCTCCGAGATAGGACGGCTAAGGTCTGGATCATCTCCAGTCCCCACATCTGCGCACAGCTTGCCCTCAGAGTGGTACAGGAGGATGCCGAACTGTTTTGCCAAGTCATTGATGAGAGCTGCGGGCGTTGTATCTTCCGTCAAGTAGACGGATGCCTTATACCTAGGCGTCAAAGACCTAACGACCTTAAACGTCTCAAGGTTGAGGTAATCTAGGGTGAAGGGGTAGCGGCCAAAGCTCTTCATGAAGTCGATCATGATGTCGATGGGGTGCTCAATCAATGAGCCATCCTCGTCTAGCTTTCCTCCAAAGGTGCCATACAGGGTGGAGCTACCGATACCATTCCTGATGGGATAGCGCCTGTCGAAAGGACCTAGTCGGTAGTCCCACTCCGATCCTCTAAGCTTGAGGCCATACAAGGTGAGGCCATCCAGGCTTTCAATTAGGGTGGCCTTGTAGTATGGAGTCGTCATCTGAC
>Ga0114918_10001565_pt1 | contig 20481 bp, 16 predicted proteins | sample LantaG_FD_87015 | JGI IMG/M metagenome (GOLD analysis project Ga0114918, IMG submission 87015) | Deep subsurface microbial communities from Baltic Sea to uncover new lineages of life (NeLLi) - Landsort_02402 metaG | ecosystem: Environmental > Aquatic > Marine > Oceanic > Sediment | place... | reverse complement strand
CGGCTCGCCGCAGGAGAAGACCTTTGTCTTCTCCTCCTCCTCCTCCGCCTCCTCCTCCTCCTCCTCCTCCTCCTCCTCCTCCTCCTCCTTGCCCTCCTTCCAGGAGCTCGACGCATCTCTCAAAGGCTCGGAGGGCCGAGCCCGGCCTCCCGGCGACCAGGTAGCAGTCCCCGAGGTCCGACCAGGCTCTTGGGATATCATTCGAAGGAAGGGAAGAGCAGCGGAGGAGCCCCACGAGCGCAGAGGCGGCATCGGCGGCGGCTTCGGAGGCAGCGGCAGGCGGCGACGACGAAGAAGCACAACTTTTGCTCCTCTCGCTTCCCCGCCCTCGCGCCTGGGCCAAGCACGCGTCAGCGAGGGCCCTCCACGCCCAGGGCGAGTCCGGGGCGCGCTCCGTGGCCCTCTTGGCGATGGCCTTGGCCTTGGAGACGCTTCCGGAATCAGCGGAGAGAAGAAGCAAGAAGCTCGTCGCGCCCCTCCCGGCCCTTTCGACCGAGGGGTCGAGGTCGAGGCAGCGGCGGAAGCAGGCGAGGGCGCGCGTGCCGTCCCCGCGCGCGTCCCGGTAGAAGGCGCCGAGCTCGGCGAAGGCGGGGGCCTGCGCTGGTCCGGGAACGGCGGCGGCTTTCAGCCAAGCTGCCGCGGCGGAAGCAGGAGGAGGAGGAGGAGGAAGCGGAGAAGAAAAGTTGACGGAGAGAGCTCTCCCGAGGGCAAGCCAGTGTTCCGCCGCTTCCGAGTCCGTCGACGCCCCGCGCCCTCTCGCGGCTTCCTCGGCGGCTTCTTTAAAAGAAGCCGCGGCCTCCTCGGACCTGCCAGATCGGAGGTGGAGCGTGCCGAGGGCGGCGAGGAGCCAGTGCTCGGGCCTCCCCTCGACTAGGCTCCCCGCCAGGGATCGGAGGTCGCCGTCGTCTTTGGCGTCGTCGTTCGACGAAACCAGGAGGAGGACGGCGGCCTCGCGGGCGGCGCTGAAGGGCCTCGAGTAGGCATCTTGGGGCGCTGCATCACGGATCGAAGAGAGCTCCTCGCGGTCGAGAACTGAGGAAGAGGAAGAAGAAGAAAGCGCGGCTGCCCTCGCCGCGGCGACGCGCGCCGAGAGGAAAGCCTCGCTCGCCGCAGGTAGACCCCGAGCCTTGGCCGATTTCAGCGCCGCCCTCGAGGCCCTCCTCGCGTCGTCTGCTTCGCGCTCGGAAAGAGAGAGCTTGGCCAGAGCGATGAGGACGGATGCCGGAGGGAGGGCGGAAAGCGGAGAGGAAGGAGAAGAAGAAGAGGAGGAGGACGAGAAAGAGCGAGTGAGCGATTTCGACGAAGAAGAAGAGGTTGCCGCAGCGACACGGCTCCACCTCGCGCGCAGGCCCTCGCGCAGGGACGCCCTCGTCGCGGCGTCGAGAGGGCCGGGCTGCTGCTGAGGAGAAGAAGAAGAAGAGGAAGTTCCTTCGAAAGCTTCTCTCCACCGCGTGAAAGCACTCGCCTCCGAAGCAGCTGCTGTTGCTGCTGCAGCGTCGAGAGACGAGGAAGGCGAAGACAGAGCCGCTGCCGCCTCCCTCCAGAGCGCCGTGGCCTTTGATGATTCTCCTTCTCCTTCGGATGCCGCTTCGGCGTCGAGGGCGAGGTCGAAAGCGGCGACCAGCGCTCCTGCGGCGGTCGTCTTCTTCCCTTCTTCCTGTTCTCCTCCTTCTCCGCCGCCGACCTCTCGAGCAAACTCGAGGCAGCTCTCCGCCGCGGCTTCGAGCAGCCTGGAGTAATCATAGGACGAGCTCGCAGCAGCGGCTGCTTCCTTGCGGGCAGAAGAAGAGAGACGAGAGGCCAAGGCGTCTGCGACAGCAGCCGAGGACAACAGAAGAGAAGTCTTGGGCTTTTTCTTCTTCTTCTTTCTCAGCGCGAGCAGGGCATCGAGAGAAAGCTCTGCCTCTTTCGGAGCCCCCGAAGCGAGCCACGCAGCCACCGTCGCCTCATGAAACGCAAAAACAGCTTTGGTCTTGGCTTCTTCTTCATCTTGGCTTTCGTCGGAAGCATTGAAAAAGCCCGGGAGGTCGCCCGAGATTTTCTCTGCGACGGCCGCGAGCTTCGAAGGAGCTGCCGCCGACGCCGCTTCTTCTTCTTTCCCCAGGCGCATGAGCGTTCCAGAGAGAGAAACGACGCTCTCAAGAGCAGAGATCGCTTCTTTGTCGGAGCTGACGCTGCTCGAAGAAGCCACGAAACCGTCGACGACGCGAGTCAGTGCCTCCGCGAGGAGCCCGTCGTCCGCTGTCGCCGCGGCGACTTCGGCGAGGCCCTTCCAGGGCGCTATCGAAGGCGACTGCGCTTCGGTGACGAGCTCTGATGCTTTTCGATAAGCTGCACGAGCTTGAGAGAGGGATTCCGGGTCGGCTTTCTTGTACAGGGCCTTGCCGGTGAGGCTGTTGGTTGAGGTTGAGGTTGAAGATTGAAGGTTGAGAGGTGAGAGGTGGGGGCATCATCATCGATTGCTCGTGTTTGTTCTCCGAAACGGTTCTTTCTCTCCCCCGACTCACAGGTACGCGTCGACGCTCTCCCCCAGCGAGATCGCTTCCTGACACCGTTCCAGGGCCTCATCGAGCTGGCCAGAGGCCAGGGCCGCGTGCGCTGCTCGCAACGCGGCCTTGAGGGACATTGGAAAAGAGAAAAGAAAGAAAAGAGAAAAACTGAAATCACTTTCTCTTTTTTTTGATCGACCTCCATCCTCTCTCTCGGTTTATCCTTCTCCGATCTTCTCATCCAAAATCCAATAACAAAATGGGCCAAGGAGGCAGCTCTCCCGCCGGATTTTCGGGTTTCGCCGGCGGTGCAGCCGTCAATGACATCATCGCCATCGCCGCGAGGGATGACGGTGGCTACAACCCTCCGCTCGGGGCCGTGAACAAGGTGCGTCGTCGTCGATTGAAGAAAGCCGCCGTGACGATTTCATTCGCTTCGACGACGACGAGGACCATCTCTTTCTTTCAACCCCGACCTCTCTTTCTCATCACCCCTCTCCTCTCTTCCTTCCACCACCACCACCTCACACAATCAACAGAACAACCCCAAGGCCTTCTTCGACCTCCAGCTGGGCCGAGGGGACTCCGCTACCCCGCTCGGCCGAGTAGTCTTCGAGCTGAAAGAGGACGTCGTCCCGCGCACCGCCACCAACTTTGCCGAGCTCTCGACGCGCCCCGAGGGCGAAGGGTTTGTGGGCTCGCGCTTCCACCGCATCATCCCTTCGTTCATGTGCCAGGGAGGGGACTTTACGCGCGGGGACGGGCGCGGCGGGAAGTCGATCTACGGGGCCAAATTCGCGGACGAGAACTTTACTCTGAGGCACACGGGGCCGGGTGAGGAGGAAGAAATTTTGATTTTTTTTTCTTTTTTTTCTTTTTTTTTCTTTTTTTCTTCTTCTTTGTTCTTACCTTTCTTTTTCCTCCGTCCACACCTGAAAACTCACTCCGCAGGCATCCTGTCCATGGCCAACGCCGGGCCCAACACCAATGGGAGCCAGGTACGATGGAAAGAGAGGGAGAAAACGGAAAATCAAGGCTCGCTCTTCCTTCTTTCGCTCACACTCGACCCCCCTTTTTCGGGAAAAAAAAAAAAAAAAGTTCTTCGTCTGCACCGTGCGCACCGACTTCCTCGACGGCAAGCACGTAGTCTTCGGTCAATTAGTCGAGGGCTGGAGCGTGATCAAGGCCTGCGAGGCCTGCGGGTCGAGGTCCGGGGCCACCTCGCAGGAGGTGGTCGTCGGCGGGTGCGGCATCATCGGCGGCGCCTCCGCGCCGGGGAGCAGCGGAGGAGGCGGAGGAGGGAGCTCGACGGCTGCCGCGGCGGCGGCGTTGCCCTTCGTCGTCGCTTCCGCGGGTGTCTCTCGCCTGGAGACGAGGAAGGCGACAGTTCCCTTGCAGCAGCGTGCCGCCGTCGCCAAGCCTCTGCGCGTGACGGCCCGTGCTCACCCTTCTGCCGCTGCCGCAGCTTCGGCCGCCCCTCGCGCGGCCGCCACTGCCGCCGCCGCTCGCGCCGCCCGCTTCGCGTTCTAAAAGCTTTTTTCTTTTTTCCGTTTTCTTTTTTTGTTTTGCGAGCAAATATTCTGATGATGATCCTTGTTGAAAGATGTGTTACAGGGGGGCAGTGATTTCGGTCTCTCTGGAAAAAAAAAAAGGCGCGGAGCAAGGGAAGAGCTGAAGAGTTAAGAGAAACAAAAAAAATGACAAAAAGAACTTCAGAGGCACCCGTCAAACCAGGCTAAACACCCGTCTTCCGTCCCCACCACGACTTCCCCCGAGCCCCCGTGCACGGCCACGGCCGTCGCCGTCTTGTCGGAAGGGACGGGGACGTGAACAGCGGAGGGGAAGGGCGGCGCGGAAGCAGCGGCAGCGGGGTCGTCGTCTCCGTCTCTTTCGTCTTTTTCGGCGTCGTCGGTGTCGTTTGCGGCCGCCGTCGCCGTCGCCGCCGCGGCCGAGCCCGCGTTGAGGCAGTCGACGACGGCGAGCGTCGCCGCGGACGAAGAAGAGGAAGAAGAGTTCGTCCCGCTGACGACGACGAAGCTTGCCGGCGAGGAGGCCGAGCCCCAGGCGCCGCCGCGGAGGAGGCGGCGCAAGGAGGAGGACGACGAAGACAACGACGCTCCTCCTTCTCCGCCGCCGACGACCGGCGGCGCGTGGAGGTGGGAAACGGCGCCGACGCCGTCCCCTCCCGCCGACAGCGACGACTCCCCCCTGCCGCCGACCACGTAGGCGCCGTTCCACCCGCAGTCGAGCCTGAAAGCGACCCGGGCGGCGTCGGTGGGGTGGGGGCACAGCAGGGAGACCCCGCCCAAAGCGACGGCGTCGGCAAAGTCGTTCTCGGGGGTTCCAGCCAAAAGCGCGTTGACTCCGGGGACGGCTCGCACCGCCGAGCGGAGGCAGCCCCTCGCTGCCGGGAGGGCCCCCCCGACGTGTGAAGCGGAGTAGTGGTTTGGGAGAGAGCGAGAAGAGGCGAGGGCGTTGCCTCCTCCGCCGCCGAGGGAGACGACGCCGGCTCTGCCGCTCGCTTCTTTTCTTCCGCTTCCGCTTCCTCCGCTTCCGCTTCCGCCTCCGCTTACTCCTCCTCCGAGGCACGCCCTGACGTCCCAGAGCCTGAGCGTGCCGTCGGAGCATCCGCCGATCAGCGTCTGCCCGTCGGCGAGCAGGGCCAGCGAGCACAGGGAAGAAGAGGGGAGAGAGGAGCTGTTGCTGTTGTTTCCGCCCTCGGCGGCGACGGCGATGGCAGCGCTCGAAGAAGAACTCGCAGCAACTCCGCTCGAGAGCATCCCGACGCTCCTCGTCAGCGACACCCTCCTGTCCCAGAGGTGCACCTTACCCGCGGCGTCGCCCACCGCGAACGCGGACCGCACGGTGGAAGGGCACAGAGTCGTCCAGGACGGCGCTGCGGTGGCGAGAGAGACCCCCGAGGAGCGGAAGGCGGCGAGCGTCGAAGAGGAAGAGGTTGAAAGGGAAGAGGAGGAGCTGGGCTCGATCACCGCGGTGGCGTATCGCCGATTGGGGTTCTCTCCTTCGTTGTTTGAAGAAGAAGAGAAGATGGCCTCGTCGTCGAGGTCGAAGAGCGCCAGAGCGCCGGAAGGGTAGCGCCTCGAGCCCGACGAGGAGGAAGTTGAAGAAGAAGCGGAAGAGAGCCTCGACCCGCCGACGAGCGCGGCGACGACGTCGCTGCCTCCGTTCCCGTTTCCGTTTTCACCACTGCTGCAGTCCCAGGCGAGCTCCAGCAGTGGCCCGTCGGGGAAGCGCACGGTCGCCAGCGGGGTGAGCTCTCTCGTTCGGTCCCTGGGCTCTTCGTCATCTTCTTCGTCGTTCTCGTCTTCTTCCGAGTCTTCTTCTTCTTCGTCGTCGTCGTCGCCGCCGCCGCCTTCCGTTTTCTTTCGTCGAAAGGAGGTCGGGAAGGGGCACGCGGAGAGGGAGGAGCGCAGCGACGAGTCCGAGAGGAGCTGGAGCTCGCCCTGGTGCTGCAGCGTCGTCGAGCTCGACCCCCCGGGCCCGCTCAGCGCCACGGCCAGCAGCTCGCCCGTGCGCCCGTCGAAGCGCAGGTCCGAGACGCTCCAGTCCCTCCGCCGTCGGACGAGGTGAGACGGGGCTGAGGTGGTGGTGGCGGAGGTCGCTGCCGTTGTCGCCGCCGTTGTCGTCACCACCGTCGCCTCAGGAAACGCCCCCGCCGCCGCCGCTCTGCTGACCACCGTCTCCACGATCAAAGGAAGCGACGAGTTCGCCGGCCTTAGGGACCTCGCCGCGGCGGAGGCCGCCGCGGCGCGGTGCCTGGCCGGCGTCGAGAAGGCGGAAGCGGAAGTGGAGGTCGAGGCGGCAAAGGACAAGGGGCGGCGATGGCGAGAGGGAGGAGGAGGAGCGCTCGATTCGACAACCGGCCTCTTCGCGCCGCGGGACCTCGACGTTCCGATCTGCCGCGACTTTAGGTGGTGAGGGATCGACCATGTCCCCCTCGCGTGCTGCTGCTGATGTAGGCGCGGAATGTTTTCCTCCAGAGGAGCCAGCACAGCCGAAGAAGGTCCGATGGCTCTCTCTTTTTCGTCGTCGTCGACGTCGCTCTCTTCGCCGCCGCTGCTGCTGCTCAACTCGTCCACCTCTTCTTCTTCTCCTCCGTCTACTCCATTGTCCTCGTTCTCCCGGTCCTCCGCCGCGGGCTTGGGCACGAGGAAGAAGCCTAGCGTGCTCTGGCGCATTGTGGGAAGCAGCCGAAAGAGGGAGAGAGAGACGCGCGCCCGGGTCTCTCTTCTCTTCTTCGATGGAAGACGAAAAATGACCATCGACAGCTGCCACTGTCGACGACGAAGAAAAACACAAGTCTTCTCTTTTCTCTCTCTCGCGCACGCGCATTCTCTCTCTTTCTCTCTCTCTCTCTCTCTTCATTTTCTCTAGGAGCCGGTCCAAGACAGTCCCCCCCTCTCACGCAAGCGAGCAAGAGCAGCGAAGAAGAAGAAGAAGCGCACATACACGCACGCTCTCTTTTCTCTCTCTCTCCTACCAACGCCAAAAAACCAAATGGACGACGACCCAGCGGCGTCGGCGTCGATGTCTGCCGCTCAACAGCGCCAGCAACAGCAGCAGATGCACAACCGCGGCCCTTCCCCGGGAAAGAGCGGCTACGAGGTGCGTTATGCAGTCTGATCAGTAGAGAAGAGCGGTTCACGGGGCGAAAGAGGACGAAAAGTGGGGGAAAGAAAGATGACGAGCAAAGAGAGAAAGAAAAAGAAGGCCGCGAATTTCGAATGCGCCATGGCTCTCTCGAAACGCCTCCATCTCCCGTCGCTCCACGACGCCAGCCCCTTCTCACTTTTTTCCTTCCAATCCTCTCATGCTCTTCATCAAACATAGCAGTCCCTCAAGCGCTCTGCGCCAGGAGAAGACAATGGCGTAGCAGGAGGTGCTTCCGTCTCGCTCGTCGCAAGCGCGGCGACGACGACGGCGGCGGCGGCGAACGGCGACGCCGCCGAAGCTGCCGGAGCTGCAGCATCGGCCCTGCCTCTCCAATTCCGCCCGCACCAGGCCGCGAGCAAGCGCCCGCGCAAGTCCATGGGCAGGCGCGTGTCATTCGCGCCCGACGCCGTGCTCGAGACGAGACACATGTATGCGCTGGTGAGTTCGGAAGGGGAGAGAGAGGAAGATGGAGAGGAGAGACGAAGCTCGATGCGCGCGTCGTTCTTGCTCTCTCGCCGCTCTCGCTCACCTCAACAACGAAAACAAAAAAAACACTCCTACTTTACTCAAAAACTCAACAGCAGGAGGAGCGCGCCCAGGAGCAGCAGCAGCAGGGGCAACAAGAGCAGCGCAACGCCTCCCCCTCTGCCGATGCCCACGCCGCAGTGACCGTCGGAGAGGGAGAGCAGAACGACTTTGACGACGACGACGTCGACAAAGGCAACAACCTCGACGACGACGACGACGGCGACGACGAGGAGCAGCGCTCGTTCGAGGAGGACGCCGCCGCCGCGGCAGAGGCCGCGCTCAACGACGACGTGACCGCCGGCGTGCCCTCCCTGGCTGACCTGGCTGCCGACGAGGATGACGACGACGACGGAGAGCAGGGAGGAGAAGGAGACGACGAAGAAGACGAAGACGAGCGCTCCGCTCCCTCTCACCGCCGCAGGAGCTCGCTCGCCGCCCCCCTGAACAACAACGAAAACATCACGGGCAGCGTCCCGCGCCTGTCGACGCTCGTAGAGGAGGACGAGGAGGAGGCTGCCGCAGCAGCCGCGTCTGCGTCTGCTGGAGGAGGAGGAAGGGGAGGCGACGCCGACGAGCAGCGCCGGCGCAGCAGCAGAGCAAGGGCGGCGGCAGCGCCGACCCCGACCGCCTCCGGCGTCGGCATCAACCCGGACGCCGAGACGGTGCCGATCCGCGCCAACGGACCGCGGTTCGACATCAGCCGCCAGCAGCAAGGCCGTAACAACAACAACGACACCACGGACTACGGCAGGCCCCAGGGCCGACTCTCTTCGCCGCCTCCGCTCCCTCCGAACGAAAACGGCCTCTGCAACAACAACGACAACACGACGGGCGACGGCTTGGGTTGGGGCGGCGTCGCCCCCGGGGCCGGGGACACCTCCGACCTCGACCTGGCCCGGGCCGGAAGGCAGCTGATGGGCGACGCGACCTACCACGCGATCTACGGAGGGGGCGGCAACGGGAACAACACGACGGCGGTGGTCAGTGGAGGAAACAGGAGGTCGTCGATCGCTGCCGCCGGCGGCGGCGGCGGGCGCCCCTCGATCGGCCGCGCGTCGCTCGGCGAGGCCGCGGCCGCGGCCAACGCCGCCCTGGTCGGCGCTGCCGCTCGCGTCTCTTCGTCGCCTGCCCCCGAGGCCCTGCCCAGGCCCTCGTTCCCTGCTCGCGGTGGGGGCGGAGAAGGCGCTGCTGCTGCTGCCAACGACGGGAACAACAACGAGAGCGACACCGGCCGGCTCTTGTCCGCCGTCGCAAACACCACCACTGCCAGCAACAACAACAATGGGGGCAGCAGGAGGCTGACGTCGCTGATGCTGCCCCCTCCCGCGCCCCTCCCCAGCACCAACGTCGCAGGCGCGGGCCTGGGCAGGATGCAGCTGCAGCGCGGGCTCGCGGCAGCAGCTGCGGCAGCGGCGGCAGCGGGAGGAGTTGGAGCGAGGCTGTCCGAGGGCGGGCTCTCGCGCGGCGGCCCGCTCGCGTTCCCGCCGCACCCCCACCAGCTGCAGCAGCAGCACCAGCAGCAGGTCGTCATCGACGGCACCCCGCTCGCCGCCCTGAGGCCTCCCAGGCCCTCCCTCGGCGGTCCCTCCTCTGCTCTCCGCAACGGAGGCGGAGGCACGCCGCTGTCCCACTCGGGGCTGCCGAGGCATGCTGTCGGCTTCGGCTCGGCCGTGCGTGCGGCCGTCGCGGCCAGCGGCCTCGCCGCCAGCGGCCTCGTGAATGGTAATGGAGCTCGCACGCCTCTCTCCCGAGGTGGAGCCAACAACGTCAACTTCGACAACCCTCCCCCCTCTGCGGGAATGGCGCGCTACACCCCAGGCTCGGTCGGCCTGGCCGAGAGGCGCAGGGCCTCGGCGGCCATGGCGGCGGCGACGGCCGCGGCGGCGCTCGCGGCGCAGAACAACTCCAGTGCTGCTGCCGGAACTGCTGCTGCTGCTGCTGCTGCTGCTCCCAACGCCTCCTCCCGCCCCATGCACTCGGGCAGGCCCTCCCTGGGAGGAGCGGTCAACAACAACAACGCCATGGTCGCCAACCTCGCCGCGGGGCGCGTCTCCGCCGGAGGGACCCTGGCGCTGGCCGCGGCCACGGGTCGCCTCTCGACCGGCGGCCACGGCGCCCTCGCGCCTTCCTTGTCCAATGCCGCCCAGGCCCAGGCCCAGGCCCTCGCCCAGGCCCTGGCCCAGCCCCCGCCGATCACCTTCCAGGACTTCCTGAAGGAGGTCGACCTCCAGTTCCTAGACCACATGAGGCGCGGCACCTCCATTTCCCTGGCCGATCTGGCCGCCGACGCTCCGCCTGCGACTCTCCGGGAAGCCTACGTGCTCCTGTGCGTGACGGCTCCCGACGTCGGCGCGCTCGAGCTCGGGGTGGCGACCCTGAGGGACGAGGTCGCGGCCCGCAAGATGACCATCGTCGACAAGGAGGCCGCCCTAGCGCGGAGGAACCCGCCGCTGTTTGGTGCCGTGCAGGTCGCCACTCCGGACGAGCTCGAGCAGCTCCGGAGCTCGGTCGCTCTGCTCAAAAGGGTCTGCCGCGCGCGGACGCAGGTCGCGTGGAAGGAGTGGCGCGCCAAGATGGAGGCAGACAGGAGCGCTGCACTTGCCGAGCACCTGGAGCTTTTGCGCAAAGACGCCGCGGCTCTCGACGCCCTGCTGTCGCACGCGAGGGCCGCAGCCGCCGTCGCGAGGGAGTGGGCCGGCGGCGCCGCCAAGGAGGCGAGGTCGAGGGCCAACGGCGCTCGCGCCGCCGCGGGACGGAGGGCCGCTGCCGCGGCCGCAGCAGCGGAGCTGGAAAAGGCCAAGGAGCTCAACGCCCAGAGAGCGGAGCGCGCCGCCGCCGTCGAGGCTTCTTTGAACAAAGCCAGGGCGGCCGCCGAGCAGGCCTCCAAAGACAGGGCAGCCGCCGCGGACAGGCTAGCACGAGCCTCTGCCAGAGCCGCCAGGGGCGCCGCCGCCGCCCGCGCCAGGGCGGCGGCCGGGGCTGTCGCCTCGGCCGCCGCCGCCGCCGACCGGCTCGCGATGCTCCGCGGCCTTCTCGGCTGGTCCCTCGAAGGCGTGGACGCCGCCTCCGGGAGGGTGGCGGCGCGGTTCGGCGCCGCGGGACTGCTGAGGCTCGTCGCCGACGCTCGCGCCGGTGGGGGTGGCCTCCGGGCCGTTGTGGACGAGGGAGGGGCGGCCGCCGCTCGCGTCGCCGCGCTGAGCAGCAACAACAAAAACGGCGGCGACAACGGCGACGGAGGAAGCATCAACAACGGCAACGGCACTCGCCGCGCGTCCTTCTCGGCTCTGGACGTGGCAGCAGACTGCGGCCCGCCCCCTCCCCCGCCACCGGAGTGGGCCCCCGCCCTGGCGCGCTCGCTCGTCTGCGGCGCCGGCGCCCCCTTTGCCCTCAGGCCAGCGAGGAGGGGCTTTGCTCCGGCCTTTGCCTCGGCCGCCGCGACGCTCTCGTCGGCCGCCGCAGTCCTCGACGCCGCCGCCGCCGCTCTCGTGGCTTTGCCCACCGCCGCCTCCGTCGAGCCCTGCGGCCGCGGGGTGCGCCTGACCTTTGTCTCCGCCAGGTCCAGGGCCCTGGTCGAGGTCGAGGTCCCCGTCGGAAGGCAGGTGGAGTCGTCGAGCTCGAACGCTTCGAGTTCTTCGTCGTCGTTGCCGTTGGTCCGGGTCCGCGTCGCGCCGGCGTCCTTTGGAGACCACGGTGAGTCGGCCTCGGGCTTCAAGAGCGCCGTCGCCGCCTCGGCCGCCGCCGCCTTCGGTTCCGTCAACTCGACCAGCGGGGCCGCGGCGGCGCTGGCTGCGGTCGCGGCTTCGGTCGACGGCATGCTCCGCGCGCTGCCTGCTGCTGCCGCCCCCGTCGCGGCGGCGGGAGGTGAGCAGCAGCCAAGGGAGGCGCTCGTCGCTTGAAATAGTTTATGTTTTGTTTCTTTTTCCTTTGAAAGAATTTTGAGTTTGTTTTTTGATTTTCTCCACTTTAGGGGGAGCCAACACTATCGTTATGAGAGAGGGAATGGGAGAGGGACGTGGAAACAATCAACCGGGGAGAGAGGGAAAGAGAGAGAAAGGCAAAAGAGAGAGAGTTTCTTCTTCTTCTCCTTCTCGAGTGTAAGACAACGAGAACAACAACCAAAAGACTTCAATCAAAACGACTCCGCGCTTCTTCTCTCTTCTTCTTCTTCTTTCTTCATCTTTTTATAAAACTGGGGGAAAAGCACTGATCATGTTTTTGTTTCTTGAATTGCAAAAGAAAGAAGATTAAAGAACAAAGAAGAAAAACGAGGGGAACAAAGTTTCATCTTCTGCTCTCTTCTTCTCTCTCTCCTCTCTCTCTCCCAAAACGCTCCAAAGAAAAAAAACCTCTTCTACTTGAGCGGGATGAACCTCGACGATGTGGTCGATCCGATCCCGGCCTTCCCGTGCTTCACGGGCTTGTACGAGATCGAGAACTCGCCCAGGTAGTGGCCCACCATGTCGGGCTTGACCTCGACCTGGTTGAAGGTCTTGCCGTTGTAGACGCCGATCACCGAGCCGATCATCTCCGGGACGATGACGGTGTTGCGGAGGTGGGTGCGGATGGCGTCGGGCTTCTCGTTGTTGGCGGCGGCGGTGCGCTTGGCGGAGCGGAGCTTCTTGATGAGGGTGAGCGACTTGCGCTGCAGGCCGCGCTGGAAGCTGCGATGTGAGTGTGGAAGAAGAAAGGGGTCGAGAGAAGAGGTTGAGAGGAGGAGTGAGTGAGAGCGATCGACGACGGCTTTTTCTTTTCGATCGAGTGGGGGCGCGTTTGCAAAATGCCGCGTCGCGCTCCCTAAAAGCACGCAGATGCTCTTTCTCTGTTCCTAGAAGCGAAGCCTCATCTGGTGAGAGACCGATCGCCGAGGTCCGGAAGAGGAGAGCACCAGCCACAGAGGGCGCGGGCGACGGTAGGGAAAAAAACGCATAAAAAGAGCCGTCGTTTCTTTTTCTTCGATCGCGGCACCGAGCAAATCATTTCCCTTTTTCCAGCCCCGCGGGAGCTGAGCTCTGGAGCTTCTTCTGCATGCCCAAAACCGAGCAATTCCGATCCAGGGGATCATCATCGAGACTTTTTTGGGCAAGCAGAAAGCAAGAGACGTTGCTCGCTGAGGAAGAAAGCAGGTAAAAAGGAGGGCTCAGCAGGCACTCAATCGCAGCCGCCGCCGCTGCCAACGTCGTCGTCGTCGCCGTCGATCGTTCTTCCACTTCCATTCCTCGCGTCGTCCTTTCCCCTTTCTTCTTCTCGCGTTTTGGCACCAAAACACCGCGCATCCGATCGCATACGACGCGATCTCCACTTTCTGCGCGAGAAAGAAGAGAAAGCGCGGACGGAAGGGTGGGGCCGGCGAGAAGATGGAAGGGCGAAAAAGTCGACGCGCGAAGGGGAGTTCGATCGACTGCGTGCGGCGGCGGCGGCAGCGGCAGCAGTAGTTCCGATTGAAGCGCCGCGCTTTCATGCTTGGCCCTCTTTCTCTTCGCCGATTGCGCGCGGATGGGAGATGGAGCGCCACAAGCGTCACCTCCGCTCTTCAAAAAGAAACGTACCGGCGCCTCTGCCTGGCACCAAAGAGCTGGACCATCTCCTCGGTCTTGAGCTCAAGCAGCTGCTCGAGGTCGACGCCGCGGTAGGAGAAGCGCCTGAACGTGCGGCGCTTGGCGCCGTCGTCGGCGGCTGCGGCGGCAGCGGGAGCAGCGGCGTCGTCAGCCATCTTGAATGGATGGAGAAGGGAAAAGAAAAGAAAAGCGCACGCGAGTTGGCAGGCGCTGAAAAAAAGGGGAGTTGAAGTGTGATCGAGGAGAAACTCGAGTTTTTTTTCGTTTTTTTTCGTGTTGACACTCTTCTCTTCGCTGCTGCTGTTTGCACTCCTCTCCAAACCCGGAATCAAAGGCAGGGAAAACTGAATAAAACACCGAGTCTCTCTCTCTCTCTCTCTCTCTCTCTCTTAGCTGTCGAGAAGCAAAAGAGGAAGAGGAAGAAGCGGGCGGGAAAGAAGAAGAGGCGAAGAAGAAGAGGTTTTAAAGCACTCGCTCTCTTCTCCTTCTCTTCCCGCCCGCGACCTCCTCTCCCTCTCTTCTCTTTCTCTATAAGTTTCACTCTCTCCCTCTCGCCGCACTCTCTCTCCTTCTCCCCACCCCACCCCACGCAAAAAAGCTCCAAAGATAGAAAAATAAAGAGAGGAAGAAGAGAAGAATAATCGACTACTGCTGCGCGCACTGCACCCCGCGCCCCCTGCCCCCGTCTTCCTCGTCCGAGCTCGCGTCTGCCCCTCCCTCCTCGGCCTTGGCCGCGCTCCGCCGCTGCTGCAGCTCCGACTCGATGTCCTTGACGGGCGCAGGGAGCACCACGTCGACGCCATCGCCATCGGTATGGACCGAGGTGGTGCCGTCCGCGTCCATGTCCGTCGGGGGAGCAGCAGAACCAGAACCGCTGCCGCTCGCCTTCGGAGAAGAGCTCGACGATGCCTTTTTCCCTTCGCCTTCCTCCTTGTCCCCGCCGAGCACCGCGCGCAGCGCCTGCACCTGCTCCAGCGTCACCGCGTCGGGGAATTCCACCGTGTAGTGGATGTACAGGTTTCCCTTCTCGTAGGGGCGGCCGTGCATCGGCATCCCCTCGTCAGGCACGCGCATCCACGTGTCGGGCTTCACGACGCCGCCGGCGGCGTGCCTGACTCGGACCGACCTCCCTTCCTCCAGCGTGGGCACGTCGAAGGAGGTGCCCGTCAGGGCCTGCGCCAGGGTGATGCGCCTGTCCATCACCAGGTCAGTCCCGATCCTCTTGAAGAGCGCGTGCGGCTTCTGCTCGAGCACGAAGACGACGTCGCCCGGTAACACGCTCGGGTCGGGGCAGCCGGCCTCGCCTCGGAGGACGATCTTGCTGCCGTGGCGGTGTCCCGGCTCGACGTGGACCTCGAAGACCTTTTTCTCCGGCGTCAACCCACGACCGGAGCAGGTCGCGCACTTGTCGGAAGGGGGGACGGCGACTCCGGTCTGCCTGCAGGAGCCACAGGCGTGCTGGATCTGCTGCATCATGCCCGGTCCCAAGGGGCGCATCGAGACCTGGATGCCGGAGCCGCCGCAGGCCTCGCAGGGGTAGCGTCGCCCGGACTTGGTGCCGACCCCGGAGCAAGGGGAGCATTTCACGTTGCGCTGCAGCGAGAGTTTGCGCGTCGCTCCGCGGTAGAGCTCCTCGAGCGTGACCTTGAGGCGGTGGACGATGTTCTCTCCCCTGCGGGGGCCCTGGGGCCCGCGGCCGCGGCCGCCGCCGCCGCCGAACATCTCGAAGATGTCCGCCATGCCGCCTGAGGAGGGAGGAGGGTTGGTTGTTGAGGGAAAAGAGCGGAGAGAGAGAAAGAGTGAGTGTTTTTTCTTTCTAAAAAAAACCGAAAAAATCAAAAACTTCAAAACTCTTCTTCTTCTTACCCATGCCGCCGCCAGGGCCTCCCCCGCCCATCTCCTCCTTGATCGCGTCCTCGCCGTACTCGTCGTAGATGCGGCGCTTCTCAGGGTCGCGCAGCACGTCGTAGGCCTCGTTGATGTTCTTGAAGGTGTCCGGGTCGCCGCCTGAGAGAAAAGGAGAAACAAGTTTTTTTGTGTGTGTGGAAGGGGAGGTCGAAGACGGGTGTGAGAGAGAGGCAGCGCCGCCGCCGCCGTCCGCCGCCCGTTTTTCGCTTCGGAACGTTCTAGCCTCAATGGTCGTCTTCTGCCTCGCCGAGTGCTCTCTCCTCCTTCGGATCCTTTTCTTTCCAGCTCTGATGCTAGATGAGACAAGTTGCATGACGACGCTGTCGAGAGATAGATCGCAGAAGCGGCGCTGAGGCGAGGAGAACGAGGCGCGCATCGAGGAAAGGGAGGGGGCGGGGACAAAAGGGAAGGAAGAAAGTCGAAACGTTTTTTCCCCCGACGATCGAATCCACTTTGATTCGACGGTGTCCAAGCCGTCTTTGGGGTTTTTCCTCCCGCCGAGGCTCATCTGCGTTGACGGCTCATGCCAGAGGAGGCAGCAGTAGGGCCGACGAAAGGTTTCTGAGTAGCAAAAATAGAAGCAAGGCCATCATCAGCATCCCTTCCACGCGCCCTCGACGTCGCTCTTCTTCTTCCCTCTAAACGACGAGATCGATTGGAGATGCCCCTCTCTTCTTCTTCCTCTGTCTCTCTCTCTCTCGCGCGCTCCCTCTCTACCACTCGACAACCGCCTTACCTTTGTCAGGGTGGTGCTTGAGCGCGCACCTCCTGTGCGCCTTCTTCAGCTCCGCCTCGGACGCGCCCTTCTCGACGCCGAGCGTCTTGTAGTACTTGGTGTTGTCCGAGCGGGGCGGCCCGCTGCCGCCGCCGCCCATGTCGAAGCCGCCGCCGCCAAAGGGGCCCCCCGCGCCGAAGAAGCCTCCGCCGAACATGGTGGGGTGGTGGTGTGCGGTGTGTGCTTGGTGGTGGGTGTGGCTCTCTCTCGCTGGAGGGACGAGAAGAGCGGTAAGAAGAGAGAACGAGAGAAAGGGAGAGCGAAGAAGAAAAAGGTCTTCGAACGAGGAAAAGTGAAAAGAGAGGGTGGAAGCAGAAGAGCGAGTTTTTTCCCCTCTCTCGACCTCCTTTGCTCACTTCTCCCTTTTCCTCTTCTCTCTTTCCACCTCATTCTCTCTTCCCTCCTCCCTTCTCTTCCGATCCTCTCTTCTTCTTCTCCATCAACGACAACGATATGGGCGCAGCAGCCTCCTCCACCCGCACCAGGAGCGCCGACGGCCGCGGAGAAGCAGCAGCAGCCGCTGCTCATCCTTCTTCTTCTTCTTCTTCCGCTCCTGCCGCGGCCGGCGGCGCGGGGGCAAAGACCAAGCGGGTCCGCAGGCCGACAGCGTTCCCTGGCGCCAAGGGACGCAAGTCGGTGCGTTAGAGAGTTTCTGCTGATGTTTCATTCAGAGCATCGAAGAAGCCGGGAGAGAGAGAGAGAGAGAGAAAGAGCGGGACGAGCGAGTCCAAAAGGTCGAAGAGGAAAAAAAAGCAAACCCAAGCGAGAGAGAGAGAAGACGAAGAGACTCACGAACAGAAAAAAAAACTTTGAAAAACTTCCGAAAAAAACTCTCTCCCGACAGATCAGCGCCGAGGTTCTCCGCGCCACCTCTGAAGTCGCCAAAGAGAGCAGCAAGAAAGAGGAAAATGAAGAAGCTGCTGCCCCCTCCTTCAGGCCCTCTTCCGCGCCGCGAGTCGCCATCTCGGCAGAGAGCGTCTCCAAGGTCGCCGGCGCGGCCGCTGCTCCTTCTTCTTCGTTCGACGCCAACAACGCCTCCATCTCCACCCTCCCGCAGCAGCTCGACCCCACCACCGCCCCTCCTGCTGCGCTCCTCCTCTCCCCCAAGACCCCGCGCCCGCGCACTTCCAAGACGCCGGAGTCCGAGGCGGCGATCCAGACGGCGATGGACGCGTGCTTCCTCTTCAAAGAAATGGACTCGTCGCAGCGGAAGAGGGTGGTGGCCGCGATGGAGAGGTGGTACGTCGAGGCGGGGGACACGGTGATCCGGTAAGTTTTTTGTTTTTTTTCATTTTGCTTTGCGTTATGATGACGAGGGAGGGAAGGTGGAGAGAAGAAGGAGAAGAACAAGAAGGAAAGGCGAGAAGCTCTCACTCGTTTCGTCGACGACGTCGGAAAAAACAAAACAAAAATCCGACCAAAAAAACTTATCCACACAGCGAGGGCGACGAAGGGGACAACTTTTACGTGATTGAGTCCGGAAGGTACCGCGCGTTCAAGAAAGTCGTCGAGGAGAAGAAGAAAGATGGAAACGGAGGACAAGAAGAAGAAGAAGAAGAAGAAGAAGAAGAAGAAGAAGAAGCAGGCGGAAGCAAAGACTCTTCGAAAACGGTCACCTTGACCTCTTACGACAACAAGGGCTCCTTCGGGGAGCTGGCCCTGCTCTACGGTTCCCCTCGCGCGGCATCGGTGGTCGCGGAGACCTCCGGCGTGATCTGGGCCCTGGACCGCAGCTCCTTCGCCGCCGCCGTCCACGGCGCCGCCGCCCGCAGGCATGAGGCCGTCGCGGCCGCGCTCGCCGCCTCGCCGCTCTTTGCGGCGCTGGACGACGATGCCGTCGCCGCCGTCGCCGACTGTGTGAAGCCCGAGGAGTTTGCCGCCGGGGACGTGATCATTTCCGCGGGCGAGCCCGTGACGGAGAGCTCCAAGTTTTATTTGGTCGAGGCCGGGGAGGTCGAGTGCTCGAGGAGGCTTGCCGTTGCCGCCGGAAGCTCTTCTGCTGCTGCTTCTTCTTCTTCTGCTTCTGCTTCTGCTGCTGCTGCTGCTGCTGCTGCTGCTGCTGCTGCTGCTGCTGCTGCTGCTGCTGCTGCTGCTGCTGCTGCTCCCGCTTCTTCTTCCTCTTCTTCCTCCTCCTCCACTGTCTCCCGCATCGTCGTCAAGCCCGGAGGCTGGTTCGGAGAGGTCGGGCTGCTGGGCGCGGAAGCGGAGAACAACGGCTCGGGGGCGCAGCAGCAGCAGGCGGTGCGCGCTGCCGACGTCGTCGCGCTGAGTCCGTCGGTCAAGGTGCTCTCGCTCGGCCGCGACGCGTTCGGGAGGCTGGCAGGCGGCGCCGCCTCCGCCGCGATCGTGGAGAGGCTGCGGGAGTACCAGAGGCTCGACGCCGAGGCGGCGGCGAGGGCTTCTGCCACTGCTGCGGTGGGAGAGGAGAAAAAGGCCGAGGAAACGGAAGAAAAGGAAAAGAAAAAAAAAGAAGAGGAGGAAGAAATCCAAAAAAAGGAGTCAACCCTTTTTGCAATTTTGGAGCAGGGTTCAAGTTCCGAAGACACCAAGGTTTTCGATTCTACTTCTGCTACGTCTGCTGCCTCCGCTTCTGCTGGCGAGCAGCCGAGCAACAACACAGACGACGAAAGCGCGTCGAAAAAGACCCAGGAGGAAGCGGAAGCAGAGGCCGTGGCCGCGGCGACCGTCTTGCTCTCGCCGCAAGCGCAAGCGCCGCTGCTGCCACTTCCTGCTTCTTCGCCTCCACCTCCTCCTTCCCCTCCTCCTCCTCCTGCCGCGGCCAAGCCCAGCGCCGCCGCCGCTCCCGCCGGCCTCAAGAAAACCATATCTTCGTCTTCTATCCCGCGCATCAAGAGCCTTGACAAGAGCAAGAAGGCAGAGCCCGCCTCTCCTTCTTCTCCTTCTCCTCCATCTTCTTCTTCTTCGGGCGCCGCCTCGGCCGCGGCGCGCCGGGCTGCGGGTGCCGCCGCCGCGGCCAGGAACAAAAAGCCGAGCGCCGGAGGCAGCGGGAGCAGCGGCAACAGCAGCTCCGCTTCCCCGTCACCGCGCTCCCGGAAAGCTGTCGCCTCTTTCTCTCTCGGTCGGGTGGCATCGCTGACCAAGAAGAAGGAGGGAATCACTTTCGGAGGCAACAAGTGAAAGGAAGAGAGAGAGAGTTAGTTTTTTTCCAATTTTCTTCCCCCTGTTTTTTTGTTTCCCCCTCCTCCTCGGGGCAAAGGCACGCGCCTGCCGCTCTTACATTTAATAAGAAAAACGAAAAAGGAAGACGACGATGGTGATGATGAAATGTTTTGAAATCGGAGGAGGAGGAAGAAAAGAAAAAGACGAACGCTTTCTCTTTCTCTCACTCTCTCTTTTGTATCTCTCTCCAACTCTCTCTCCCATCCCCAAAAACCCAAATATCTCTCTCTTTCTCTCTTTTACTGCCGCTGGAACGCCGCGACCAGCTGCAGGATCATCAAGAAGATGTTGATGACGTCGAGGTAGATCGACAGGCTCGCGAAGACGTACTCGTCGGGGCCCAGCGCGACGGTTTTGCCGCCTGTGGGGAAAAGGTTTTGAAGAGTTTTGAGTTTTTGTTTTTTTTTTCGAAAGTGAGTTTTTTCCTTCTTCGTCGCTGAAAATCAAAATTATAATAAAATATATATCTCTCTCTCTCTTTCTTACCCATGATGAGCTGGAGGTCGTAGATGAGGTACAGAGCGAACAGGAAGCACCCTGCGAACGAGATACCGATGATGGTCCAGTTGCGGGCACCTGGTTGAGTTTATGAAGGAGGGGCGAAAGAGAGATAGGGAGACGAGAGGTGAGCAAGAGAGAGAAGAACGAAAAAAGAACGAAAAAGAAAAAAACCCCGAAAAATCGAAAACTTCTCTCTTCTCTCTTTCCAAGTCTCCTTACCTCCCCACGGCCAGAACGCCGCGATCAGCGCCACGACCATGAAGCTCAGCCCCGCAATAGCAAGCCAGCCCCCGTACTTGGTCATGTCCAGCTTGGTGAAGAATGCGATGAAGGCACACCCCAGCACGACGGCCGTCGTCGCGATGAACGCTATCATCACAGCCTGCGTGTCGAAGTAGCTCGTGACCGCCGCTATCTGGAAGCTGAACACGGCTGTGAAGGCGGCCAAAAAGAGCACGTTGGTCGGGTACTTGCGCCGCAGGGTCTCGGAGCAGGCCATCGCGATGAGCATCCCGAAAGACAGGGCCCAAGACAGGTAAAACGGCCAGGCGTTCTGGCGGACGTAGAGCTTCAGAGGGGAAACGTAGTAGAAGAGCACCGACATCCCCACGGTGCACAGCAGCTGCAGGAAGACGATCGACAGGACCTTCCCGACGAACCTGGAGCGGACCTGCTGCTCGGCGAAGCCGGCTGCGAAGTTGGCGGCCTGCTGCGCCTCGAGGTCGAAGCCCGCTCCGCCGAAGCCTCCGGGGGGTGCCTGAGGAGGCATCACGCCTGCCGCTGCCGCTCCGGGGGCGCCGGGCTTTCCGCCTCCGGGGGCGGCTCCGGGGTAGGCTCCGGGGCCGTAAGCTGAGGGGGGGGGGGGGGGGGG
>Ga0114918_10001563_pt1 | contig 20494 bp, 14 predicted proteins | sample LantaG_FD_87015 | JGI IMG/M metagenome (GOLD analysis project Ga0114918, IMG submission 87015) | Deep subsurface microbial communities from Baltic Sea to uncover new lineages of life (NeLLi) - Landsort_02402 metaG | ecosystem: Environmental > Aquatic > Marine > Oceanic > Sediment | place... | reverse complement strand
TCCATTCACGCCCAGCGCCCGTTTGAGGTCGGCCGCGGAGGCGGGCGAGGGAGGCGCCGCCCGGGCGGCCGGCGGCGGCGGCCCGCCCACCGTGAACCCGCGCAGCTGGGCCAGCAGGGCCGCGCCGGTCGGCGGCGGCGGCGCGCCGGGAACGCCGCCGGCAGCCGGCGCCGGCGCCTGCCGCGGCGCGGCCCCCGGCACAGCCGCCCCGGCCACCACCGCGGCCGCGGTCGGCCGCCCGCCCCGCCCCATCCCAAACCCGCGCGCGTCGGAAGCGGGCGGGTCGGCGGGGCGGGCCCGCTCGGCTGAGACGCCCACCACGCCCCCGCCCAGGCGGCGGGGCTTGGGCGACGGCTGAAGAGGAGCGGCGGCAGCCGTCGCGTCCGCACCACTCCCGCCACTCCGCACCACGACCGGCGCGTCCGCGCCCGTGGCCGCCAGCGCGGCCGGCTTGCTCAGGTTGAGCAGCGTCTCTGGCGCCACCACCGCCCCGGAGGCGCCGGTCGCCCGGCCGTGCAGGTCGGACCCGCCCGGCCAGGAGGTGTCAAAGAGGACCTCCACCGCGTCCTCCTCATGCACGCCCACCACAGTGCCCCGCGCGCCGAAGGGCGGGGGCGCAGCCTTGGCGTCGCCCGTCCCGGGGGCCGCGATGGACGCCACCCGGTCGCCCACGTCGAACGCCCCGCCCGCCAGCGCGGCGGCGGGGCCCGACCGGGAGGAGGGCGGCAGCAGCAGGGCGGGCGCGACATTGGACATCTCCACCTCGGGCAGGGCGCCGGGCTCTGGGAAGGCCGACGGGTCGCCGGCTTGGGCGGGCATGGTCAGCTGCAGGGCCCGGATGGCGGCTTCGGGCGCGACGCGGGCGCTGGTCTTGACCAGGGGCCGCTTGGAGATGGGCTGGGACTTGAGCCAGGCGGCGGCGGCGGCGATGGCGGCCGCCTGGGCGGGAGGCCCCTCGCCGGGGACCAGCGCGCTCACCGTCGCCGGATCGGGCCCGCCGCCCGCGCCCGGCCCCCCGTCGGGCGCGTCCGCCAGGGCAAAGACCCAGGGGTGCTTGGACTTGTAGGCCGTCAACACGTCCAGCAGGGCGGGCGAGTACAGCCAGCCCCGGTCGTCCGGGGCGGGCGTGGCAAAGTCGGGGACGCACAGGCCGCGCCCCGCGTGCTTGATGCACAGCCCCACGTCGACCTTGTCGGGCCCAAACCGGCCGCCCTGGCGCCCGCCCGGGAGGGGGACGAAAAAGGGGCCCGTGATGCGGCCGAGCGCCCGGGGCGACAGGCCCAGCCGCCGCGCGATGGAGCCCGACGGCAGGTACTGGACGGAGACCGTGGCCAGGATGCGGCGGGCGGCGCCGCCCGCGGCGGCCGCGGCGGCGGAGGGCGGGCGGAGCGCGATGGTCAAGCGCTCGGCCCGCGCCTTGCCACCGCCCTCCTTGCCGCCGCCGCCGCCCTTGAGCACCGTGCACAGCGCGCCGTAGTGGGCCCGCCCCAGGAACAGGGCCTGGGCGCCCGGTTCCAGGCCCGCCGCCTGCGCGGCCGCCGCCGCCGCCGCCGCGTCCAGGCGAGGGGAGGGGGCCGGGTTAGTCCGCAGGATGAGGGAGGGCGGGACTGCCAGCTCCTTCCGGCCAAACCGCTTCTCCACGCTGCCGTCCAGGGCGCGGACCAGGCCCTCCACGGGGCGGACGCACACCAGCATGCCCAGGACCGGGCCGACGTCGATGCCCTGGCGGGACAGCAGCTCGGCCGCCTGCTTGGCGGCGGCCGCCCGCCAGGCCTCGCCCGCCGCGGGGTCGAGCGCCTCCTCCCCGGCCGCGGTCACGCGCACCCGCCCGTCGCACACCGCGGTGACGGACGCTTCGACGAGGTAGGGCCACTTGACCCAGCAGCGCTGGCCCAGGGCGGCGCCCGCGGCCGCGCCCGCCGCGCCGGGCGGGGAGGGGCACCCCACGCCGGGCACGGCCGGGCGCAGGAGGACCGACTCCCGGCGGGAGGGGAGGCCGAGGACGTTGACGCCCGCGGCCGCCAGGCGGGCGGCCAGGGGCAGGCCGCGCAGGGTGGGGAAGCCGGGCGCGGGCGGGGCGCCCCGCTCGGCCGGCCCGCCGGGAGGCTCCGGCGTGAAGCCCAGCTCGCCGTCGGGCAGGGGCGGCGGCGGCGGCATGCGCACCATGCGCGAGTTGCATGCCGTGACCGAGGGCAGGTGGGCCGGCAGGGTGGAGGCGCAGTCGGGTTCCGGGGACGCGGAGGGCGGGGGGGCGGCGGCCCCACCCGGCAGGACGCCCCACACCAGCACGTCGCCCGCGCTGTCCCGCGCCCGCTCCTCCGCGGTGAGCGCCCCGCGTGGCACGGACGCGTACGCGGCCAGGAGGCGGGCCTCGTCGACAAAGGGGATGAGGACGACGCCCTCCCATTCCGCCCGCTTGCCCTCCATGTCCACCTCGAAGGCCCGCGGGTAGAAGTCGGCGATCGGGGAGTGCGGGTTCTCCATGAGGGCGCGGAAGGGCGGGGGGAGGAGGGCCGCGGAGGCGGCGGGCTGGACGGCCATCAACTGCTGGAAGGGGGAGAAGGGCGCGCCCCGGGCGAAGGCTGGGCGGGCGCGCGACGCGGCGGCAGCCAGGGCAGCGGCCGCGAGCTCCGCAGCGGTGGGCGCGTAGTGCGCGGGGTAGAACCAGGTCCAGGAGGCGACGCCCCGGTAGTAGTACTCCAGCACCCAGGTGATGCCGGCCAGGTAGGCGTCCGCGATGACGCGGCGGGCCGGCGGCGAGTGGGCGCCGAGCTTTGACGTCCAATAGCGGTGCGTCCAGGCCGCCAGCCCCGCCGCCTCGTCCCCGCCCGCGAACAGGGCCCGCGCCTCCACGCTCATCATGGTGGGGGCCTGTGCCGCGGCGGGCTCGGCGCCCTCGACGACGACCCCCTCCACGGGATCGCCCTCCAGGGCGGCCATCAGCGCCAGGTCTGCCGCGTCCGCCGGGTGGGGCAGGGACGCGGCGGCCAGGTCGACCGCGAGGGTCTCTGGCTCGTGTACGTCCCCCTCCTCCTCGCCGGCGCCCTCGTCCGCCAGGGCCGCGTAGGCGGAGGGGCCGCCGAATCCCGGCGCCGCGGCAGGCGGGGGCGGCGGCGGGCGCGGGGCACGCGGGCCGCGAGGCGGAGGCGGAGGGGGAGGAGCGCCAGCGGGCGCGCCAAACCCCGGGCGGCCATTGCCAAACCCGGCCCCCCCACCCCCGCCCCGCCCGTCCCGCCGGGCCGTCCGGTCCTCGTAGTCCTGCGCATCTGCCGCCCGGGCGGCCAGGGTGGAGCCTTCTAACGCGGCCAGCTCGCCCAGCAGCGCGCCCAGCCGCCCCCGGTCCAGGGCGCCCGCTCTTGTGAGGTAACCCCCAATTTTGGGCAGGATGCGCTTGTAAATGGCAAACATGGAGTCTAGAGCGCCCTCGTTGATGTCCAGGGTGGGCAAGGGGGGTAGGAAATCGTTGCCGACCAGCATGCAGAACAGCACAAAGTCGTCGATGACCCGCTCCGTGTCGTAGGCGAACGGCAGGAGGCAGGAGGGAGGCGCGGTGGCGCCTTCGGGAGAGGAAGACGCAGCAGGCGCAGCAAAGAAGGCGGCCCGGAACTCGGCGTCCATGTAGTCCCGAACCAGGCCGATCTGGAACAGGATGAAGTGTTCGGCCGCCGGATTTTCCAGGGCCTCCCGGGCGGGCTGGCCCTTTCCGCCGCCGGCCCCACCCCCGAACCGCACCACCTCGCGCAGCAGGCAGAAGTTGGGCTCGTGCGTGACTAGAGCCAGCATGATGAGGTCGGCGTCCAGGCCGTACAGGCAGTGGCGCTGGCGGGGCGCGTAGCCCGGCTGGGCCCGCGCCCACCGCACGTACTCCATGATCTTGTGCTCGCCCTCGCCCGGCACGTCGTGCCCCGACAGGACGATGGCGGGCGCCCGCCAGGCCGGGTCGTCCGCTAGCTTGCGCCGCACGAAGAAGCGGAGGTGGGCGCCCAGGCGGGCCATGAAGGGCGTGCCGGGGGTGATGCAGTTGGAGTCGAAGGGCGGGACAACCGGGGCGGCGCCGCCGCCGCCGGCGCCGTGGGCACCGCCTCCTCCGCCAGCCGACAGCATATCCGCCTCGGCCTCCGCTTCGGCAGCCAGGCGCTCTAGGGCGGCCTTGAAGCGGCGAGACCGCTGCTGGTTCATCTTGGCGCGGGGGGCGACGCCATCGATGGCCATGAAGAGCAGCTTGCGCGGCTGGACGATGGAAAAGAGCTTGTCCAGGTACGCAAAGATGCGGAGGACCATCTGTTCCTCCGTCAGGCGGGTGGTGGGGTCGTTGCCGTGCGTGCAGTTGTGGATGATGCCGTTCATGTCCTGTGAAGAGATGAGAAGTGAGAGAGGTTGAGAGGGGGGGTCAAGGACAGAAAAAAAGGTGGCGGCACCGCTCTCCTCTCTCTCTCTCCCTGCCCCTCCGTCCCCTCTCTCTCTCTCACCAAGTACAGGTTGTCCACTTCCGGCACGTGCGTGCCCAACACAGGCTGGTTGACCAGCGGGTACCGCTCGGACAGCCAGCGGTAGAACTTGGGGATGCCTGTTGACGGGAGAGAGAGAGGGAATGGGGCGATCGGTGAGAGAGAGAGAGGAAAAGAGCGGCGGGGGCGGGGGAGTAGAAGCCGATGGGCGCGATGTTTGGCCCGCGCATGGCGTGGGCGCTCGCGTCGAGTGTGCGAGCGTGGTTGGAGGGGCAGGGCGCCGGGCCGGCAGGGCGGACGGGCGCGGCTTGCCCCACCGGCGCCGCAAGCAGCGTGCTGGCCATGTGCCTGTTCTCATTTCCCTCTCCCGGCCCGCGCGCCCTCTCTCCGGGCCGGCCACTCACCCATGGTGGCGTGTGCGCCACAGGGGCTGGCGTTGTGATGAGAAAAAGGTCGGTGGTGGGGCTGGCCAGCAGCAGTTGTGTGTGCGAGTGTGTCACTCTTTTGCGTGCCCCCGCCCGGAAAGAGAAGTGCAGACAACGCTTGACCTGCTCCCTCTCCTCTCATCTCCCGCCCGCCCATGAAAGAGAGAGAGCCACCGCGCCCACCCTCTCCCTCTCATTTAATTGGAAGTAAAGGGCACAGAAGACACCAGGCGCGTGTTTACACACACACGGCGGCTAGACACCACCACCACACACGACAGGGCTGCCCTATCGACCCGCACGCGCACACGCAGGCGCGCACACGCACGCCAATCAAGCAGGCAGCCCCTAGCCATCAGGAGGGGAAGGGAAGAATGCTCTCTCATTTTCCTCTCTCTAAGAGAAATGCGCGGGAGGAGGGGACGGGGAGGAGAGGGGGGCGGGGCGGCGCTCGGGCGCGCGCAAAACCCACCCACCCATCCATCCCACATCCCATCACCACCCACCAAAGAAAATAAAAAAGAACGGGGGGGAAACACGACGCCACGCACGTCACACACACACACACGCACGCACACAAATACTGAGTAAGAATAGGGAAGGGGATGGGGAAGGGGACAGGGGGGGAACACACACACCGGGACGTCTTCACTTAGAAACGCCCGACGCGGCGAACCCGGCCGCAGGCGGCGCGGCCTTGGCCGCGGCCGCCTTTTTCTCCTGCGGGGAGGCGGCCGCGAAGGACGCGCCGCCCGTCGCCTCGGCCTCGGCCATGGCGGACGCCATCATGGCGACGCCGGACCCGATGCCGACGCCCGCGCCGGCGAGCTGTGGAGAGGAGGAGGAGAGAGGAGACGTGAGAGGGGTGTGTGTGTGTGTGCGTGTGCGTACGTGCGTGGTGGTGTGGTGTGGTGTGGTTCCCAGTCCCTCGGCACGCCCCCGCGTCCCTCTCCTCTTTCTCACGCGCCCGCGCCCCCAAACCAAACCACCCTCACCGCGCACAGGCCGAGCAGGGACAGAGAGGCGTTGACGTAGGCAGACATGGTGGCTATGAAAAGGCTGTCTAAGGCGACGAAAGAGGCGGGAAGGAAAAGGACGGCTGTGGGTGTCGGAGGGAGAGGGGGGGCGTTCGCGCGTGAGTTCAAGGGGCCTGGCGTGTGGTAGCGCGGTGGTTGTCCCCTTACCCTGCCAGCAGAGATCGGTCAGGGCGGGGCGGACGAGCCGCGCAAAGCATCCGTCTCCCTCGCGGAGGCGTACACGAGCGCACTGGCCACCCCTGGGAGGGATCGCGGGCGGGCGAGAGGGAGCGGGGCTGGGCGGGAGGGCGGACAGCTGGAAGGGCATCCTCATCCGGCACCTTGGCCGCCGCCGGGCGCGAGGGCGCGTGGTGATTTGCTTCCCCGCCGCCGCCGCCCCGTCACCACGCCATGCCGGCACCCTCACCCGCCCGCCCCCACGCGGACGCCCTCCAGGGCATCTCCTACGAGCTGGAGCGGGGTGACGCAGCCCAGCCGACCACCCCACACCCCGCTTTTCGGAGGGAAGGCGGGAGGACCGCTCGCCACGACGGCGCGCGAGGGCGCTGAACGGCCGAAAATGGGCGCGGCCACTGCTGTCGCTCGCGCCGCCATCTCCCGAGGGCGGGTCACAGGCTCGCCCCTCCCGCCCCGGGTGTTATGAAAGAGTCATGCGCCAGCCATGGGGGGCGTCGGGTCGGGGCTGGAAGGGGCGGGCACCGGGTTGCGGGGCAGTGGCGTGTCTCGAAAAAACTCACCGGAAGGCAGTGTGAGGGGACTAGGGAGGCGAATGGGCCCCCTCTCTCTCCCTTCATTTTCTCTTTGTCTCCGACACTCCGCGCCGCCCCACACCCACGATGTCCTCCTTCGCCTCCCTCGGCGCCGCCCGCGAACAGGGACTGGTCCGGGCCAACACGGCCACCTTCCTCAAAGCCAGGTTGGAGGCGCTGGTCAAGAGCGGCGTCCTCGACGCGACCGCCCTCGAGACCCTCTCCCGCCCGTCTGTTGCGGCCGGCGTCCCCACGCGCGTCATCACGAAACGGCCTGAGTTTGTGTACAAGCACGTCAAGTCGGCCGTGCCGGGTGCGTGTTGATGAGACAGGGGGTGTGGTCCTCTGCCCGCATTGGAGGGAGGGGCAGAAGGGGGGGAGCATGTGCGGGCGGGGTCCCGGATTTGGGCGCGCAAGGGAAGGGGGGGGGACGCCGCCGGGCGCTGCTCTCCCGGCCGTCCGTTCGCTTCCTTCTCCTCTCTCACCCATCCATCCATCCCCCCTCTTCACCCAGCCATCCGCCCGCATACCTCGGCCGTCGACGCCTGGCTGCTGGGCTCCAAGGTCTCCCTGGGGCGGGCCAAGTGGGAGGCGCCGGCCGTGCCCGGCGAGGCGGCGGCGACCGCCGCGGCCGAGGCGGCTGCCCCCGGGTCGACCCGCGCCTCCATCTTTTCGGTCGCGGACGGCCGCCGCCTGGCGCAGGAGCCGGTCCGCCACCTGACGGCCTTCGAGGCCGCCCGCGCCGCCAGGGTGGCGGACGCGGCGATCGATGCCCGCACCCTGGCCGGCCTGCAGCTGCTGCCCCGCTTCACGCCCGGGCGGGCGCTCCTGTGGGGGTCCATCCTGGCTGCCTGGGGCACGGCCGCGGCCGCGGTGGGTGCGGGGCGGGCGGTCGGCGCGCAGCGCCTGGAGGACCTGCCCGCCGCGCTGCGGGCTAGACTGGCGCCCTTGGCTGAGTCGCTGCACGCCCGGGCCGCCCCCGCCCGGGAGGCCCTGGCCCCGGCCTTCTTCGCGGGCGCGGGCGACGGCACGCCGGGCGAGGCGGCTGCGGGCGCGACCGCGCTCGCGAAAAAGCTTAAGGGCCGCCTGAGCAGTGCTGCTTAGAGAGAGAGAGAGAGAGAGACGACGTCCCGTGCTTGTTTTATTCCCTCCTGATTCTTTCCGTCGTGTGCGCTGGCGCGTGCGTGATGCATGCTTCCCCCGTCCCCAGTCCTATCCCCATTCAGATTTCCAAACCCTCAGCGTGTGTGTGTGTGTGCAACTCCAAACCAGCAAATTTGTCCTTCCCTCTCTACCCCTCTCCTCCTCCTAGCCCTCTCTCCGCCGTCCCACCTCCGCCAGCAGGGACACCGTTTCCGCCTCCACCCCGCCCGCCGCCAGAGCTAGCCACAGGCCCATGGCCGCGCCCGCGTCCTCGGCCGGGCAGTGGCAACCTCGGCCGCGCGCCTGGATGGGCGGGCGGGCCGGGAGGTGGGTCGCGGCCGCGGCCGCCAGGCGGGTGCCGGGCAGAAGGTGGAGCGTGTCGGTGAGGGCGCAGGCCAGGCCCGCCGGCTCCAGGCCCAGCGCCCGCAGGTCTCCGGCCAGGCCGTGGCCGACCAGGCGGGCCACGGGCGTCGGGCCCGCCAGCAGGGCCGCGACAGCCGCGCCCGCGGCGGCGGGCGAGGGGAAGGGCGGATCCGGCGGGGTGGGACGGTCGCCCCGCCGCGACACGCGCACGGCACCGGCCGTGTCGCTCAGGACCGACGGCGGCAGGATGGCCGCCCACAGGAGCGGAGCGCCGGATGCGTCCACCAATGCCAGGGAGGCGGGCACGCGGGCGGTGGGCAGCGGCGGTGGCGGTGGCGGGTTGCGCCGGGCGGCGGCCTTCCGGGCGGCCCGGCCTTTTTTTGGTGGAGGAGGGGCTGCTGCTGCGCCCGCGGCCGGGGGCGGGAGGCGGTAGTGGTCGAACTCGACGTCCAGGGCCAGGACGCGCGGGGCGGCGTGGGGAGGCAGCGGCGAGGGTGGCGGGGGTGGTGGCTGGGTCGGCAGTGCTGACGCATGTGGCCTCCGTGCGACCCGCCGGGCGAGGTCCGTGCCGCTCAGCCTGTGCTCTGTGGGCCTGCTACCGCCTCGCCGGGCCAGCATGGTGGGTGTGCGGAGTGTCGGAGTGGCGACAGGCGAGAGGCACAGGTGGCGCGCCACGGGAAAAAGAAAGGAGATGTGGCTTCTGGGGCACTCACGACCTCTCTCAACCTCATGGTGTCAAACACTCACCGCAGCCGCATGCGTGCGCTCCCCTCTCTCTCTCTCTCTGCGCAAGAGAGAGAGCCCGCACGCGCTCGGACCTGGTACGGTCACACTGGTAGCCACTCTGTGCGCCAGCAACAGGTGTGGGGAGGGGTCAGGTGGGCGGTTGTGCCAGTGTGGCGTGCGGGAAGAGAGAGCAGCCGAGCGTGTGGGCAGATGAAATGGAGACAGCTCCTCTGCCCCCTCTCTCACTTCTTTCTTTCGCGGCGACAAGCGGCGAGCCGAAGACGCGCGCCCCCCTCCGCGCCCACACACATCCAGCGTTCGCCCGGTTTGAGCGCGCAGTCCCCGGCACCGCACCCCGAGGAGGTTTGCGGCACGCACACTGCTCTCCTGCGTGTCCCCACCCACCCACCCACCCACCCCACACACACAAAGCAAACACGCGCCGCATCGCTCTCTCCTCGCTCTCCTTCCTCTCCCTTCCATGGCCACCATGGCCACCACCGCTCCGACCTTCGACAAGAGCGCCCGCCTGCGCGCCCTCCTGTTTGGCGCAGAGGAGGCCGATAAGCGGGGCGACCTGCCGGAGGCCCAGGTGAGAGGGACGAGAGAGGGGAGGCGGGGTCCAGGACCCCGCGTGCGTTTTTTTTCGTTTTTCCGCTTCGACAGCTCAACCTCTCCCTGTCCCCTCTTCTCTCTCCTCGCCGTTACAGTCCCTCTGGCTCCAGCTGCTCCAGTTCCTTCAGGCCGATGCCCTGGCCGACGTGACGACGGCTGCCCACACGGGCCGCCTGGGGCGGCTGGCCACGGCCCGCCTGCACGCGATCGCGGTGCACCAGGCGACGAGCACGGGTGGGGCTGGCGCCGCGCCGCTTGGTGCCGCCGCCGCCTCGGACGCGGCGGCGGCGGCCGACCTGGCGGGCCGCCTGTCCCTGCGGTCCACGCCGTACGCGGCCCTGTTTGCGGCGGCGGCGGCGGCGGAGGTTGGTGGAGGTGGAGGCGGCGGCGCGGGCCGGCTGGGCGCGCCAGCCCCCTGCCCAGGTTTCCCTTCCACGCTCTCCTCCTCGGGGGGGGGCCTGCCCGCGCCCGCGCCCACCTCGGCCTGGGCGGCCGGCAACGACCCGCCCCACGCCCGCAAGCGCGCCTTCCCGGGTGGCGACGGCGGCGGCGGCGACGGGAGCGATGCCTGGCGGGGCGGCGGCGGCGGCGGGTGCGGGCCGGCCTCGACCACTGCCCGCCCGCCCCTGGGGCCGGCGGCCACGAACGACGCCGCCGTGCCCGCCTCCGCTCCGGCCTTCACCTCGGCCCGCGCCAAGCTGCAGATGGATGCCCTGACTAAGGCGGGCGGGGGCCGGGGCGACGGCCGAGGCGGCGGGCACGGCAGCGGCAGCGGCCCCGCCAGTGCACACCGCCCAGGTTTCGACCCGGGCGCATACTCCTCGGGCGACATGTTCCCGGGCGGCGCGGGCGCCTTCCGCCCGGGACGGGGCGGTGGGGGTGGCGGTCCCCCCGGCGCCGCCGCTACCCGCCCGGGCTTCGTCCCGCCCCTTGTGGCCAAGGCCCTGGCCGGGCCGCCTGGGGGGGGCAAGGCTGGCGGGGGTGGCGGCGGCGCCGGCGGGGCTGCCAACCCGCCCTCCTCCGACGGCCCCCTCTCCGAGCGCACGCTCCGCCTCCTGGCCCGCCCGGACGGCACCCTGCCCGACCCCCTGGACCGCCTGGACCCGGCCACCCTGGAGACGATCTGTAACGAGGTCATGGACGGCGGCGCGGCCGTCGCCTGGGCGGACATCGCGGGCCAGGCGGCTGCCAAGGCGCTCGTCCAGGAGCTGGTGGTGTGGCCGATGCTCAACCCGCGCCTGTTCACGGGGGCCCGGTCGCCGCCCCGCGGCCTCCTCCTCTTCGGCCCGCCAGGCACGGGCAAGACCCTGCTGGGCCGGGCGGTCGCGTCCAACGTCAAAGCCACCTTCTTCTCCATCTCCGCCTCCTCCCTGACTTCCAAGTGGATTGGGGAGGGGGAGAAACTGGTGCGCGCCCTGTTTGCGGTGGCGGCCGCCCTGGCGCCGTCCGTCGTCTTCATCGACGAGATCGACTCCATCCTATCCGCCCGCAGGGGTGACGGCGGCGAGCACGAGGCGTCCCGCCGGATGAAGACGGAGATGCTGGTCCAGATGGAGGGGTGCGCCAGCGGCGGGGTGCGGGCGGATGGGACGCCCGCGGCGGGCGTCCTGGTGATCGGCGCGACCAACCGCCCCGAGGAGCTGGACGAGGCGGCCCGGCGGCGCCTGCCCAAACAGCTGTACGTGCCCCTGCCGTGCGGGATCGCCCGGCGGGCCATGCTGGACCGGGCGCTGAAGGCGACGGCGACGAGCGACGAGCAGGCAGGGGGCGGAGGGGGCGGAGGGGGCGGAGGGGGTGGTGGCGTCGCGCACGCCCTGTCCGAGGCGGACGTGGCGGTCCTGGTGGCCAAGACGGCCGGCTACTCCGGGTCCGACATGCGGGCGCTCATCCAGGAGGCATGCCAGGGCCCGGTCCGGGACGCGCTGCGGCGGCCCCCGGCGGTCGGCGGCGCGGCCGGCCCGGACGGCGCAGCACCGCCCCCCCCGCCCGCCCTCGCCGGCCTGACCCCGGCCGACCTGCGCCCGGTCACCCTGCGCGACTTCAAAGCCGCCGCCCGTGTGCAGCGGCCGTCGGTGGCGCCCGAGGAGGTGGCCCGGTACGAGGCGTACGACGCCAAGCACGGGGCGAAATATGTGGAGGGCGGCGGAGGGTGCGGGAAGGGCGGGGAGGAGGAGGAGGGCGGGGAGATGGACTGGGCCTGAGATTGAGAACAAGCTGGAGCGCGTGTGCTGTCCACGTCGCATTTCCCTCAACTCTCAACTCTCGCGCCTCTCTCCCCCACACACAACGCACGATGAGGCGTCCGGGACCGTCACCTGGTGGTCGGCCCTCGGCCACAGCGTCTCGTGCACGCATGCCCCGGTCCGCGGCGGGCTCGCGCCGCCCGCCAGGGGCGGCGCACCGCGACCTGGCGCACGTGCTCGCGCCGGCGGCGGGCGGCGCCCAGCCGGCCCGCCGCGCCCCGCCCTGCCTGTCCGCCCTGCCCGTGACGGGCGAGGCGGCGGCCAGCCCCGAACCGTCCCTTGCCCCGCCCACCCCGCGCAAGTTCGCCCAATTCTCGCCCGCCGACGCGGTCTCCTCCCGCCTGCGCGGCGTGCGGCGCGTGTTTCCCACCTCGGACTCCAGCAGCGGCGGCAGTGGGTCGGAAGGAGAAGCCGGCCCCGCGCCCGACGACGGCGGCCTGGTCATTCTTGTGACAGCTTTAGCCCCGGCCGATGCCCCCACCGCGGCGTCCATCCTGGTGGACGCCTTCGCGGGTGCCATGCGCACGCCCGCCTGGGCGCGCGGCAGCCTGGGCACACATATAGAAGCCTACTTAGGGGATCACATCCGTATGGTGCCCAGGGCGCTGCTGGTGGGGGCGCGCCTGGTGCCGGCGGCCCTGGCGCAAAGGGCGGCGGAGGGGGGCGCAGAGGACGAGGGCGAGGAGGGCGAGGGCGTGCCCGACTCCCACCTGGCTGCGGCCCTGTCCCCCGCGGAGGCGGCCTTCCCTCTCATCGGCGTGGGGGAGCTGTCCTTTTCCGAAACCACCCGCACCCGGGGCCTGACCCTGAACCCGCCGCCCGAGGGGGCGTACCTGTGCAATATGGCGGTCGCCCCGCCCGCCCGGGGGCGAGGGGTGGGGGCGGCCTTGCTGGCGACGGCCGAGGAGGCGGCGGCATTGGGCGGCGCGCGCGAGGTCTACCTGCACCTCAGGGAGAGGGACAGGGCCGGCCCCGGCGGCCGCCTGTACGCTCGGGCAGGCTTCGTGGTGGAGGCCCGCGACCCGGCCCTGCTGGCCCTGGTCCTGGCCCAGGACCGGCGGGCGCTAATGCGCAAGCGGCTGTGGTAGGACAGGCGTGCGGCGGCGTGCCGACGCGCTCCGCCCCGTCCTGGCCCGGGCGGTCGCGGACGCGCCGGAGCGGCTGGCCCCTCCACGTGCAGGTGGCGTCTGTTGGTAGAGAGAAAAAAAAAAGCAGGTTGAGGAAAAGCAAACCAGCAAACCTCGTCATGTGTCGCGTCAATCCCACCCCACTTCGCGCCAGCCCTACCTCTCTCCCCCTCTCGCTCAACGCCGCCTCCCCCCCTCTACTTGTCCTTGCGTTTGGCCGCCACGAAGACCGACCCTTTGTCACCCCGGCTGACCCGCAGGTCGCCGCCGTCCAGGAGGACGGTAGTCTCGATCCACCCGCACGGCTTGAAGGCGGTGAGGGGCAAGGACAGCAGGCGGCGCCCGCCCAGGCGGAGCGTGAGGGCGGTGAAGGACACGTCGGTCCGGGCCCGCCCGCAGGTCGCCCCCACGGCGGGGGTGACCTCGCCCGGCGGGGCGGGCGCCACGGCGCCCTCCACGTCCAACTCTCCAGCCAGCCCCCCGGCCAGGCGGAAGGAGGCGACGTTGTGCACGCTCCCGGCGCCCGCGTCGATGACCTGGCGTGTTCCCGTGGAGGACACGACCCAGCGGCCGAGGGGGCGCAGGGCGGCGATGACGGGCCCCTCCAGCCCGCCCGTCCGCTTCTCGTAGGCCGCCGTGTCCGCCGCGGCCGCTTCCGCCCGGTCGCCAGGCCCGGAGTAAAGCAGGCCCCACTCTCCCGACAGGCCGGCCGCGTCCAGGGCGGCGTCCTTGGCGGGCGCGGCGGTCTCGAGGGCGACGACCGCGTCCAGCACGGTCAGCCGGGCGGCCCGGTCGGCGGCCTTGCCCCGGTTCGTGGGGGCGGCCGCGCGGAGGAGGGCCTGCTTGAGGGCGGGCACAGAGGTGGGTTGAGCGGGTGAGGAAGGCGACGCCTGCGCCCGGTCGGGTTCGCCTGCCGCCCGGGCGACGGCCCGGACGGGGCGCGGCGGCGTGAGGGCCGTCGCCGCAGGCGTGGGCTGGCCGGTGCCGGGGCGGGCGCCGGGCCTGACGTGGAGGCTGCGCATTCTCAGCAGCGCGCGAGACAGAGAAGTGAGCAGAAAACCGACCCTCTGCACCAACCCAACACGCCTGTTTTCGGTCAGCGCGCTCTCTCACACGCCCCACACCCATGGCGCCCATCACTCTCCATATCCAGTCCCGGTCCGGGGCGCCGGTGGCCGACCTGAAGGTGGACGCGTCGGTGAGTTCGGCACGGCGTGCGGGTGAGGGGCGGGGAGCGCGCAAGGCGCGCCGGGCGAGACTGCCGCTGCGCGGCAATGCGCGCACCCGCGAGCGCGTGGAGGGGGCGCCTTCACTGCACCAGGAGCGACGGGCGGCGAGGGCAGCCCGTCCTCCAACCGCCTGAGCGCAGGCTGGACACGTTCATTTGTCGACGCGCCCAAAAGTCAGGGTGCCCCCCCCCCCCCTCTCCTTGGCGCGTGAAAAGAGAGGAAGAAGAAGAAAAAAAGCGGGATGCTTTTCGGATGCTTTTCCGCTCCTCTCGCACTGGCCACGCCGGGCAGGCCGAGCGTCACGCCGCCCCAGCACGCGAGATCCTGACGGGATCGACGTGTGGGGATTGGCGTGGGCCTGGCACCAAATTGGAGGCCGCCCGCCGCCCTGAATGGGCGTGCGCGCACAAGGCGCATGCACCGGCCCGCACTCGATCGACCCCCTCCCACGCCTCAACCACCCTCCTCCCTCCCATCCATCCACCCACACAGGCCACCGTCGCCGACCTCCAGGCCGCCTTCGCGGCCGCCAAGCCCAAGTTCTACCCCTCCCGCCAGCGCTTCACCCTGACGGCCACCGCCCCCGGCGACAAGCGCCCGCAGGCGCTCTCCGCCGGCAAAAAGCTGTCCGACTATGGCTTAAGTGAAGGCGGCTCCCTCATCTTCAAAGACTTGGGCCCCCAGATCGGGTACTCCACCGTCTTCTTCTGGGAGTACTTTGGGCCGCTGGTCGCGTACGCCCTCGTCTACGCCTTCCCGAGCATCGTCTACCCCTGGGCGGTCAAGGGCAAGGGGTGGGGCGCCGCGCCCTCCATCCCCCCCAAACACCCCGTCCAGGCGCTGGCCCTGGCCTACTGGACCTTCCACTACGCCAAACGCCTGGTCGAGACCTTCTTCGTGCACAAGTTCTCCCACGGCACCATGCCCCTGACCAACCTGTTCAAGAACTGTGCGTACTACTGGGGCTTTGCGGCGTATGTGTCATACTTTGTTAACCACCCGGCCTACACCCCTCCGCCCACGGGGTTGGCGGCCGGGCTGCTCGCCCTCGCCCTCCTCTGCCAGGCCGCCAACGCGCGGGCGCACATCATTCTGGCGGGGCTGCGCCCGGCCGGCGGCGCGGCGGGAGGGTACGCCATCCCGCGCGGCTTCCCCTTCGACGGCCTGCGCGTCACATGCGCGAACTACACGGCCGAGGTGGCCGGGTGGGCCCTGTTTGCGCTGGCCGTGCGTTCCCTGGCGGCCGGGCTGTTCATCACGGCTGGTGCGCTCCAGATGGCGGTGTGGGCCAAAGCCAAGCACGCCCGCCTGCGCCGCATCTTCAACGGGCGGGACGGGGCGGAGGCGTACCCGAAACGGTGGATCATGCTGCCGCCCTTCTTCTGAAAGGAGAGGGGTGGATGATGGATGGTATGGATGGATCGAAAACCCTCTCTCTTCTCCTCCATCTTTGCGTGCATGTGTGTGTGTGTGTGCCTTTCTTGTGTATCTGGTCGCGTGCCTCTCTGCCTGGCTCGCGCTGCGCCTGTGCCAGGCGTGCGGAGTGGAGGAGGTGGGTGTGCTTGTGCGTTGGAAAAGGGCAAAGGTAACAAGGCAACAAAAAGGCAAAAGGCAACAACAACACAAAACGAGACACAGAACACAAAGACCGACCTCTCTCCCTCTCACTTGACCTTCACCGGGCTGGCCTCGATCTCTTCCGTCCGCTTCCCCGCCGCCGCGGGCTTGTCCAGCGCCTCCCGCGGCAGGGCGGGCTGGGCGCCCTTGCCTGCCAGTGTGCGCGCAATGACAGCGTCCGTGTCCACCCCCTGCGCCGATGCCGCAGCCACCTCCCGCGCCGCGGACCGCCGCCCGGCAGGCAGCAGGTCGCCAACCGGCCCCATCGCGATGCGCTTGTTGTCAAATATGGTGTCCTTCTCCGGGTCGGACGGATCGGCGCCAAAGGCCTGAGCCACGCGCGCCGTCAGGCGGGTGTGCGGGTCGCTGGGAGGGTCGCGCGCGTGAATCTCCGCCAGTGGGTCCTGGCAGGACGCCTTGTCGGGCACCGCGTCGCGACCCTTGATCCACAGCAGGCCCGCACCCGCGGCCAGGACGGCGGCCGTCAGGGCGGTCTGGGAGCGGGACTCCCACCACCGCGACGTCCGCGTATCGGTGCGCTGAGAGGAGGTCGAGAAGGCGGCGGCGGCGCCACGAACCCCGGGTTTTTGGGTGGCGGCGGTCCAGGCGGTGGACCCAAGGAGCACGCAGAGGGTGTGGGTGGCGAAGGCGGCGGCGCGCATGGGGATCGGAGGCGTGTGCGTGTGTCGTGAAAAAGGGGGTGTGTGAGCGAGTGTACCGCATTGCGCGCGCCGCCCTCGGTCTCTCTCGTGACCTCGTCACACACACCACCCACCCGCCCGCGCCCCGCCATTCCACTCTCTCTCTCTCTCTCTCTCTCCTCTCTCCCCTCTTTCCCTCACTCCTTGTCTCATCCTCCTCACGCCTCCCGCCGGGGCTCGCCCTCCGCCAGCCCGGACGCCAGCTCCCCAAGCATCCGCACCAGCCCAGGCAGCCCTTTAACCAGCAGGTCCGCCCGGGCCGAGTTGGAGGAGCGGGCAAAGAGGGCCAGCCCAAAGGCGATGAGCTGGCCAAACCCCAGGCGGGCGGATAGGAAGCCCGTCCACAGCGGGGCCGGGAGAGCGAAGAAAGCCGTGAAAAACTGGCGCGTCTCGGCAAGGTCCAGGCGCAGCAGGACGTCCATGCCGAAGCAGAAGAAGGCGCGCTGCCTGCGGCGCTCCGCCGGCCACAGGGACGCCCAGGCGCGGGACGACGCGGCGTCCACGTCCAGGCCCGGGGGTGGGGGCGGGGCGGGCAGGCCAGCCGCCGCGGCCGCCGCCGCCGCACCTGCTGCAGTCCGCCCCGCCAGCCCGGCCGCCAGCGCGTCCACCACCGCGTCCGCCAGGACGGGCGCCGCCCCGAGCATGCGGGCCACCATGTAGCCTGTGGAGGGATGGACCTGGCCGGCCGTGCCGCCCAGACCGAGCGTGCGCTGCGGGACGGCGGGCAGGACGCCGCCCATGGGGATGAGGCAGAACTCCTCCTCGTGGACTGCCGTCACCTCGACCCCCAGCCACGCCAGGCGGGCCTCCAGGCGGGCCTTCAACTCAGGAAAAGGCACGGCCGGGCGTGCGACGAGGGAGGTTTCTTCGACAAACACGAGGGTGGGCGAAAAGGGCATGGCGTACAGGAAGGTGGGCGTCGCCGCGTTGGCGGCCGCGAGGTCGGGGTAAGGGTCAAGGTGGCCCGCCCGCCAGTCCATGAACAGCATCTCTCCCACGGGGAACGGGTGCGGGGCCGCCGTCTCGATGACCGCGCCGTACGCGCCCTGGAAGCCCGGGTCAAAGGGGGCGTCGTAGGAGACGAGGCGGCGGGCGTGGCCGGTCGCGTCCAGGACCAGGGCGGACCGCAGGGAGGGGGGCGGTGGCGGGAGGCCGCCCGAGGCGTCCTCGTCTCCTCCGCCCTCCCCTCCAGCGGCCGCCTTCCTTTTAGCCTCCCCCACGGCCAGCGTGGACCCTGTCGCGTCGTGCTCCACGCCCACCGCCGCCCCGCGCACAAAGGTGACGCCCGCCGTCACGCAGTCCGACAGGAGGCGGGCTTTCAAGGCCGCCCGGTCGACGCGACCGTAAGGGCGGTCCAGGCTCCGCAGCCCTTCCTCCCCGTCCGTCAGCCGCACGGCCGCCCGCGGCCAGACGGTGTCTAGATACCCTTCCAGTCCCATCGCCTCGAACTCGTCCACCCAGACGCCGTAGTTGTTGGGCCAGGCGGCCAGGGGTGCCGGGTCCACGATGGCGACGCGGAAGCCTGGAGAGAGAGAGAGGGAGAGAGAGGGGGAGGGAGCGGGTGAGAGTGGGTCTCGAGACCGTGTGGTCCGCGTGTCGTCCCCGTCCTCTCTCTCCTTCCACACACACACACACCTGCCCTCGCCACCCGGGCAGCCACGGACATGCCGGACGGCCCCCCGCCCGCGACGACCAGATCCAGGGCGCCCGAGCTCGGGTCGTAGGCGGGCAGGGCGTCGCCCGTGAAGGCCGGCGCGGGGGGCGGCGGGCGGGCAATCGACGGGCACGTCGTCGGGAGGGGGGCGGCGGCGGTGGGGGCGGCGCGCGTGGCAGACCGACGGCTGTGGCTGGCGGTCTGGCGGTGCCTTACACCGGGCCGGGCCTGGGCCCAGGCGGGCGGCGGCTTCGGCGGCAGGGCGGGGGAGGAGGAGGAGGTCGTGGCAGTGCCGGCGGCGGCGCGGCTAGCCGCGGGCGGCCGCATTTCGGGGCGCGAGAGAGGGACGTGCGACGACAAAAAGAGAGGTGACCGATTGAGCGGGCGTGTGAATGCCCTCGGGCTAGACGCCAGCGTGCGAGGCCTGGAGGGAAAGGGAGGGCGGCGGCGGTGAGGAGGGAGTGCCCCACACACACAGCAAATAGGAAGTCTGTCAGCTCCTCTTGGCAACCAACCCCCGCCCCTCTCTCGCGCACCGCTTCTCGCCCGACCGCACTCCCCACACGCACCCACGCCACACGCCTCAAACGCCCTGAGAGAGCGCCACCCCACGTCCTCTCTCTTCCCCCGAAACAAAAAAAAAGTGTGCGACTTCCGGGGCGCGGGTCGCGCTGTGTCCCCTCTCCCCTCAAAATCACCCCCTCTCCATCCACTCGCCTCCCTCTCCCAGTGTCTCTCCAGTGCCTCTCATCCATTCCGTCAATCGATGATGCGCTCCCCCGTCGCAAACAGGTTGAAGACGACCGTGCCAAAGATGTACAGCCCCACCGCCACCGCCCACACGTCGGACCAGCCGCCGTTGGTGAGGATAAAGCCTGTCGCGGCTGTGCCCAGGACGCCCGCCAGGACGCCCGCTGAGTTGGACAGGCCCAGCAGGACGCCCGCGTACCGGGGGGCGATGTCCTGGTGGTTGGAGTAAAGGCCGGAGTTGGAGCCCAGCGCGTCCAGACCCTGGGAGGCCATCATGCAGGCGACGGCCGCGACGGGCGTGGTCGCGTCGCCCAGGCGGGTCAGGAAGAAGGCCGGGCCCAGGAATCCGATGGACTGCGCCACTTTCCGGACTGTTGTCACGGGCACGCCCCGGGCGACGGCCGTGTCGGCCAGGTAGCCCCCGATGTTGGCCGCGAAGGCCATGGTCAGCCAGGGCAGGATGGAGAGGACGCCTGAAAAAGAGAGGGGATGGGGTGAGGGGAAGAACTGAGAGAGAGAGCGGTTCGTGCCCCTCCTTGTCTCTCTCTCTCTCTCCTCTCACTCTTTCTCTCTCTTCTCTTCTCTCTTCTCTCTTCCCTCTTCTCTCTCTTCTCTCTCTCTCTCTTACCCGACTTGACGATGTCCAGCCCGAGCGCCTGGTTGTAGTAGGTCGGCATCCAGGTCAGTAGGATGAAGGTGCCCCAGTTGTGGCAGAAGTGGGCGACTGAGGAGGGAAAGAGAGAGACAGAGACAGAGAGAAAGGGATGGAAAGGGGATGAGAAAGAATGAGAGGACGGACAGGGGGACGCCCCGCAGCGCCGCCCACGCTCTCCTCTCTCCTCTCTCTCTCACTCCCTCCCACATGTTTCTCACCAATGAGCGCCCACACGGCCGGCTTGCTGAGGATGGTCTTCCACGGAATCGACGACGCGGGCCGGGCGGCGACAGCCGAGGCGGTGATGTAGAGCCGCTCCTCCTCGGAGCAGCGCGGGTCCTCGCCGGGCGAGGCGGCGGCGCGCGACATCCAGACCAGGTACCACACAATGCCCAGGGCGCCGAAGATGAAGAAGACGGAGGGCCAGCCCGCCGCGTGGATGATGTGCGGGGATGCGCCCAGCCCCGCCACGGAGCCCGCGTACATGCCGGAATAGACGAGCGCCAGGGCCCGCGACCGCTCCTGGACGGGCACCCACCAGGAGAGCAGCGTGTTCATGGCGGGCATGGCGACGCCCTCGCCCACGCCCATGGCGGCCCGGGCGGCTAAGAGGGCCGGCAAGCCCGCGGCGGCGGCGAGGGGGGTGAGGGCCGTCGCGGCGGACCACCAGAGGACGCCCGCGCCGAGGACGCGGGCCCCCCCATACCGATCGGCCCACACCCCGCCCAGGACCTGGGTGAGCAGGTACCCCCAGAAGAAGGAGGATTGCACCAGGCCGATGGTCTGGGTATCCCACCCGTACTGGGTGGCCATGGGTAGGATGGCTGGGGAGTCGGGAGTCGGGAGAGGGGAGAATAGAGCGCGTGAGAGGTGAGGGGGAAGGGGGGAGACGCGAGCGTTTTTTCGCTTGCTCGCTCGCTCTCGCGCTCTCTCTTTCTCTCTCTCTCTCTTTCCACGGCGGCCACGGGCCCGCCCTCTCTCTCGTTTCCCTCGTTCTCTCTCTCTCCCTCCC
>Ga0114918_10001562_pt1 | contig 20498 bp, 5 predicted proteins | sample LantaG_FD_87015 | JGI IMG/M metagenome (GOLD analysis project Ga0114918, IMG submission 87015) | Deep subsurface microbial communities from Baltic Sea to uncover new lineages of life (NeLLi) - Landsort_02402 metaG | ecosystem: Environmental > Aquatic > Marine > Oceanic > Sediment | place: Baltic... | reverse complement strand
TATTTGAGTTAATAGCTTAAACATACTCTTGCTAGTATATTTACCATGAGAATCCCCTAAAACCACATATCTACCCTCTCCCAAATCCATACATTCAGGATTGCCTAACCCCATCCCATCAAGCTGTTTAAACGCTAACTCCTTCAACTCTTTAAATGGAATAGTAAGCCCTTCTTTGTCAAGATTAACCTTTTCCAAAAAAGTCTTCTCAGATATAGCTTCGAGCCTCTCATGCTCACACCTTGTTAATGTATTAATAGAATTAACCATTCTCTGAATAAAATTTGCCCTATCTTCATCACCAATATTACCTATAGCCGTATCCATATTAGGTAATGCTCTCCAAGCTTCCCAATTAGTAGTTTGAGCCTGTCTTTCTACTGAAGTAATACTTCTTCCTAGCTTCTCCGCAATAAAAGCATATGAGCACTGACCAGCCTGTAAAAACGTATCTAACTGAAGCATCTCGTCTCGGCTCCATCTGCGAAAAGCCTCCACTTCTTTAAGATAATTGCCGGGTTCTTTATTGAATGCATCCCAATCTGTTCTAGAGTGTTTCCTTTCGACAGCCCCCTCAGATTTGTCTAAAACCTTTGCTATTTCCTTCCAAGACTTATCTTCTTTATTCTTAAGTTGATTAAGCTTTTGAAGTGTTTGAGTCGTCCATGTTCTTTTAGGCATTATTTTCTCCTTAATATTTCTATCTAGATATTAACATTATACAGAAAACTTAAATTTTCTAAACAGCATAATAAGTAAAATCTATATATCCGATATCTTCTCTGATATTTTCATATGTAACAATAAATCCAGTCGTTGTATAGGATGAGACGTAAAGCCTTGGTAAAATCCACGGAGGAGTAGTTGTGGTTGTTGTTACTGCATCAGACTCAGAACTAGTAGAAGAACTTGACGAGTCTGTACTTGACGATGAACTTGAACTATCTACAGAACTAGAACTACTTGAACTTGAACTATCTACAGAACTAGAACTACTTGAACTGCTTGAATCAAAACTACTTGAACTATGAGAAGAGGATGAACTGGAACTAAAGGATGAACTATTGGATGAAGATGAACTTGAACTACTTGAACTTGAAGAACTACTTGAATCTACTGAACTTGTAGAAGATGAGCTATAGGACTCATAATCATGATTGTCAAAATAGGCAGGAACAGTAGCCCAATGAAGAGTTGCACTTTTAATGGCAAAACCAAGGTTTATCTCTAAAGAACCGCTGCCCACACAAGGGTATACGACTCTTCCCGTAAATGGATAGTTGTCCGATCTGTTTAAATTATATCTTCTTATCATAAAATCCTCTTATCAATGGGTATGTGTGTTATATTTCCATTATTATCGGCAGGAATCCTCTTTGCAATATTATACAATAAGCCAATATAATCTACAGAAGCTGTTGAAGGTCCATAATTAGTAACATTACATAGTATCCTAAATGACGAATCAAAATAAACAGATAATACAAATACATTGTTTTCATCTTGTGTTGTATAAAATGTAATTGTTCCATCAATATGATTAACAACATATTCAGAAGGAGATATAGCCAAATAAGATAAGGTTGTAATATTAATGGCATATACCTCTATTTCTGCACCCTTAGCCCATCCACCATTAATAGCCGTGTATATCTTATGATCTTCTGTTAAGAATCTCTCATTAAACCTAGTTGGCATTATAGTATGTCTATCGGGCGTTATTTCGGGTCTTACGATTGAACTATAATCTAATGGATCAACAGAATTAAATTGAGTATACCCATATGTAACTACCGATGTGTGAGGTATTGAAGCCTGATGAGTAATGTGTATAGATGCTAAATATTCATCTGTATTAATATCTAATTCTACAGGCTGAAAAAATGTTATAAAATTCTGAGAATCATAATACTCAACAGTTGGACCTTCTGTAATAACTGGGCTTTGGAAGTCTTGATTGCCCAAAAGTCGAATTTCATACTGCAAATATCTACCCCTCGATGCCATTTCTATTTCCAAATCAATATTCCCTGAAGAATTTTGCCAAGAAGACCAAGAAGACCAAGTGAAGTTATCAGAACTATACCTAATCCTAAATTGAACTCTTCCATCAACAGGAACAGTAACTCCGTTTAAAGAAATCTCAGATATGATGTTATTTTTATTCAAATCAAATGAACCACTATAAACCCTTTCATTAATACCTGTAGTTCCAGAAGTAACTATGTCATCAAGTATGTCGTCCAATTCGGCATTAGTAGAGTCAACTAATGATAATGTTTGACCGCCAGTTCCATACGCATATTCTTTCATTAATATATCATCTGAACTAAGGGCATTACCAAACTTAATAGCTATAACAGGAGACTCGTTTTTACCATCTATAAAATTAACAGTACCTATACTTTGTGTTATAGCATAAGCAGATGCGTTCTCATCTCCATCTGTTAGAAGATAGATAGTCTTCTTAGAATCTTTCCAAGCAGGATTATCCGTCTGATATTGAATTAATCTGTCGGCCGCTAATTTTACACCATCATGTATTTGACTAGAGCCTATCGTAGCTATTTGCCCTGTAGCAGTTGCCAAATAAACAACATCATTAGTAGGCTCTGGAACTAATCCTTCAACTGATGGTAGCCATTGTAAATATGAATTAATATCTATAACTGTTGAAGCTATCCCCTTATAACCTTCCGAATATATAGACGCACCAACATCAACTACCATATATTTACGTATAGTATTTGGATCCATTATTATTACGCTTCCCTGTTGCTTTTCTGTATTAGTTTCAAGAGGCTTATATAATTTAATGTCAAATGTAACCCTTGACCCATTAGGAACAGGGGTCGCTGGTATCCACGTAAACGTTCCGGGAGGACTTTCTTCATAATACCCTGTATAGATTGCCTTAACTCTAATATCAAATCCCCTTGAGGTATCTGTTACTGTTTCCGCCGTGTAAGCGGTAAATACAGACGATGTTGGTGTAGATGGAGTCTCTGAACCCTCACTAGACGAACTAGATGAACTGTCGGTGACAAACTTATTATTAACATCTATTTCAAAAACAAATCCCCTACTAGCTCGTGGCTCTCCTGTTATGAACGGTGTACTCCTGACGGTTGCAAACATCATTCTATTCTCTTTATCAGGATAAGCAAAACTATCTGGAAGAACCTTACCTACCTCAAGCCTTTTACAACTAGTAGGATCAAACCTTACATATCCGTTAATAGCTATACTAACTTTTTTATTATCAAAAGGCTCTAAATTAACAATTGCTACACAGTCTGACTCGTGAGTGTGGGCAGGTGTACCGCTTGAAGATCCCTCGTAATCCACTATTGTATGAGTGTGGCTAGCTATATTACCGTATAAAACTACTGTATCTGATGTAGTACCTATACCGTCAGTATCTATTGTTATATTGTGATAATGAATTGAAGTAGCAACCATCTCCCAATGCCCCGGAGTTATTATTTCGCCATCAACAATTATATCGGGTATCCATAATGCAGTACTCTTATCTTCATAAATATCTGTTCTAGATAATGATGTCGTTACTGTTCCTCCTGACAAAATAACATCAGGGTGAGAACCTACCAAAAGGCATCCACCAATAGAATTCCTAACATCCTTCATCGTTGCAGGCTTTTCAGAACCAATGGGAGATGGCTCTATATTTTCTTCAAGGCAAGTTCCCCCTATAAATTGAACATCGGGAAAACCAACCCATCTTAAGGTTTCATCTACTTGTCCTTCATTTTCAACATACCATCCATTTATAGGAGCATTTTTCCATTTAATAGAGGCAACAACTGGAACACTCTGAACCCCATCTCTCTTAACCACTCCCGCTATTGGTCTGCCAAACTCGTCAAGACCATAAGACTCTAAAGACAACTCTATCTTTAAGGGTTCTGTATATGCAGCTAAAGGTCCTGGAAATACCCACCTTCCTTCAACCCCATTAGTTCCGCTCGGAGGGAGGAAATACGGCGAAGATCTAACGCCATAAACAGATAAATGCTCCCCGTTTACATTTTTATAAGAGGTGGTAGGGCGTGTCTCTATTCTCCATGGCGCATTAGATTCACTATCTGAAACCTGCTGATAACCAATATTTTGATTTAAATCACTAATATATGTCTCAGCAGTACCGTCCGTCAAAAATCTAACTCTATCGGGAAATCCATAACCCCCATAAGAAACCACTCTTGGCAATCCTCCCTGTTGCCCATCTCCCTTTAATGCATCAATACCATCTGTCCCTAGCCATAATAAATTTAATGGATCTGTATTTAGATTTGAGTAAAATCTTTGACCATACATACTTCCGTCACTAAAGTTTGACCCACTGCTATTAATTTCAAAAGCCTTAATGGTTGGATCATCTTCCCCCTTTAATCCCCCTACCCATTCTACATACCTACTTACAGTTAGCTCATAACCTAAATAGGACACATTAATCTCTATATCTTCATAAACTCCATATATCTCGCCCGTATCAACACATTCGGACATAACTACAGGAGCATGAGGTCCTATAAATAATCCTGCCGCTCTACCATCACTAGTTTTAGCAACAGCAGGAGTCATTCTAGTAGATGGTGGATTAACATTAACAACGACATCATCGGCAATAGGAGCACCTTCCCATGTTACATTAGTAGATAATTCATATAAAGTAGTGCCACCGACAGCATTTATCCTTATAGGACTAATTGCTCCGACATTTAACGGATTAGCAGAAAAAACTAAATCTGATGCTATAGTTTCTAATCTATCATTGTCTCCAAAAACAACTGATGCTTGTATCATTAATAATGCGCTAACATCTGAAGCAGGAACTACTAAAGTAGCCTTTCCGTTAACTATATTTATAGTCTGATTATAAACAACCTCTGCATATTGTTCAGCCATAATCCATTCTGTTGGGTCTGTGTACCATTCGAAAGCGGAGGAGGTTGGGGTATAACTATTTAATAATCCAGCATTTATCAAAACTTGTTTAGCCTCATTAAGTGCTGATACACTTTCTTCCGTATTTGCAGTTTGTTTCTCTTTAATAATCTGACTATAAGGATTACTCTCTACAGCGGATCTCCATTGATCTATCTCTGATAACTCTTGGGTATTAACGCTTTCTCCACCAACTACAGTGATTGTGGGAGGGTATGACCTATTTAAATCTACCCTCTTAAAATCAGAAAGATAGCAAGCTATTTCTTCTAAATTGGCTGATGGATTGGAATATATTTTGATATTTAACGTTCCATCTTTAATTAATACGTTTTCATCTGTAACAATATAATCTATTGTAAAAGAATCTCCGCTAGATGCATAAACTCCGGGAGCTGATTTATTTGAATAACCACTTCTTGCAGGACAATTGCTATTAGAATCTGCTTGGCATAAATAACCTATATCATCACCATTAAATTCAGAAAATATATTTATAGGGGGGGTAAAATCAACGTCAAATGGCTCAAAAAATTGCTTTGCTACAACAGAACCACTGAAATTTTGCATAGTGAGTGTAGGGTAGATATTATAACTCTTAACCAGAATATTTTGCCCATAAACATCTGACGAAGTACTAACACTTTCTTTACTTGTGCCTGCTATATTTAATCCCCCATATGCCACCTCTGTTAAATCTGTAGCAAATGATTTCATAGACCCCTCTGCATATCCTCCTAACAAAAATACAGGAGTGTTAATCGTATAATCAGCATTAGGATCTATAAGAGTAGTCGTTGTTGTTGTGAATAAAACACTTAATTGTCCTTCCTCAACCTGCGCTATGTCTCCTGAATTTTGCTCCAATTGGTCTGAAATAGTTCTAAATGCATCGTTAGACTCATACCTTAACAATCTAGACTTTTCAAGTTCTTTTTCTTGAATAGTTTTAAGATTATCTTCTGTTATTGGAAGAACCCTTATTACTGCATATCCATTATTCGTGGGGATATCCTGTATATTCATCCTTATATATTCTCTACTCAAATTAAGATCATCATAATTAGTACTTGGATCTATTTGAGGAGGATCATATGGACGCAATAGTGAGGAATCTAATTGAGTACCTATATACATGGGGGTTATATCTACCATTCCAACTGTTGAGGGTAAACGATTTGATTCAGTTATATGCCGTTCAGCTTCCCCAACCGTTCCTGTAGCTACTATCCTAGACCCATTAGCAACTGTAAAAGCAAATCTCAATAGGGGACTTACCTTAATATATGGGTTACTTGCTAAATCCCCAACCTCTGTTATTGTTGAGTGTTGAATATTTCCATTAGCATCTAAAATATCTATCTCATCTTCTCTCGCATATCCAACCGTAGAGACCAAGTATACCGTATTGTCTCCAATAGATGCATCTGCTGTTAGGAATTGGGTTTCTATTTCTGCAGCTTGTTCTTCTTCTGGAACCTTATCTACAAAGAACTCTATTTTAGTTCCATCGGGAAAAGGATTGCCATTAACATCAAAAACACTAATTGGAAATAATGCTGTACGCCCAAGCCAATAAAGAGCATTAATGACCCAATCTGTAAAAGGTCTAAATTCCCACTCTATTATATAACCCTCAGATGTCTCTAAATAATAAATAATATTTCTAGTGGCATTAACATCTTTAACCAAAAGCATCATAGTTGTCCCATCTATACTTATGGAACTCTTGATATTTGATATTTGAACTATTCCACTTCCTTCACTCCATTTTTGAACCCCTCTAGTAGAAACGGGGGATATGGTTAATTCTGAGGATGAATCTATGCTTGTTATTGCGTATTGGTTAGACCACATATCGTAATCAACCAATACAATAGTATCATCAGCCGTAAAATCAGAAGTACTATCTACAACAACGGTTGATCCCCCTTCCTCCACAGCATTAACTATATTGGTAACAAATAACGGTCTAGATGAGAATGGTTTTCTAATTATTACATTATCATTAGCGGTAAATCTTATAGATGAAGCATCCTGAGGACCTTCTTCTCCCTCTGTCAATACTAAATTACCACCGTTTTCCAAAAAAGTCTGCCAATTACTCGTTGAAGAGGCAGTATCTAAAAGATTATTATCTAAATCAACATCTCCCAATATATACTCATGCCCATCTTCCAAATTCTTAAAACCATGAGCTACAATTGTATTATTACCAATACTTACTGTAGTAAAAGAGGCAAATGATATTGTCTCATCTCCAACTCCAGATTGCTTAACCATCTTCCCAGAAGCTAGGGGAGCAGTATTAGATAAACAAACTAAAGATGTTCCACTAGTTAAAGATCTTGAAACAGTATACAGAGCATCATTATGAGAATATATAGCATCTTTCTCAGCCGAAACAGAACTTACCGCCAACACATATGTAGTTTTAGTTGGGACATTAAGATCCAAATTAATAGTAGACGCCATTCCAATATTAGAATATATAGAATCAAACTCTACTTGTCTAGATCCAATATTTATAACATCTATTAGAACGTCAGAATTGTAGTTATCCTGAAGCTTATTTATTAATTTAGTTGCCAAATCTTTTCGTGTATTAAAGCGGTCATTCCATCCCATACTACCACTAGAATCAACAACAATAGATGCCATATACTTAGGATATTCTATCTCTATATTTTTATCTAATGTCTGAGTTATTCCCTTCAACGATGCTGGAGGTGTTAATAATTTAAAATTATCTAAATCATAAGCATCAAAACTAGATACAAGTTTCAATGCCCTAACTATATTATCTTGCTCTTCCCAAGTTATACCATCATTGCTAAGCCAAGCTGAAGTGCCACTAATTGTTGTTGCACCGTATCCCCATGCTACAAAATTATCCTCATCTCCGCCCGTCTGCCAAACAACAATAGATAAAAATTGATTAGATGGGGTGTTTCCTGTTATGTCCATATCTATAGAATACCATCCTTCTGCTGTAATGTCAGTTCCGCTAAGGGTCTTTGTAGTTACTATAGTTAAGGGTTTCCCTAAATTGTCACATGTAGCCAACCTAATATTTACAGTTATTCCCGCCATATCTCCATAAGGTCCATAAAAATATAGATAAACATTCCCAATACTATAAGTAGATTCTGTTACGGTAATGGTCTGAGATAAACGGTTTTTAATGATGGAATTTCCTATTGCCGACATTGCTAAATTCAAAGGCTTAATTCTATTCCATAAACGTTCATCTTTAGAGCTTGAACTACTGCTTGAATCAACACTTGAAGAACTTGAGCTGTCTATACTACTTGAGGAACTGCTTGACGAACTTGAGCTATATAATTCCGAACTACTAGAAGAACTTGAACTACTTAAACTATACAATTCTGAACTTGAGCTTGAACTAAAAACGTTACTTGAAGAACTTGAACTACTTGAACTTGAAGAAGACGATGAAGAACTTGAGCTTGAAGAAGAACTCGAATTCATGCAATCCAATACTACAGTTGAAGGATATCTAGTCGCAAATCCATCCCAAACAACCGTTCCCGTTAAGTTACTAGAATTTCTCTCTGAAAGAGTTATTGTTCCTGCAAACGAAGATTGCCCTATAGCCACTAAATCTGCATTATTGGAGTTTTTATATACCCTGACTTGTTGTTCTGATGTAGCATTAAAAAAATCAAAAGAAATATATAATTTACATTCATCACTATTCCCATCGCTCATACCAGAGAATGTCCAAGTTGTAAAATGCGCACAAGACGATCCCATACAATGAGGATTATTACAGCAATTAGATGAGCTTGAACTAAAAGAAGATTGGCTTGTTGAACTACTTGAACTAGAATCAACGGAACTAGTACTAGAACTGGAACTATTATAACAACTTAGTGTTCCATAAGACGGATATGTAACTGAGACCCCATCCCAAACAACTGTTCCCGTTATTCCGCTAGAATTTCTCTCTAAAAGGTCTATTGTTCCTACTGTTAGCTGCCCTATAGCTATAAGGCTAGTTCGGGCTGAATTACTATATAACTCTACTTGTTCTATAGCGCCAAAACTATCGAACACAAGATATATTTTACAATTATCTGTATTTGTGTCCGTCGCTCCATTAATCGTCCATGCTAAAAAGTAAGTGCATGCCGATCCAGAACAATCAAAATTTATACAACAATCTGCCATATCTACCTACTGGGATTAAAGAAATCGGGATAATAACTGTTTCTTTAATTATACATTCTTTTCCTCTATATCTCACTCATTTTATGAACTTGAACTTGAAGAACTACTTGAATCTATACTACTTGAGCTACTTGAACTACTTGTGCTAGAAGTGCTAGACCTACTCGAACTTGAACTACTAGAAGAGCTGTTATTGATAACTATTGGTTTCTCAAGCCTTACGATAGTAGATCCATCTCCACCCTCTACAAATATGTTACCATTATTTGCCCCTGCCAATATCTGATTATTCTCCATAATAGCAGTAGAAATACCTGTTAATGGTTCAACCCCGTCTAAAAACTCATTAAGGTCAATCATTTCTTCCCAAGGAGAATGAGAAATATAAACCTTACTGTCTGAACCACAAATTATATCCTGACCACCCCTACCCAATATAGAAGTAATACTTGAGACATATGGAACAACCCTATGAGCATGGTTAGAAGGATAACCTCTATTTAAATATGCATCTATAGTAAGCAATTGAACCTCATTGTTTCTAATTTGATGAGTATGTTCATTTGAGAAGCTTGAAACAAGAACTTTTACTTCAGGGTTTCTAGTCTTAAAATAAGTACGAGAAGCTCCATTTCTCATAGTAAAATGTGTAGGGTCAACAATAGTTTCAATATAATTTATTTCAAAAGATAATGTATCATCCTGAAGCCTAATCCTATCCCCAATAGCCATTCCAGTCGTACTTTCAACTTGAACTGCTGTGTCGCTTCTATCTACATCATCAGTTATCTTACTACTTAATGATACGAAATTCTTATATATGGTATCTAAAGTATATCCATAATTAGTTGCATCTATTTCCCATTGCCATCCTGTAGATATATAATAGGGATTATGGGCTGAAGTATCCCAATTACCCGCAGATCTTACCCTAACCCTTATTGTAGTTGCTGTAATACTATCTACTTCAGACTCATACTTAAGATAAAAAGCATTAACATTAGTAAAAATAATCTTAGCACCCGCAAACAAATCTGTCTGACGCTGAACTATTTCATCACTAAAGCCATCCGTATTAGTAACAGAAAACTCTATATAGGATGCATCTTCATCAACAAAAGTATCTATAATACCTGTAACATACTTGTTTTCCATTTCAGTATTATGATAATGACCCGATTCAATAGTTGTTTCTCTATCATTAAAATCAGACACGCCCTCAAACCTCAATCCTACAACCTCAAAATTATCTTGAGTAAAGGATAACGGCAATGAGACATCAAGAGAACTAAATTGATTGGGTTCAAACTTAAGACTATTTTTACTATTGGAATGGATAATTATATTTGATAAACTTGCGGCGGGACTATTTAAAGAAGTGAGAGACAGTGTTAATCCCTGTAAAGCGTTATCCCTTAGTTCAACACCATCAAATGCCACCCATATCTCCAATAATCCACTTGCATCTATAGGACTAACCTTTTGCCCATTGGTGAGATTATTTTCATTATTAGCTGTTACTTGCGTTGAGAATGGGACTAAAGATGTATTAATATCTATATATGATCCTGTATTATGAACAATTCCATACTGAGTTCCCTGATTACCATTTTCATCTGTCACTACATATAAATTGCCACCATCAAACTCTCCAATACTCACTTTCTGATCAAATGTAACATAAACCCTACTTTGGTCTCCTACAACCTTTACCGCCTTACCCTTATAATATGCCCCCGATATAACCCCTTCTATCTCTATAGTAACCTCTCCATTAAATACAGAAGTGTTTCCTATGATAGTATATTTTTTAACAGGATCTTCATCTGTTATATAAAAAGACTTACCTTGTAATTCCCCTGCTCTAATAATATTTTCAAAAAATGCGGTTAAAGTTGTGCTTGCTTTTCCTTCACTATTAGATATGATTCGTATAATTGAACCCGCTAAATCTATCTTATTTATCGTTGCATTAATCCTAGAAGACAATATTTCACCTTCTATTGTCCCACTACCGATTAAAGTCCCCTTATCTGAATATAATCCCATATTAGTTCCAAATAATACAGAACTATCAGATTTAATTTGAGATGTAACCAACTCTAACGGGAAAACTGTAAACGTATAATCTCCCAATATCAAAGATTGCTCAACGTCATTATTGTATATCATTAATTTCTGAGCACCAAACCATTCTTTATTCCATACAATATTGCCACTATAAACGATAGAACCGTTTGAGTCATATACCTTAATAATATTCCTAGTTAATAAACCATCTACAGCCAAATAATTTGAGGGGTATTCAACCGTTAATTCAATATTATTCTGACCTGTTATTTCATAAGATATAATTTTACCAGTAACAGCCTCAAACGTTTTCATTGTAGACCAAGTACGACCTATATCTACGCTACTCAAAAGGAAATTCTTGGTATTAAAAATATCATTACCATTAGCTAGGGCGACAATAGATCCGATAGGCAATGGTAAAAATTCCTTGGCAGAGAAATTAGACTCATCAACAACGGCCTCAACCCAAGCCCAATCACCCCTAGTATTGTCTGAGGTATGATTAACACTATATTCTATAAAGTTTCTACCCCCTATAAACAACGTACTTGTTATGTCCTCGTTATATAAGTTAAAATCTCCATCCCATTGATTCCACCAAGTTGCCATAACCATTGATACTCCACTTACAGTTTCATCTACTCCTGTAAAGGGTCTAGATACGGTTAACTTAGATCCATATCCTGTTCCACCATCCCCTATAGCCTCTATATTGTAAAACCCATTCTTATCTCCTGCCCCTGATATTTCAATACTACGATTTTCTTTTAATACTGAATAAGGAGTCCCCAATGAAGATATTATAACGCCCTTTTCAAATTCAGTAGCATTAATAGCCCCTACATCTGACTCTGAAGAAGATGAGAACTTATCTGACACAAAAGTTGCAATATGAGAACCAACACTTACAGATGTATCTCCCGTAGGCCATCTATTTCTAAATACATATGTAGGATTATCGCTAAATGGTGTCCTATAAATATTCCAATTTTCCATATCATAAGTGAAATAAACCCCCGTAATAGTAGCCACCAATAAGGTATCACCTAAAACTGTTATATCATAAACAACATCTGTCATTTGAGTGGTATAAAACCAATTGGCCTCATAATTATCATCTAATTTTGCCCAGAATATACCAACATCCGTTCCTACATAAATATTGCCAATAAAATTTTCATAACCAATAAAAATCTTGTTGATGGACTTAGCTCCGAACTTAATAAATAAGCTATCAAACGTACTCTGACTATAAATTTCACTAGTTAATACATCTATATACTCATCTATATTCGGATAAAGAGGATCTGTACTCGTCCATGCATATCTAAAATCATAAAATATATTGTTTTTAAATTCAGAATTAATATCAGGATATACAAACCTAACAGCCTGAGTTAACTGAAGTAAATTACTCAAATATGAATCATTAAACTGGTAGGGTCTTCCATCACTATACTCAGACAACCCGTCTTCAACTTGCTCATGTGTTAAATTACCGATATTAATCAACAACCCGTCATAAATATTTAGATTTATAATAGAGTTCCCATTTAAAAGAGGGAGCTTGGTTATCTTAATAGGCTCTCCGAATAAGGATACATCATTGCCCTTTCCTATTGTAACGGGGATATTGAGGGCAAAAGCATTTTCAAATACGACATCATTCCCGCTAATGGAAGATATCTGCGAGTAAGTTAACATATTATCTATAGCCCACAACTTGCTATTATAAGTAGCCATATCAGAATTAAATTTTACTATTTGAGTCTCACTCACATTGGGGGCGGGCGGAGTTGGCGCTATGATAGATGCCCTTGTGGTTTCGGACCTAATGATTACCCAATTACCGGGAGCAAAACTATCAGCATCTGTAAATGTAGCAGATATATCCCCCGCTTTAATGGGGACAGCAAGTGTGGTCTCGGCAGAAAAGTCTATTAAACCACCCTCAGGGTTAACTTTAAAATCATACCCAAAAATATCTCTATTATCTTCGTTAAACTTGGTAGATAAAACCCTTCTGTTGTTAATATATACGTCATACAAAGCATTCGTAGCCCATGTTCCTTGTGTAGCGAACCATCTTCCGAAATCAACATAAGACAATAATTCACTACCTATGTCTGGGGACTCTCTAAAATGAAAAACCTGAGAGGAATTACGATAAGCATAACCAAAATATGTCTTAACTCCTCCATCTACCAATACAGGCATAGATTCTCCTTTAAATACATAAATGGAAGTAAAATCTGTTCCATCAAGAGTTTTGTATATAATATTATCTCCCCCCACGAAGAACCCAGAAAGACTATAATTCCAACTAAAAGAGTTAACCCTTTTACCTAATGCTTCTATCCATGTGCTACCATCGTCCGACTTATAAAGGAGTTCGCTATCACTATAATATAAACTACCAAATGCTGCAAATATACCACTTCTATCATTAGAAGAAATGCTACCATATTCCGCCCATGTTTCCCCATTATTTTCTGCCTTCCAAATAATATCAGTAGAATCAACTGCGTATAATGTTGTTACCAAGGTGTGTGTATGCCCCAAAGCTTCTTTAATGCCCCAAGTGTTAATAGGATGAACATGAGATATTCCTGACCCGATAGATGACCCTGTATATCCATTACCCTGACTGTCTACATTTAACTTATGGTAATGCCCGCTATAAAGAGATGTTTTGTCAAGTGTATAATCTCTAATGACTTGCTTAAATCCGCCAACGACATCTAATTTCTTTATCCAAGATTTACCACCATCTTCTGTTTTAAAAATACCAGAAGCAGAAGAACAATACATGACACTCTTTTCCCCTTCTAAAACATTCTTAACGTCAGGATTAGCTCCGGGTAAATCAACCAATTCCAATGCGCTTCCGTCGTTATAGAATCTAGATACCAAAACACCATTACTTGTGGCAAACCAGTAATCACCATTAGATGACACAATGACACCCCTAACACTTCCAATGGCAAATGGTCTTCGGATGTTTTCCCAATGCTCACCATTTAAATCTGTACTTAATGCCCTATTCCTGCCAATTAAATCAGAGCCTACCACAAATACTTCTGTATATCCCGATGCACCCTCCCCAAATGAAGAAGAAGAGCTTGAATCAATAGAACTTGAACTCGATGAAGAACTGGAATCAATAGAACTTGAACTTGATGAACTATCTTTACTAGATGAGCTAGATGACATTGAACTACTGGATGATTCAGACGTATTCCCATCACCACTACTAGATGAACCCGATGAATACATTACTGAGCTACTCGAACTACTACTATTGCTTGAACTTGAGTCAACACTTGAAGAACTGGAAGAATTGCTACTGTTAATACTTGAGGAACTAGAAGAAGAACTGGACTTACTTGAGGAACTAGAAGAAGAACTATTGGCATTGCTAGAACTTGAAGAACTGGAATCTTTAGAGCTTGAGGAGCTTGAGTCAACACTTGAACTTGATGAACTTATGAGAATGTTTTCATTAGCAACAACTTCTTTAATCTCTATAGACCATACCGGGGTATTTGTAAAATCTCTTGATGCCTTAACATTTAAATATGATTGCTGTGGGTCTCTTTCATATCCGTAACCAAGAACCTTGACAATCTCCTCTTGCGATGTCACCTCATAATCCTTTTTAATCTCTGAACTTCTAAATTTAGGTAACTCGAAACTACTTATACTAAATATAACTAATTTATCTTGTGAGCGACCTGCAACAAAATCTCCCTCAATTATGACACTATCACCATCTTGAGATAATAATGTAGAGTCTATTACTGTTAATTCATCTATTTGACTATTGAAGTTGCTTTCAGTTAAATAAAACGGAACATTGTTGTCTTCTTCATATTTTGCCCTCGTTGTTACTACCATATCCCATAAATTATAACCATACGCATAATACTGATGTCCATTATAAACAAATAAGTAAGTAGGATAAGACGGTATCATTATAAAACCATCTGAAGTTCCAGTATAAATATGCCCATTTATATCTTCTTTAATAGAATAGACAACCTTATTATTGCCCGGAACAGGGAAGACTATTCCGTGAGTATGAGTCTCAGAAGAAACATTAGTCCCCGTTATATCCCCCTGCCAATTTATTAACCCTTCAGGACCTGTAACAGAATCTACTACATATTTATTTACTGAGTGGTGATGGGATATAAAATATTCATCCCCATTATTACCTGTTCCATAATAAACTGCCGCATCTCCAACATATAAAGATGTGCTACCACCTACCCCTTCTTGGTCTAATAATAATTTATGATAATGACCTAACTCATTACTGGTCACTGTTGGGGCTACTTGGCATCTATAACCGTCATTACTAATTAAAGAATATTTAAAGGGATCGGTGTCTTCTAAAAATCTACCAATATGGCTAATAAATGGTATTACTTCGGGAATAAACTCGCCAAGCAATATTTTCTTAGCATTAATGTAAACTATATTCTCTACGGGCAATGTTCCAGTTACCTCTACATTACCCAATATCTCTATTTCTATTTCATCAACAAATCCTTTCTTAACCATCATTACTGTTATATCGTTAGCTGCTGGGGAAACATAAGTAAATGTATCATCCACATTAATTAACAAGGTATCTGCTATTTCTGACTGAGTTTTAAGATCAGCAAAACCGTTAATACCTTCTAAAGTATAGGTGGTTTCAGATAATGTCTGTACCGTTATCGAACCTAACAGTGGGGTTTCAACAACATGAGGAATTAACAAATCTGCAGCAGGAATTGGTGTCCAAAATGCAAATGGATCATCAAATGGTCTGTAATATATACCTGCCTTCTCCGCATCAAGTAACTCTTGTATACTATTTAGAGTAATCCCAATGTCGCTTTTATAAAACTCATTGAGCATACGCATCATAAACTGATATGCCGTAACAGCCTTGCCAGTATATGTAAACACATTATTAAAAACACTGAAACTTACAGTGAAAGTACTATATCCAGCATTAATGCCACTATTAAACGTTATTTCATCTTTAGTAATATTAATGGAAACAGAGGGAGTATGTTCATCTGCATATAACTCTCCATTACGATATATATTATATGAACTTGTCGCATCCCATGAATCAGAAAGATTAGCTTCTATAGTATGAATATGGTCTTCAACAAATGATGTGGAACTATAATTAGGAGACAATAAAATATAGCCTTCAATCTTATGAAAATGCATATCTGTAGATCCAAATTGCTGTACTGTCGTTCCATTTCCACTTACATCTACGTTATAGGTATGTTTATGACCCAATGTTAAACTCGTTTCAAAAGTGTTTAATACCTGATAGACCGCCCTTCCATTGTCAAGATCGTAATCCTCTAAAACCGCAGGTCTAATATCTGTTTCAAGTTTTATTTTGGAAGGATCATAAGATTTGTCTCCTCCATGAATATGTTTAACAAGGTAATCTATAGTATACCTTTCTATCTCCGATTGCATATTCTCAAGACTGTCAACTAATGAAGTATCTACCTTTGAAACACTGCTTGAGCGAGTTATAGCTTTTGCTATTAAAATCTTAGACGGGGTTTTACTATATATAGAGCTAACTGTAAATTCAACAACAGTATAATGGTTGGCAGGATTATCTCTCCAATCATAATTGTGAATAGCATCTATCTGAGCCTGCCATGCATCAAAAGCCACCCTATATTCGGCATAGGTATCATAATCACCACGATTAGGTGGATTCCCTGCGGAAGGTGGATAATCATCTGCCTTGGGGTAAGGGGTTGCACTAATAATAGATGCATAGATATAGTTATCTGAGTTATTAGATAGGGTTAGTTCAATAGGAACTGAAGTTTTAACATAGGCATTCTCTATTGCTGTGGTAGGATTATAAGTTGGGTCATATGCTTGAATGACACTTATATAAATAGCTATTTCGGCGAGAGTTAGGTCAGGCTCAGGAATACCACTAGCATCGGGCATAACCTCTACTTCTCTATCTCCAATTATCATTTCAGAGCGTTGTTTGATTGTATAGGGGCTTTCTGCATAATAACCATTTATAATGCCCTTTCCCGGAAGGACTTGCACAATAAGACCTTCTTTATGCTCTACGTCCCAACCCGATATAATGCCGACACCTACAACCCCAATGTAAGAGTTCATATTATAATCTAAGGTTGTGAAACGCCTATAATCTGTTGCAGCACTATAGGGTGCTCCTCTTTGGAGGTATTCTAATTTATATGTGGGGGTTTTTTGGGGCATATTACATCATTCTCACTATACAATCACTTAACCTATATTTCTTTAAAAATCTACTTTAACCTTTTCAATTATACAATCTTATGCTCCCAATAAGCTTGAAGAACTTGAACTGGAATCGAAAACAACGCCGGGAGAACTACCTGAACTTGAACTATATAGCTCTGAACTTGAGCTACTTGAACTACTCGAAGAACTACTAGAACTTAAAGATGATTGTGAACTTAAGGAACTACTTGAACTTAATTCCCAATTGAGCCTTGTCTGCCCATCACCAGATACCATAAGAGCTATTTCGTGAAGTAAAAGTGGAACGCCAGTCTCTCCTATCATTTCTACCATCAATTTAAACTTATTAGATACAATAGATAATTCAGACAACTCTTCTATTTTATTTGGCTCAATATACTGATACTGGTTTATATCTGTCGTATCAAAACCAGTAACGGCAAATCTTAATATAGAATCCGCCGAAATCTCTCCATTATATGTAACAAGAATGTGCTTAGGGGCAAATCCCAAATCAAATGACCTTGTATATAATTTTGAAGAATTTATAGCCGAGAAATAACTTAACTTAATACTTCTTACGATTGGAGATTCAAAATTACTTGATGAACTACTATTAGCCAATGAACTAGAAGAACTCGAACTATCTAAAGAACTCGAACTACTTGATGAAGAACTATCAATCGAACTAGAACTACTTGAACTCGATGAACTTGATGAACTATGTATTTCTGAAGAAGAACTAGAAGAGCTGTCAAGACTTGAACTACTCGAACTATCTAAAGAACTCGAACTACCTGAGTATGCCAAACTTGAACTACTTGAGATACTTGAACTTGAACTATACTCTAAATCTGCCCTAGTACCCTCTGTAGACATTACCAAAACAAACTGAAGAATTCTACCTTTAATACCTGAAATATCGTTAGAGTAATTTAAAAAAGGACCTTGCCATACCGAATTTTCAAGAGCACCTAATGTATTTTCTGACTTAATATAAATATAAACATCTGTATCTGAAAATTTATCCCCAATCCAAGAAAAATCATCCCAACTTACAAACCCTGATCCTCCGTCAACAGGATCTGAAACAAAAATCCCATAGACACGTTGAATCTTAGTTCCACCATATATTTTTTCCCCAATATAATTAAAACTAACACTAGATATTCCACTAATGCTATCTCCGCCTATATTTTTACCATTTACGATTATATCTGTCATATCTAACCTGATGAACTACTTGATGAAGATGAACTTGAATATCCTTCAGAACTTGAGCTTGAAGAACTTGATGATGTTAAAGGCAATCCTTCTTCTACAATGACAATACCCTTTTGCATATAACTTGAAAAACTAATTCCGAACTCAAATCCTGCATTCCATAAAAAATTAAACTCTTGTTCTGATCCTGTTGTTGTCGTTGTTGTAAAAACATTAACGACATTACTCATTAAAATATCCCAATTAGAAGAAAAATCACTCTCCCTTAATGAAACCATAAATGTTATTTCTGCATCACTTCTATATAAGAAACTATGCTCTGAACCTGTAACCGTCCAATCTGCATTATTCTCAGAAGCCCTCTTAGCAGAATAACAATATAAATCCTCTATATCTGCTAAAACATTTATATTCTCTCCACTGTTATTAGGAGACTCCACAATAAGCCCCTTGCCCCCTACAACAAATTGCTCTACCTTAGATGATATAGATGAAGATATGGTTTTTGGTAATCCTACAAAATATAGGCAATCGAAACCAGATAAATCTTTTGTAGCCAAACTCTCTATCGTAACTATTTGGGTTGTTATGCCAATGTCCCTATCTAACCCGGATATAGACTCTCCGGGAACACTTATAACAAATCCTACTTTAATGGATTCATTTATCTTTTTACCCGCAGACCATTCGAAAAGTTGACGAACAAACCCTTTAGAATTAATACCATGCCCCGTTAAATATGCACCAATCTTGTCAGTATGAATAGAGATTCTACCTTCTCCATACTCCCTAACTGCAAATGCTACATAATTTATAGTTGCCATCTTTTAACCTATTGATTGATTAAATTATTTATTTCTGAACCTGTCATTATTGCAAACTCAGCTACCTCTGGTATATAACTTCCATGGGAAATCATCTTAATACCAACCTTTATCCTCTCCCAATTGCCTATATCAAATAACTTATCTACTTCTACTACATCATAATCATTCCAATCATTAGAGTTAGTGTTACATATACCAAAGTTTATCTCTGTTCCCTGAGGTTCTGTCATATTTGCAACCAACATGCCTTTCTTGATCCCTGAATTATTCTCTAATGCAAATTTAGTAGTATAAAAATAAACTGCAAACTTCGTAGAATAAGATATACCAATATCTACGACTGAAGGAGTAGTATCTACCGCATCTGTCGTCATAACTACTTTAAACTGCATATAGCGCCCATCTAACCCCGAATTTATAATATCCCTAGTTATTGTAGTGCTCAAATCTGCATCTTCTGATTTAAAACAAATATCCCACGACTTACTTTGTAAATCACTTGTAGAAATACCAGACCTTAAGAAAATAAGTATCTCTGTATTATCCGGTTTATTCTCTGTCCAAGTCAAAGTTTTCCAAAATCCTATATCCTCTTTAACATACATTATAGAACTTAAAAACGCCCCTGTTACTCTTTCTGTTAAAATAGCTGTAGCGTTCTCTTCGAACTTCCACCTTACTACCTCTTTATCTTCATTTATTTGAACTATTCTATTATACAGTGCATACATAAAATTAGTCCATGCAGTATTAGAAGTATTTCCAAAACCATCCTTAACCTCAGCATATACATTCCTCTCTCCTGTCAAATAAGCATTCAAAGTTGCCTCTCTACAAGTCAATATTCTCCCCTTAGATGTAGCAAAAAGAACCCCTCCCATGCGAGTATCCTTTATAATATCCGTTACATACTCGTCAAATGGTAATTCC
>Ga0114918_10001560_pt1 | contig 20509 bp, 34 predicted proteins | sample LantaG_FD_87015 | JGI IMG/M metagenome (GOLD analysis project Ga0114918, IMG submission 87015) | Deep subsurface microbial communities from Baltic Sea to uncover new lineages of life (NeLLi) - Landsort_02402 metaG | ecosystem: Environmental > Aquatic > Marine > Oceanic > Sediment | place... | reverse complement strand
TAAGAAAAAAGAGAAGGAAGTATATGATTAACGAAGATATTAAACCAAATAAAAATAGGAAAGTGTTATTTGTTGATGAACATGGCAAAAATATTGTATATGAAACTGGTGATTATAAAATAGCTGTTGATGATCCAGAAAACGCGAGATATATAACTTTATGGTGTGAAGGGGAAAGAAGAAAAGTTGGGTTTTTAGACGCTTGGGAATCTGAAATGTCATTTAAAGGTAGAAACGGAAAATATTTATCTATAAAGAATATAAACATAGAACCAAAACATAGAGGTAGGGGATTTGGTAAAAAAATGTATCAGGCTTTAATCGATTTTTCTTCTGATGATATAAAAGGAATATTTTCATATTTACCAAATAGAAGTAATAAAAAACAAGTTCCAAACATATATAGAAATATGGGATCGAAAACAGAAAATGATTATGAGTTTATTGATTTTGTAAAAGAGAGAATGATAACAAAATTTAAAATATTTGAAGATAATCAAGCCCAAAAGTTTGAAATTCCCGAACAAATCAGAAAATATTATGTTATTGAAGGTGATATGTCAAATATAAGAAGCTGGAGAACAACTAAATTTTTCTATAAATATGTTCTTACTGATGATATGAAAGAAGAATCTAAATATATTAGGTATGTTTTAATTTCATTGGATTCTAATCATATCATACCAATAAATATGAACGATGAACATAAAGTCGGTTATGATGTTTTGTGGAATGTATTTTATGATAAATATAAAGTTCCAGAAGAAAATTATGTATCTATTTGTACTTGGGGAAATCATTATATCTATCACATTTATGATAAAGAAGAAAAAGAACAACAATTAGCCGCTATTAAAAAATATTTAGAATATGGTGGTGATCCGAAATTGAAAATTCATTTTTATGGGACAGAAGAATCAAATAGAGATGATTATGAAATGACAGCCGAACAATTTGTACAAACAGAAGGTTCATATAAAGAATTCCAAAAAATAATGAACAGTGGTCAACTTTCTGATAATGGTCAAATATTAATAGATTATTTGGAAAAATTAAGTATCCATTGGACAAATTATATCAAAGCTGAAAGAGAAGTTAATGATAAAAAAATGGAATATATTAAGAAACAATTCATTCAATTGAGTTCAGAATTGAACACTTTTATATGGAGACACGATAGATTGTATTCTTTTCTTAAAGATATTTCTTCTAAATTTGAAAGAAAGATGAACGAATTAAATAATAAACAAGATATGAATGGTTTAGGGATGGTGTTATTTTCTCATAGTGGATTGAAAAATTATATTCATATAAAACTAAAAGAACCCCGTAATAAAGAAACGAAAGAATTCTTTTGGAATGTCAAAAAAGCAAAAATCGAATTCGATCGATTATCTAATATATGATAACAAATTTTAAAATATACGAACAAGAAAGTCAACCAAAATATTATAGAGCAATCCTTGAAAATCTTGGATATGAAGTTAGATTTGATCCAACTGGACATTTTGAAAAAATAGATAGTTCAGGAAAACCTGTAACACAAGGTATTTTTCCAAGACGATCAGACATTCCTGAATTGTGTGCAGCAAAATATTTAGGTGGTGCAATATGGGGTCTTTGTTCTCACGCTATCATAGACGAAGAAATATTTGATATTCATGGACATATAGAAAAAATATTCATATACGAAATAAATGAAAAACCAGATTTAGATTTAAGTAATTCTAATTATTTTGATTTTTCGATCATAGAAGAGGTTAGATACCGAAGACCAGTTTCTGGAAAATTTATTGGTATTTACATTTTAACAGAAGAAAATTATGAAATATTTACCAATCTATTAGATGAAGATGCTGAACACAACTGGGAAGATGAAATGTCGAAATTGAAAAACTATCTTAAAAAGATGACAATATGATTTTTTAGTTCCATAATTATGAATGTTAGAATTACACTAAACTATCAATACCGAAGTCATGATGGAGTTAAGAATACTATTCATCTAAAATTAAAACATTTTATAAATTTTTTTATAAAAAGAAAAAAAATTAACAAATATGATTAAACAAATCCAAAAACTCCCGAAATCATTTTTTGAAGAATATCATAAAAAGTTTAAAGGTGATACATATCACACTTGTCAGACTTGTGGTGGATGTGAATATTCTTTAATTGCTTCTTTTCTTCCCGGTGAAACTGATTATATTGCTGAAAAACTTAATATGTCAGAATCAGATTTTCGTAAAAAATTTTTAGATGAAGTAAAAGTCGAAAAAATAACTATTGATGTTGTACGTATGGTTATACCCTGTTTGTGGTTAAATGATAAAGGTCATTGTTTGATTCGTGATTTTAAATTGGTTCTTTGTGATATTTATCCATTAGCTATCAAAATCGATAATGATAAAGTATCAGTTGAAATGGATAAATGGTGTCCTTTATATGATGTTAATGAAAATAAATTTATGCAAAACTGGAAAGATATTGAAGAACTTTTCCAACAATTACCAATTGAGTTTATTGATGCACTTGATAAGTTTGAATGTCGTAATTATGATGTAGTAAAATTAGAAAATATAAGGGGGGTTTCGAAGGAACAAGTAGCGATAATAGACTATAAAGATATTTTGAAGTGTGTTATCGATATAAATGCTTATGAAGCTACAAAAAAATTTTGTGAAACTAATATTTAATTTTTTAGTTCCATAAATTTTTATATATTTGTATTATGAATGATAGAACTACACTACACAACATAACAGAACTAAAAGACAATGAAATCTTTGTCTTTGGATCGAATACCGCGGGGAAACATGGAAAAGGTGCCGCAAAACAGGCACTTACATGGGGGGCGAAATGGAATCAAGGTAATGGTTTACAAGGTAAAACATATGGTATACCAACAAAAGATTCAAATATAAGGACATTACCGATTGATAAAATTAAACCTTTTGTTGAACAATTCATACAATTCACAAAAGATAACCCAACTATGATTTTTCTTGTAACTGAAATAGGATGTGGATTAGCTGGTTATAAACCAAAAGATATAGCCCCTTTATTTAAAGGGGTTGAAAATTTAGAAAACGTTAAATTGTCTGAGAGATTTTGGAGAAAATTGAAATAATACCCTGTTTAGGAAGAAAAGACGAATGGAATGGTGATTATGATTGTGATTACCTCGATGCTCCATCATGTGAAGATTGTATAGTGAATTTTTATCAATGTGGTGGTAAAATTGATCCAAGAACAGGTAAAATTCATCCAGATTATAAACATAAAAGAAAGCCTAAATATGAAAATGATTAATGATGTTGATTATGAATATGATGAATTTCCAGATAAATTTACAATGTCATATTTAAAAAATGAAGATGTTTCAACATTTATTGAAATTGATTACGATGATGAAATGGAATCTGAAAAAGATTCTGAATATATTGAACATTTCTTTCAATTAAATAGTTGGTTGAAATTTTCATTTAGATATTATATAAAGAGTAAAACCATATCTAATATTTATATCATGGATAATGAATATGATAATGGTTGGTATGAATTTTATGAATTGAAAATTTTAAATGATATAATGAAAGAATTCGATATTGTTAATAATAAATTTAATTGGGATTTTAACTTTAAAAAACACATAAACTAATGGAAATATTAAGATCAGAAAACATATATCAAGGATGGTTTAGAATTGATAGACTTTTTCTTAAAAACAAAGGAAAAGAATTTACAAGAGATCGTATTGTATCAAAAGATGCTGTTGCGGCTGTTGTTTATGATGAAAAATTGGATAAATATATTTTTGTGGAACAATTCAGACCCGGTCCACAAAAAAATGTCATTGAATTAGCAGCGGGTTTAATTGAAGATTTATCACCTATGGACACAATGATTAAAGAGATTGAAGAAGAACTCGGTTATCTTGTTGACACCATTGGTAAAATTCGACCAGCATTCTACACTACACCCGGAAAAACAAATGAAAAAATGTATTTGTTTTACGCTACTGTTTCAAAACAAATTTCAAAAGGTGGTGGGTTGGAAACTGAAAATGAAGATATTGAAGTTATTAAAGTTCCTAAAGAAGATATTGATTTTCTAGAAATAGAAGATGGTAAAACTTTAGTCGGTCTTGCTTCTATGGGTTTATTATAAGGTTTCATTTTTCATTTCTCTAAATTTATATATAAGAGAAATGATATACCATTATGAAATCAAAACATATTCTTTCCTTTAAATTATTTACAGAAGATTTAGCTAATTATATGGACACTTATCCAATATCGATGAAACGAGTCGATGTTAGCCCATCTGATAGTCAGACACAAGATGATGAGTCACGAAATACAAATTTTCAAATGGTACAGAATGCTTTCCAAGAACAATTTATATTACCAGAATTAAAAAAATGTAGTCCCAATTACGAAATAAATGATGCTGATGAAATTAACAACAAATTTTTTAGTGATACACAAGGGGATTTAAAAAGTATTGTGGATAATAATAATGTACAAAACGCAGTTGATATTATTATAAAAAAATACGGAAAAAAAGTGAAACAAAATTACATTAAACCAAAAAGTAGATTAAATAAACCGGGTTTAGCTGTAAATAATAACACTGGTGAAGATTTTCACCCCGAATAATTAAAACTTTTCATCACTTATCTTCTATAATAAGTTAGTATTAATCTATAAAATTTATTTTTATGTTAAATGGAAACAAAACTTTAAGAATATTCGATTCATTTAAAATCGATAAAAATCTTCCAAAATGGAAAGAAAAAGCTGAAAATTTCGAAACTGATTCATCACTCACTTTTGTGAGTGAAAGTGACAATTGGAGTACAACACCTTCTATTAATTCAGATGATCTCATTACCGAATTCAGAAAAAGTTCTATTGATTATTTACAATATCTAAAAAATCAATTAGATGTACAAGGTGGAAATTTATCGATTTTTTCAAAATTTAAATTTTACACTTTTATATATTTTACATCTTTATTCCTTAAAGATAAAAAGAAAAATATTATTATAGAAACAAAATATAGCATTGAAGATTTCTTTCTTACTATCAAAAATTCCAAAATGGAATTGAATAAAACAAAAGATATTTTGAAAAAATATGAAGATGTTTTAATAGAAGCTAGAAAAAATGGTCAACAATCTTTAGTTGAAAAATTAATCAAAATGAAAGATGTCATTTCATCAGAATGTAGACTTATTGAAAACGGTATCACCAAATATGTTACTGAGGATCAAGTTGTTAAATTCTATAAAGGCACCGATAAAAATAAAAAGTTGAAATTAACATATGTTGAGAATTATATTAGAGTGATTCCAAGTGATGTTATAGAATTGAAAGACGCAACCGATGAATTAAAAGTCTTTGATAACTATGTTATACTTCATTATGATCCATTAAACAATTCTACTGATTTAACAGAAGTTGAAAAAGAGAAAGCTAAAGATCCAATTATGTTTGGTGTTATTCAAAATAGTAGGAAATTATATTTCATTGGTGATTGGATTGATGAATATTGTGATCTAACACTTGATAAAATGATGGAAACTATTGGTGCTAAAGAAAAGAAACTAACAAACAGAACAGTAAAATCTTATATTAATTCTATTTAATTATGGAAAAACATTTTAAAAATGTTCAAAAATCGGCATTAATAACAATATGGGTATTATGTGGATTGACAACAACTTTTATAATTCTAAAATTGTTATCTATTATTAATTGGAGTTGGCTATTAGTATTATCACCTCTTTGGATTTTTGGTGGAATAACTCTTTTATTTATAATCGTATTAGGTTTTATTGTAATTTTTGAAATGTATAATGATATAAAAAATTCTTGATTATGTGGGTAAAAAAAGATGGTACAGTTATCAATTTAAAAAATACGTTTGATTTCTCAAAAGAAAATAATTATAGAATATCATTCTATTCCGGTGTTTCATCGTCTGGTTCAGGTTATACTTTTGAATCTGAAGAGGTAAGAAATGATGTATATGGACAAATATGGTCTAGATTGGTAAATCAACTCGATTATTTTGATATTGATGAGTATTTAAATTAAACTTACAAGTAAAAATTCCATACAAATGTTGTAAAAACAATTGAAAAATGAATGGAATTATTATTATCGAAAGATGAAACAAATCAACTGGTTGATCGATTATTTGATTTTTATGGTGACATAAATTCAATACAAGATTATTTTATAAAAAGAAAAAAGGAAAAGGTAGTAGGGTTAGATGTTGAAAAATATAAAAAATATGTTTTCGATGATTATTCAATGCAACCGAAAGACATGGATTTCTCTTATGAGATAATGGATGGTGTCTTTTTTCAAGAATTTTGTCAATTAATTACATCCCTTCCTTTAGAAAGTCAAATAGGTAGAAGAATCAATGTTGGTATTAAAGAAAATAATACTGGCAAGTATGTAGCGTTGATTCGTGTTTCTTCTCCAGTTTTAAACGTAAAACCTAGAAATGAAATATTCGGTAGGACATTAAGAAATACCGATGTGAATAATTTCATGATGAATGGTTCTATTATTGTTCCCGTTCAACCATTTGGATATAATTATCTTGGTGGGAAATTGGGTGCTTTATTTTGTGTATCTAATGAATCCAGAAAAGAAATTCAAGATAAATATAACTCAAAATATTGTTTTTTCGAAACAACATCCCTTTATGGCAATATTAAAAGTTCAAGTCAATATGATGGACTAGAACCATATGTGAGATATCATGGTTTAACAGATTCTAATTTATTTTTAACACCGAATAAAGATGTATATTTCGAAGTAAGAGATGTAGTTAGAAAATATTATGGTAAAAAAGAATGGGGTAATTCATTAGTAGATCCAATTCCATCTGGTCCAAAAATGAGAGAACTTACTAAATTGATTAGTATATTAACTAAACATTTAAAAGAATATGATCCAGAAAGACATAAAGAATTTGTTACATTTCAGAAAGAAAAAATGAAAGCTAAAACACAAAAAAGATTCTATTATAGTACTTTTGGATGTAAAAAAGAAAATGTGATTCAACATATTGCTGATGGTGGAATAACACCTTTAATTAATGATAATCCTTCAAAATATGATTTTCAAAATCTTGTGAAGTGGTGGAAGATTAAATCACAAAAAAGATATGAAAAATTAGATTTTTTGGGTAGTGTTAGACATGATATAGAGATGTATACCGAAGAAAGATTAAACAAGAAAAGTGAAGGTAGTAAGAGTGATATGATTAGATAATTAATCTAATTCTGTTTGGTACCCACAAATGAATGAATGAAATGCTATATCATAGAAAGTTGTATATTCATTGATATAATTTTTTCCAAAATCACAAGATGCTTTCCAAAGGATATCATCGTTATATTCTTTTAGATGTTTTTGTAAGAATCCAGCGTAAAAACAATCTTTTGATATTTGTTCTATGTTGTCATCAGATAACACCTTTTTTGTTTCTTTATACATATTTGATATTCTGGTTGCATAAAGATCGGCTCTATGATTGATGTAATTTGATATTGGTAATATATCCATTGTGAATTTTTATGTAAAATTACAAATTATCTTTTTAATAAAAAAATTTTTTTATTTGGATAAACTTTACTATTTTAGATAAATATATAATATGGGGTGATAACTCAATTGTTGTTTCATCAGAATAAAGATATAGGTTATGGAATTCGAAAACCATTTGAGAGTGCGTGACTACTCACTTATATTGGATGACAACTGGAGAGGGACCATTTTGAAATAGATGTTGGCTTGGAAGCAGCCTATCATTTAAAGATAGATGGTATAGGTTCGAATCCTTTTCACTCCACTTTTCAATTTAGATTTTAATATATAAGGTTATAAAAACAATCTTAAAATATGAAAAATCTAAAAACTTTCGAATCCTTTAAACAACAATCGTTTATGTCAAACAGACAAGGTTTATCTCAAGATCAAAGATATATGTTAAAAGATTATAATTTCGAATTAGGTGAAATTGTCACATTATATCATCCATCATGGAGAGATAATTATGAATTTAAAGTGATTGAACCCGGTAAAATACCAACTCTTTTACAATCAGATGGAGAAGGTTCACGTGAAATAGTTTTAAATAGAATGAATGATTTTAATGTTGTTTTACCACATAAATTAAAAAAACCAAAAGAACCAAAAATTAAACCCATGACCAAAGTGGAATTTACTAGATTTGTTAAAGAATTGGTTAGTGGTCATGAAGATTCTGATCATTCAACATTTTATGATTTAGCTGAAGGGGCAATCTGGGATGAAAGATTAACACAATATATTAAGAAAATTATAAAAAGAGACGATCAGATTTATAATATTAAAAAGAGTGATATAATAGAAAAATTAGTAAATGAAATGGAAATGTACGCTTATTAATTTTTAAACTTTTAATCCTAATTTCATTACAATAAGAATGAAATATACACTATATACATTAATCTATATTATTAAGAGTTGGGATATGTCAATGGATGAATTCAAACCCATTGGAAAATTTTTTTTATGGTTGCCTAATTTATTAAACAATATCCTAACAATTTTGTTTAAATTACTAATGTTTCCTTTCATATGGTTAGTCATATATTTATATGATAATAATAAACGTTTTTTTCTACGTTATTTTGTATATTTAAAACAATCTATTGAACAATTTGAACAATTGATACAATGGGAAACCAATCAATAGGAATATATAAAAAATAAAATAGAAAACTATAACTATAACAGATAGAAACATAACATATAAAAAATAAAATGTGTCTTTCATATCTTTTATATATTAAAGATAATTATGGACTTAAATAAAGATTACTATAAAAATCTAGGAATATCTGATAAAAATTGTTCCACCGAAACTATTAAAGCTACCTATCGTAAATTAGCTAAAACACACCATCCAGATAAACAAGAAAATAAGGATGACACTGTTTTCAAATTGGTTACTGAAGCCTATGAGGTTTTAGGAAATGATATATCTAGAAAACAATACGATAAACAAAGTAGATTTGGAAACAGTTTTGATCCAATGGCTTCAAATCCATTCTCCTTCTTTGGGAATTTTGGAAATTTTGCTGATGGTGGTATTAATATTAATTTTGGTGAACAAGCTGGTTCTTGGGGTGATTTCATTAGTGGTAATTTCTTTCATAGAAGAGAAGATTTTCCAGAAAATCTAGATTTAGGTTATTTATTAAATATATCATTAAAAGATATTTATAATAATGAACAATTAAGAATAAAGTTCAATCGACATGTTAAATGTGATACTTGTGATTGGACTGGTTATGATTTTGAAGGTACATCATATGAATGTGAAACATGTGATGGAAAGGGGCATTACAGAGGAAGAACTTGTGAATATTGTAGAGGAACTGGTTCAATTCATACCGGGACATGTAAAAAATGTAATGGTGAAAAAGTTGTTCGAAAAGAAGAAGAATTTTTATTATCTAACGCATGGAAAATTAGTGGTGGTTTTACAAAATATCTGAAGAATTACGGTCATCAATCGAAACATTATAGAAATAAATCTGGTAATTTGGCTGTTGAAATAGTTTATGATCATGATAATAGATACCAAATTGTTAATAAAGATCTGATTTTCAAAATAGATTTACATTTTCAAAAGGCTATTGATGGTTTAGATTTTGAATATGAACATTTAGATGGAAAAAAATATAAAATAAAAATTCCTGAAAAAACAAAAGATGGTGATATATTAAAGATTGATAATAAAGGTCTTATAATTGATGATACATTAAAAAGAGGTGATCTTTTGTTCAAAATTAACATAATTATAGATTATTCTTTATTATAAATTTTTTTTATAATTGGTTTGTTCATATCTTTGTTGTTTAATCCCTATAAATATGGAAACATTAGAGAAGAAATTTGGATTTGTATATCATATGAAAAAAGCGTTATTTTTTAACAAATTATATCTAATGTTTAAATATACACTAAAATTGACACCTCTTGTTATTTTTATATGGTTTCTTTTACCAAATTATTTATTAATTGGTTTGATTATGGGATTTTTAGCGTTGGTTTTTTGGATTGGTGGGGTAAAAATGAAATCATTAAGAAATATTAATTATTACGCGGCGAAACAATTCAAATTAGATCACAGGGATGAAATAAATAAAGTATTTAGATAAAAAGAAAAACCCCGTTTAATCGGGGTTTTTTGTTTTAGTTTCCAGCACCTATTGATCCAGACGGTGCGTATCTTTTTGACCTATCAACCCATATCTTTTTATCTTCCAACCACACTGGATTAGAATTTACATCTGGGTGTTTCGACCAAAATTGTAGATATTTATTAGCTTTATCAGGATTCTCTTTTAAGAATTGTTGATATGCCTTATTTCTTGTTGGGTGGTTTAAAACTAATTTTTTACCAGCTTCCAATTCTTCTTCTGGGTTAAGAAAACCAACACCTTTTCTAATAGCTGTTCCAGCATCTTTCCAGTCAGATTTTTTGAGTGGATTAAATTCCTCATTAGCTATCTCATTAGCTACGAATGATTCAAATGTCATTATGTGGTTAAGTTTTCTTTCCATGTTAAATATTTTATTTTTTTTAGTATATATTAATAAAAAAAAATCGTTTTTTTAATTTTTACTTTCTTTTGGTATATATTAATTTTCAACTCTAAGAATTAATATATACCAAAAAATACAAGTGAATAAAATGGAGAAATTTTCGAAGAAAAGATTAGAAAAAGCTGAACCTGAAAAAAATGAATCTAAATATAAAAATGATAATTTTTCTGTCATTACTTTTAATGATAAAGATGTAATTTTGAGTAAAGACAAAATGATAATTTTACCTTATTTAAGAGATGATGGTTTTATTCTAATGAAATATAAAAAATTTCCAGCTTTCAGTTATCGTTATAAAGATAATGCAACTTATCAAAATGAACAATTCTACGTTTCTTGTATAAGTGGGGATATAATAGAAAAGGATAATGAAGTTCAAAATTTAAGAAGAATAGTTCATGATGAAACTGGTTTGGTTTTAAGTACTAATGTTAATATAGAAGTGGATAAAATTGTTTTTAAAAGTGAAGATAGTGCTGGACAATATCATTTTTGTTTATTAAATTTATCTTACAATGATTATAAACAAGTATCTTTGAAAATGAATGATGACAATAAAACCATTAAAGTTAGTTTAGGTGACATAGATGATATAAAATGTTATGATATGGCAACTGAATATATGATTTTAAAATTCAAATATGAAATAAATATTTAAACCTTTCAATTTTTATATAGTATAAAAAGGAAAAACATTCATGCCAAGAGATTATAAAAAAATGTTTCTTGAGGAAGAGAATAAAAATCTAAAACTTGAAAGGGAATTACTTGATCTAAGAAAAGAGAATGAAACTCTTAAAAACAATCAAAGTGTGATGAATAATTTTTCACCACAAAATCATCAAGATCCAAATATCCCACCTCAACAAATTAGTAAGTCATTTGAAAGTGATATAAAATATATCGTTGAATTATCTCAACGCATGTCTTTTTTATTAAAAGAGTGTAGACAATGTATGTTGCCTATGGGATTGGGTAAAAAAATTGATACTGTTTTAAGAGAGATCGATAGAATGTAAAAAATAATTATTATGGATGGCTAAATTATTTTTCAGATACAGTTCGATGGGTGCTGGTAAAACTCTCGACCTTTTAAAAACCTGTTATAATTATGAAGAAAGGGGTAAAAAAGTTGTAATATTTACATCCATAAAAGATACTCGATATAATAATGTTAAAATAAAAAAATCGAAAGAATTTAAAACTAGTGATTATTATAGTAGTGTTGTTAAATCTAGAACAGGACTATCTAAAAAAGCTATTGGTGTGAATGATTTATTTGATATGTATAATTGTATTGAAAAATCTTATGTGAAACCAGATTGTGTTTTAGTAGATGAGATACAATTTTTTAAAAAACAACATATATTTCAACTATCTGACATTGTTGATAAATTAAACATTCCTGTAATTGGTTATGGTTTAAGATCAGATTTTAGATTAGAACCTTTCGAAGGTTCTACTTATATGTTAATTTTAGCTGATCATATTGAAGAATTGAGAACTTTATGTCATACCTGTGATAAAAAAGCGATACTTAATATTAGATTTAAAGATGATAAGATTATTACAAATGGGGAACAAATTGAAATTGGTGGAAATGAAACTTATATATCTTTATGTAGAAAATGTTATAAAAAAATGTTAAATGATGAAAATAAATGAAATTATTAGACAAAATTTTACTGAAAAATGATGTCTTATTACGAAAAAAATTAAAAAATGAAGAAAAATACATTTGGTGATAAAATAGAATATGAAGAAGTATTTGTTGATGTTGTATATATCAAAAATAAAGAATTGAAAGATGTCAAATTATATGATACTGATGAATTTGATATTTCAGAACCAATAGAATCGAAAAAATCAGCTGTCAGTTTAAGTTTGTTGCCAGATAGAAAAAAATATAAATCTTCTATCAGAAAAATTATATTTTCTAAACAAAAAGGTGATGGTATAATAATTGGTCAAGGGTCAAAAAGAGAGGGTGAATATCATCCAGCATGTGGTGGTGGTCCACCCTACTATGATGATTATGAACAGGCTTGGTTAGATGTAACAAAAACTTATACATTTTGGATTGTAGCGAATAAAATGAACCAAACAATATTAGTGCCAAAAAAATAATAAAATAATGAAAAAATCATTTGTAAATTATATTTTAGATACTTATAAAAAATATAAGGGTGAACAAAAACCTAAAGAAGTCCCTGAATATTTAAAAAGTATCTTGATACATATAGATTATAAATTAAGATATAATGATGTTAATTTTGAAATACCCTTTGTCTATAAAAATAAAATAGATTTCGATCATATAAAAGTTATCGTGCCAAATTATTTCACACCTCAACAATTATGTGAAATGATTGGATCATATGAATATAAAATAAATAAAGAGTTTGTCGAAATATTTTATAAAGATTTTAAAATCGTTTTTATATTAGTACCGGAAAATGACATACCGATAACTTTCTGGTATTATAGTTGGGATATATTACCAACGTTAATGAATGTTTTATTTGAACAATTTGGATTATATTTAGATAAAAATGGTTTAAAATATAAAGAACACGGTAATTATTTATTGTCAAATAAAATTGATGAAATAGTTGAATTTCTTGGTTTAAATTTCAAACAATTTAAAAACGGTTTCTTTACATTAGAAAATGAAATAAATTTCTTAATGAATAGTCCGTGTTTTAATGCTGATGAATTTTTTAATTATAAATTAGATCCAAAAGATTATTTTTATGAAGAAAAGAAATTGATGTTCGAAGAATGTTTAAAATTTTTCGAACCATTTAAAGGATCAATGGGGAATTTTAATTTCTCTGAAAATAAAGATGAATATTTGGCTTTTATTGTTGAATATTTTCATGATTCTGGTATAATGGATAAAATTTTTAAAAAGAGGAAGTTTTCTAATGATAGTGTGATTAATGGTGATGTTAATCAGGTCTTAAAAAAAGGAAAATTTTTTAAAAATCAATAACTCATGTTGAAAAATAAATATATAAAAGAAAAGAAAATCTATCATGTCTATTATAGAATCAATGAACATATATCTTAATGAACATGCTGATAAATATAATTATATAACAATAGAATATAGTAAATGGTTAATAGAATCAATGGTTGAAATGGGTGGTTCAATTTATGATTTCTTTAGAGAAAAAGATATTTCTATTGGGAGATTTTTAGATGAATTATTACCTTTATCTGAATACAAATTTAAAATGACAGGTAATGAAAAAATCACAATTGATGATTTCGAAGAGATTATCAATTTCTTATCTATTGAACATGATGTAAATATTTTAATTGAAGAAGGTCATATTGATTATTATATAATGGAAGATACTAAAGAGGAAATATACATACCAGACCAATTTGCTGTAGATTTCTTTAAAGATATTTATGATATAGAATTAGAAATACATGTACCTTTTGATTTTAATATTTTTTATGAAAACAAAAAAATTAAAAATGAATTGATAAATCTTGATAATATTTGTTGGAATTAAAACAATTTATTATGTTTATCGTCTCTTATTCTAGTGTTAAATTCTATTCTTAATCTAACAAATTTTTCAATATCTATATCCATTTTTTTACAAAAATCACTTAATTTTATAAAAACAGAAGCCAATTCATCCTCAAATGTACCTTTGATATGAGTTAAATAACTACCTCTAAAAATAACATATGGATCGTGACTTGGCATAACATCATTCACAAGATTTAAAAGAGTATCTAGATTTTCTTCACCGCCCTTGTACTTTTTACCCGTCCTTAATGTTGTTAACGCATCACTTATTTCTTTTTGTATGAGAGCTAATTTCTGTACAATAAAAGCATATTTAACTTGTTCTATCTGATCTTTAGTGAATAATTTGGGGTTTTTATCCATTGTGTCATAAATAGTATCATAATCAACCCAAAACCCACTATAAGAATCATGAGACAACTTCAGAATTTCTTTTAACTCCATATATTTTTATTCTTTTTTATATATAATAAGGATTTAAGTTTATTTTTTTCTTCGAAATATTTATCTTATATTAGTTGAAATAGTTATAAACTAAAAGAAAAATATGAAATTGAGATTTTTACACTATCTTCTTCAAGATAAAAAAGGTTATCATAAAGATGACAATCTTAAACAACGTTGGGATAGTTATTTATATGTTCTAAATGGTTTAAGAAAACAATCTTATAATATTTTAAGAGATAAATTTATTTATTTTCTTAAATATAAAAAATGGACAACTTTTAAAAGACTGATATTTGGATTTGGTATATTTATATTATTATATTCGGGTATTTATTACGGTGGGAAAACAATAGTAATAAGTTTGGGGTGGGATAAATATTTCACTAAAGAAATTGTTATTTTACCACAACAAACTGTTTACGTTCCAGATACTATCCAAATGGATAAATATATAAAAAATTTTTCAATACAAACAGATTTGACATTAAAACAAGCAAACGAAAAATTTGAGTTCGTAATAGTTTATACTACCGATAGTACAAAAACTTTGAAAAAATTCCTAGAACGTTTAGGTGAAATCGAATCGAGAAATAATTATCAAGCTAGAAGACCCGGTTCTCAATATTTGGGTAGATGGCAAATAGGTGACGCAGCGAGAAGATCTGTTGGATTTGGAAATATAAGTTATGATAAATTTTTAAATACACCAGAAATTCAAGATGCCGCTGTTGTGTTATTATTGAAATTAAACTATTCCACTATGGAAAAACATTTAAAGAAATATAATAATAAAATTATTAGAGGTTATCATTTAACAACAAGTGGGTTGTTAGCGATGGCACATAATGTGGGTGCAGATGCTGTGATTAAATTCTTAAATAGTAATTGTTCAATAGTACCTCAAGATGGAAATGGTCCAGCAGATAGGTTTCTTATTCTTGGAAATTATGAATTATCATCATTGGAAAAATAATTAATAAGATTTTATCAATTTTTTATTAATAATTTCTCCATTATATTCAATTCTCAAAATATATAATCCTATTGGAAGATTAGATAAATCTAATCTGAAATTATTATCTTTTTCAGTTTTATATACTAATTTCCCAATTGTATTAAATACTTCAACCCTACATATTTCATAGGTGTATAAAATGATATTAATATAATCTGTAAATATTGTTGGATATATCTTAATCAGATCCTTGTTTTTAGGAATAGTTGTTATAACATCATGTATAACTAATATTACATCTAAATCTATCACATAATAATCCATTCCAGCTATGATAGTATCTCTAATACTTTTTTCATATGTTGTTTCATAATAAACATAATTTTGTTGATTATCATATTTTGACACATTATATATTTCGAAATTAGCTGTTGAATCCCATGTGATGATTGTATAATTAGATTTATAAATAATTTCATCATATTCATCGTCAATTGGTAATACAAAATTATTTATCATCGGTTTACCAACAGGTTCTAATGATTCAATTTTTATGGTATCACAATCTAAAACATAATAAAATTTATGATTATAATTAAATACAAAATCAGCCATGTTCCATTCTATATTATATATGTAGTATGGTTGAACATATGAATAATATTCAATAACACGGTATAGTCCCCAAACTTGTTGACTATTATATGACCTCCATCCATATCCATTTTCACCCCAAGACTCACCTATGGAATTAATGTATTTGAACGCTCCCGTATCAGACCCCATTATTTTATTATCATCATAACCAACTAAACATATCGAGTGTTTTGTGCCACTGGAATAATTAATATTTGTTAGTATTGGTCCATAGGTATATAACCAGTTCTTTGCGGTTTCTACGGAAGTAGTATATTCCCAATCAGCTATACGGTATTTGATTGCATCATATTTAGATTCTATACATGGTTGTGTCGTGTCATCATTTTCATTATATGGAAAATCATTCCACAAACATATTCCATTCTGTGTTAAAAAATTTAAACCTTCTGAGTTTATGATTGCCCCTTTTAAAAATTGATTATGAATAAATGCTGGACTCATCATATTATTTGTATCTTTTGGATCCCATCCATTATTTAAACAAATATTTCTAGTCATCATGTATGTAATAGCGAATGATACACAAGATCCTTGGTTTCCTTGATCTTTTGCGTGTGGCATTTGAAACTCCCAATCAACTTGGTGTGGAATTTGTGAATATGATTTTATAGAAAAAATAAGAATTAGTATTACGAGTAAAGTTTTTAGTTTTATCATCAATTTCGGTTTATTGGTATATATAAAAGTTTATATATAATTAATAGAAAAATAATACAAATAGAATGGCAAAAAAAACAGTAGCGGAATATAAGAAAAACAGTGTTAGAGATTATGTTAAAGTAATAAAAGTGGTAAAAAACTCGAAAGGAAACTGGAGTTTTGACGAAAAGTTATTAAGAAAAGATATTTATGAAAAAGCAACATTAGAAACAACAGAATAATTTTTTTTATTTCAAGAAATTTACTATATTACAATATAGGTATATCATGTATCTTTCACGATAATATTTAAAACATTAAAAATGAACAATATGGGAAACCGACAAGAAATTATAGAATCTTTAAATGAAGAAAGGGATAATTATCTTAGAATTTGGAACAATAGTTGGAATGAAGAAGAAGATAAATATGAAATTTCTGAACCAAAGGAAATAGACGATCTATCAGAACAAATATGGAATAATTTAAGAGATCATCAAGATGTTCTCCCTGTTGAATTCGTTATAGAATCGATGACTAGACTTGGGCACGCACCAAATATTTTATATGATGATAATGGTAATTTTGCTATTTGTGATGATGGTTATCAATCGATATCCGATGAAATAATTGATCAAGAAATGGCCTTCTTTGTTAAAAAAGAAAGATGGTTTCCTACTATAAGATTAGCTCTTTATTATTATCTAAATGAAAAGTAAAAAAGATAAACTTATACTTAAAAATAAAAAGGCATATTTCAATTTTGAAATAATTGAAACGGAACTCTGTGGCATCGTTTTATTAGGAAGTGAGGTGAAGTCTATTAAAGCGGGTAAAGTGAGTTTTACGGATACTTATTGTCTGTTTATAGGGGGTGAAATGTGGGTTAGGAATCTTCATATATCAGAGTATGAAAGTAGTCTTAATATTCATGACCCAAAAAGGGATAAAAAAATATTAATGACTAAGAAACAATTATCAAAATTTAAAAAACAATTAGAAATAAAAGGACTAACAATAGTCCCTTTAGCAATACAAACCAATGAAAAAGGTTTTATAAAAATAAATATTGGATTAGCAAAAGGGAAACGTGAATATGATAAACGTGAAACTATAAAACAAAGAGATACAGAAAGGGATCTAAGAAATGTGTGATAATTTAGGAATTAATGATGAAAAAATGAATGTTTATTTTCTTAAAACAGAACCATATCCAAACTCTTGGATTGCATATACAAAAGATCAATTATTACATACTTTAAAAGATGATATTGATAATATTTGTGATGGTGATATACCATTAGAGTTTACAATTTCGATGAAAGTTATGACAGTAAACAAATTTGAAAATTTACCAGAATTTAACGATGAATGAAATATTAAAAGATACGTTTAAAGTAATTGAATTATATCAAATCGATATAACATTAGATGATATCATTAAACATTGGTCAGAAGAACATAGAAATTTCCACACTTTAGAACATTTAACAGATGTTTTAGATCAAATTCAAAATAGAAAGGATGAATTTAGATTACCAGATTATTATTCTCTTATTATAGCGGCTTTTTTCCATGATATTGTTTATGATCCACAAAGAAATGATAATGAAGAAAAATCTGTCAAATTTTTCAACAGTAGATTACCAAAACCTTCTTTAAAAATGTTATCATTAAATTCTGATATGATTTTTAATAATGTAAAAGATATTATCATAGATACCAAAAAACATTCAGCTAAAAAAGGTGTCAAAAAAATATTTAATGATATAGATTGTTCAATTTTAACACGAAAGTTTATCGATCTTGTTAGATGGGAAGAACAAATATATGAAGAATATAAATTTGTAGGATGGGACAAATATTTCGAAAATAGAATGAAATTCTTAAAAACTATTTTACCCAAATATAAAAAGAATAAAGTTGAATTGAATAAACTTATTCAATTTTTAGAATTCAAAAACGAACACGATATTTTTGATAATTGATTATTTATCGTATACGGGTATCCATTTTTTTTCACCATCAATAATCACTTCAACTAAACCAGAAAATTTCCAATCTTCTTGTATTACTTCTTTTTTATCTTCTTTTATAAAATCGATAAATTTTGGTAATTTTGATTCAGATGTTTCTGGAAGTTCACCTTTATTTTCCCAACCTTCATCCCAGATCCACTTAAATTTCTTAGGTGTGTTTTTCTTGGTACCGTATTTATTTCTTTTACTAAATATTAATCCTCTTTGTTTTTGACTAACTGCTGGCATAATAAAATGTGTTTTCTTTTATATATTATTTTTTTCTTTCAATAATTCTTCTTAATTTTGTATATTAAAATAATAAAATTATGGCAGTATTCATTTTAGTCAAATCAACATTAGGAACATCTACCATAGAACAAGTGGCGTGGTTCGAGGTTAGACAATTGGATGACTTATCCAAAAGAGAAGATAATCAACCACATGAAGTTATAAACCTTTATAATTGGAATGGAGGATATTGTTGTTTGGGAAGTAACGATGAAATTCTAGAAATCGTTCATATAGATAAAAAAAGAATTCAGGCTTGGGAAGAATTGGACACAATAGAAAATAGAAAGAAAACTACCGAATATCAAAAACTTGCCAAAAACTCAAAAAATAAAGAATTAAAATTAGGGTGGTTATCACCATCTGGTGAAATGCATTATTGTGAATATCAAGATCATATTTCATATGTTCATGTGGTTTTGGATTCCGATGTCCCAACTATTCAGAAAAATGGGTGGTTACATATCAGGAAACATGACGATGGAACACCTTTTTATACTTCAAATAAAAGAATTACACAAGATCAAGCATACACATTAAGAAATGAATTAGGTGTTCATGTTTTTGATGAAGATATTTTATATTAAAACAGAATAATTTTTTTGTTAACTTAATTATAAATATATTTGTGAAAAAATTAAAGATATTTAAATTATGGATAAATATAGTATTTTAGATCAGGATTTGTATAAAATGACAATGCAACTTGCCACTATTCAATTATTTCCTAATCTTTTCGTTCGTTATAAATTTATCAATCGTGGGAAAACCATATGGCCGAAAGGAATGGCTGAAAGGTTGAGAGAAAGATTGATACGTTATTCAGAAGAATCAATCCTAACGGATGGGGAGAAAGATTATTTAAGAACAATTCGATTTATTACACCTTTTTATATATGGTGTCTTTCAAATTATCGGTTTGATCCAAGTGAAATAAATGTAACCGATAATATAGATGACACCACAGTAGAAGGTTATTGGTGGAGAACTATTCTTTGGGAGTGTGTTTTTTTATCCATGTTATCAGAATTATATTATGAAATGACCGGTCAAAAACTCCCAGATCGAAATGTTCTTACCAAAATAAACATGACCAAAGGTTATGATTTTTATCGTAACGATATCAATTTTGTTGAAGCTGGTTTCAGACGAAGATTTTCTTTTGATAATCAAGATAATGTAATTTATGATTTGAAGAAATCGGCACAAAACAGATTGATTGGAACGAGTAATGTTTATTTTGCTAAGAAATATAATTTGAAAG
>Ga0114918_10001558_pt1 | contig 20515 bp, 20 predicted proteins | sample LantaG_FD_87015 | JGI IMG/M metagenome (GOLD analysis project Ga0114918, IMG submission 87015) | Deep subsurface microbial communities from Baltic Sea to uncover new lineages of life (NeLLi) - Landsort_02402 metaG | ecosystem: Environmental > Aquatic > Marine > Oceanic > Sediment | place... | reverse complement strand
TCTAGGGCTCCCTCTCTCCCCTCTTTAGGGCTTCGTTCTCTTCTCGACATCGCTTCTGATCTCATGCCCAGCTCTCAACTTTCTCCTCTCTTTCTCTCTCCACTCTGTCTCTTCAGTTCGTTCCCTCTCGGACCGTAGCAACGCACCGTCTCCGGGGAATAAGCTGGCCGTGAAAGCCTTGCTCCCTTCCTCGTCGGAAGAGCTGAAGGAGCGAGAGGAGGCCGCCGTCGTCCTCAAGAGCTGCGGCGTCCAGCTCGAAGATTCCATCGACGCCAGCGGCGCCCTCGATGCGGCCACGGACGCGGCCCTCTTCAGGCCGCCAAAGAGCGCGTTCATCGCAGAGACGCTTGGGGGAGTTGATAGGGAGGTATAGCCGCAGGGAATAGACCGAGAGAGAGAGAGCGAAAGGTGCATAGTGAGAATGGTTTCCTTTTGAGGAGAAAGAAATAAAAAAAAAAAAAAAAAACGTCGAGAGAGGGAAAAAAAAACCTCTCTCCGTATTCTCAAAACCCCGCGCAAATCCCTCCGAATTACACCATCAGGCAGCCCTCCCGAGCGCCTCCCTCAGCTTGTCCCTCACTTCTCCCACCCTGGAGGCGTCGACAAGCGCGACGAAACGGGCCCTCCGCAGCTCCCCGCGCCGCTGCGGCTGCCGGTGCCTGTCGGAGGCCTCGGGCAGGGCGGGCGGCTCGAAGACGAACGACCACGCGGCGACCTCGGAGAAGAACTGGTCCTCGGGGCGCGCGAAGACGACGACGGGGGACGAAGCGGGGGCCGAAGCAGGAGCGGGGGCGGCAGCGGTGGCGCGAGCCCTCTTGTTATCGTTGTTGTTGTTCTTCTTCTTCTTTCCGTCCTCGTCTTCGCTCTCGTCCTCCTCCTCCTCTTCCTCCCCCCTCTTCCCGTCGTCGAGGTAGACCCTCGAGAACACCAGGTACTGCCCGAACCCGAACGACTCCCTCAGCGCCGCCGAGGGCTCGTCCTCCGTCGCCCATTCGATCTCGTCGAAGAGGGCCTCGTGCAGGGGCTGCGCGACTGCCGGCGGCACGTTGAGGAGCCGCTCCGAGACGACGACGCCCGTGTGCTTTTCCCCCCCCCTCTCTCCTTTGTCTCCTTTGTCTCCTTTTTCAGATCCTGCTGCGAAGGCCGCCCTGACCTTTTCTGCGTCAGCGGGCGAGGGGGCGCAGGAGACGAGGTACCGCTCGAGCTGCGCCAGGGCCGGGACGTGGCGCTTCTCTTCCCCCTCCCCCTCACGCTCCTCTTCAGACGCTCTCTTCTCCGAACTCCTCCTCGCGTCAAGGCAGCTCAGCACGCCGATCGGGTCCCCGGCCTCCTCCGTCTTCAGCACCGTGCCCACGGTGCGCTGCGCGATCAGCGCGTCGCAGAGCCCCGAGCCGTCGAACTCCAGGCCGTCCAACCAGGTCCCCAGAAGCACCTTGAGGCCCAGGAAGTCAATGGGCTTGGGGTCGTAAAACTCAAAGTCGACGTTGATCTCCTTTCCGGTCTTCTTCTTTTCGCCGCTCTCTTCCTCGTCGGAGCTGTCGTCATCGCTGTCGTCATTGCCGCTTGTGTCCGAGGAGTAGGCGCTGGAGGAGGAGCTGGTGATGTCGCTGGAAGAGGCGTCGTCATTGTCGTCATTGTTGGCGGCGGCGGCATGGGCAGCACTTCTTCCCACGGTGACGGCGTTTTTGCCCTTTGCTTTCGCGGCCGGCGCCTTGCCCTTGTCCTCGTTCGCCGCGGCGAGGACGTCAGCGCTGGCGCGCTGGCGCTTTTTGTCCGTCGTCATGGAGGGGAAGCGTTCGGTATCGGACTCCAATCGTAAGAGGGGAAAACGCGAGTACTAGAAAAGAGGTTCCTTGACGAGAGAGAAGAACAAAATTTCACAAGTGCCGCCGGCTCGAGAGGAACGAAAAAAAAACTTTTTCACCCCATTGCTGTTTTTTCGAGGGCAACGCATCTACGTCTCTTGCCTTGAACTATGTTGCGCTCCGCGGCTGCTGCCCTCTCAAGGGGAAGCCACCGGAATGCAGAATCCCTCGTGCGTTTGAATTTGGACGGAGAAGAAGCAGAGAGAGCGCGAGAGAAGGGGGGAGATGAAGAGAAAAAAACGATGATGATGCCGCCGCCCGTCGAAGAAAAAAGAAGGCCGCCGCCCTATTCTTCTTCTTCCTTCCTCTCTCTCTCTCTCTCTCAACCCTCTGCCCTCTTTCCCCAAAAAAAACAGGCTGTTCGCTCCTTCATGACCTACGTCCCCTCCGTGGGAGACGCCAAGCCCCGCACCATCACCCTGATACCCGGAGACGGCATCGGGCCCGAGATCTCGCACGCGGTCGAGGACGTCGTGAGCGAGCTCGGGGCCCCGATCGAGTGGGAGCGCTTCCCGGGCGTCTCGGGCTCGACTCCGAGGGGAGAGCCCGTTACCGAGGTCCCCGCCGACGTTCTCGCGTCGATCAGGAGGAACAAGGTATGCTTCAAGGGGACGCTGTTCACGCCGCTGAGCGAGCACAACACGTCGACGCAGTCGCTCAACGTGCAGCTGAGGAAAGGTAAGAAGAGAGAAGAGAGGGGAGAGGATTTGAGAGAGAGGGAGAGAGGGAGCCAAAGACCATTTTCGACGACCGAGGTTTTTTTAACGGAAAAAAAATCGAAAAAAGAAACTTCAACAAACGCCAGCTCTCGACCTCCATGTCAACCTCTGCCACGGCTTCAACACCCCCGGGGTGCCCTCCCGGTTTGAGGGGCTCGACATCGTCGTCATCCGGGAAAACACCGAAGGTGTGTCATTTTCTTTTTCGCTCGTTTCTCTTCCTCGTTTCGTTTCCCCGAAACTCACTCGCTCAAAAAAAACTCGCCTTTCTCTCTTCTCTCTTCTTTCTCTCTCTCCTATCCGCTCTGCTCTCAGGCGAGTACTCCGGCCTCGAGCATGAGGTCGTCCCGGACGTCGTCGAGTCCTTGAAGGTCATCACCCTGGAAAAGTCGAAAAGGACAGCGGAGTACGCCTTCGGGATGGCCTTCCTCAACAACCGGAAAAAGGTACCGCCCGACTTTTTTCTTTCTTCCTTTCTTTCCCCCTTTTTCTCTTGCTGCGACCCCTTCTCTCTCTCTCTCACCTTTTCTTCCGTCTACTCTCTTTCTCGTATTTGGAAAACAAATATAAACGATACAAAAATAAAAAAATAGGTCACGGCGGTGCACAAGGCCAACATCATGAAGATGAGCGACGGCCTCTTTTTGTCCGAGTTCAGGAAGGTGGCCGCAAAGTACCCTTCCATTAAAGCCGAGGAGATGATCGTGGACAACACGAGCATGCAGCTGGCCTCGAACCCGGCGCAGTTTGACGTGCTGGTGAGGAGAAGCAGAAGAGAGAGAGAGAGAGAGAGAGAGAGAGAGAGAGAGAGAGAGAGAGAGAGAGAGAGAGAGAGAGAGAGAGAGAGAGAGAGAGAGAGAGGGAGAGAAAGAGAGAATGGAAGAGAGAAAGGAAGGAAGGTGGAGGGAAAAACGAAAGCTCACTTTTTCCCGACCTCGAACGTGAAAAAACAAAAAACCCCGAAAACGAAAAAATCAGGTCACCCCCAACCTCTACGGCAATCTGGTCTCCAACATCGTCGCGGGACTGACGGGGGGACCCGGGGTGATGCCCGGGTGCAACGTCGGTGAAGGGACGGCGATCTTCGAGCAGGGGGCAAGGCACGGTAAGTTTTTTTTCTTTTCTTGAACAAGGAGAAGAAGTTCTCAACCTTTTCCCATCTTTCCTTTCCTTCCTTTGCTTTCTACTTTCGATCCAAAAGCTCACTCTCTCTCGACCCTCTCCAAAAAAACAAAAAAAAACCAAACCAGTCGCCGCTGACATCGCGGGGAGGGGAGTCGCCAACCCGACCTCGGCGCTCCTCACGGCGTCGATGATGCTCCGCCACCTCAACCTCCCCGACTTCTCGGACCGGCTCTCGCGGGCCGTGCTGGGAGCGCTGGCGGACGCGCCGGAGGCTGCGAAGACGCCGGACATCGGGGGGAAGGGCACGACGGCGACGTTCCTGAAGGAAGTAAAGGCGAGGCTGCACGGATGAAAAAGGTGGAGGTAGAGAGAGGGACAGAGAGGGACAGAGAGGGAGAGCTGAGAAAAGGGAGAGGGAGGGGACTTTGATGAGAGAGAGGATTGAAGTGAAGGAGGAGAGGGTTTTCTTTCTTTCTTTCTTTCGCCCTCCTTCGTGCTTTCCTTTTCTCAAGCGATTTCCAGTGATAGAAAAGAGAGAGTCAGAGAGATAGATAGAAAGAGAGAGCGCAGAGAGAGAGAGAGAGCGCAGAGAGAGAGAGAGAGAGAGCGCAGAGAGAGATAAAAAGGTCGTCGCGGCGTTTCGTTTTCTATTATTTATGGTTTTCTTTCGTGCAAGAAAAAAAAATTCTTTTCTTTTTTTCCACTTTTTTCCGCCTCGCTGTCGACGACAAAGCGCATCGAAGCGAAAAAAAACAAAACCACAGAAAAGAGTCCTTTTCTGTTTCTTCTTCCTCCTTCAAAAAAAAACGAGACGAGAGAAGAAATGGCCTCCCTTCCACAACAGCCGCCTCCGCCTCGGATGGACCTCGTCGCCATGCTTCTCCCCCCGCTGCGCCGGGCCGCGGCCGCAGCGCGCTGCTCTGCTCCGGGGAGGAGGATCCTCGTCGAGCTCTCCGACGCAGGCGGCGGCGGCGGCTCGCGCGTCCAAGTCGACGTCTCCGAGGATGCCGTCTCCCTCGCCGACCGCGTCTCCGCCGTCGCCGCCCTCGCCCAGCCTATCTTCCTCGCTGCTTCTGCCGCCTCGGATTCTTCATCCTTCCTCCTCCTAGACCCTCTCAAGGTCTTCGTGGCGTCTACGGGCCTCGAAGATTCGGCGTGGAGGACTTACGAGGCGGAGCCCTCGGCGGACGGAAACAGAGGGGAAGAAGAGGAAGAAGGAGGGCAGCAGCAGCCTCGGCGCCGCAGGCTCCTTCGCGGCTCCTCGGCGGTCTCTGTCGTGCGATGCCCTCCCGCACCCAAGGTCGCCGAGGGGGAGAACGAGCGAGAGCAGCAGCAGCAACAGCAAGAAGGGACGCGAGTCTGCTTCTTCCTCTCGAGCTCTTCTCCGTCGTCGTCGGCGGCTCTTGGCGGCGTCGCCTCTCCTGGTTCTTCTTCTTCCTCTTGCTCTTTTTCCTCTCCTCCGCCGCTCATGCCCGACGTCGTCGCCGCGGCCCGCGCCGCGCTCGACCTGCTGGCTCCCTTCGTCGCGAGCCGCGGGGTCAGGCTCGAGCTCGCGGTTCGCTGCTGTCCTCTCAGCGGAGGAGGAGGAGGAGGAGGAGGAGGAAACGAGAACCTCCTCTTTTCTCAGCTACCGCTGCTCAAGGAGCGCCTCGACCTCCCTCTTCCTCCTCTGGGGGTGACCTTCGCCTCGGAGGAGGAGCGCTTCAGGGCCTCTGTCGAGGCATGGCTCAGGCTTCCTGCAGGAGAAGAAGGAGAGACAGCTGCGACCGCTGCCCCTTTTTTGGTCGCGGTCGGCAGCGCTGGCCTGCAGAGCAACAGCGGCGGCGGCAGCAGCAACGCCGCCGGCGACGCCGCCGGCGCCGCCGCCGCCGCCGCCGCCGCTGACGACGACGACGAAGGCGGGAGCGAGAAATTTGCCGACGGCGCGGCCCACCTCTCCCGCTCGGGCTTCACCCTGCTCGCAGCCGTCGTGTTTGCTCCGGTCCCCGGCTCCCTGAGGGTTCCCTCGGCGCTCACGGGCTGCTTCGGTTCGAATTCGACCTCTTCTTCTTCGCATGTGCCGGCGGCCTTCGTCGTCGCCGCCGGCGGCGCCCCCTCCGCGGCCCCCTTTCTCGTGCACCGCGCCGCCCTCCGCTCCGCGCCCTGGGAAGACTTCGGGATGCCCATCCCCGAAGTGGAAGCAGAAGGGGGCCAGGAGGAGGGACGGCCCCCGCCCCCGCTCTCCAGGGGCAGGCTTCGCTTCCCGTCTGGTGCTCCCTCTTCTTCCTCCGCCGCCGACGACGGTCTGCCTCTGGTGCCCGCCCTCGTCCTCCTGCGCTCGACCGCGCGCCCGCAGGCGGAGCGCGCCGCCACTGCTTCGGGGATAGCGGGAATGGAGCCAACGCAGCAGCTCTGGCAGAGGCTCTGCAAGAGGGCGCTCGGCAGCGCGCTCGGGAGCGCGAGGCGGGGGATTTCGACCTCGCCGCCGCTGCTGCCGCAGCCGCCGCCGTCGCCTCCGTCGCCGTCGTCGCTCGGGCTTCCTCCCCCCCTTCCGCCGTCCTCCTCCCGCCGCCTCCCGCTCCTCCTGCCTCCCGGCGCCCTGCTCCCCGCCGGCTCCCGCGCCCTCCTGCGTGCCGCCCCTTTCGTCGCGAGGGCCGTGGTCTCCGCGGCCTCGAGGGCGAGCCCCGGGAGCAGGCTCGCCGCGGCCGCGGCGCTCGCTGTCTGCGCAGGAGGGGGAGGCCACGACGACGGCAGTTTCGACCGCGAAACGGCGAAGGAGGCCCTCCTGGCTCTGATCGTGGATGCTGCGGAGAAGACCGCGGAGGCAGCGAGGGTCGCGGCGGCGGCTGCGGCGACAGCGGAGGAGGACGAGCAGCAGCAGCAGCAGGAGCAGCAGCTGCAAACGCAGCAGCCCCGGGCCTTTGGCGGCGGCCGCGGCGCCCCGCAGCCCAAGCCCCCCCTGAGGGTGGTCGAGGAGCCCATGGAGGAGGAAGACTGGACCTGGGCCAGCGACAGCTACGGCGACGACGTGGAGAGGCGCGCGGGCGGGGGCGGCCTCTACAGCGAGTTTTGATTTTTTCCTTTCTGTTCGAGCGACGGTTTCTTCTTCTTTTGTTTTCACTCTCTCTCGCTCTCGAACTAAATGAAAGGGAAAGCAAATATCTCCCTCGTTTAAAAAACCATCAAGTGAAATCGCGCTGCTGCTGCTGCTGCTGCTGCTGCTGCTGCTGCCTTGTTCTCTCTCTCTTCCAAATGCAACACGATAAAAAAGCGAAAACAAACCTCGAAAAAACGAAGAAGGGGAAAAACAAAAAAAAACTCAAAAACCTCAAGAAAAAAAGCCTCTTTTTCCTATTTCATCTCCCTCGACATCGTCATCGACCCGACCAGCTCCCCGCGCATCCTGGGGAGCCCTGTCCCGGTATAGGCCAGGTGCGGATGCGCCAACCCCGACCCTCCCTCGGAGAGCCCCGGAGTCGTCGCGCGGGCCAGCCCGTCGGCGGTCAAGTCGATCTCGACGTCGCCGTCGCCGCTCCCGCCCGCGGCCGCCCGCATCAGCTCGAGCAGCGACCGCGGCCTGATGTTGGCGATCGACGCGCCGCTGTCGTCCAGGGTGACGATCTTGATCGCGTAGGCCGACCGCATCATGTGCACGACGACGACGTGGTCCCCCGGCCCGACGAGCGAGAGGCTCGAGGCCAGCATCACGGCCTCCTCGAGCAGCGCCTCGCCCGAGGGCGCCGGCGCGGCGAGCACCGGCAGCAGGCCGCGCACGGCGAGCGCCTGGCGCGCGACGCCGCGCCCCTCGAGCTTCCAGCTCATGTCGTCCGACGTCAGCCTCGGGATGACCAGCGTCATGATGGGGACGGGGGGGCGGTACTTGGCGACGAGCGCCGCGGCGCGGCCGCTCTGCGTGTAGACGACGATGAGCTTGGCGGCGACCTTCTGCGCCGCGCGCACGGCCGACGACGCGACCGACTCGAGCTTCGACAGGTACGGGGCGCCCTGGGAGAGGGAGGGGCCGCCGCCCGCCGCCGCTCCTCCCGCTCCCCCGTTGGCGGCCGCGAGGCCGACGCTCCCGCCGCTGGCGAGGCGGCTGAGGGCGTGCGTGGACCCCAGGCTCATCCTCGACACGGCCGACGTCAGCGACGGCTGGCCGCCGCCGCCGCCGCCGCCGGCGTCGGAGAGCGAGCCGCTCGAGCCGCCCCCGCGCAAGCCGGAGAGCGCGCCGGCGGACCCGCCCCCTCCAACCCCGACGTACCCCTCCTCGGCGTCAAGCGCCTCGGACATCAGCTGCTCGAAGTGCCTCGAGTGGTCGAAGACCGCCTCCGCCTGCCTGCAGATGGCGAGCACGGTGGACACCGACATGACCGGGTGCCTGCCGCGGAGCGTCTCGGCACCGAGCATGATGCCGTCGACGCCGTCGAGGACCGCGTTGGCGACGTCGGTGGCCTCTGCTCGCGTGGGCCTCGGCGCCGAGACCATCGTGTCGACGACGCGCGTCATGAGGACGGGCTTGCCGAGCCTGTTGCAGGCCAGGGCGACCTTCATTGTTGGCGAAGATTTTTGTTTTATTCGATTTTTGGGAGATGACGATGAGGGAGGTCGAAGGGGTCAAAACAGGTTCCGAAGAAACACACAAAAAATACCTCATTTTTTTAATACTCACCGCCTTCTGAACCAGCGCCATCTTCTCCGGAAGCACGTCCAGACCCAGGTTCCCGCGCGACAGCACGATGCCGTCTGCTGCCGACGCGATCTCTGCGAAGTTGAACAGCGACTGGCGCGTCTCGAGCTTGGCGAGGATCTTGGTCGTCGCGCAGGTGCCCCCCGGCACGGCGTCGAGGAAGTCGCGCGCGGCCGCGACGTCGTCGCCCGAGTGCGCGAACGACAGCGACACGAAGTCGACCTCGAACTCGGCCGCCAGGGCGGCGATCATCGTCTTGTCCTCGGCGCAGAGCACGGGCAGGTCGTTCTGCATGTTGGCCAGCCCGTCCTCGGACCGCTCCGTGTGGAACACCGTGAGGAGCCCGCCGAGCGACGCGGCGTTGGAGGCGACGCACGAGATGGCGTCGCCGTCGATGCCTGTCACCGTCAGGTAGACCGAGGTCTCCTCCGCGCCCGTGGCCAGGTACCGCCCGAGGACGACGGCGTCCCCGGGGGCCGCCATCGTCGTCAGCCCCGCGTAGGAGAGCGGCAGGACGACCGACGAGCCCGACTTCGTGGGCGAGGAGCAGCTCGTTCCCTGGGTCTCGCCCGCGGGCACGCCGCAGCGGAGGAGGACAGAGTCGCCGGCGGCGACGTCGAAGCTGTGGACGTGTACCGGCCAGCCGTCGGCGTCGAGCTCGAGGCCGGCGCGGTTGACGTAGATCTCCTGTCAGTCGACGAGAGGCGAGAGAGAAGAGAGGAAGGAGTAATGAAGGTCGAGTCTTTTTTCGCACCCCCCCGAACCTTTTTCGGCCTCCGAAAAAGAAGAAGAAAAACTCGAAAAACTCAAAAAACTCAAAGGAAACTCAAAGGAGAGAAAAGTCTCACCCTGCCGCTCGTGTCGAGCATGATCGCGCAGAGCTTCCGCGTGCGGGCCATGGCCTCGGCGAGGTTGGCCAGCGAGGCGCGGTGGAAGTCGAGGGAGCCCCACTGGTACAACATTTTTTTTTTCCGGAGTCAAGAAGTGAGCTTGAGATTTTTCTTTGAAGAATTTCGACGGAAAACAAAATTCCTCACGGAACTTTGTTTTCCATGAGGGATAAACAAAATTCTCACCGTCAAATCGCATCGCGCGACGGTGGCCCCGGCGTTGAGCAGGTCGCAAAGGGTGTCGACGTCGTGGCAGGCAGGGCCGATGGTGATGACGACTGTTTTTTTAAAGAAGAGAGAAAGATGAGAGGTGGTTGGGGTTGAGGAACGAGGAAAAGTCGTCGTCGTCATCGTCGCCGCCGTCGAGGGCGGCGGGTGCTTCGTTTTCGGCCCTCCGTCGAAGAGAGAGATCGGGCGGCGAAAACAAAAAAGTTCCATCCCGTTCAAAAGGGCGAAATGCATCGCCTGTGGCCAGTTGCAGCGCCTCAATTTTGGTTTCACTGCGTTCCTTCCAAGACTTTGCGTCGGGTCTCGGGAGGAAAGGGGAGGCAAAGAGAAAACCCTGGACGCCAAAGCGAGAGAGGTGAAGGATGATGAAGAACAAATCACCGAGGGCGCACGAGTTCGCTGCTCTTCGATCTAGCCTGGCCCCTCCCCTACAAAACCCCTCTTAGGCTCCTCATCTGCTCTTTTTTCTACCCTCCAAACGACGAACCTTTCGTGGCGGTCAGGGCCGGCCTCGTGTCCGGGATGAGGAGCGACGCGAGGTCGTCATTCTTGAGGAAGTGCGTCTTGCTTGTCGACATTTTTTCAAAGGGAAGAGGGAAAAAAAAGTGTTTCTATTTGCTCACAATTCTCCTCCCTCTCTTATTCTCGGCACCCGTTTCTGCTTGCTTCGCTTGCTTTGTACCCCACACTTCCGTTATCTCATAATGGCGTCCTTTGGCGAAGCTCCCGCTGGCAGTGAGTAGTAGTAGCGCATGCGTGCGTCGTTCAGCGTTGACGAGAAAGAAGGAAGCGTTTTTGCGCTCCTCTCCGAACGGTCGCGTCGCCTTTCTCCTGCTGTCGCTCTACCCCCCTCGAGCCGCCGGCGGCCCTGGACAAGCCCTCGAGGCACCATCTGTCCTTCATGCCGCCGCGAGCGTCGAGAGCGCGTCACGAAGCATCTAGAAGCTGTCTCGAAAGAGCAGGAACGGGACCAGTTCTGGCCAGAGGCGGCGAGTTCTCCGTGCTACCATGCCTCTTCCTCTTCTTCCTCTCCTCTTTCTTCCCTCTCACCTTCACCGTCTTCTTTCTCTACTTTCTCTCCTCACCTCTCCACATTCCAAAAACCGTAGACCTCGCCCGCGGCGAGAAGATCTTCAAGACCAAGTGCGCTCAGTGCCACGTCGCCGAGAAGGGCGGAGGCCACAAGCAGGTGAGCGAGAAGAGAAGGAAGTTGGATTGGGTCTTTCTTTTTCTGCGACCTCGATTGCTTTCTTTCTTTCTTCTTCTTCCTCTCTTCCTCTCTTCGCTTTTTTTCGTGTCACGTGCCCCTCTTTTTCTTGCACGGGTCGATCAAGCTGGATGCGGACTATAGAGTGGGACAGGTGGATTTTTGAGAGCACGAGCGGAACCGGTCGAGAAAGCGCAGGGGAACAATCGCACGCCCACGGCGGCTCGCTGCTGTCCTCTTTTTCTTTCAAGCTCTCGCTCGCCCAACCTCTTCTTTCTTTACTCTCACCTTTCTCTCTCTCCCACTCTCTCTTCCCTCGCCACTCCGAAAACAAACACGCAACGCTCCAGGGCCCGAACCTCGGCGGGCTCTTCGGGCGCCAGTCCGGGACCATCGACGGCTTCTCCTACTCCAAGGCGAACAAGGAGAAGGCTGTCAAGTGATGAGTCGGTTTTGAAAGGTTTCGAGTTTTCTCTTCTCTCTCTCTCTCTCTCTCGAGTTTTTTTTGCTTTTTTCCCTTCTGCTTGCTCTCACCCTCCCTTCCGCCTCTCTCTCTTTCTCTCAATTTCGAAAACCAAACCAAAGGGAGGAGGCCACCCTCTACGACTACCTCCTCAACCCGAAGAAGTACATCCCTGGTAAGAGATGTATTTCGTTGTAGAGAAAGCCATTTTTTATTCTTTTTCTCTTTCTATTGTTTCGGTCCTCTCTCTCTATGCTCACCTCCTCTCTTCTTTCTTTCTTTACCAAAAACTTCTCCGTAGGCACCAAGATGGTCTTCGCCGGGCTCAAGAAGCCCCAGGACCGCACGGACCTGATTGCATACCTCAAGAGCTCGACGTCGTGAAGAGAGAAAGTTGTGCAGGAATGAGGGGAAGGAAGAAAAAGTTGGTCTTTTTCTTCTTCTTCTTACTTGCTCTTCTCTCTTGTCTTCTTCGCCCGGCGCCAGCGAAGGAACCCCCCCGAATTCTTCTCCCCCTTCCTCTAAGCACCACCACTTCTTGTGCCTTTTCTTTTAGTTCCTTTTGTAATTAAAAAAAACGCAGGAAAAGACCTCATAGAGAGAAAAAGAAAACGAGAGAAACGAAAGAGAGAGACGTCGAGGGAGAGACAGAAAAAAAAACGAAAGAAAACAAATGGGTAGGAAAAATGGAAATGAACTCAGTCACACACACACCACACACAGATGGGGCGAAAGCGAAAAAGGTTGGCTGTTGTTGCCGTTCAGAGGCGCGGCGGAGGAAACTGGAGAAGAAAAGAAAAGGTCAACGAAAAGCAAAAAAAAACAAGGAAACGTCAGAAGACTCTTTTCCCTCTTTTCTCTCCCTCTCTCTCGTTCCCCTCTCCCTCTCCCTCTGTCTCGCAACACCCCACACTCAGCCCGTCTCAACAGACGCTCCCTCCGTTCCCGACACTCCTCGATCTCTCTCTCAGACGCGCGAGGGGTACAGCATCACCCTCACTCCCGACCCCAGCGCCGACGGCGGCAGGTTCTTGGCGAACTTCGCGCGGACGGCGCCCGCGCCGCCGTGCGCCCGCGTGACGCGGCCCCAGATCACGCGGAACCTGGTGCCGCGCTTGAGGGTCTTGGCCTTGTAGACGTAGGCGAGGCGCTGTTTGTGGTTGTTGTTGGTTGAGAGAGAGGGAGAGAGAGAGAGAGAGGGGGGGGAAGAGAAAAGGGGGGTGAGTTTTTGTTCGTTTTCTCTTCTTTTGCTGGCGGAGGTCGTCGAGAGGAAACGAGGCGGCGGCGGCGGCTCGATCGAAGGCGATCGCGACTTGTCTCTCATCATTTCCAACCCACCTTGCCGAGGTAAAACTCCGTCTCGCCCTTGGACTCGACGCCCTCGATCTTGATGAGCGACGTGTGGACATACTGCGTGCGCTTCCCCCTGTGTTGATGAGTTGAAAGAGAAGGGTCGGAAGGGGAGAGAGAATTGCAAGGGGGAGAGCGAAGTGAGCAAATGGAAGCGGCGAGGGAGCAAGGAGCGAAAAACGACTCTCGGCCTTCTTCGCGCGCGAAGGCCGATAAGAGAAAAAAGCGGCCTCCATAATCGCCGCCTTCAGTTTGCGTTTTCGGAGCTTTCTCTTTGGGCGTGTGCAGATGACGAGAGATCCGATAGATCTTGGGCGGTAGAAAGGCCCGAGAGGCAGAGGAACGACGGCAGTTGCGGATCGCATGAGCGGGGTCGGGGGCTTGCTTTTGCTTGTCGCGATCGGCGGCCGGGCGGCGGCGGCCAACTTGATTGATGATTTTGCTCTCAAAGAGGCCTGTCGTCTCTCTCTTTCGTTCCTGTCGAACGTACCTGCGGTATCCGAGGATTGCGCCCTTAACGTGAAGCCTGTTTGAGAAAGAGTAGAAGGAAAAGAAGAAGAAGAAAAAGGAGCGAGAACGGATGAGTGTCTTTGATCTGATGATGGCTCCCTCTCTCTCGCTCGCCGCCGCCGCGGAGGGAGGCTCTCTCTCTTCTTGCATCGCTCGCGCTCGGTCCAAACTCACCGAGGCGTGGTCTTGCCCATGGTGCTTTTGAGGCTCCGGAGAGGAGAACGCGCGCAAAGGAGAAAGTGAAGTGCGAGTAAAGCCCGCCCGTGAGAGTCGTATGAAAAACGTTGTGGAGAAAGATCGGCGAGTCGAAGAAAAGAAAAGAAAAAATCGTTTTTCCTCTCCCTTTCCCTCTCTCGCTTCGAGAGGGGAACGCCTTGCTCCTCCTCTGGCTCCTCCTCCTCGCTCTCTTCTCTCCGCCACGGGATCAGCGCAGGACTCTTCACGACCTTCCCTCAAGAGCCTCGCATTCGACTTTTCGAGAAAAGAAAGGAAGCAAACTGCGGAAGTTTTTACACACGAAAGAGGAAAAAGCGGAACAGCTCAAAAAACTGAAAATTCACCCCTGCCCCCGCCCGCAGTGCAGCAAGCTCCCGGCGCCCAGGAAGAGCCCGAACACGGCAGCCGAGGACAGGGTGGTCTGACCCACGTACCGGATCTTGTAGACTCCGGGGACCTAAGGGTGTTTCGTAGGGGAGGAAGGAAAAGGAAGAGAGAAGGAGAAGGTGAGTTTTTTCTCCGCTCGTTCTCTCAGCTTGTCGTCTTCGTTGGCGGCTTCCCCCGTTTCTCTTCTCTCCCTTCGCCCTTCCTCACCTTGTACCGGAAGGCCTCGTACGTGCCGTAGAGGGCGCCTGCGAATGGGTTTCAGTAGTAGAGGAGGAGAAATAATTCGTGTTCGAGTGAGAAGAAAGGAAAAGACTGTGTGGGTGTCGAGGTCGAGGTCGAGGCGGCGGCATCGCCGTTGCTGTCTCCCTCTCTCTTCTTCTCCAATCTCTCACCGATCGACGCTCCGAGTGCTCCGCCGACTCCCACGCCCGTGACAATCCGGTTGATGCAGCGGTTGTCTCCGGCCATCGCTTTGAGTGAAAGGAAGAGAGCGAGCGAGCGAGAGAGGCAAAGTTGAGTCGATGCTTTTTTCTTTTTTTCTTTTTTTCTTCGAAATTGTGTGGCTCGGTGTCATTTGTCGCCGTTCATTTTAGTCCTAGCCAGGAAGTCGCGTTATTTCTCTGCTTCTGCTCTTCAAAAGGCATTTCACGTACTGCCGTCTTTGTGAGAGCAACTCCGTGATCCTCTTGAAGCAGCATTGCCGATTTCTTGATCGAAAAAAGGAGGAAAAGAGAGAGGAGAGTTAAAACAAATCTCTCTGTTTTGCCACCATCGTCAGCCTCTCCCCACTAGTAAAAAAATCACATGCCGCCCCGCAAGAGCCACCTGAGTCCTCAGATCAAGGTAACACGTCTGAAGTCGCTGTGTACAGCTGACCAGCGCTGATGCGCTCATATTAAGAAAAAGAGAGAGAGAGTGAAAGCTGTTAAACAGAGCGAGAGAGAATTCGATTGCATTTTTCGTTCTTCTTTGGCTCAATCTCGACCTTCCGACCTCCACCCCCCCAAAAAAAAAAATTCCCCTCCGAACAGGCCCAGCTCGCCTCGCTCGAGGTCGAGGCCGAGGAGCTACAGCGGCTCCACGTGCATATCGCGTCGCAGATCAGGCACCTGCAGGTGAGAAGAAAGAGAAGAAGATGCAAAAAGACGGAGAAAGAGAGAGAAAGCTTTCCATTTTCCTTTTTCGCCCGTCGCCGTTTCTTTGTTTTTCTCACGCTCTATGTCTCTCTCTCTCTCTCTCTCTCACACACTCTCTTTGAAAAACTACTCTCTGTCAACGAACAGTTCGAGGAAAGCATCCTGCGGCGGATCCTGGAAAGGGTCAGGGACAAGGAGAGCGGCGGCGGGAGCAACGACGGAGAGCGCGGAGCTGCCGCAGCCGGAGGTCCTCCTTCGGCTCCCGCGGCCGAGGGGGGAGAGCCCCCTCGACGGGAGACTGAAGGTCAGCTGACTGACGACTGAGCGACGACGACGATGGCGACTACTGTTCCCTGCTTTCTCGCGCTCTTGTATTTGCCGCCTCCGGACACGCACTCTTGTATTTGCCCCCCCCCCCCGAGAACTGCTGCCTCTTTGTGAAACGAAAAACTTCAAGCAAAGAAGGAAGAACGAAAGAGAAAAAACCAAAAAAAGACTGCTTCTCTCTCAGCTTCTCTCTCGCCCTCTTTTTTTTTCACACACTCCAACTTTTTTTCTTTCTCTTTCTCGTGCCTGTTCGTCGCGCGCGTCCAGAAACTCCACTCCAGCACCTGGAGCAGTTCAGGTGAGGCTAGATCTTCGGAGCCCCGCTGTCGGGAGGCAGCGGAGGGAAGCGAGAGAGGCGCGCGCGGGGGAGGGGCCGGGGCAGGACACGTTTTTGAGAGGGAAGGTTAGAGAAGAACAATGCTCTCAGCCATTGGTTTTTCTGCGTCTCTCGCCATTGCTGTCGCTCCAGGGCGAGGAAGCGACCCAATTGCTCTTTCCTCTTCCGCGGGTGAGAGGCACAGCTCTCAGCTGCGAGAGAATACGAAAGAGGAAAGAAAGAGGTCGAGAAGGGCACGAGAAGGAGGCTGTCGAGAGCACCCAGCGCAAACAACAAAACAGTCGCATTTCTCTCTTTCGCGGCGTCGAGTGTCGGGGGGCCAAGGCGCTTGGCCAGCAGCACGGGAAAGAAAAAAGCGCGTGCCTGCTTCTTTTCCTCGCCCTTTTCTCCACCGCAGTTCCAACTGCCCCCCGTGCGCAAAGGCGCTCAAAGTGGTTTTCTTCGGAAGAAAAGGCGAGAGGCCTCTTTCCCAACAGAGCTCACGAGCCCAACATCTCTTTCCCCAAACCAAAAAAACCTCGTCGCCGCCGAAAACGAAACTGAAACAGTAAAGAGAAAAACTTCTTCTTTCAGACCATGGCGTTCACCCGCACGGCCGTGCTCTTCGCCATCCTCGCCGGCGCTGCAGCCCAGGTACTCACGGTTGCGTGGATTTTGGAGGACATAGAGAAATAGAGAGAGAAAGAGAGGCGACCTGACCGCGCGCGCGCGTGAGAGCAGCGCGAATGAATCGAGAGGGAGGGGAAACCGACGACGACGACGACGACGAAAGCGTGCGAATTTCTTTCTCTCTTCCCTGTTCACCCTCACCTTTTTTCACACCCTCTCTCTCTTTCTCCTCTTTCTCCACTCCACTCCCACCTCCCAAACCTCAAAAAACTCAAAACAGGGCCAGCCCGTGGGCCAGCCCCAGGCCCGGGCCCAGGCTGCCCCGCGCCAGCCCCCTCTCCAGGCCCAGGCCCAGCCCCAGCCCCAAGGTGCCGCCAGCCAGGCGATGCCCGCGCAGGCGATGCAGGCGCAGGCTCAGCCCAACGCCCTCGCGCAGACCGCCGCCTCGGCCGCCACGAAGGTCCTCGCGGCGGTGCCCAAGCCCTCGGAGGACGTCCTCGCGGCCGTCGGCCAGTCGTTCGCCGACAAGCTCACGAAATCCGCGAACGACTTCAACTACACGCAGGTGCCGTGGAACAAGATCGCGCACAAGGTGAACAAGGGCGCCGACGACGCGGCCAAGCGCTTCTACCGCAAGATCGAGGACAAGGTGCCGCACATCGACGAGAAGAAGGCCTCGGCGTTCATCCAGGCGCCCGTCGCCGCGCTCAACGAGACCGTCTCCAACACCAAGGCGGTCGTGAAGGACACGTTCACGTGGGAGCCGCCGGCCGGCCTCAACGCGACGGTCAACTCGGCGGGCTTCAAGCAGTTCATCAACCGCACGATCGTCAACCCGGTCTGGAAGACGCCGCAGTTCCAGGCCGCCCTGGCGGACTCGCCCGTCCAGATGACTTGGACGTCCACGGGAGAGCTGGCCGCCGAGGCCAAGGCGGCCAAGGCTGCCGGAGGACAGGGGACCTCGTTCGCCGCCGGGTGAGTTCCTTTTCTTCTTCTTTTCTCCGAGGTCTCGAGAGGTTTTGAGGACGAGAAGATGAGGAAAAACTCACAGACAAACAAAAACAAAAACTCACCAACAAACACCAGTGCCAACGGCGCCAAGGTCCCCGCCGCCGCCTCCGCCGGCGGGGCCACCCTGGCCGTGCCCCAGCCGGGCCAGACCATCTACCTCGACGAGACCGTCGCCGCCCTGAGGCAGCGCGCGGCCAAGGGTCAGGCGCCGACCCAGGAAGAGATCAACGCCGCCGTCGCGACGCTCACGCCCGCGTTCCAGGCCGCGGCCGCCGCGGCCACTCCCGCACTGCAGCAGGAGGCCGCCGCCCTGCAGAAGCAGCTCGAGAGCGGAGGCTCCGCCGCCGCGGCCAAGCTGCCCGGAGGCAGCGCCCCGGGCATCGCCGCGGCGAGGGCCGCGTCCCCGCTGGCCAAACAGGTCTTTGCGCAGACAGTCGGCAAGAGCGACAACCAGCTCGCAAGCGCCGTCGCTCCGGCCGCCGCCGAGGTCGACAGGGCGCTCGACGCCATGGTCGCCGCCGCGTCTCCCGCGGGAGCCCCCCTGGCCCCCGGCGACAACTCGGCCTCGGACGCGCTCGCAGCGCTTGCCACGCAGGCCGCCTCCTCGGTGGCCTCTCCGGAAGCCGTGAAAGCCGCCACGACCATCCTGACCTCGGCCGCCAACGCCGCCCAGGCGTCCAACGGCGACGCGGACAAGATCCGCGCCGCGGTCGACACCGCCGCCAAGGAGGCCGGCATCGACTCCAAGATCAACGCCGCCCTCAACGACCCCACGGTCATGCCCAAGATCGAAGCCGCTCTGTCCAGGGCGAACGAGACCGTGAAAGCCGACTTTGACAGGTTCATGGCCGCGCTCCCCGACCCTGGCGCGGGCGCGGTCGGCGAGCTGCCGTCGTTCCTCAAGCAGCGCGACGCGAAGAACGCCGCGGTCGACGCCAACGAGGCCGTGGCCGACGCCAAGGACCCCGTTGCCAAGGCCGCGGCCATCGCCGCGGGCAAGGCCGCCGCGGCCGCCGCAGCTGCCGGTGGGGCGCAGCCCGACGCCGCCCCGGTGCCCGAGGGTGAGTAGTCCCCCCCCCCTTTTTTTCCTGTTCTCCGAGGAGGCCGAGAAGAGGTCGAGAGGTCGAAAGGAAAAAAAAAAACGTTTCAAAAAAAAATCTCACTTTTTTTCTTCCCCACTCGTGAAAAAAAAACTCACAGGCGTCGACCCCGCCGTCCTCGCGTCGGCCAAGGCCAAGATCATGGCCTACACCGCCGCGCAGGAGGCCAAGGCCGCCGGCACGGACCCGAAGGCCGCCGCCGAGGCCGTCGTCGTGCCTCCCCCCCCCGCCCAGGTCGCCGCCGACGCTCAGGCCGCAGCCGCCGCCGCCGCCGGCGGCGCCGCCGCGGCCGCCTCCTCCGACGCCGCCACCGCCGAGGCCGATGCCGCCGAGGCCATGATCGAGGCTGCGCAGGACGAGGCCGCCGCCGCGGTGCAGAAGGCCGCCGAGGCCGAGGCCGCCGCGAAGAAGGCGTAGAGAGAGAGAGATGGAAAAAGGGGAAGGGAAAGAAAAAGAGGAGCAAAAAAGTGATGTTGCCTTCTCCTTGCCCCCCCCTGCTCTTTTTTATTCATTCTTCTGGGAGAGACGCATAGAGAGAAGGGAATTTGAAAGAGAGAGAGAGATGAGAGAGGTATCTAGAGAGAGGGACAGAGAAGACAACGACGAAGAAGAAAAAAGGGGAAGAAAAGAAAAAGTCTTCTTGCTTTTTGGTTGTTGTTTGCGCTTGTTTTTGTTCTTTTTTACTCGTTATCCCTCAAACACATTCATTTCGCCCCGTTTTTCGCCCCCTTCATCGATTGCTCGATTCTCGTGCTTGTTTGTAACGAGAAGAAAGGTCTTTTCGGTTTGGGGAGTCCAAAAAAAGATAAAGAACATCAACCAAAGAGGAGAGAGCAGCGAAAAAAAAAAAATCTCAGGTCGTGAAAAAGAGCTTGAGTAGCCCGCGGACGAACAGCGTGATCTCTGCCCCTCCGAGCTTGCTCGAACCAAACAGCCTGTCGACGAACACGATCGGCACCTCGGCCAGCACCGCCCCGCGCTCCCTGGCCGCCCGCACCGCGATTTCCATCTGGAAGGCGTACCCCTTCGACTTCACCTGCGGGATGAGCTTTTTCAAAATGTCGGCGCGGAAGAGGCGGAATGAGCCCGTGAGGTCGCTCAGCGACGAGACCGGCTCGTAGGTTACGAAATCTTGGCTCTCGCTCCTTGTTTTCAAGAGGCCCAGCTTGCCGAGAGCAGAGGACGCGAGGCGGCGGGCGCCGCCGAGGAAATCGGGCGGCAGCAGCAGCAGCGCCGCCAGAGTGTTGGCGCCACGCGAGATCACCTTCCTCCTCGTGCCCCAGCCGCAGACGCCTCCTCCCCTGACGTACCGCGTCCCCGATACGACGGCCGCGCCCGTCTGCCGCTGCGCTTCGATCATCTGCGGGATGTGGCGTGGGTGGTGAGACAGATCGGCATCCATAAGCAGAACAAAGTCGCCGCGGGCGTGATCGAGGCCAAACGCGTAGGCGGTGCCGAGGCCGAGCTTGCCCGGCCTCGAGCGTAGGAGGACGCGGTCCGGACCGTAGGCAGCGGAGAGTTTCCGGACGACGTCGGCGGTGCCGTCGGGGGAGGCGTCGTCGATGACGATGATCTCGAAGTCGATGGAGCTGAGGAGAGGGAGGAGGTCGGGGTTGAAGAGGTTGAGTAAATTTTCGAACGGGAAAAAAAGAAAGGTTTCGCTCTCGATCGAACCGACCGGTCTTTGCTTCCCTCCTCGTCGTCCAAAAACTCACTTCTCTTCGAAGACCTTGACCAGCATCGAGACGATGATCCCGATGTTCTGCGCCTCGCAGTAGGTCGGGAGCAGCACGGAGTACTTTGGAGAAGAAGGAGAGGGAGAGGAGCGAGAGGCCTTTTGGGCGCCTCCTCTCGCTCGCGTCGAAGTCGTGGTTTCTTTCTTCGCCGCTGCCGCTACTGTCGCTGTGGATGCGCCGGATCCGCCTGCCACTGCCTCAGCCCCGAAACGAGACGAGGAGGACGGCTTAGAAGCTGCTGCTGCTTTTGCTGCTCCTGCGTTCTTGCGGGCGGAGCGGGTGAGCGGCCCTGGCGAAGAATCGCCGCCCGAAGCCATCGTCGTCGTCGCTACGAGCTCGACCTTGCTGCCTCTGGAGGCCGCCTTGGACATAGCACAGGAGCCCCTTCACAAGACGCGCGCGAGAGAGCGCGCGTGTTCTCCCTGAGAACGAGAAAAGGCCGAAAGAGAGCGACGAGAAAAGAGAAAGCGTTTTCTTTTGGTGCACCCTGAAAGCCCGATCGAACGGCGATCGATGCTGCCTTTCGAAAAGAGAGAGTGGGAGCAGCGGGCGAGTTTTCCCCTTTTTTTTTCTCTCCTCTCTCTCTCTCTCCCTCTCTCTCTCTCTCTCTCTCTCTCTCTCTCTCTCTCTCTC
>Ga0114918_10001556_pt1 | contig 20534 bp, 15 predicted proteins | sample LantaG_FD_87015 | JGI IMG/M metagenome (GOLD analysis project Ga0114918, IMG submission 87015) | Deep subsurface microbial communities from Baltic Sea to uncover new lineages of life (NeLLi) - Landsort_02402 metaG | ecosystem: Environmental > Aquatic > Marine > Oceanic > Sediment | place... | reverse complement strand
GGGGGGGGGGCAGGGGGGGGGGGGGGGGGGGGGGGGGGGGGGGGGGCCTCGCTCGCTAGATTTTTTCCAACCTCCAGCGTTTCCACAGACGCCCAGGCGCGCGCGCACGCCCACGACAAGACTAGACGCCTGGTGTACCTCTCCCCCTTCTAACACGCGCTCACGCCCACACGTCACAGCTCGTCTATCAGCGCCACGGAGTGGTTGATGCCCGCCCCCACACCCACCGCCCGCCACGCGCCGAGCGGGCCGCCACCGCCGCTGGCGCCGCCCCTCAGGATCCGCTCCACCCGCCCCGCGGCCGGCCGGTCGTTGTCGTCGCCCAGCCCTAACTGACCCCCGCCCGTCGGCAGGCCGGGCGTGAGCGGGAACGCCCCGCCGGGTGAGCCGCCCCACCCCCACGCAAACAGGTCGCCGGAGGGCGACACACCCAGCGAGTGCTGCCACCCGGCGGCCAGGGCGGCGAGGTGGAGGTGGGCGTGGTGGGGCGGCAGCTGGGAGGTGGAGGCCGCATCCGCCGCCTCCACGACCAGGCCCAGGCCGCCGTCCGCGGCGGTCAGGACGGGCGCCGGCACGGCCGTCACCCCGCCGGGCGCGGCGAAAGTCCCCACGCCCAGCGCGCCGTGGTCGCCGCCGTCGCCCCAGGCGAGCGCGGGCCCGGCCCCGCCCCGCCCGGCCAGCGCGTGCATGCGGCCCACGGCTAGGCACGTCGCCGCGTGCAGGCTGGGGACGGGCGCCGGCGTCCAGGCCGTCGTCCGTCGCTCCCCGCCGCTGACACCGCCCCAGGCGCCCCAGACCAGGGCGTCCCCTCCAATGCCCCAGCCGCCGCCACCGCCGCTGCGGAGCAGCACCCCGCACCGGTCGCCGCCCGCGGCCAGGGCCGCCACGGGCCCGTGCGCGTCCAGGGCCCGCACGCGCCGCGGGGCCGGCTGGATAGGTGGATCCTGTCCGCCGCCACCGGCAACACCGCCGCCGTGCCCCCCCTGCCCCGCCCCGCCCGCGCCCCACGTGAAGACGGACCCATCCTCGGCCAGGGCGGCTGAGTGCGCGGCCCCGGCCGCCAGGGCAACGATGCGAGGCGGCGGGGTGCCAGACCCGCCTCCCCTTCCCTCCCACCAAGAGCCGGCCAGCCCGGGGACCAGGCGGGGCACCGGCTGGTCGGTACCGACCGCGTCCGGGCCCAGGCCGCACTGCCCCGACCGGTTGCAGCCCCACGCCCAGACACCGCCCGACTCGCCCAGGGCCAGGGCGTGCCAGTCGCCCGCTGCTACCGCAACCACCTCCTCCGGCACCAGGGCTTCCAGCGGGGTGGAGGAGGAGGCGAGCCCCGGGGAGTGGCCCAGCTGGCCGCGCGAGTTGTCGCCAAAGGAGATGACGGAGCCGGCCCCAGCGGTCAGGGCGAGGGTGAAGGCCCCGCCCGCGGCCGCGGCCGTGACTGTCTCTCCATCCAGGGCGCCGCCCTCGACACAGCGGAAGAGCGCGGTGCCGTCCGCGCTGGCGACGTAGCCCAGGCGGCCACCGTCAGGGTTGCCGCACGTGGCCAGGAGGCGGCGAGCCGGGGCGACGGCGCGGGACGCCATTTTTCGAAACCGACGAATGCGAGCGGCCGACCTGGCCTCGCTCTCTCTCTCCATCCCATCTCATCCCATTCATCCATCCCTCGGCGCGGTCCTCTACACGCACACACACTCTCTCTCTATCTATCTATCCTAATCACTCCTTCCCCTTGTCCTTGTCCTTCCGCCGGGCCGCCGCCCCCGCCGCCCCCACCCGGGTCGACTTTTTGGATTTCGTTTTGGCCAGCCCCGCATACCGCCGTGGGTCGCGCGGGTCGAGGCGGCTGGGGTCTCGGCACCCGGCCCCGCCCTCCCAGAACCGGGTCGTCGCCGCGCCCGCGTTGGTGCCCGCGGAGGAGGAGGTGGCCAGCCGCTTGCCACAGGCAGTGCACTTGCCGTCCGTGGACGCGCTGATGCGGGCCTCGACGGAACAAAAACCGCACACCTGGCGGGTCGCCCAGGTGGACGGGCACAGGGGCGACTCGGTCTCGTGGCACAGGTCGCACGCAAAGGCCCGCCCGCAGCACTGGAAGCGCAGCCAGCGGTGGGAGTGCGGGTAGTGCTTGCAGGCACCGTGAGAGGGGAGGGGCGTGCCTGGGATGAGCGGCGCCTGGGACGGGCGGCGGGCACGGGCGTGTGCAGAGGAGGTGGTGGGGGGGCCCGGCGCGGCCGCCGCGGCCACTGCCGCCGCCGCCCGCCCGGCCTCAAAGGCCACGCCCTCAAAGGAGGCGGCCATCTCGGCGAAGCAGGCCGGGCACTTGCGCCGCCCCGGCACGCCCACCGTCAGGCGTAGGCCCGCCAGCCCGCCCTCGCACCGCCCGCACTGGGCCGCCAGCACGGTGGGCGCGACCAGGTCGACCGGGGTGCACCCCTCCGCCCGCACCCGGGCGATGGCGTTGCCGCCCGCGTGCGCGATGCGGGGGGCGGCCTCCAGGCGGGCGACCGCCCCGCAGGCCGGGCAGGCCGGGGCCGCGGCCACTCCCCGGTCGCCGCCGGAGGTGAAGTTGAACGTGGCGAGCAGGCCGCCCCTGCCACAGGCCCCGCAGGCGGCTTGCAGGGTCAGGGTGGAGGGGGTCAGCGCGTCCACGCCGTCCAGGCACAGGCCGGCCAGGCGGAGCGTGGCGGGCGGCGCGCCGGAGGAGGAGGGTGGGGGGAGGGGCTTTGCGGGCGTCGCGGTGCCACCAGCGTCGCCTCCGCCGCTGCCGACGCCGCCAGCCCCCTCCTCGTCGCCCGAGGAGGAGGACGAATCAGAGAGCGCACCCAGCTCTGAGGCCGTGTTCTCGACAGCCTTCACCAAGGTCCGCAGCCCGTCGGCCCTGCCCGCCAGCCCGCCCACCCGCCTGGCCAGGCGGCGAGACAGGGCGGCGGCGGCGGGGCCCCTCGGCCCCGTCGCGACCAGGGACAGCGAGCCGGGGGCCGGGTACGCCGGCCCCACCCGCCCGGCCAGCGTGACCGGGCCGACCCGCCACGCCGGGTCGGTCGGGGTGAGCCTGAGCGTGAAGGAGGAGGTGGGGGTGGAGGGGGGGGGCGCGCCTGCCCCTGCGCCGCTCTCGCCCGCCTCCTCCTTTCCCTCCTCCAGGACGAAGCCGGCCTTGAAGCGGCGGGCCAGGTAGGCCAGCTCCGCCCCCAGGGGCGTCGCGGGCGGCGGGTGGCGAGCCGACGCCGGCACCGGCGCCGGCACCGCCGCTGCCTCTACCACCGTCGGCGGCGCGTCCGTGTCTATGATGGCCCGCCGGCGCACCGTCCCGCCCGCCGCGTCCACGCCCTCGTACGGCTCCACGCAGTCGGGCAGGATCGTGATGAGGTCCACGAACCGGGTGGCCACCAGGGCGGGCAGGCGGGCCAGGCCGAGGGAGGAGGAGGAGGAGGGACCGCCCGCCTCCTCACCTAGCCAGGCGGCCTTGAGGGCGGCACTGGCCGCGGCCGTCACCCGGGGCGGCAGGCCGGCCGTGACGGAGACGTCCACACTGCTCCGCCCCGCACCCAGGCAGGGCAGGGTGGCGGTGACGCCCAGGGAGGGCACGTCGTACAGGGCCGCCGCGGGCGGGGCGTCGACGGTGAAAGAGACGGAAAGGGGAAAAGGGCCGAGGGGGGGTGCGGTTTTTTTAAGGCAGGTGCCGGTCGCTCGCTTCAGGTCGACCAGCTCGGCCTGGAGGGCCTCCATGCCGTCACCCGCCCGCGTGGCCCGTTCGTGTGCGTGCCTGTGTGCGCGCTCGGGCGAGTGCGTGGGTGTGTGGATGCGGCGCAAGGGGCATGCGTCGCCCCCGCGCGTGCCCACTGTCCCCAATGCGAGAGTGAACCTGTGCCCGTGTCTACTGTTTTTCAACCTCTGTCCTTTTTCACCACCACCCCGCCCGCGTACCGCTCCAGCAACACTCGGGCGACGGCGCCCATCTCCTCCACATCCACGCCCGCCAGCGGCGGCGCGTCCCACCAGGGGACGGGCCCGTCGGTCGGGAGCGCGGGCACCTGGGAGGCGGGCGTCGCGCCGCCGGCCATGGCCTGGGACGCGCCACCGCCGCCGCCGGTCCCGCCGCCGCCCGGCGTCGGCGCCCGCCACTTTAGCCTGGGCGCGCCCACCAGGGTCAGCACGGCCAGGACCACGCCGCCCGCCAGCGCGGCCGGGCCGTGGCTCAGGCCCAGCTCGGTGTGCGCCGTGTCGAAGACCAGGTTGATGCCCTGCTGGAGGATGGCCTGGCGGGGCGGCAGGGCGGCGGGCGCGGGCGCCCCGGACGGCTGCGCGTCGGAAGCGGCCGTGGCGGGCGTGCCGGGCGCGGACACGGGCGTCTGGACCGTCGCCGGGGTGGTGCCGGGCTGGGCGGGCTGCCCGGGCTGCCCGCCTCCCTCCCCAAGGTCCAGCCCCCGCACGACGGCCGCCATCGCCTCAAACGGGTGGCTGACCCGCAGCTCGAAGCCGAGCGCGTACATGACCGCCCGCTCAGCGCAGCGGACCGCCTCGCACAGGGACGCCGCGTAGGCCGGGTCGGCCGCCGCGGCCGACGCGGCCGCGGCGACGCCAGGCGGGGCCCGGCAGGGCGCGTCCTTTGCGGGCCCGGGCACGCCCGCCTCGAACCGGAAGGCATGCATGGTGCGGACGACGTCGGACAGGGGCTTGGGCGTCTCCTCCACCTTGCCCGCCAGGAACAGGCAGGCCGTGGCGACGACCTGACATGGGAAGGGAGGGAGAGGAGAAGGAGGGCGTGGTGAGGTGTGGTCGACTGGAGCGAGCGGGTGGTGGTGGTGTGTGTGCGCTTTCGCTCATTCTCTGTCCTCCTCCTCTCTCTGTCCCTCAAAAAAACTCACAAACCGGTTGTTGCGGGCCATGCTCCGCACCGCGAAGAAGCGGTTGCAGAAGTGGGTGGCGGTCGCGATGGCGAGCGGGCTCCTGGGGAATGGAAATGGAAAATGGAAAGAGAGAGAGAGGGAGGGAGTGGTTGAGTGCGAGAGGTGGGACGCACGCGGTGCCGGCGGCGCTATTCTTTCACTTTCTTGCGAGGGCAGGCCAGCCCCCGAGCGACTGCCTCTCAATGCAGGGTCCCGACGCTGACGCGTCTTGGGCTCAGTGAGAGAGCGGGCGGTGGGGTGTGTGCGCGGGAGGGCGCGGGCACTCTCGCTCTTCTCTTCTCTCGCTCTCGCTCCGCCCCCACTGAACTCACATGCGCAGGTGGACGGCCGCTGAGTGGATGACGACGCAGTAGAGCGACCGCCAGGCCGCGGCCTGGGCCGGGTTGACGGGAGCGTCCTCGCACGGCGGCGCGGGCGCCGGCACCGGCCCCGCGGCGTCGGCCGTGTCGGCCTCCTCCATCTTTGGAAAGGAGAGAGTGCCGAGGGAACCAACCAAAAACGACGACTCGCTCTCGCCGAACCTCTGCTGCTTTGCCCTTCTACACGCCCTCCGCGGCCTCCGACCCCCTTCTTCCGACCGCCGTCCGACCCAGCGCCCGCCCCGTCAGCGCGTACGTGGCATCAATCGCGTGCATGATCCCTACCTCCTCACCGCCGCCGTCGCCCCCTCCCAACAGCCCCAGCCCCGCGATGCCGAAGAAAGTATGATACACGTCGGCCGCGTCGTCGGGCCGGTCCGAAATGCCGCCACCGGCCTCGTCCTGGCAGGCCAGGATGAAGGCGCGCAGAGCGCGGCCATCCACCCAGTGGCACCGCCCCAGGATGGCCAGGCAGGACAGGCACCACCAGGAGTAGCACACGTCCGGCAGCTTCTCCGGCCGGCCGTTGAGGCCTCCAGTGGGCGTCTGGCGCTCCGCCAGCCACCAGGCCAGGAGGTCGCGGTCCACGACGCCCATGGCAGGTGGGTGGACGGTAGCCGCGATGGCCAGGGCGGCGACGCAGGTGAACGCCTGGCCCGCGTGCGATTCCCCGCCGGGGCGCGCGCCAAAGCCGCCGTCAAAGTTGCGGCAGGCGGCTAGGTAAGACACGGCCGCGGGGACGTCCACCGCCTCCAGCCGGCCCAGCAGGGCCGCCGTCGCCACGGCGCAGTAGGAGAAGCGAGTGTCCACCTCGCCCCAGGCGTCGCCCGCGAAGGAGCCGTCCGGGCGCTGCAGGGAGGCGACGTCTGGAGAGCATGGGGGTGGGTGGTTGAAAGGATGAGAGTGAGGGGGTGGTTGAGAAGAGAGGAAGCACGGACCCACGCGCTCTATCCCTCTCTCCCTCTCCCACACAACTCACATTCCATGATCGTGTCCGCGTCCAGGATGTCCATGCGGTCGATGATGGCCGCCACCTGGACGGCGGACAGGGTGTGCAGGAGGTGCGGGTCCTGGCGCTCCGACCCGCCGTACCCGCCGCCGGGGCGGGCGCAGGCCGCCACAAAGGCCGCCAGGGCCGGCAGGTCGTCGGCCAGGACGTCCAGGCGGTCCAGGGCGTCCAGGGCGGCCAGGCCCCAGTACACGCCGGACAGGCGCATGTGGTCGGTGGCGACTGCCTCGAAGGTGGTGCGGTCCTGGGATGGAGGGAGAGGAGGTGATGAGGTTGGGTTGCGAGAGGGGAGGGGATCGGCGGCATTGGGTCCGCGTCTCGCCTCTCATCGCCGCCACACGAACGCCCACCTTTGCAAATCCTGCTATGAAGGCTGCATGCTTGTCCGCCAGCAGCGTCGCCCGGGCGGGCGTGGGCCGGACGGGAGCTTGGGCAGGGGGCATGGGAGAGAAAAGAGCGCTACACCCCGCGCCCCGCGAAGAACCCGCGAGTGGGCGCTCCTCCGCACGGCCCTCCAAACCTCACTCTCGCCGCTCTTCTACAGATCAGTGCACCCCCTTTTTCTCGCTCCGCTCTCTCTCGTGTCTTTCAAAGTCAAGCGACCGCGGCCGCGACCACGTCCCCTCCCCCAGCGCTGACCTTGCGCCCGGGCTTGGGCGCCTTGGGAGGCTTGCCGCCGCCGCCGCCCTTGCTCAGCCGGCGCGCCTTCCGGCCCGACCCGGGCCTGGAGGCGGGTGGGGGCGGGGGTGGGGGCGGCGGAGGTGGGGGCGGCGGAGTCGGCGTCGCCACCGCCGCCTCTTCCTCCTCCTGTGGTGCCGGCGTCGCCGCCACCGCCGCGGCCGACGCCGACGCGGCGGCCGCCGCATCGCTGGAGGGCGTGCCCGGGAACAGGAGCGACCCGCCGCCACTGACGGGCACGGTCGCCGCCTGGGGCGTGGCGGCCAGGGAGGAGGAGGACCGCCGCCCGCCCACGGACAGGAGCGACCCCCGCCCCGACGCCAGGACGTCGGCGGACAGCGCGGCACCCGCGCCCGAGGCCGCCTCTGCCGGGCCGCCCACGCCCACCCCACCACCCACACCCCCGTCGTCCGACAGCAGCTCCGCGGGGAAGGGGCGGGCGGCCGTCAGGTCGACCCGCACCATGCGGGCGCAGGCCAGGACGACTTCCGGGAGCTCCTCGGCGCGCTGGCCCTGGATGATGAACGCGTTCTCGAAGACGACGCTGCCCAGGCGGGGCAGGAAGGAGGCGAGCGCGCGGCGCGCCAGGAAGGCGTACTGGTGGACGTCCAGGTCGACCTCCAGGTAGCCGGGGCCGTGGAAGAACTTGTGTTGCGGGCGGGTGAGCAGGGGCTTGTCGTTGTAGGAGGCCAGCAGTTTCGCTTCTGCCCCGTTGAGGGGGCCCTCAACGCTCCACTCGGCCGGGTTGGCGACCCGGGCGATGAGCTTCAGCCGGTCCCGCGTCGGCGTCCCGTCCGCCTCCTTGCCGTTGTGCACAAACCGGCGGGCCAGGGCCAGGGCCGGGCCGGAAAAGGAGGCGGCGGGGTCGGCGCCTGTCGGGTCCCAGTCAGGCGGCAGGGCAAATGTGTAAACCAGGGAGTGCCCGGGCCCGTCGATGGGCCCGCCCAGCAGGGACGGTGCGTACGTGGGCATCTGGATGTTGATGACCAGCAGCGGCGGCAGGCGGTCGTGCGCGGGCAGGGCCGCGTGACCCGCCGACAGGCGGGGCGGCGGCGGCAGCGCCAGGTGGCGGGCGATGTGCGCGATCTTGAACGGAAAACTGTACAGGTCGGCCGCGACCAGGCGGTACAGGGCCGGGCCGGAGGGGGCTTTAACCTTGGTCCGCATGTAGTCGGGCGGGCGGACCAGGAAGGAGGTCGCGTCCGCGGAGGTGTACTGCTCGATCGCGCCAGGCGGCTCCACGGGGCGGGGTGAGGTCGCGCCGGTCGCCAGGGCGGGCGAGCCCGGCGGGTTGACGCCGAACGCCCCGTCGATGCAGCCGCCGGGCACAAAGTCGGGCGACGCGGCCAGGGAGGCGCCCACTGGCGGGCGGGCCGTGCGTAGGTAGCGGCGGGGCGAGGCCGCGACGGAGTCCCGGCCGAGGCGGGCCAGGACGACGGGGAGGCAGCCCGTGGGCGGCGCGTGGTCCAGGGCGGCCGCGGAGGCGAGCGCCTCCGAGTGGTGCTCCCGCAGGGTGGACAGTAGGTGGTTCAAGGGCCCACCGGGCGCCGGGCCGGGTTCGGGTTCCAGGACCGCGTCCGCGGGGACGATGACGCCCGGGCGGACCTCTACGCCCAGCGCGCCGTCGGGGGTGCGGGGTGGGGGGCGGGTGTGCGGGGCGGGTCCGCGGTGGTGGTGGTGCCCGGTCGTGGAGGTCGTCGAAAAGGAGCGGGAGGGCGCGCGCACGGGCGGCGGGTGCGGTCGGGGCGGGCCGGCGGGCGGCGGAGCCGCGGCCGCCGCCTCCTGGCCGCCGCCGCCCCCATCCCCACCACCCCCACCAGGCAGCAGCGAGGCGACCGCGCCGGCCGCGCCCGCCAGGCGGGCCCACGCCCCGCCCAGCAGGCCGCGCACCAGTCCGGGCCCACCGCCGTACGCGGCATCGCCCGCGCCCGGCTGGGCAAAGGGAGACAGCAGGGCGGAGGAGGAGGAGGGCGGGTGGCCGGCTGAGTGGGGAGAGAGAGAGGATGGATGGAGGGGGGGAGAGAGAGTGGTTGAGGTGAGCGTGGTGGTTTGGTCCACCGGGGGGTCGCGCCGCGCACCGCTCCTCCTCCTCCACCTCCCTCCTCTGCCTCGCACACACCTTCGCTGGTCGTCATGCCGCCATCGCTGGCCGCGTCGAAGTAGTCGTCCTCGCCCGCGCCTGGGAGTGAGGGAGAGAGGTGCGTGTGAGAGAAGCGAGAGAGGAGCACATGCATTGGCGGGCGCGCCGTTCCCCCGTTCCCCTCTCTCACCCTGCCGTGCAAAACTCACTCAAAAAGGAGGTGCGCCGCATGGACAGCCCGTTCGGCGCGGCTGGCACGTCGCCCGGCGGGAAGGCGACGTGGGCTGGAGAGGGAGAGGGAGGGAGAGGGGCGTGAGAGGAGAGAGGGGCAGCGGCGGCGAGGGCGCCCCGCGCGGCAAAAGAATGTATCCTCTTGCTCTCTTTCGTCAGCACGCACCCTTTGCCCGCCCGGGCGAGGACGCGCACGCGCCCATGGAGGTGCTCACAGGGCGAGCTGTGTGTCTGTGGCTGGCTGTGCGTATGCGGCGAGGAGCACACGACGCCGGCGCGCCGGCGAGACGGAGAAAGAGAGTGTGCTTCATTCCTCTCCTTTTCTTTTTCACGTTGCCTCAACCTCCTCCTCTCCCCCTCGCTCCGCACCCGCCAGCCCGGCCAACCCGGCATCCACCTCCCCGCTCCCCAGCACCGTGTTGTCGATGAGCCGCACCTTGCCCAGGAAGGCGGCGACCGCCAGGAGCACAGGGCGAGGGCTGCTGGCACCGGCGCCCTCATCACCACCCCACCCGCCGGCCGGCCCGACCACGGCCACGGGCGTCAGGTCAGCCGCGTCCACGAGGGACACGTAGTCCACGCGCGCGCCCGGGGCGCCCGCCTGGATGCGGGACGTGACGCCGGCCACCACCTGGTCCGCGGCCAGGCCAGCGGCCGGGTCGGCCGCGGCGACCGCGCCCACCGCCCAGGCCAAGACCGAAGCCAGCGCGGGCGCGGCCACCCGGTCGCCGCTCGTCAACAGCGCGTTGCGGGAGGACAGGGCCAGGCCGTCCGGTTCCCGGACGATCGGCCCACCCAGGACGCGCACCCCAAAGTCCAGGTCCCGGGCCATGCGGGTGATGACGGCCAGCTGCTGGAAGTCCTTCCGCCCAAAGACCGCGGTGTCCGGGTCGACACAATTGAAGAGCTTGGCCACAACCGTGGCGACGCCGGCGAAGAAGTGGGGGCGGGACAGCCCGCACAGGCCGACCTGGAGGCGGGCCACGGTGACGCTGGTCTCGTGCGAGCCGGCCGCAGGCGGCGCCGCGCCGACGACCAGGGCCGAGTCAGCGGTGGAGGGCGAGTGGGCGGCCCCGTACCCGGCCTCGTAAAGGGACGCGGGCTCAAACACGGCGTCCACGCCCGCAGCCGCCAAGGCAGCCCGGTCCGCCTCCCGGGTGCGGGGGTACACGCCAAAGTCCTCGTGCGCGGCGAACTGGGTGGGGTTGACATAGATGGAGACGACGACGACGTCCGCGTGGCGCCTGGGTTGAAGAAATGGAAGATGGGGATGGAGGGGTTTGAGGCAAGGCATGGGGGAGCTTGCGTGCTGTTGCGTCCTCATCCTCTCTCTCATGTCTTTCCTGCTTACTTGGCGATGTCGACCAGGGACAGGTGGCCGGCGTGGAGGCATCCCTGATCAGGCAGAGAGAGAGGACTTGTGAGAATGAGGAGGCCAAAGACCAGGCCGGGGGTCAACCGGGTGCGCTCTTTTCCTCCCTCTCTTACCATCGTCGGCACGAAGCCCACGCTCCTCCCCGCCGCCCGGTGGGCCCGGCTCCAGGCCCGCATTTCGGCCTTGTCCGTGATGATCGTCATGGTGGGGTCGGAGGGCGGCATTGATTTGTGTTTGCTTTCGCCGCGCTCGACCTAGCCGCGAAAGCAATTCTGGTCACTTCTCACTTCTCGCTTTTGCTTTTGCTTTGCTCTAAAAACGTCCCCACCATAGCGCCATGGAATTCTTTGGGTCGGATGATAGCAGCGACGAGGGCGGCCCCTCCAGCTAGTACGTGCCTGGGATCGAATAGTGTGTGAATGTGAGAGGGAGCGCGCATGAGGCTCTGCTCATCTCTCACGAACGCCGCCACCAATTTCCCCACCCTTCTTTCAACACACAGCGCCCTCCACGATGCGGCCGAGGCGGGCGACGTCGCCCTGCTGACCAGTCTGCTGACCAAGAAAGAGCCCCAGGAAGGAGGCGAGGACGAGGATGGAGACTTTGATCCGGTGCGTGGGCGGGCAGCGGCGCGGGGGATGCGAGGAGCGGGGGGCGGGCGCGGCCATCCTCTCCTCGACCGTCCTCTCCCTCATCATCTCATCTCTCTGTTCCTTCTAGACCCGCGGCGGCGGAGGCGGCTCCGACGACGAGGCCCTGGACGTCAACGGCCGGGATGAGGCCGGCTGCACCCCGCTCCACGCCGCCCTACTGGCCGCCCAGCTGCCCGCGGTGGCCGCCCTGCTGGCCGCGGGCGCGCACCACTCGGCAGCTGTGGAGGGCTCGCCCGCCCTCCACCTGGCGGTCTGCGTGGGCGCCCTGCCCGCGGGCGGAGACGCCTGGGCCGCTGATGCGGTGCGCCTGCTGACGGGGGCGGGCGCGTCTGCCTACACGCGTGACGATGGCGGCCGGACGGCCCTGCACTGGGTGGCGCACCACGCCCTCCCCGCCACCGCGGCAGCCCTGCTGGAAGCCGCGGCGGGCGAGGGCGCGGCGCTGGCGGCCGCCAATGAGGCTGCTGCCGCCGAGGAGGGGGAAGGCGCACCCGCGCTTCAACCCCTCCCGCCCCCGCTCGTGGAGGCGGGCGACAAGCAGGGCAACACGCCCCTCCACTCAGCTGCGCGAGCGCCCGCGCCCGGGCTCGTCACGGCCCTGCTGTCCGCCCCGGGCGGCGCCGCCGCCGCGGCCCGCCGCAACCGGGTGGGCCAGACGCCGCTGCACCTGGCGGCCGCGGCCGGGTGCGGGCCCGCCGCGGCTGCCCTGGCGGGCGCGCTGGTGGACGCGCCGCAGGCGGCCACGACGCCCGACAAGCGGGGCTGGTCACCAGCGACTTGGGCGGCCAAGCGCGGGCACGCCGACCTGGCAGCCGCCCTGGAGGCCGGCGCGGGCGGGGCCGCCCTGGCCGCCACCGGCGACGCGGGTGCCCCGCCTCCCTCCCCCGCCGCCACCACCCTCGTCATCGCGCCCCACGCCTGCACGCTGCACCGCACCGCGCCAGAGCCGATCACCCGAGACGGGCCTGAGCCGCCCCCCGAAAACGTTCGGCGCCTGGCCGTCATCGCGCACCGGTCGCACGGCCTTCTCCGCTCGCCGACCGGCCTGTTAGCGGCCCGTCTGGCCTGGCGGGAGGAGGCGGCCCCCGCGGGCGCGGGCGACGTGATGCGCGTGCACGACTGGGCGTACATCCGCAGCCTCCAGGCAGCGTGCGCATCGGTCCCGCCCGGGCGCACCGCGCTGACCCACCTGGACGGCGACACCGCGGTCTGCCACGAAACTTTCAATGCGGCCCTGGTCGCGGCGGGCGCGGTGCTGGACGGCGTGGACGCGGTTGTGGGCGGGTCCGCCCGGCACGCCTTCTGCGCGGTGCGCCCCCCCGGCCACCACGCTGGCCCGGCCGGCGTCGTCGCGTGCGCCAACGACCCGGCCGGCTCGCACGGCTTCTGCCTGCTCAACAATGTGGCCATCGGCGCCGCGTACGCGCTGGCCCAGTACCGGGCGGACGGGCGGGGCGGTGTCGGACCGGGCGCTGGGCGCCCGGTCGTGCGGCGGGTGGCGATTTTGGATTTCGGTGAGAGGATGGAGAGAAAGGAGAGGGGTGGGGGTGCGGGTTGAGATGGGGGAGGGAGCCGCTTTTCTCCTGGCACGCACTCACTCTCCTCACCCGCCCTCCATCGATGTTAGACGTCCACCACGGCAACGGCACTCAGGCCTGCGTGGGCGGGGTCGCCCCCTCCGTCGCCCGCCACGCCTTCACCACCCCGCTGTCCGAGGGGGTCCAGGCCTTCCCCACCTTCAAGCCGTGGGCAGACTTTGATGACGCGGACCGCGTCTTCTTCGCGTCCGTCCAGGGGTATGGCCACAAGGGGCCGGCCGGCGTGGAGGGCTGGGTCTACCCGGGCTCCGGCGGGACGATGGACTCTAAGAAACGGGCTGACGGTGGCAGCGCGTCGCCCGGGACGCCTCCCGGCGGGGGCGGGGCTGGCGGCAGTATGGAGGTCGACGCCGGCGCCGCGGCGGCTGCCCCTGAGCCCGCCCCGGAGGAGGACCCCGACGGCGAGTTTGCGCCCGACCCGGCCGTGCCGCCCTCCGACCTGCCGCCCCGGGCGGGGCCCCGTGTCATCAACGTGGGCATCCCGGGCCCGGGCGCGGACGCGCCCCGCTGGCGGCGGGCCTGGCGGGACAAGATTTTGCCGGCCCTGGCCCGCTTTGCGCCCGACCTGGTCCTCATTTCGGCAGGCTTCGACGCCCACAAAAAGGATGACATCAATTTCGCGTACTGCGGCCTGACGGAGCGGGACTACACCTGGGTCACGGAAGCCATCGTGGGCGTGGCCAACCGGACCTGCCCCGGCCGGGTGGTGTCCGTCCTGGAGGGGGGGTACCGCATCCAGGGCGGCCCCGTCTCAGCCTTCGCCCGCTCTGTCGCGGCGCACGTGCGGGCGCTGGCGGAGGACAACGGCGCGCCCTGGGACCCGGCCGACGCGGCGTGGGAGCGGGAGCGGGAGCGCAAGAAGCGAGAGGAGGCGGCCGCGGCCGCAGCGGCGGCCGAGGCGGAGGCGGAGGCGGCGTTCCGGGCGCGGCTGGCCGCCGTGGAGGCGGCGGCGGTGGCGGAGGAGGGTGGAGGGGGGGGTGAGGACGCCGCTGGTGCTGCTGCTGCCGCTCCTGGTCAGGGCGGCGAAGAGGGCGAGGACGGCCCCAGGGGCGGCAAGCGCCGGCGGCGGGGGGCAGGCGGTGCAGTCGACTACCTGGCGCTCAACGCCCAGATAGAGGCCGAGAAGCGGCGGGGCGCGGGCGCGTGAGAGAGAGAGAGAGAAAGAGAGAGAGAGGGTGGTGTGGTATGAAGGCTGGCCGGGCGAGAGCCCGGCCAGCCTCTCTCGGCACTCTCTCCTTCTCGCGCGAGTCCCCTCGTGCTCTCTTTCTCTCTCTTTTCTCCCCGTTCCACTCGCACCACTCCTCCCGCACACCATGGACCTCCTCGCTGACCTAGAGGGCTTTGACGACCTGCTCGTGCGTCACGTGTGGGGTGGCGGGTGGAGCGGGCGCAGCGTGGGGTTGCTGGAGAGGTGGAAGCAGCGCCTCGGCTGCGAGCACCCATCGGCCCGCCGGCCTGCCAGGCCGTTTGGCGTGTCCCCCCTCCGCCTCACCTTTTCCCTCACCTCCCACCACTTCACAGGACCTGGACACCCTGGACACCACCCTGAGTCCCGAGGAGCTGGCGGCCCTGCAGGTGCGCGGTGGGATGGAGGAGTTTGGAGGGTGGGGCGCCCGGTGCGCGACATCCCTTGGATGCCGCGAAAGGAAAGCGCGGCGAGAGAGGAGCGGCAGCACATGCGGGGGGAGGGGGGGGGCCTTCAATGCCCGCCCGGCCACCCCCGCCCAGACCGCCACGCCTGTCCCCGATGGAGAGTTCTTCCCCTCCGATGGCGTATGAATGTGTCCACCTAGCGTACAGGAGTGAGACACACCGCAAAGCTGCACTCTCCTGAGTGCCATGCGGGCCCAAAGGCGCGCGACAAGGGGGGGCGGCAGTGGCAGCGCCGAAACGAAACCACGCGAGGCCTAGCCGCGGGGCCTCGCCCTCCTTTCCCCTCTCCTGCCCCGTCCGCACCCTCTCTCTCTCGCTCACAGAAGGGAGTGTCTTTGCCTCTATCTCTCTCTCACACACACGCATCACCCACAGTCCATGGGAGAGTCCAACTCGCCCTTTGCCATCGTCGCCCGCTCCCGCCCGCCCGTCGAGTGGGGCCCGGCGGACGCAGGCGTGGAGCCGCCGCCCGGGTGGGCCGCGGCCGCCGCGGCTACGGCTGCTGCCTTGGCGCCCCACAGCCACAAGGCCAAGACGGCCGCCACCTCCGCCGCCCGCGTCCGTTCCGTCCCCGTGCCGGGGTCGGCGTCCGGTGCGCCCTTTGCGGCGGGCGGGCCCGGAACCATGGCCCGCCGCGCGTCCGGGCCGGCCGCCCCGCGTAGCCGGTCGGGGCCGTCCGGCTCGCGCAAGCCGGCGGGCGCCGCCGGGCGCGCCGCGTCCGCGCCCGGGCCGCCCCTCGCGGCCGGCGGCGTGGACGCGGCGCCGGCCGCCCCCAAACGCGCCCGAGCCAGTGGATCGCCCACCAAGCCGCCCTCGGGCGCGGCGGCCGCCGCCGCGGCTGCCGCTGCGGCCGCCCTCGCGCGAGCTGGGTCGGGCGCCGAAGCGTCCGCCACCCCCTCCCCCGCCGCCGCCGCCGCGGCGGGCCGGGCCGCCGCGGACGCCGCCCTGATCGCCCATCTCCGCACCGCGGCCGCCACCATCCTCTCCCCCGCCGCCCGGGCGGCCGTCAGGGATGCCTTCTACCGCCTGTCCCGCAACACCGACGCGGCCGCACGCGGCGCGCTGGAGGCGCTCGTCCCGGCCTCTGCCCTGGGCGCGACCGCCCGCACCGCGGACGCGGTGGCGGCAGCCATGCTGTACGGGCGGGGGGTGGGGCAGGACATGGCGGCGGGGGCGGCGGTGCACCACCACCAGCAGCAGGGCCAGCTAGTCGGCTGTGCGTGCTGAAAGAGAGAGAGATGGTGAGAGGAGGGTTGACAGGGTTGAGAGCCCCAAACTTGCACCACTTATCTGTCTTCCCTATAGAGGCCCATACAAGTGGCAATTTTCCTGCCCGGCGACGGAGGCTGCGCCATGCATGCCCACCTACCTCTGACACGTCCGCCGCGGTGCCATGTATGCTTGTTTCCTTTCCTTTTAAATCGGACCAAAACAAAAAAATAGAGACCCCCCCCACCCCCACCCCCACCCACCCCACCCCCACCCAGCCAAAACCTGCCCTCCTGTTCTGATTTTCCTCCTGGCTTTCCCTTGAGAGTTCTGCGCCCGCGCGCCACGCCCGCCCGAGAAAACTACAATCCATTTGTGTGGGAGGGGATCATGCGTGTATGCGCGACAATGCTTTGTTTTTAGGCGCGAATCCCCCCCCAGCCATCGTGTCTCAACCTGCCCGTGAAAGGAGAGGGGGCGTGTAAAGAGGCGAAGACGCGGCATCAGTCCAACAAAAGAACACGAACACACGGCCGCGCTCCACTCTCTCAAGAGGGAGCGCCGTGCGCTGCTTGGGGGGTCACCCACCCACACAACCCACCCTCAGACGCACCGTTGATGCTGCGCAGTCCTGCCAAGGCGGGCGTGGCCCCGGCCGCCCGGCCCACAGGCGGCGCGAGGCTGAAATTTTCTGCATTGCCAGGCCGCGGCCACGGCCGCCGCCGCCCAACCCGCCCATCCACCACGGCCGCCATCCAGCCCGACCGCGTCCTCGCTCCCCGGCGGGGGGCGGCCCCGCCGCCGCCGCCGCCGCCGCCGCCGCCACCACCACCTCCGCGCCCGCCCCGGACTGTGCGTAGAGAGAGAGAGATCACGCGCAACGCCGCTCCCTTTCTCCCAGCCCCCCCCAACCACCCTCCTCCTCTCACCACCATGCCCTCCTCCATCCCTCTCACACACAGTCCTCCTCCCGCCGGGATCTCCTAATCTCCGCGGGATTCATCGCCGCCTTCGCCCTGGGCATCAACTCCACCTTCCTGGACGGAGCGGTGGACGCGGACGGGCGGGCATTTTTTGAGGCGGAGGCCGCGCGCGCGCCAGAGCCTGGCAGCCGGGGCCCGCCCCCGCCCCGCTCGGCCTCGGCCTCCTCCACCTCGGCCTCCGCCGCGGTCGTCAACCGGGACGTGGCGGCCCGCCTGGCCCCCTACGCCACCCTGGTGGACGGCGCCCTGTACGTCCGCACCTGGGCGGGCGCCGCCCTGCGCCTGAACCCGGACCCGCGTGGCGACCCGCGCACGCTCCTCCTGACAGGCGCTGGCGGCGTGCGCTTCTCCCTGACGCTCGGCCCCAACGTGCCCGTGGAGAACGACCCGGTCGGCGTGTGGCGCCGCGCCTTTGCGGACCCGCAGTGGGAGGACGCGCTGGAGCCGGTGTGAGTGAGGAATGAGAGAATAGAGAGGGATGAGAGAATGAGAAGAGAGACAGGGTCGGGATTGCTTTGTTGGTCGGGATTGCTTTGCTGGTTGCGCAGAGGTAAGTTGTTTCATCATCTCTTTCTCTCTCTCTCTCTCTTCGCGTGTTTCAACGGCGCTGCCGCCCAACCACCAAGGGCTTGGGCGGCGGCGTCGGCGGCGCGGCCAGCAGGGGCGAGGGCGGGCGGCGGGCCGAGGCGGCCGCCGCCGTCACCGCGCCCGCCCACTCGCCCAACCAGTCCTCGCCGCCCGCCGCGGCCGCGCCCAGGAGGCGGACCAGGGCGACCAGGCCGCACCACACGGCCGCGAGGACCGCCAGGAGCGCGCCCGCGCCCGGCACCGTGGCCGGCATGTGCGGCCGGCCCAGGTCCGGCAGGTGGGGCAGGTGGGCGGGTAGGTGCAGGGACCGGACGGAGGGCAGGTGCAGGGCGGCCGCGAGGCGGGCCGACCCCGAACGGGCGGCGGCAGTGCTGGCCGCGTCCGCCGCTCGGGCAGCCGCGACGGCGGCCTCCACGGGCACAAACTGCGCGCCCCCGCCCATGTCGGCTGGGAGAACGTCCGGCGGGATGAAGGCCGCCAGTTCCGGCGGCGCGCTCCCCCGCACAAACCGGATTTTTGCTTTCACGCCCGGCACAATGAACGGCTGCATCAGGCGCCACAGGCCCCAAAAGACTGCCGGCGCGCCGACCATGTAGAACTGGTCCAGCCGCTCCGGGTAATGGTTGGTCAGCATGGTGGCCAGGGAGCCCAGGGCGCGCGGGTCGGCGGCGGCCAGGCGGAAGCCGCGCAGGTCCAGGAGGAGGACGAGGCGGCGGCCCGGGTTGGCTGGGTGGGGGGACCGGACGGCCGCAGCATAGGCCGCGTCCAGGGCGTAGCCGACCAGGCGGGCCGTCTCCTCCGCCCGGCCGCGGGTGTGAAAGCGGACCCGGATGAGGAGAACGGGGCGGCCCCGGTCATCGAGGCCCTGCAGGAAGATGCGGGGCGGGTCCAGGACGGGGGCCAGGGACGCTTCATCAAAGGTCGGGTGCCCAGGGCCGACCTCTGCCGCCCGCCAGGCCGCGTGCGCCCGCAGACAGGACCCCGCCAGGGCCAGGTCGTCCTTGCGGGCTCGCACCCACCGCGCCACGCAGGCGTCGTCCAGGACCTCGCCCGTGGAGGTCAGGAGGGCGGCCGTCCCGTCGGCGCGGAGGGCCGCGAGCAGGGCGGCGGGCGAGGCCGGGGTGTCTGCAGAGGCGTCGGTGGTGGAGGAGGTTCCAGCGCCCCCGCCCCGGTTGGCGGTGGTGTCTGGGCCCCGCCGCCGCTTGCGCAGGGTGCTCAAGGCGGTGGCGGTGAGGGCGAGGCCGATCGCCAGGGCCAGGTTGGTGGGGCGGCGGCGGTGTGGGGCGGCGGGCCTGCGGAGAGGAGGAGAGGAGAGGAGAGGAGAGGAGAGGAGAGGAGAGGAGAGGTTGAGGGGGGGAAGCGAAGAAGAAAAAAGAAACCGACGGGCCAGCACATTTCTCCGCGTGCGCCGCGCGGCGCCCCTCGGCCGTGCCCTCTCTTCTTCTCACGCCCGGCAAGGAGCTGGGGTGGTGGGCTTGGCAGGCGACCAATAACCCGGATTGCCGCGCCCCTGGAACCCCGCGGCCACGCGCGGGTCCCGGAAGGGAAGCCAGCCCCACGAGCGGGGAGCGCGCCGGCCGGCGACGCTGTCCACTTTTTCTTCCGCCTTGCCCGCCCCAAGGCTGTGAGTGGCCGCCTGGCCGCGCCCGTTGAATGCGGTGTGACCTTCCTTCGCCCTACCTGGCATGGCTGTGTGTATGGGGCGGGGGCAGCGGCGGTCCGTTGGGGCCCGGCGGGGCGTCCGGGAGCGGTGGCGTCACCGCCGGCTCCATTTTGCCTTCTGACTCGAGGAACCTCCAGGCCTTCCGCTCTCAACCACCAAATTCTCTCCACTCCCGGCCGAACCTGCGCACCGGGGAGCGGCGGCGTCACCTCTCACGTTCTCTCGCCTCTGCTAAACGCGCACTCCTACACAGCCCCCTCCTCCCCCTCCTCCTCCACCACACTGCGCCGAAACCCGGCCTCCAACCCGCCCAGCCCCCGCCCGATGGCGACCAGGCGGCTGAGGCGGGGCTCGCCCGCCGGCCAGGGCCCCGCATCCACCAGGTCGTACAGCTCGTGCACGGCCTGCAGGATGAAGCGGCGCGGGGCGGCGGCGGCGGGTGCGCTGGCGGTGGAGGCGCCGCCGCCATCACCCCCACCACCATCCCCACCCTCTCCGCCTCCGCCTCCGCCCACGCACAGCACTCCCTTCATACGGTACACGTCCTCCACCCGCGCGTCCCGCTCCCACAGCAGGCCGTCCAGCCAGGCCCGCAGGCGCGGGATGGACAGGAGCGGGGAGCGGCCGGCGTCACCGCCGCCACCCTCACCACACCCTTCCTTATGCGCCACCCGCCAGGCCACGCTCCCGATCGCGGCGTCGTGCACGGTGGGCGGCAGGGGGCCGGCCGCGAGGAGGTCGTCCCATCGCGCCGCGGACGTGGCCGCGCCCGCCGGGTCCAGCGTGCCCCGGTGCAGCAGCAGGCGGGGGTCCAGGGCGGACCGAATCGTGGCGTGGATGGGCGTCCCCGGCGGGGCGGCAGCAGACACGGCTTGCCTGACCTGCTCCAACTCGCGCTCGTCGCTCACTAGGTCCGCCTTGTTCAGGACCACCACGTCCGCGTACGCCAGCTGGCGGGCCGCCTCATTCACCGCGCCCGCCGCACGCCCTTCCGCCATCTGACCCACCACCCGGCGCGCGTCCGCGACGACGATGACGCCATCCACCCGGGCCGCCGCCTCCAGCGCGTCGTCCGCCCAGAGCGCGGCCGCGGCGGGGCCCGGGTCCGCCAGGCCCGTCGTCTCCACCAGGACGTAGTCGATGGGGCGGGCTGATGACGCGTCCCGGCGTTCCAGCAGGGCCTCCAGGGCCGCCAGGAACCCGGACTTGGCGGAGCAGCACAGGCACCCGTTGGCCAGCTCGACCCATTCCTCGGTCGGCACCAGGGCCTCCGGCGCCAGGGCCTCGCCGCCCTCGCCTGCGGCGGCGTCCTCCTCTGCCCGCCGCCGCCCCGCCTCCAGGACGGGCCGCTCGATGCCTGCCTCCGCGCCCAGCTCGTTGAGAATGACGGCGATGCGCAGGCCGTGGGCGCGGTCGGTCAGGATGTGGTTGACCAGGGTGGACTTGCCCGCGCCCAGGAAGCCGGTGACGAGGGTGACGGGGACGGGGGTGGCGGATGGGGTGGTCGTGATAGTGGCGGCGGGCGGAGTAGGTGGGGCGGGAGGGGGGGCGGGG
>Ga0114918_10001552_pt1 | contig 20546 bp, 10 predicted proteins | sample LantaG_FD_87015 | JGI IMG/M metagenome (GOLD analysis project Ga0114918, IMG submission 87015) | Deep subsurface microbial communities from Baltic Sea to uncover new lineages of life (NeLLi) - Landsort_02402 metaG | ecosystem: Environmental > Aquatic > Marine > Oceanic > Sediment | place... | reverse complement strand
GCATACATATACAATGACGTTGACAGTGTTGATTTTGAATTAAATCCTTCAGAGCAAACTGACTTAATATTAAAGATACTATTATATGCAGGGGTTGTAATAAGAGACCCTCAAATAATACAAGCGGCTGCTACGGAAATTCAAAAAGAGGAAATACAAGAAAAATCATAATAAATGGGCTTAATAACAGAAAATAATTCTCAATATTACGCGGGCTCACAGCACGTTCTTGGCGACGGAAGCAACCCTATAAGTGAAGCAAGTTTTACGTTTGATACACCACTGAGCTTAGGTTCAGCAGGCTCGTTTGCTAATACAGACGCGTATTATGCGTTAAACAATTTTAAAATATACGTAAGTACAGACGGAGGCACAACTTTTGTTGAGTGGTTGACTGAGTACGCTTTAAAAACATCTTCAACCCCAGAGGGGAATATAACTTCAATTGTTACTTTTGTAGGTACTATACCTAGCGGAACAAGTATAGTCGTTGTCCAGTTGAAATCATTAACAGGAGGTCAATATGGAAATCGGGATGCTTTTGGAGATACTGTAGAAGAAAATTATGGCAGCTACTCGTACCTTACTTTAAACGAGGCTGTTGAAAACTATATGGTTGGATTCGTAGGTGATGGTAAAATAATACAGACTGCTAAAAAGTATGACATAAACTTTCATGCTAAAAGAGGGCTTCAAGAATTTAGCTATGACTTATTAAAAAGTATAAAATCACAAGAATTATCTGTACCCGACAATTTGTCAATACCTATTCCTCAAGACTATGTTAATTACGTAAAATTTTCATGGGTGGACAGTTTAGGAGTAAAGCATATTATATACCCAACCACCTTAACAAGCAACCCTGGCTCTATACCTTTACAGGACGTTTATGGCAAACCTGTTCAAGATGCTTTTGATAATAACATAGAAACAACATCTGTTACCGAGCAAAGATGGGATACTAACGATACAAAAAGAATAACCGGAGGATATGATCAAAACTTTGTAGATGCAGATGTAAATCAGTACGACTTTAACAGATTAGGAGTTGGACAACGATACGGCTCAAACCCTCTTACCAGTCAAACAAATGGATGGTTTACCATAAATGAAAGAACAAATCAAATATCATTTTCTAGCAACTTAGTTAACAAGATTATAATATTCGACTATGTTTCTGATGGTTTAGCGTATGACGCTGATTCTAGAGTACCTAAAATAGCCGAAGACGCTTTATATGCTTATATAAGCCATGCTATTGTAGCTTCTCGAGCTAATCAGCCAGAGTATTTAGTGCAAAGATTAAAGAAAGAAAAAAGCGCTAAAATGCGGAATGCTAAAATAAGATTGTCTAACATTAAACTAGAAGAGATCACTCAAGTAATGAGAGGTAAATCTAAATGGATTAAACACTAAAATTAAATGGCAGAAGCTAAAAATACTTTTCTTAAGTCTAAAATGAATAAAGACCTGGATGATAGGTTATTACCATCTGGAGAATATAGAGATGCTAGAAATGTTGCGGTAAGCAAATCTGAAGGCGAAGATGTAGGTGCATTGGAAAATGTTTTAGGTAATACAAAAATTGCAACTGTATTACCTGATTTTGATTTAACGGTAATATCTTCTTCTTCTGGAGGAGCAGGTGAAGTAATTATTAGTGATTTTTCATCGGCTGCAACTGTAAACGGAAATGACCAAAGAATACACATTAATTATCAAGTATTAGTAAATGGAGTTGTAGTTGGTTATGTGTCGGATTATTCAAACAGTTTAACAGGTGTTAATATTTATGCGCCAGGCGGTGGGGGTATTGTTGATGGATCTATCATTACAATAAGACCTAACTTAAAAATAATAGGCACTTTACCTATAGTGTCTACAGATAAAATATATTTATTTGCAACAAACTACACAGACACATCAGCTAGTGGGCTTGCTAATTTTAGTTCAGAAAGCACTAATCCTGGTAATAGCGCTATATTAGAATATAACTTAAATACCCCAAGTCAAGCACCTAGGGTTCTCGTAGAAGGCTCATGGCTAAACTTCTCTACAACTTCTCCTATAATAAACTCAAACCTATTAGAAACATTACTTTTTTGGACAGATGATAGAAATCAACCTAGAAAAATAAATGTAAATACAGCCTTAAGCGCTTCTTTTATAAATGAAACTCAATATGCAGATGGAAATTGGGGATATTATAATAATGAGGATCACATAAGTGTTGCTAAGTATGCTCCAATAATTCCAATACAATTATGGAAAGAGTATGAAGGGCTTGTGGGAGGCTCTACATATGAAACAACAATGAAAGACGTTGTAAGTGAGTATTTACCAGATGGTACTACAGCTAATCCTGATTATAATCCTACATATGGAGGAGACCCTGATTTTCTTGAGGATAAATTTGTTAAGTTTAGTTATAGGTTAAAGTTTGACGATGGAGAATATTCTTTATTTGCTCCATTTACTCAAGCAGCATATATCCCTAAACAAGATGGATTCTTTCTTGAAGGTGATGAAGATAGTACATTTAGATCAACAGTTGTTGGGTTTATGGAAAATAAAGTAAATAACATTACTTTAAGAATCCCTATGCCTTACATAATTGACGGCACTGGAACAAACCCAGAGGAGGCTAACTTAATGCAATGTGATCAGATATCTGAATTAATGAAAATTACCGAGATTGAAATCTTGTATAAAGAATCCGATGCGTTAGCCGTGCAGGTTTTAGATAGATTACCTTTAAGCACAATTGAAGAAAGCGGAGTTGCTAAATTTTACGAATATGATTATCAAGCAAGAAAGCCTTATAGAACTTTACCTTCTGGAGCACTAGTAAGAGTATTTGATAAAATACCACCAAGAGCTAAAACTCAAGAAATAATAAGTAATAGAATTGTTTATGGTAATTACGTCAATAAACTCACTCCTCCAGAGACGTTAAATTATAACGTAGCTCTTAGTGATAAATATCCATTAACAGAAGACAATGCGTTGGAAGGACGAACTTCTGTTGTAGAATATCCACAGCATACTGTAAAAAACAATCGTAATTACCAAGTAGCTATAGTATTATCAGATAGATACGGTAGATCCTCTACCCCTATACTTTCCGAAGTAACTGATTCTGTCAACTCTCAAGGTATAAATTATGGAGGCTCTACATTTTATGCACCCTATCGATATTCTGCAACAGGCCCAGGAGTTAACGAATCTACAGTATTAAATTGGGCAGGAGACTCTATTAAAGTACTATTCAATAGCCCTATAACATCCATAAAAAACGATTTATTAAGCAACAATACAGGCACAGGAACTCCTGGTTTACATCAATATAACCCTGCGGTTAGTTCACAAATGGTTCCAGGGGGTTGGTTTAGCTATAAAGTAGTAGTTAGGCAAGTAGAGCAAGAATACTATAACATTTATTTACCTGGTATAATAAACGGATACCCTGGGCACACAGAATATTTTGGAGAAGAAGTTGGAGTTACCGCTTTTACAACGCTATATAGTGACAACATAAACAAACTACCTAGAGATTTATCTGAGGTTGGCCCAGAGCAAAGGCAATACAGAAGTAGTACTAGGCTGTATGGAAGGGTTGCAAACGTTGATTTTGCCACAGCACCTTTTAATACGCAGTACTATCCAGGAAGAGAAGCACACGATCCCGATGCTATTGGTGTTGAATCTGAATTAGCTGGTAGTGCTGGTACTAATGCTCACCCTAGTATATACCAAGCAGACACAGACCCTTATCTAGTTAGGTTATCTACACCTAGTCCTATTGGTCAACAAGACTCTCAGGCAGGTAGTCCCGACTTTCCTGTTCTAGCTGTTTACGAAACAGAACCAGTGGTGTCAAGAATAGATATATTTTGGGAAACTTCAACAAGTGGAGTACTTAATAGACTGAACGAATTGATTTTGACTTCTACAGAGGCTCCAGTTGGAATTTCAGCAACAAACTTTTTATTAAAAGAGGACCAAGAACCTGCTGGTGCAGGAACAATTACGGGAGCAACGGATTCTCCTTATGTTACAGACCTATTCCAACCCATTAATCAAGCGCAACTAGCAGTGGATGATGGTGTATTAACTGATTTTCAAGTAATAAGTGCTTCAGGGGTAAATAGAACGGCAGATTTTGCAATAGAATCAGGCCCAGGAAATGTAGGTGATCCTGGATATGGGTTTAGAATAAAAATTGCAAATGATTTTTATTACGGATCTACGGCCCCTACAGATGAAACATACACTTTTTCATTCAATGTAGCTACATCTGGTTTTCCTGATGACAAAACACTTATACAATTTACAGATTCGTTACAAAACGTAGCACCAACAATAGATGCTTGCCCTAATATAGTGGCGCTGCTCCCCCAAGATACAGCTATATACAGTTTTGCCGCAGTAAATGGAAGCGCAAGTGCTTCAGAAGATACTAATGAGCTTTTATTTTACTTTGAAACCTCACCTGGAGTTGTAGCAAATACTATTACAATTGGAGGAGTTGTTTTTGCATGCACTTTAAATGGAGTTGTTACAGTACAATCTGGAGCGCCTAGTGGAAGTTATTCTTTAACAGTTATAGTGTATGATGCAGCCGCTGGAACGGGAACTTTAACGGACACGTGTATATTCCCTATTAACTTTGGGTTTATAGAAGTGCCTAGCGCATTTGTTCAAGATTATCAAGGATTGATGGAGGGTGATAGGTTGTCGGTGTCTTGGAAAGAAGATAATGCAGTTTTGTCATTTGGAGGTCTTACAAATCCAGTAGGTGATGACTATACCACAGCCACAGGTTTAGCAACCACAGGCGGCTCGGGTTCTGGGTTAACTGTAGACATTGTAGCAAGCCCTCCAATTGATGGAGCAAAAATTATAGAAGCTACTGTAAATAGCCCAGGTTCAGGTTATCAACCCAATGATCAAGTTACCGTACAGCAAGCAGGCAGTCAAAACAATGGAGTTATCTCTTGTAGATTTAACTCTTTCACTTCAAATTGCGTAGAAGGAAACTACATTACATATGATGATGCTGCTTATAATTATGATACAGCATGCGGAGGTAATCAAGATAAATTTATAAAACTAGGTGATAACGAACAATTTGTTGTTGTTTTTTCTATGTATGCGTATTCTTCCTTTGGTAGCGATCAAGCTTGGTATGGACCTAAAATGAACTATAGAGCAGATTCATCTAGCGCTTGGAGCACAGCGGTAGATGCTAATGGAAATACCGGTGAATTTAGAGGTGATTGGGCTGGTAATGCCTCCAATGTTGGATTAACTTCTAACACAGAGGACCAAAATACATTTTTTCCAGGTATGAGTTTAAATATAGGATTTCAAGATAATGCAGTTGGCAACCGATATCTAATGTTTAATACACCCGGAGAATACCAACTTGTTCCATATGGTAATCTAAGAGCATTTATTACCGGGACTGGTTCCTGTGCTAATCCAAATATGAATTTAGATTGGGGATTTTATAGTCAAGACGGAAGTTATGACAACCCGTCTTGCGGTGGGGGGACTCCAGGTACCTCATTTGAGTATAACATAGCTACATCAACAAGCTCAACATCCGCTTGTGCCGTGCCTAATCCTATTACTTCACCGAAAGTTTGGGCACAATCTTATTTATCTAAATATGTTGTTGAATTTTATACAGATAAAGAGTTATTAACCCCTTGGACACCTACAGCTGGATGGTTTACTTACAATCAAACTGGTCGTATATATAGAGGAGGTGTAATCGACACAGGTGTGTTTAGGAATCCGGACGAAAAAGGTAATGGAGCTTATAAAGCATATTTCATATCAACAGGCGTAAAGACTGGTAGTGGATGTAATTCCTGTACAATCAATAACACTATATAGTAATTAACCGTATAAACAAGTAATTATAATGGCATACCCTATAGAAGTTAAATATTTCAATTCTTTCTTGCTTAAAAAAGTAGTGGATAATGACAATGAGCCTACATGGCCTAGTTTGATAACGGCTACCGCTTTAAACAATACAAGGTGGCCAGTATTTTCTGGAACAGCAGTAGACTCAGTGCCTAATGATTGGGTTATTGAAGAATCTAGATTAAGAGGAGGTTATAATAATGTAGAAGTTGGTTATGGAGTAAAAGCTTATGCTGTTGAACCAAACCCTAACGGATCTTTACTGCTAAATGGATTAATATATTCAGGTATATTTAACTCTAGAACAGGTATTAATCAAACAAATGTATTTTCTGTAGGAGAAGAAATAACCAAATCTGCAGATCCAGCTAATGGATCTATTCAGAAACTTTATGCAGAAGATACAAACCTAATTATATTCCAAGAAAACAAAGTAAGTAGAGCTTTAATAGATAAAGATGCTATTTACTCAGCAGAAGGCGGGGGAGCTGTAACTAACGTTAATACTACAATTGGTACAATACAACCTTATCAAGGCGAGTATGGTATTAGCAAGAATCCTGAAAGCTTTGCTGTATACGGATATCAAAAATATTTTACAGACAAAAATAGAAATGCTGTAATGAGATTATCTCTGAATGGTCTTGAAGAGATATCAAGGTATGGTATGACTGACTATTTTAGAGATAACTTAACAAATTTAGAAACAGGTAAAGCTATAGGGGCTTACGATGTTTATTCAAAACAATATATATTATCACTACAAGGAAACGGATTGAGCAAAGTAATGGCTACATTGACATTTGATGAGTCTGTTAAAGGATGGGTTAGTTTTATGGACTATCTACCTAGTTTTATGTTTAGTTTGAAAAACAAGTTTTATAGTACGACTGAAGACGCTGTATACGAGCATTTTTCTAATGCAGTGGATAGAAATAGCTTTTATGGAACAACATATGTAAGCAAAGTCACTTTTGTGCATAACCCAAAACCAAGCATGTCTAAGGTGTTCAAAACAATAAACTATGAAGGAAGTTCAGGTTGGACCGTAACATCCCAACTTACATCTGAAGGTGATATTGGTAATAACATATTAAGTTACCTACAAGGAACTTATGATTCAAGTATACCTCCAAAAACAGGCATTAATGCTACAGGTCCTGGATTTATAGCGCCTATAAAATACGCGGGGTTTGCTAAAAAAGAAGGAAAATATCATGGTAAAATTGTTAACGGCTCCGGAGTAAAATCAGGAGAGGTTATTTTTGGAAGTGATATGACTGGTATAAAAGGATATTACTCTACAGTAACAATAGCCACAGATCTTGTGACTAATGTAGGGGGTATAAAAGAATTGTTTGCAGTTTCTACAAACTATGTAGAGTCTGCGTATTAAATTAAATTAAATGGAATTAAAAGCACGAATATTACAAGACGAGGATTGGGATACATTATGTAGCTGGTGGGATAGCTGGCCAAAATGGGTCAATCCTCCTAAGTCATTTTTACCAGATAATGGAAAAGGTGGTTTAATGGTTGAAAAAAACGGTAAACCAATAGTAGCAGGTTTTTTGTATTTAACTAACTCAGACGCAGTCTTATTAGAATGGATAGTATCAGATCCAGAATATAGAGATAAAGACCGCAAACAGGCCTTAGAATTGCTTATAACAAGCGCAGAGAATACTTGTAAGGCTTTAGGCAAAGTGCACATGTTTACCATAGGTAGAAATAAACATTTAATAGAAACGCATAAAAAATTAGGTTGGACCGCTGATCCGGACCCTTCTTATGAGATGATAAAAAACATATAAATTATGGCAGTAGTAACAGCAATAGCGGGCGCAGCGATAGCGGTAGGAGGCGCGGTGGCAGGTTCAATATCCGCAGGTAAAGAAGCTAAAAGAGCAGGTAGAAGAGCAGCTAGCGCAAGGGCGCGTATGGATTACATTGAAGACAATAGACAAGAGGTTATTAATCCTTATGATCAGATGTCATCAGTTGCTGATATGGCTACAGATTTGCAAAATACAATATCTAACCCGTTTGCTAACTTAAGCGTTGCTACAGGAGCTGCTGAAATGCAAGCAGAAGAAGCTGACATTGCATTAGCAAACACCTTAGATACCTTATTGGCAACAGGTGCAGGCGCTGGTGGTGCAACGGCGCTAGCTCAAGCAGCGCTTCAAAGTAAGAAAGGAATTGCGGCTAGCGTAGAAAGCCAGGAGGCTCAAAATGAAAAAATGAAAGCTCAAGGCCAACAAGATATGGAAAAAGCTAGATATGCAGAAGCAGTTCGTATGCAGAATACGGAAATGCAAGATGAAATAAGATTACAAGGAGCTCAAGCTCAAGGTAGAGCTTACGAGTTTGAAAGCGAAGAGCAAAGAGATGAGAATGCATTAGCTAGATTAGCTGGTCAACAACAACAAGCAAGTGCTCAGAGATCAGCCGCTAAAGCGGGTCAAGCCGCTGCTTGGGGCGGATTAGCTAGTGCAGGGGGCAGTATAATGGGAGCCGGGCTTGGAGCTATGTAACTATAATAATTTAAAAAATAAAGTAGAATGTCAAATACAATAAATTGGAACCCGCCTACTATCAAGGCAGCTAGAATAACAGGTAAAGGTGGAAGTGTTAATACTTCTACACCTAACTGGAGTGCCGTTGGTCAATCTATAGCTAATGTAGGTCAATCTATAGCGGCTGGTTTAAATTTACGGCAACAGAACATAAAATACGAAAAACAACAGCAATTAGACCTGCTAAAATCAAGAAACAATATAGCTACCACTCAATATGATAAAGTAGCAAAGCTTACAACAACAAATAATAATCAGTTTGAAATAAGTAAGAATGAGTTGTTTTATAGCGAAATGGACGAGTATGTTAAAATAAAGATGGCTATGGACGACCCAAACAGCGGTATCGACCTAGCTTTAGGACAACAAGCTCTGGCTGAAATAAACGCTAACGTTGCTAAGTACGCTAAGCAAGCTCCTATGGTTTTAGCAGCAGCTACGACATTAAAAGAAGCATTAGGTAAAGAGTTTGGTACCGCTGGAGCAATCGCAGGAGGTGTACCAACTGCTCAACAAAAGCTTTTATTAGACTTAATTGAAGGAGGAGATGTTTCTATAGCAAACCAAAATGGGGATTTTGTTATATATGACAAAGATGAAAAGGGTAACGTGTTAAATGTGTTTAACATTGATCAATACATGCAAGTTACTAACGGAGGTAAAAATCCAGAAGATTATTTTAGAACTATAATAGATACAAAAGACGAACAAAAAGATGCCTCAGAAGCTATAGTAGGCACGGCTCAAAGGCCTAGTCAAACATATTACGATTATGAGACTACTACTTCTAAAGACGGAGAGTCAAGTATTACAAATTTAAAATGGAAAACAAACGATAAAGGGCAGCTTATAGGAAAAGAAGCAGCTATACTTAATATTTCTAAAAGTGGGTTTAACTACATGGTAGACGACCCTAAAGAGTTTCAGTCTATGTCTGATTTTTGGAATGATGTTATTGGTCAAGATTCTTCTGGTATAACTGGTCAAGACACTCCTTGGGACCCTAAAGACAAATCAAAGAAAAAATACACTGTTAAAGGATATATAGATGCGGACTCGGGCCAGTTTGTTTTTGATCCTGGAGGAGATTCATCTCAAATATACACAGATGCTTTAGGTAATGAGTTAGAGTTAACCCAACAAGAATTTGCTAAAAGGTGGTTGGCTGAAAGTGCTATACACAATAATGCACCAAAACCCGCTATTGTAAGTAGAACTACAAAAACAGAGAATACGAACAAAGGGTACAGCTATGATATGTATGAAGGGTATGTTAATAGTCAAAAGAAAATTGATGCTGCTATTAAAGCTGATCCTAACGCAGACCTAACGAGTTTTAATGGTGAAATGATGATGGCAACAACAACAAGCGCTTATAGATTAAGAGCTGTCGGAAACACACCTCCAGTATGGGAACACGTTGTGCTAGCGGATTCTACTATTAATGGGAATAAGGTTAAAACCTGGCAACCTGTTGTGGGCGAAAATACTATACCAGCACAAGGGGCATGGTCAAAAATGAAATCTGCTACAAAGCAATATAGAACAAAAAACTAACTAATTATATAAAATATGCCTATTTACAAAAACGAAGCAGGTGAAACTATGACGCAGGAGCTATTACAGCAAGCTGCCGAAATGAGTGGAATGTCTATAGATCAATACGCTAATTCTCTTGGTTACAAGTTAGTAGACGAAGAAGAAGAAATTGTTATAGACCCGGGAAAAGAATTGGGCGCTGCAACTCAGGGTGCGGGTGTGGGGCCTCTAAGACCAGAGTACCTGCCGGAACAGCCTATACCAGAAGGTACGGGATGGAACTTGGAAAATATTTTATCGGATTCACCAAATCAAGTTAGTGCAGAATTAGATACCCCTGATGAGCCAGAAGACCCAAAAGGGGGTTGGCTAACAATGGATAGCAAACTGGAAACAGCTAGAGCTGCATTAGGTGCTATTAAAATATCATCTGAACAAATAGGTGAAATTGAAGCTCAAGCAGACAAACCTATCGAGGTAGTTGAAAGAGAATTAGAATATAATGCTAAGCTAGACAAAATGTTACCTACGGGTGAAATTATTAGCACAACATACGAAGATAGGTATAAAGATTACATTCAGCAAGCTAAAGTAGACTTGGCTAAAGCATCCGATAATGAGTACGACATATATACAGTGCCTGAGGAACAATGGAGAGAGCGAGCTAGAGGTATGTACATTGACGAGAAAAAGGAAGTTGAAATGCGTCGTCAAGCGGAAGAAGTACTAGAACAATACGAAAAAGATGTTTTTGGAAGTTGGTTTAGTTTTGCAAGACTTAAAAAGTTTGCAAGCAAAGCAGGCCCTACTCCAATACCTACAGATGAAGAGATAGAATATATGGCCGGTAGAGCTATATTAACTTCTGAGTTAGAAAAACAAGGAGAGGAAGCTACTACTGAGTTTAATTCTACAATAGATAAAATTACTACATACGCTAATATAATGCAAACAAGTTCGGTTGAACTTGATAGATTACAGTTTAAGTTTAATAATGATCCTGGGTCTATAACTAATATAGATAAAATTAGGTATAACGAATTAGCTAATACCCAAGCTACAGCTGGTCAAATATACAACACTTTATTTAACAAATTAGGAGACATGGAGGGGGCTTCGGATAAAGCCAGCATACTTGCTGATATGACTAAAAGGACTTACAACAATTTAGATGTTGCAACCAATAGAATAACAGGAGCAGTTGTAAGAACTATGGCTGGGCTGGGTAGTGTTGCGCACGAGCTTAGTCCCCAGCAATTAATTAAAAGAACTACTGGATACGACGTAAACGAAGAAGGTGGGTATTTACCAATGTTCTTAGCAGGTGTTGCTCCTGCTGGCTCTGACACTTTTAAAGAAGGGGTTGACGCATTATATGAGGGAGTTGAAGAAATAGAAAATGCTACAAAACAACGACAACAGCTAGGGGAAATACAAGGAATTGAAGATTTTGGTGAGTTTATGCTAGATCTTTTTAGCGAGCAGGCTGTAAACACAGCTATTACAGTTGGTACCGGTGGGGCTGGTCTTATTGCTGTATCCGCTGCTGCAGGGGGTAATAAGTTCAATGACATGGACTTAGAAATGGAACATGACCCAGATCTTAAAATATCCGCATTACAATTTTACGGAGCTGGCGTTTTATACGGTGCAGCTGAATATGTTACAGAAAAAGTATCCCTTGGCCAAGCAAAAAGGGGTTTAAACTATCTTAAATTTGGAAAAAACAATTTTAAGAAAGCAACAAAAGGAGCTAAATCTTTTGATGTTGGAGAAGGTTTTACATTAGATACATTTTTAAAAAGAAAAGCTTTATTAGACTACGGAATAAATGTTAATAAAGAAGGTGGTGCTGAATTTGCGGCTCAACTTATAAACAATGGTGTTGATAAATATTTATTAGATAAAGACATTGCTATTACAGATGGCCTTGGTGAAGCATACTTGACGGGGTCTATAATGTCTGGCCTTGGATTTCAAGCACCAGTATTAGCAGGTGATATATACAGAGCTTTTAATGGAAGTAGTGAAATAACAAAGTTAAACAATAGATCCCAAAGACTTGAAGCTATCAGGACACAAAGGGAAACTATAATAAAAAACATGCCTAAAAATGGGGATGCTAATGCTGAAAACACTTTAAACATACTAGCAGAAGAGACTGATAAGTTAATAATTGAAAACTTAAAATCTAAAAAGATTAACGAGAATAGAATCAATGAGCTTAATAATAATGACAAAAGAGCTTTATTAGACATTGACGCTAACACATACAAGCTTAAGCGTGAAATAGATAAGCTAAACGAGAATCCTAACTTAGCTATGGATCAGAAGAAAAAGCTTATTGCAGATCTTCAAAGCAAGATTATGATGGCTAACAGCGTTAAGGATATTATAATAGCAGACGCAACAAACTCTAAAGCTGTAGAAAAACAAAACAAACAGCAAATACAATATGCTGCTGAAAATAATTTAAGCTTTAAAGCTATTAATGTAACCACTCAAGAGCAGGCTTACGAACAAGCGGTTATTGAACTTGATAATAAAATTGCTGAAATAAAAAACTCAGGTGAATTAACTGAAGCTAAAACAGAGCAAATAAAAAATATTAAAAAAGTAAAAGATGCTGTCAAATTAGCGACTGACAAGGGGCGTTCTGCAGGTATGTTTTTTGGAGCAGAAGTGGGTGTTCCTATAGCAATTAGTGTCGGTGAAACTTTAGCGGCTAATGGTTTAGGCGCTACTATTTTACACGAAACTGCTCATGCAACTTTATTTAAAAAGTTATTTGAAGGCGATGCTGATATTATAGGATTAGTGAATAGTTTTGAATCTTATATGGTTTCAAACTTTAAAGGAGCAAAAGAAAAGTTTGCAGAGGTTGAAGCAAAATACCCTTTAGGTGAAGGCCCAAATGAATTTACAGCAGCTGAAATAGCGGAAGAGAAATTAGCTACTATGTTAGAGTATACTTATAATGTAGATATGAATGCTGATCGTACGTTCTCTAAAAAAGTATTAGATCAATTCAGAAAGGTTGTGCCTCAATCAGAAGTGACAACTATAAAAGACGGGCAAGACGTATTTAGAGCATTACAAAGTTTTTCTAGAGGTTTTGATAAAGGAGAAATAACAGGATTAGCAGACAAGGTACTTAAAGGTAATGTAAAGGCCGCTCAAACCGAAGCAAAGAAACAAGCTAAAACTTCAAAAGTTACATCCTCATTAACATCTGCAAAAGAAAACTTAGGCAAGATTGATGTTAAAGATTTAAAAGGTGTAGGAGCGCAAACAGATATAGCTATGGAATTGCCAGGAATGGCATTAGCTCAAGTATTAGGTAGATTTAATTTATCACCTCAAGCAGCAGCTGACATGAGAGACGCTGTAGTCGAGAAGATATATTTAGCTCAAGAAACAACTAAATGGGACGGTAGAGGACAGTTATATGGCTTTATAAACGGCCGTATAGCTCTTAGAATCAAAGATATTGTAAAAGAAGAATACAATAGACCGGCAGAAGAAAGATTATTTTTGTCATCGGTAGAAGGGCTACAAGCTGAAGACCAAAAGGGTTTGACTACACCTGACCCAACGCCTACTAAAACAGCCGAGAAACCTAAGTATATAAAAATAAAAGATAGTAATGTTCTTTCTAATGAAGTAGTTAATAAGATTAAAACAAAAGTAGTAAGTGCTACTAGAGTTTTAAAATCAAAGCTTAATGCTAAAGTATCTTTAAATAAAACAGTAACCCCTTTAATTGCTGAGATTAAAAAAACTATGGGCAAGCAAGCTGATATTGAGCTTAAAACCGCCATGGGTGGAAAGAAAGACGGTAAGCTTCAAAAGTTTTTGCTAAAGAATAAGAAAGCTATACTAGAAAACATGACTACAACATGGCTAATGCAAGCTATGCCAGGTGCTGTTCAAAAACAAGTTGATGGTAAATTTATCACAGAGTGGCAAGGAAAGAAAATAGATAGAGAATCTGTTGAAACAGACAAAGCTGGTAGAACATCTGGATCAGACTTAGTTAGAAGACTACCTAACGCATATAAAAATCTAAGTGACACCGACTTCTTAAGTTACATTCTTGATGATGTAAAAATTGATACGGAAGGTAATATAACCTCTGGGAACCCCATAAGAGGTAAGAAAGAATCATTAGCAAAAGCAATGGCTGAGGAAATATCTTTAGAACTATTTGAAGATGCGTTAAATGATCCAGATAGCGATATTACTAAAGCTTTTGAAAAAAATCAAGGGGCTTTAGGTGTTGTTTTGGTAGACAATTATATAAGCGATGTAACTAGGCAGGTTGAAAGAGGTAATGTTAAATTTAGTCTTGCTGGAATGAATCCTGTACAAAATGATTTATTCCAACAAAAAGAATATAAAGATAAGCTTAATAAGTGGATACAAGGCAGAGACGGTAACATTGGCAAGAATTATAAAGGTTTATTATCAGGACTGAAAGAAGCATATGCAGGTGTGGAAGACTTAGATTCTAAGTTAGTGCCTATTGCTAAGACTTTGTTTAATGTAATGAAACCTTACCTTAAAGATCAAGGCAAAACAAACGTACCTAAATCCGGAGCTACTGTTTCTGCTATACTTGAAGCTAGTTACGATTCAATTGATTTTGCTGAGACTATTGGTCAAATAACAGGTGCAACAATGTCTGTAGCTAAAGCTTTAGAGGACCCTGCTATGATAGAAGAAGCTAAAGAAGCTGTTCTTAAATCATTTAAAGGGTTAGACCCATCTATAGTATTGTCATTTATATCTTCTACTTTTGCAAATTCAGGAAAGGTAGGCAGATTTAAAGATGGCGTAAAAACAAAAGGAGCATCAAGAGCTGATCTTTGGGAAAATGCAGACGCTGCAGTAGCTGCTTTAAAAGAAGCATATCCTGATACTGATTGGGATAGCGTTAGCCGTGATTTCTCAGCAACAGCAAAAGTTAATAAAGCACATTTAGGAAAACTTGATACGGCTAAAGAAATATTGAAAGCGGATGCAGCATGGGATATGACCACTGCTTTGATCAAACAATTAAACAATGTAGAAGATCCTAATGTTAAAGCTATTATAATGGCTAGCATGAATTCTGGTACCAATACGGTATTAAGAGTTGCCGCACCTGCGGTGTGGAGATCATCTGTATTACCTTCCCAAAACACTAAAGATTATAGATACGAGCACGCGGTTCCCGCTAGAGTTGTTATGTCTTTACTATATGATCACTATGTTAATAAAAATGCAGATATAGATGTTAATGCATTAAAATCTGATTATGTTGTAGCTATTATACCTGTAACAATGGATGATGTTATAGGTGAGGTTGGGTTTTCAAAAATGATGTTAGCTGGATATACACCGGGTAAAAGCCTGTGGTACCAGAGATATTATAATCCATTAACAAGAGGGAAAGTGCAATATGCTATAGAATCTCAAATTGACGGCGAGTTAATTGGTGAAAGCTTTGCAGAATACTATAAAGATCCAAATAAGATTACTATAAAAGAAAGCCGTATTGCTGAGCTAGCTAAAATAGAAACTCAACAAAAAGCAATTAATCTCGCTAATACAATTAAGTTTTCTCAAACTCCTAAAAAGATAAGAGTATTTGATTTTGATGATACATTAGCTCTGACCAAAAGTAATGTGCTATACACAATGCCAGATGGTTCTTCTGGTAAAATTGATGCTGCAACATTTGCAAAAGATGCGGCTAAGATGGAAGCTGATGGTGCTCAATGGGATTTCTCTGAGTTTAGCAAAGTAATGAACGGAACTAAGGGGCCTTTGTTTGAAGTTGCAAAAATTATAGCCGACAAGCGCGGTACTAAGGATGTGTTTGTTTTAACCGCTAGACCCGCAGATGCAGCTGGCCCAATACAAGAATTTCTTAATGAACTAGGTCTAAATATACCATTAGAAAACATAACTGGATTAGGTAATGGGACACCTAAAGCTAAGGCTGATTGGATTATTGGAAAAGTATCAGAAGGTTATAATGACTTTTATTTTGCAGATGATCACACGGGAAATGTTAAAGCGGTTAAAGATGCTCTAAACACATTCGATGTTAAAGGTAAAGTTCAACAAGCTAAAATTAAATTTAGTAATACATTAGACAAAAACTTTAACGACATAATCGAGCGTACTACTGGTATTGAATCTGTTAAGAAATTTTCAGACATAGTAGCTAAGCGTAGAGGAGCTAAAGCTGGTAGATTTAAAATTTGGATGCCGTCTTCACTAGATGACTTTAAGGGATTAACTTCTTATACATTTGCTGGAAAAGGTAGACAAGGGGAAGCTGATCAAAAGTTTTTTCAAGATGCACTAATCAATCCTTATTTTAAAGCAATACGAGCTATTGAAGTAGCCCGACAGACGTTTAAGGATGACTTTAAGGGTCTTAATAAAATGTTTAAGCCTGTTGTAAAGAAACTAGGAAAACTAACCCCTGATGGCGATTATACATATGATCAAGCAGTAAGAGTTTACTTATGGAATAAGGCTGGCTATGATGTTCCAGGATTACCAAAAAGAGATAACAAGAAGTTAAATGATCTTGTAGCTAAAGACCCTGAATTAAGTTCTTATGCAGATGGGTTAATGCTAGTGTCTAAAACAGATAAATGGTCTGAACCAGGTGAGCACTGGAATGCTCAAACTATACTGTCAGACCTTAATAATTTAACTGAAAAGAAAGGCAGAAAAGAATACTTAGCAGAATTTATAGAGAATGCTGGAATTATATTTAGCCCGCAAAACCTTAATAAGATTGAAGCTATATACGGTACAAAACATAGAGATGCTCTTGAGGATATACTTTACAGAATGGAGAATGGCACAAACCGTCCTTCTGGTTCTAACAAGACTGTGAATAGATGGAACAATTGGGTTAACAATTCTATTGGATCAATAATGTTCTTTAACAGAAGATCTGCGGTATTACAAACACTATCTACTGCTAACTTTTTAAACTGGAGCGACAACAATCCTGTTAAAGCAGGTTTAGCGTTTGCTAATCAACCTCAATACTGGAAAGACTTCGCAATGATATTTAACTCCCCTATGCTAAAGCAACGAAGAGCGGGACTTAAGAGTGATGTTAATGAAGCTGAAATTGCTAACGCAGTTAAAGGTTCTAAAAACAAAGCAACCGCTGCACTAAGTTATCTATTGAAAAAAGGGTTTTTACCAACTCAAATGGTGGATAGTTTTGCTATCGCATCAGGTGGAGCAACCTTTTATCGCAATAGAGTTAATTCATTAATGAAAAAAGGATTAAGCAAAGCAGAAGCGGAAGCCCAAGCGTTTGAAGATTTTAGTCAAATATCCGAAGAGACACAGCAATCAGGAGATCCAGCTTTGATATCATCGGATCAAGCAAGTAGCTTAGGAAGATTAGTATTAGCGTTTCAAAATACACCAATACAATTAAACAGATCTATAAAGAAAGCCTTTTTAGATTTATATAATAGAAGAAGATCACCAGGACAAACTCAGTTGCAAAGCGATATGGGTAACGTAAGCAAGATGGTTTACTACGGAGCAATTCAAAATTTAATATTCTCCTCGTTGCAATCTGCATTGTTTGCCTTAATACCAGGATTTGATGACGATGATGACGAATTAACCGAAGAAGAACAAAAGTTAAAATACGGTAAAGTTGTTAGTACTAAGCAATCTCGTATTATAAATAGCATGATAGACACCACTTTAAAAGGAGGGTTTGGTTTACCAGGCGCGGTTGTATCTACTTTAAAAAATGTATATCAAGAATACGAAAAGCAGGATGCTAAAGGATTTACAGCCGACCATACTTACACGGTACTGACAGCGGCTAACATATCTCCACCAACAGGCTCTAAGCTAAGAAAAATGTATGGAGGTATACAAACCAAAAAATTTGATAAAGATGTAATTAAAGAAAGAGGATGGGATGTTACTATAGATGGTAAATTTAATCTTAGCCCGTCATACAGTGTGTTAGGATCAGAAGTTGAAGCATTCACTAATATACCTTTAGAAAGAATGGTAAGAGAAATTGATGCTATAACAGAAGCGATGGATAGTAGAAATAGTGCTGGACAAAGAATAGCTTTAAGTTTAGGGTGGAAAACTTATGACGTAGGAGCTGTAAACGAAGAGCATGAGCTGATAAAAACCGGAGCTAAAGCTGTTAGAAAAGAAGAGGGCAAAAGAAAAGCAAAAGAAACTAGAGCAAAAAATACTTTAGAGAAACGCTTAAAACAAGAAGCTATAGATAAAGCTTATTGGGAAGAATACTATAGAAAATTAGATTCAACACTAGTAAACAGTAAAAAACTAAAATAACTATGGAAAAAGATAGAGAATGGTGGGATAACGAAGCTAGACTGAAAGCTATTGGTAAAGGCCATAATAGTCCTTTCCACGCTAAAGACGCTTGTTATAAAAAAGTAGCAGCAAGATACAAAGGCGGGAACTCAGCATACAGAAGCGGCGCTATGGTTAAATGCAGAAAAGTTGGCGCAGCCAACTGGGGAAATAGTTCTAAGAAATAATGAGCTCTCCATTTAAAATGAATTCGCCATTTAAAAACTTAAATCGTTGGTTTAAAGAAGAATGGAAAACCCCTAGCGGTGAAAAAGATTATAGCAAAGGAGAAAATACTTTTAGACCTACTAAAAAAGTATCAAAAAATACCCCTAAAACCTGGAGCGAGGTTACGCCTGCTTCAAAAGCTAAAGCCCAAAAAGAAAAAAATACAAAAGGACGAGTAACTAAATATTAATATAAAAAGAAACGCATAATGAAAATGAAGTATTTTAATTATGAAGAGTTTGATTCGCCTGATATACAGGGCAGTGGACAATTGATGAGTGAAGAATTGCTTAGCATGCTTGAAGTTACTCGTAAAAATTATGGCAAGCCTATAGTAATCAATTCCGGTTACCGTACAAAAGCTCATAATAATAAGGTTGGTGGGACATCTAAATCGTCTCATTTAAAAGGGTTAGCTGCAGATATTGCATGCAACACATCTTTAGAAAGATTTGAGCTTATTAAAATTTTAATTAAAGTAGGTTTTAATAGAATTGGCGTAGGCAATACATTTATACACGTGGACATTGACAAGAATAAGAGTCCTTATGTTATGTGGACTTATTAAATAAAAAGGAACAAGATAAATAGGCGTACCATACCTAAAAGTTCCTGTAACCAGAAAGGGCCCTCATAACGAGAGCCCTTTTTTGATTTTATATGTATTAAAAAGTTATAACTTTTAGCCTTTAGCCATCACAAGCCAAACAATCTTCGCTCATTGCTGCGGCTGCAATATCCCCTCGCAGTACTGATTCTGTTCTAGTATAGTACAAGGTTTTAACACCTTTCTTCCAAGCTTCAAAGTGAACTTTATTAAGCCATTTAGGTGTTGCTTCACTAGGAAAAGCTAGGTTCAGACTAACTGATTGATCTATATACTGCTGTCTAAGTCCAGCTTGATTAACTAACTCTAGTTGATTAATCTCCTTAAAAGTCTTAAATACCTCTTTTGCGGGGATGTCGTGTCCCATAGTAATATCATCAAGCTCAGCAATATCTTGAACGCTACCGCCATCAGCAAGGATTTTATCCCATATTTCATTTGTATTGATTTTATGTTTTCTTAATAACTTTAGAAGCGTAGGGTTTTTTCTAATAAAAGTTCCTTTAGCCGATTGCTCTGTAAATACATTAGCAGCCCAAGGTTCTATTCCTGCTGAAACATTTCCCGACAACTTACTATTGCTAACAGTGGGAGCAACAGCACGGAGGTGAGTATTGCGATACCCAGTGCCAACACACCACAGAGGCTCACCGTAAATTTCAGCAAGATTTCTGGAAGCTCTCTCGCTTTCAATCTTAATTTGTGAAAATATTTTCCTAGTTTCAAACTGAGATAATAAACCTTCGAAAGGAATACCTTTTTCCTGGAGATATGTATGCCATCCGAGGACCCCCAAGCCCAAGGCCCTTCCTTTTTGAGCTGAACGTATAGCATTTTCGAACCCTCTAAGTCCCTTCGCTCTTTGTATAAATTCTTCCATAACGCCATCAAGAAACCAGATAGAGTCGTATATAAGATTAGTGTCTTTCCATTCTTCATATTTTGCTAAATTTAATGACGATAAGCAACAAACAAAGCTGTGGTTCTCATCTGTGTGTAACGCAATTTCTGAACATATGTTTGTCATATGTACTTTTAAACCGTTTTCTTTATATGCTTTTGGATTTGCTTTATTAACATTTCCTTTAAACATAATGTACGGTTCTCCAGTTGCTTTTCGTTTTCTAAGAAGTTTACTCCATCTATTTCTAGCGTCCGCATCTCCTTGTTCAAGCTTTCGCATAAACTTATCACCAACAATTGCGCACTGATGTAAATTAAGCGATTGTCTGTTGACATCCCCTTTAGGCTCTCTAATCTCAAGCCATTCTTCGAAG
>Ga0114918_10001551_pt1 | contig 20551 bp, 20 predicted proteins | sample LantaG_FD_87015 | JGI IMG/M metagenome (GOLD analysis project Ga0114918, IMG submission 87015) | Deep subsurface microbial communities from Baltic Sea to uncover new lineages of life (NeLLi) - Landsort_02402 metaG | ecosystem: Environmental > Aquatic > Marine > Oceanic > Sediment | place... | reverse complement strand
TGGTAGTTGAAGAGGGGAGGGAGGGAGGGAGAGAGAGAGAGAGAGAGAGAGAGAGAGAGAGAGAGAGAGAGCGAGCGAGCGAGCGAGAGCGCTCGCTCATTTCTCGACTTTCCAAAAAAACTTCCAACCAACCCACGAAACAGGCTCGCCAACCTGCTGCAGCGCGAGACGCGCTCCGACTCGATCCGGAAGAAGCAGCGGTTCGAGGAGGAGTTTGGCGCGGACGAGGACGAGGAGGACGACGACGAGGAGGAAGAGAGCAACGACGACGACGAAAGCTCTTCCGACTCTGACGAAGAAGAGCGCAAGAGGCGGAAACGCAAGCAGAAGAAGCAAAAGAAGAAGCGCCGCTCCAACCTCAAGCCACGGGACCACCGCGCGCTCTTCTCCGGCAACTCGGACGACCACTTCCGGTTGGGGGTCATGGTCACGAAAGGGGCAGTGACGCTCTACTCGGACTTTGACGACTCGGACATCATCGTCGCCTCCCCGCTGGGGCTCGCCACGTACCTGCAGAGCGGCGGAGGGTGAGTCGTTCATGCTGCCTTTGTTTCTTTGTTTTTTTCGTGCGAGGGAAAGAGAGAAAGCAGCGACGGAAGACAGCAAAACAGTCACTCACTCTTCTTCACTCCCCCTTTTCAAAAACACCAAAAAACACAGCGAAAAACCCGGCGACGGCGACAACAAGAAGAAGCAAAAGCTCTCCTCCAGGGAGCGAGCCAAGCTCGTCGCCTCTGCAGCAGACTGCCTCTCTTCCTTGGAGCTCGTCGTCGTGGACCGCGCCGACACCTTACTGATGCAGAACTGGGCGCACGTGGCCTCTCTTCTGACAGATTCGATCAACAACCTCCCCCGATCGCCTCCGGCGTGCGACGTGATGCGAGTGCGCGAGTGCCACCTCTCGGGCCAGTCGAAAAAGGCGCGCCAGCTGGTCGTGCTGTCGTCGTTCGCGAGCCCGGCGGTGGTCGCGGCGTGGAGCGGGGCCGCGGCGTCGGTGGCGGGCAGGGCGAGGCTGGCGGTGAGGCACGAGGGCGGGGCACTCGAGGCGGCGCCTCCGCTGGTGCAGCTGAGCTTCGAGAGGGTGATAAGTTCTTCTCCTTCTCCTGTTCCTTCTCCTTCTCCTTCTGTTTCCGCTGCCGCGGCTGACGCGGAGGCACGATTCGCGCACTTCGCGTCCGTCGCCTGGCCCAGGCTCTGCGGGAAGGCGGCAATCGGAACGGCTGCGGCGGATCTTTCTTCTTCCTCTTCTTCCTCAAACTCAACCCCGCCCCCGGGCCTGCTCCTCTTCGTCCCCTCTTACTTCGACTACGTCCGCGTCAAAAAGTTCCTCAGGGCCAGGAACGTCCCCATAGCGGACATGGGGGAGTACGTGCCCCCGAGGGAGGCGGCCAGGGCGAGGACGGCGTTCTTCGCGAGGGGCGTCGGGAGAGCGGGCAGCGCCGAGGCGGCAGCGGCGATGAGCTCCTCCGACAGCAGCAAGAAGCCGCCCGTCGTTCTGCTGACGGAGCGGTCGCACTTTTTCCACCGGGCCGTGGTGAGGGGTGTGTCCGCGGCGTTCTTCTACCAGCTTCCCGACCACGCGCGGTTTTTCGAGGAGGTGGTCTCGTGGGTCGGGAAGAGGAGGAAGAAGAAGAAGAAAAAGAAGAACGACGGCGGCGAAAGCGGCTCTGACGACGATGAAGAAGACGACGACGAGGCTTTCGAGCACACTCCCGGGCGAGCAGAAGTGCTCTTCTCGCCCGTGGACGCGTTGGCTCTGGAGCGCGTGGTGGGCACGGAGAGGTGCAAGAGGATGCTGAAGGGGTCGGAGCCGGCGTTTGTGTTTTGCTGAGAGTGTGGAAAAAAGGAAAAAGACAAGTTTTCAATTCAAGTTTTCACTCGTTCTCTCTCTTCTCTCTCTCTCCACCTCCTCCTCACTGCCGGTGCAAGCTCTCCCTCTCGGGCCACCACTGCAACCCCACCCTCAGCGCCAGGCCCCTCGATACCGGACACTCCGCCCTGTCCCACCACCCCTACGACCGCGCGGCGAGCACTTCCCCGAACTTCCCCTCGAACTCGCCGAAGAGCTCGGCCTCCTGCGTGCCGGCCTCGACGACGACACCCGTCGCCCGGGGGTCCGAGGGGGTGGGTGGCATCGTCCAGGATGAGCTGCTGCTGGAGGGCGTCTCGAGCTCGCAGCCACGGCAGACCGTGACCCCGAGCTCCGAGGACTCGAGCAGCGCCGCGACGGGCGAGAGAGGAGGACGAGGAGAAGGAGAGCTCTTCGGCTTCGGATCCCCTGCGTCTTTCGTCGTCGTCGTCGTCGTCGTCGGCGGCGCTGCGCCGGAAGCTCGGAGCAGCACCAACCTCCTCGGAGCCCAGGCCTTCCCTCGCGCGCTCGTCCTGTCGTTGGCCAGGAACCCAGCCCGGAGCTGCGTTCCCGCCGTCGGGTAGGTGCCGTGGCCGTGCTTGGCGACGAACGCGACGATGCGGCCTCGCGCGGAGAAAGAGGAGGAAGAAGAAGAAGTGGAAGAAGAAGAAGACGAGGAAGAGGAAGAAGAAAGGGAGGGCTCAAACCGTTCGATTTCGCTTGCCGCGGCCCAGCCTCCGTCCCTGGGCCTGTGGGTGCTGAAGAAGCAGCCGACCAGCTGGTTTGAAAAGGGGAGAGAGAAAGATAAAGATAAAGAGAAAGAGAAAGAGAAAGAGAAAGAGAAAGAGAAAGAGAAAGAGAAAGAGAAAGAGAAAGAGAAAGAAGAGTGAGCTTTTTTCTCGCTTTCTTCTGCGACCCGACAAAAAAAAGAAAAACACTCTTTCCTCACCTCCCCCGTCTCGGCGTCGAGCCGGACCGTCACCCTCTCCAGGTCCCCGTCGTGGGCCCCCAGCCCCGGCCCGAAGGTCTCCGAGAAGGGGTAGTAGGGCCCGTTGTAGGCGTAGAGGGCGAGGTAGGTGATCTTGGAAGAGGACAGAGAAAAAGAGAAAAGAGAGAAAGTTGAATGAGTTGAGAGGTTTTGAGGGTTGAGAAAGAAGGAAGAAAAAAAACCCATTTTCTTCTCACCTCGAGCCTGGGCCTCAGCGACACCTCTTCACCGCAGCACGTGGGCGGAGGAGGAGGAGGAGGCACCACCAGGTGCGCCCGAACGTACAGCGGCACCCGCTCGTCGAGCTCCTCGAATCTTTGTCCCCCTCGAGCGAGAGGGTCGAGCTGGAGCCTGATCCTCCTCCTCCCTCCGGTTCCTCCTTGCTTGATGAGCTCGCGCTGCTTCTCGACCGCGAGCCTGAGGGAGCACTCCCCGAGCCCCGCCAGGCACTTCTTTTCCCCGCCTCCGTCGTCCCAGAGGGAGCACCGCGAGGCGAACCACTCGGCCGAGCAGGGGTTGAAGGCGTCGTCCGGGTGGAGGCGGAGCACGGGCGCGAAGGCCGCGACGAGCGAGCGGAGCCGGTCGAGGTTTGGCAGCGATGACGGCGGGGCGAGGGTTCTAGGCGGAGGAGCGGGTGGTTTCGGAGGGGTGTCGGTTTCGTGTTGTTGTTTCTTCTTCGTCGCAGTTGCTGCTGATGCTCTTTCTTTTGTTGCCGTCGCCATCGTGTGTGTGAGAGAGAGAAGCGGGGAAGTCAGGAAGAAGGAGAAGAAGAATCGGGTTTCACCCCCTTCGACGGAAATGGGAGCACCGAGATCTTTCCTCGCTCGTCTTGGCTCCTCGTCGCTCCCCTGCTTTCCCGGTAGCAGGCCCAGAACGTGTCGTGCTCTTCCCTGCAGCACGGCTTGAAGGGGCTCGTGCAGCGCGAGAAGCAGGTCAGGAGGGTCGCTGAGGGATGGTTGAAGAGGAAGAAGAAGGAAGGAGGGAGGTCTGGGTCAGCGAAAATGGAAAAAACGAAAAAAAAACGAATGCTCTCGATTTCTTCCATCCGTCGCTTCCTCTTCCTCCTCAACAATGGACGCCTTTCCGCTTCCAGATTCCAATCCTGATCTCACCGTGCAAGTCAGCACAAGCGTCAAGAGCTTGCTGCTTGGAGCGAGAAGGCGGAGCGGTTTCGGAAGAAGGAGAAGTTGCTTTCGAAGACGACGATTCGGGAAATGCCTCGTCTTTCTTTTCTTCTTCCTTGCTTTTTTGCTCTTTGCTTCCGCCGCGTCGCCAGAAGACCATATGCGAAAGCTACGAGCATACACCAGTGGCGTTATATTTCGATCCCCGCGAGAGATCCAGAGGCGTGGAAGAGTGGAAGAAAGAGCGCAAGAGGGCGCTAGGTGGTGGTGCGAAAAGAAGAGGCGATTGGAGTTTTGAAAAGAAAAGAAATACCCAAAAAAAAATGAATTCACTTGAATCAATCCTTTCTCTTTTTTTCTTCTTACCACTCTTTTCCCAGTTTTTACTTACACCAGCGTCTCGGCCTCGCTGCACCTCCTCCCAGCCCTGCCCTTCGCACCTTCATCACCGCCTCCTCCTCTCTCCTCCTGAACATCAGCAACATATTCCGGAAGCGCCCTCCTCCCACCAACAGACCTCGCGAAGAAGAAGCCCGCCACGACAAACCCCAACCCGAGACCGGCGACAACGTCCGAAGGGTGGTGCCTGTTGTCGGTGATGCGCGAGGCGCCGATCACCCAGGGGGCGGCCACGAGGACCAGGGCCCAGAGCAGGGCGACGAAGCGGAGGAAGTCGCCATTGCGGTTGTAGGGTTTAGGAGAAGGAGGAGATAGAGAAGAAGAAGTTTGAGCGGCAGTTCCTCCTTCTCTGTCGTCATTTCCTTCTTCGTTTCCTCCTTCTTCTCCTCCGCTGCTTCCCTTCTCCTCCTTCTCCTTGCTCTCCTTCAGCACCACGGCCCAGACCACGTAGAACGCGGCGAAAGCGCAGGTGCACATCGATGTCGAAGAGTGGCCAGAGGGGAAGGAGACCCTCGCGTTGCGCTGCTGGATCCCGGCCACCGGGTCGCACGGAGGCCGCGCGTCGCCGATCGCGAGCTGCGAAGTCATCGCCGGGTCGCTGGGGGTGCAGGCCGACAGGAAGTAAGGCCTCAGCCTGCCCACGCCGAGCTTCGTGGCCTCGGTCACGAGGGCGGTGACCAAAAGGCAGGCGGTGACGTCGAAGGTGTGGTAGAGTACAGCGAGGGCCGCCGCGGTGGTGGAAGAAACGGAAGAAGAGCCTTTCTTACTTCTCGCTGCAAGAAACTCGACCGCCGCGGCGGTGACGAGCCACACGAGCACCGGCGCGAAGACCGCCGCCATCGCCGGGACCGTGTCGGGCCGGTACGAGTACGAGATTGACGCGTCGTAGACGTCGAATGGCCTCTGCCTCGGCTTCGCGGCGGCCTCGAGGGCGATGAGGGGCAGGACGGTGAGCGCGGCGACCAGCAGCGCCTGCAGCCAGGGGAGGTGGCGCGCAACGAAGCGCCAGTCGATAGAGGACGACGAGGAGGTTTTGGTCTTCTGTTTCGCCGTCGATGCTGGTGCAGGTGCTGACGATGAAGGTGCTGCTCCGGACGCGGCGGTGGGGCGGAGCCTGTTTTGTTTTTTTTGGAGAAAGAGGCAGGCGGAAGGAAGGGTCGAGGTTGAAAAAAAAAAGAGGTCGATGGCATTCGAGCAACCCAGCGGGTTTTTTTTTTCTTTTGCCGTCATCGTCGATCGCCTTGTCCTCGTCTCGTCTTCTATCTCTCTCTCTCCGCTCTCCTTCGATCTCCTCAAACTTACCCGCTGGCGCTGCCGGCAATCTCGGCGGAGGGCATGGCGGTGCGTGCTTGATGTGAAGAGGACGCTTGAGGGGGAAAATTTGCACCGCGAGATCGAAAAAAGGCAAGCGTCGTCGCTCGTTTGAGAAAAAAGCCGAACAAAGAGTTGTGTTGTTTCTTTTTTTCAACGAAGGGGGGCAGCGCTGCAAAGGCATCAAAACTTTCTTTTCGTCGTCGCTACTTCTCATCCGTTTTCGCTTGCTGCTTCTGGCCAAGCACGGATATTAGCGCGCGAGAGCACGAGAATCGCTCCCACGCAGAGCCCGAGCACGCTCCCTGATCGCCTCGCGACTCGAAGCGTGTCAAACAGCGAGGAATCCGAGGAAAAAAAGAGAAGCGGCGCACTCAATCGCATTTCGTCGGACGGCGGCTAGTAGCGAGCGCCGCATTGGAGCATTCGTCTCTTCCTTCTCGCATCTTCTCGCCTCTCTTTCCTTTCCGCCTCTGTTCCCTTAGCCACACCCGGGAAGGGGTCTCCGGAACCGCGTCATCACCATGGCAACAGGGAAAGACCACAAGAAGAAAAAGGCGCTCAAGGGCGCCAAGGCCTCGAAGCAAAAGGCCGCGGCGAAGAAGAAACGCCGCTCGGACGAAAACTCGGCGGCTGGTGTCGCCGCCGCCGGTGCCACGGGCACCAAGCCCTCGCGCTACGACCAGGACCCCGCCGCGGCCCGCGCGCGCAACCCCAGAGCGTTCACGGTGGCCTCCCGCGGTCGGGCCAAGATCCAGCGCGCCCGCACGGCCGAGAAGGAGCAGTCCAAGATCCACGCCCCTGCCGCGACGGCCTCGGACGCCGCCGCGGTCGCCGCCGCCGCGGGCCTCGACGACGAGCCCCCACCTTTCGTGGTTTTGGTGCAGGGTCCCCCCGGGGTAGGCAAGACGACGCTCATCAAAGCTTTGATCAAGCACTACACCCGCCAGAGCGTTCCCGACCCTCGTGGGCCCGTGACGGTGGTCGCCGGGAAATCCAGGAGGCTGACTCTGTTGGAGTGCCCGCAGGGGCTGCACGCGATGGCCGACGCGGCCAAGGTCGCCGACCTGGTGTTGCTTCTTGTGGACGCTTCCTACGGTTTCGAGATGGAAACGTTCGAGTTTCTCAACATGCTCCAGGTCTCTGGCTTCCCGAAGGTCATGGGCGTCCTGACGCACCTCGACGAGTTCCGCGACCCGGAGGAACTCAAGAAGGCGAAAAAGACGCTCAAGCACCGCTTCTGGGGTGAAGTGTACGCCGGCGCAAAACTGTTTTACCTTTCTGGAATGCGGCACGGCTCGTACCCGAAGCGCGAGGTGCTCAACTTGGCCCGCTTCGTCTCCGTGATGAAGTTCCGCCCTCTGCAGTGGAGGTCGTCGAGGGCTTATCTCGTGGCGGACCGGATCGAGGACGTGACCCCGCCGGCGGAGATCGCAGCCGCGAAAGCGCGCGGCGGAAGCGGAAGCGGAAGCGCCGGCGGCAACGGCGACAGGACCGTCCGCGTCTTCGGCTACGTCCGCGGCGCCCCGCTCCGCGGCGGGCAGCAGCCCAGGCTCCACGTGGCCGGCGTGGGCGACATGGCGGCCCTGGGCGTCGACGTGCTGCCGAACCCGTGCCCGCTGCCCGGGTCGGAGGCGAGGAGGCAGGCGGCGCTCGACGCCGCCGCGAGTGCGAACAACGGCAGCAGCGAAAGCGGCGAAAAGGCCAAGCCCGCCCGCCGCCGCTCGCTCAACGACCGCGAGCGCCTGATCTACGCCCCGATGGCCGACGTCGGCAGGCTGCTCTTCGACAAGGATGCGGTCTACGTCGAGATCCCGGACCACAAGGTCGCCTTCACGGACGCGGAGCAGGCCCTGGGAGGTGGCGAAAACGAAAACGGAAACGGCGACGACGACGACGCGCGCCGCGCCGCCCTCGCCGAGGACGCGAAGACCGCGACGACGGCCGGGGTCGCGATGGTCAAGGAGCTCCAGCGCCCCTCCGCGACGCCCATCGACGCGGCCCTGGAGGCCTCAGAGATCAGGCTCTTCGCCGGGGGGGCGCCGCTCTCGGGGAAGGACGCTGCCGGCTGGGGTGTCGGTTCGTCGCTGCAGCCGAGCGGCGAGGAAGGAGGCAACGTGAGCAAGGCAGCGCGTGTGCGCAGGCCGGCGCCCGTGGGGACCGGCACGGCCTTCCATGCCGACGACGATGACGACGACGAGGATTTTGACGGAGGCGAGAGCACGGATGCGAGCAGCGACGACGACGGCGAGGGCCTCGACCTCGATCGTGGCCGCGGAAACGGCGGCTTTGCCGCCTCTGGTGACGACGGCTCCGGTTCCGATTCCGACGAAGGGCTCGGCGCCGCCGCCAAGTGGAAGGAAGGGGCTGCTACCCGCGTCGGAGCGCTCTTCGCGACGCGCGAGGTCGACTTGGCTGCGCTGGTCTACGGAGGCGGCAAGAAGAAGAAAGAAGAGATCGACGACGACGACGACGACGACGACGAGCTCTTCAAGCCGCGTGGCGCCGCTTCCGCCGCCGCCGAGGCTTCCGCTGCCGCCGACCTTGCCGCGGAGGCCATCGCCCGCGCCGCCGCCGCCGCCGACGACGTCTCGGCCCCTCCGCTCGACGCCGCGGCCCTGCGAGCCCGCTGGGGCGGCGACGACGGCCGCGTCGAGAGCCTGAGGAACCGCTTCGTGACCGGGGACTGGGGCGCCGCCGCCGACCGCGGCGCCGCGAGGCCCGGGGCCGAAAACGAAAACGGCGGCGACGACGACGACGAAGTCTTTGGCGACTTTGAGGACATCGAAGCGGCGGCGGCCAACGAGGACGATCCTTCTTCCTCTTCCGACCCGGCCCTCGCCGCGGCGCGCAGGGCCCTGTCCGCCGTCGAGGACGAGGAGAGAAAGCTCGCGCAGGCCAAAGAGGCGAAGAAGGCTGCGTTCGACGCTGCCTACGACTCGCGGAAGAAAGGAGGCAAAGGCAAAGGTGGAGGTGGAGACGGAAGTGACGACGACGACGACGACGGCGGCGAAGGAAACGCCCTCGCCCCCGGCGGCGCCCGCACCGGCCACAACAAGCACGCCGCCCCGGGCTTCCGCCGGGAGGACGAGGGCCCCTCCTTCTACGACGAGGCCAAGGCAGCGCTGGCGGCCCGGGCGGCTCGCACCGCGGCGGCCCTCGCCGCGCTGCCGGCCGAGCGGCGCGCCGCGCTCGGCGGAGTCGCCGTCGGCAGCTACGCGCGGCTGACGCTCCGCGTCCCTACCGAGCTCGTCGAGCACTGGGACCCGCGCAGGCCGCTGGTGGTGGGGGCCTTGACCCCCGCGGACGACGCTGGTGGGGGCACGGGCGGGTCCTACCTCCTGCTGCGGCTGAAGCGGCACCGGTGAGTAGTTTTGAGTTTTGGTTTTTCATTTTTTTTTAAAAAGCTTCTTCTTCGCGAAAAAAAAACCCGAAAAAAACTCACCTTTTCTTCTTTTTTTTTTCTTTTTCTCCACCTCCACAAACACCAAAACCCCCACCTTCCTCCCTCCTCCCTTCCTTCCTTAGCTGGCACCCGGGCAAGGTCCTCAAGACCCGCGACCCCCTCGTCGTCTCCATCGGCTGGCGCCGCGCCCAGGTCGTGCCCGTCTTCTCCACCGAGGACGCCAACGGCAGGCACCGAGCTCTGAAGTACACCCCTGAGCACGCTCACTGTTTGGCCTACGCCTGGTTCGCTGGAGGGGCTGCGCCCGCCGGCACTGGAGTCTTGTGCTTCCAGGCGGGCGCGGAGAGAGCTGCCGGGTGGAGGATCGCAGCGACGGGTGCAGTGCTCGGCGGCGACGCGGCCCCGAAAGTCGTCAAGAAGCTGAAGCTCGTGGGCGAACCCTCGAGGGTCCACAGGAGGACGGCGTTCGTCCGCGGGCTCTTCAACTCGCAGCTCGAGGCAGCGAGGTTCGAGGGGGCCGCCGTGAGGACCGCCTCGGGGGTGCGAGGCATCGTCAAGAGGGCGGCGTCGGCGCGCGCCGCGGCGAAGGCGGCCGGAGGTGGTGGCAAGGGCGGCGACGCCGCTGCGGCCGGCGTCGTCCGCGCGACCTTTGAAGATAAGATTTTGATCTCCGACGTCGTCTTCCTGAGGGCGTGGGTCGCGGTCGACCTCCCCAGGCTGTGCATCCCCGTCACGGACCTGCTGAGCCCGACGAGCGCGAGGAAGGCCGCTGCCCTGGCTGGGAGGAGGGAGCCGAAGAGAGGCAGGGAGGGGAGGAGCGACAGCGGCGTCGTCGAGATCGAAGAAGGGAAGTTTGCCAAGTCTTCTGTCGTCACGCCTCCTCCTGCTTCCGCCTTTGACGCCTCCTCCAGGGACTTTGTGCCCTGCTCTGGGTTCGCAGGCGCTCGCCCGGGGTGGTACTTCGGCACGCGGAAAGGGGCCGGCACCGGCTATTTCCGCGACGAGAGGGACGACAGAGGCAAGAAGAAGGCTTTGTCTTCCTCTTCTCGCATCGCCCCTCCGACGCCCGAGAGAGCTGCTGCTGCCGGAGAAGACCAAGAACAAACTCCTTCTCTTTCTCTGGGCGGCGTCGACAGGGGAGGCTGGGTCGCGATGCGGACCGTGGCCGAGCTCCGCCGCGCCGCGCAGCTTCCCGCGCCGAGAGACCCCGACTCGCTCTACCGCCCCGTGGAGCGAGCCGCGGTCCGCCGCTTCAACCCGCTCCGCGTGCCCAGGGCCTTGCAGGCTGCGCTGCCCTTCGCCTCCAAGCAGCAGGCCGCGAAGCCTCGCAAGAAGAAGGACCTGGACTCGAGGCGTGCCGTGGCGCTGGACAAGGAAGGGAAAAAAGCGGCAAGCCTCGTGGCGCAGCTCAACGCTATCCGAAACTCGAAAGCTGCCAAGAAGCTGGCCAAGCAAGCGAGCAAAAGGCAGGCTCACTCGAAGAAGGTGGCGGAGATCGAGGCGTCCAAGGGCGTTCGCAGGAAGGAGGAGCGCAAGAGGAAATTTGTGGAGGAAGGGAGGAAGGAGAGGGCGGCTGCGAAAAAGGGGCGCGGAGGAGGAAGGGATTGATTTTTTTGTTTGTTGTTGTTTTTCTTCTTCAGAAAAAAAAACGGAATGCAAAAAAAAACAAAAACAGCAGCAAGGAATGACCAGATTTGCCATGTTTCAATCAACGAGTTTTTACAAAGGCGAGAGACAAAGGCGAAAGACAAAAACGTGCGCTGCCTCTCCTCTCCTCTCTCTCTCTCTCTCGAAAAAAGAGGAAAAAAAAAGAATTCTCGAAAAAATAAAAGAAGCAAAAAACTAATTTTCAAGCCCCAAGCACAAAGCTCGCGACGGCCGCGGCAGCCCTGGGCAGCACCAGCCCGAGAGCCAGCGCCATCCCGAACGCGCCGTGCCACCCCAGCGCGTCCAGCTTCAGCGTCCTGATCCGCGAGGCGTCCCCTCCCTCCCTCGCGGCCCTGGCAGCGAGAGCGATCCCCTTGGGCAGCGAGGCCAGCGCTGCGACGGCGGCGGCCAGTGGGGGCAGCGCGCCCAGGGCCGCAGCTGCGATTACAAAGGCGTAAACGCCAGCGACGCCCGAGGCGAGCACCCGTGCCCCGTCTACGGCCCCCAGCCTCACGAGAGGGGAGAGTTTCCCGGCGGCCCTGTCCCCCTCAATCTGATGAAAATGAGAACAGAACAGGACGGAGGCCGTGGTCATCCCGACGACGACGGCCGCTGCGGCCGCCGCCGGAGTTGCTAGCGGCAAAGGCCACGCCGCCGTCGCCGCCGCGGTCGCTGCTGCGGCGGCTTTATTGGAAAGCGACGAGCTCGCCTGCGCCGCCGCGATCGCCGTCACTTTCGCGCGGAGGCCCGCAAGGAACGCGGTGTTGCCCGCAGCGAGGGCAAAGGCGACCGTCGCCAAGGGACCGAAAGCGACAAAGGCGAGCGGTTCGCCGAGCCCCTTCCTCGAGAGGCGGAAGGGTGGGCCCTGATATAAGTAGCCCGCCGCGACCGCTGCCGCGAGCAGGCGGGCCGGTCTCGGGTCCGGGGGAGTCGGGGAGAGGGCGGGCAAGGGGATTGCTGCTGCTGCTGCTGCTGCTACTGCTGCTGTTGTTGTCGTCGCCGATGCTGCCGCTGTTGTCGTCATTGCTGCTGCAGCAGCAGCACCCGCTCCTCCTCCTCCTCCGTGAAAGAGCGACGCCACGGGGGCCAAAACCCCACCAACGACTCCGCCCACGCCCTCCGTCGCCGCCGTCGATGCCGCTGCCACCGAGTCCGGGACCACGGCGGCGGCCGAGGAAGATGCCGCCGACGCCACCGCCTCTGCCGTCGCAGAGACGGTTCCGGCCACGCTCGAGAGCTTTCCGCCGACGGCCGCGGCGACGCTCGACAGCTTGCTCCTGGCGACCGCGGCGGCCTCGGTCAGCCACGGCGGGGTCAGCGCCGCCGCGGAGACGTCGAAGCCCAGCGCTGAAGCCAGCAATAAACTTCCGGAGACGAAGCAGAGGAGCGCGACGGCGTGGACTGGCCACGCCTTCCCTCCCGCGACGAGCGAGACGACGCTTTCGGGTTTTCCTTGTCCTAAATTGTCCACGCCCGTCCCGTGGTCGAAGGCGTCGTTGGAGAGGTTGAGCCACGCAACGACGAGGCAGGCCCCCGTCGTGGCCCTGGCCAAAAAGGAAAGGGAGGCCGAGGCGAGGGCGGAGAGGAGGGCCGAGGCAGGGACGACGACGGTCGGAGCTGCTGATTTTGAACTTGTTGCCGCAGCTGCAGAAGCGGCGCCGCTCACTCCTCCTCCGCTCGCGAACGCCGCCGCTGCCCCGACAGCCACCGGGATCAAGGCCACGGCGTACATCTTGGGTTTGGCCGCGGCGAGGTAGAGGGCGCGCTTGTCGGCGTGCCAGGCGGGTTCGGGAGAGGAAGAAGAGGTTGACGCTACTGCTGCTGCTGCTGGGTCGCCTGACGATGACGACGACGACATCGATGCTCCTCCTCCTCCAACACCTTCGTCTCCGGCGGCAGAATTAGGATCCTTGCCCTGCGTCTCGCACAGGACCTCGCTCAGGGGGGAGTCTGTCGGGCATGCGCCTCCCGTTCCTGCCTGCGGCGAGGGCAGGGAGAGGATAGCGGAGGAGGAAAAGGAGGTGAAGGGATGCGGCGATGCATGTCGATGGCGTTGTCGGCGTCGTCGGCAAAAGGCGACGTCAAGTTGTTGCTGCTGCTGCTGCTGCAGAGATGCTGAGACGGCTGCTCGGGCGCTGATCCGCTGAGAGGCGAGGGAGACATCTACAGAGCGCGCACCCGCTCGAGAGGCGGCGGCGCTCATTTCGTGGAAAGCAAGGGAGGACGAGAAGGCGAGCGTCGTTGGAGGAGGAGATAATGTGGAGGTGAAAGTGGAAAGAGGTGGAGAAGAAGAACGAACGGAAAAAAAAACAAGCTCTCGCCTTCTGAGGTCTCACAACTCGAAGAAGAAAAATTGAAAAGAAAACGACGCGCGTGTTATCTCGTTCTCTTTCTTTTCGCGCGTGAACTCTTTCACCATGCTGAGCCGCGCGCTGCTCTCCGCAGGCCGAAGGGTAAGAGAAAAAGAATAGAAGAAGCTTTTGCTCGCTGAGCGAGCGAGAGAGAACGAAGGCTGTTGTTCAATTCGCTGCCGCCGCCGCCGCAAAGTTTTTCTTTCGGCGGACGTCCATTCCTGCGTCCTCTACCCCCGCGAACATTCTCTCTGTCGCTTCCAGCACGTCGCGGAGTCCTCTCTTGACGCCCTGGCGCGGAGAACGGAGCGAAAAAGAATGCCCGGAGACGATCTCTTGACGCTTTCTCAGTTGCAAAAGGGGCGCCGATCGTTCATTTGGCGAAGAAGAAAGAAGAAGGAAAAAAGCACCCTTTTTCCGCGTCCCGCTTCTACGCCTTTTTGCCCTCGCCATTCTCTTCCGTACCTCGCAGCGCTTTGTCTGTGATATGTGCTATCTCCTGACAAGGAGAAAAATACAAGAGAAGCCCTCCGTGACCACGCAATAGTGGCGATTCCAATCGACTTTTTTTCCCTTTCTCTCTCAAAGAAGATGATGATGGCGCCCTCACCTTTCTTTGTTCGACCTCGACCCCCTTCTTCAACCTCACTCAACAACAACAACAACAACAACAACAACAACAACAACAACAGCTCTCCTCCCGCTCCTTCGCCGCCGAGGCCGCCCCCCCCGCCTCCACCTCCGCCTCGGGAGGAGACGCCCTGGACTGGGATGCCCTGGCCAACCTCGTCACCTCGGACGAGGGGAAGAGGGAGCTTGCCTCCCTGAGGTCCGCCCTTGCCGAGGGCGCCGAGAAGCTCGCTGCCAAGGCTGGTGGGAAAGGAGGCGCCCCTGACTTTGCCGCCGCTGCCGACAACGTCGACTCGGCGGTGCTGTCGGTGCTCAAGAACGCCTACTCGGGCCTCAAGCTCCCCACGCTCGACCCCACGGCCTCGGTCAAGGCGGTGGAGGAGAAGTTTGCGCCGATCCTCGCTGCGGCCAAGGAGCTCGACGCCGCGTCTGCCTCTCGCCTGGCGGCTTTGCAGAAGGAGGCCGCGGCGCTCGACGCCGACATCTCGAAGCTGCGGTCGTCGACCGTGGACGAGGAGCTGGCGGCGGACCCGAAGACGGCCAAGGAGATCGACGCGGAGATCTCGGCGGGGAGCTTTTATTAGAAGGAGAAGGAAGAAGGAGAAGGAGAAGGAAGGAAGGGAGGAAGGGAGAAGAGAGATGAATTTCTTCGTGCTTTAACTTCCTTTTGTTTTCTTTTTCTAAAACGGTGTGTAGAGAGAACAAAATTAGTGTTTTTTATTTTTTGGGATCTTTTGAGAGAGAGAGAGAGACGCGGCATGAGAGAGAAAGGGAGAGAGAAGAGAGAAGAGAGAGCGAGAGCGAGAGCGAGAGCGAGGAGGAAGAAGAGAAAAAAAGATAGTTGAGGTCGAACACTTCTTTCGCCATTGCAATTTCAAAAGTGTTCCTTCCCAACTCTTTTCGACTCCATTCCACGCGCGCTCTGAGCCCTTTTTTGCTTCTTCCTAAGCGAGAACGGGAAAACCTATGACCGAAGTCTCCATTCAGAAACGAAAAACGTCGAAATTCGAAGATAAACAGGGATGAATCGGGCTTCTTCTTCATCTTGTTCTTCGACGACGAACGAGCTTTGGCGAGCCCTCGATGCTCGACGAGCGGCGCTCGTCGTCCGTCGTCGACCTCCTCCTCTTCAACAACAACAACAACGCCGACTAACTCTCCCTCTCCCTCTACCCCGTGCCTCCTTCACACACTCCTCGGGCGGGAGCGTGCTCTATTACAACGCTGGCGGCGGCGGCGGTGGCGGTGAAGGCGCCTCTGGTTCTCTTTCTTCTTCTTCTTCTTCTTCTTCTTCTTCTTCTCCTCCCGCTTCCGCAACGGCTCCGCCGGCGCTGCCCGCCGCCACCGCGCTCGAGCCCGCCGCCGCCCTCGCCTCCGCGGCGGACGCCGGCGCCTCCCTGGCCTGCGACCCTGCCCGCTGGCGCATCCTGCTCAGGGGGATGATCGCGGGGGGCACCACCACGCTGGCGACCGCGGCCGCTCTCTCGGCGGCCGTCGCCTGGTGCGGCGGCGGAGGGAGCTCGGTGTCTCTGTCGCACTACGCGCCCTCGGCCGCCTTCTCCGCGGCCGCTTCGACGGCCAACAACGCGTCGATCACGACCGCGACGCTGGCGATCGCGCTCGTGGCGCAGCCGCTGGGGCTCGCCGCCGCCGCCGCTGCCGGTGGGGAGTCCTCAGCCTCGGCGTGGCTCCTGGTCGGGAGCGCCCTTTTCGAACGCAGGAGGGGGAGGACGACAGCGACGAAGACGGGGCTCCGGTTCTTCTCCGCTTCCGTCCGAGCGGCGATGCTGGTCGGGCTGGGTCAGGCCCTGGGAGCCTTCCTGGCCGCGATGGCAGTGATCTCTGGCGCGAAGCTGCCCTTTGTGGGCGTCTTCGCCTCCGCCGCGCTCGCCGGGCCCTGGGCCTCGCCCATGGCTGCCGCCTCTTCTCTCGGACGAACCTCCTCCCTGCTCCTCTGTCTGGCGACCAGGGCCGCCGTAGGAGACAGCCTGGTCGCCTCCGGGGCCTTGCAGGCGCGGGCAGCGAGGTGCGTTCCGGGAAAGACGGTCGCGAGCTGGCCGCTGACGGCCGCCGCTGGCGCTTTGGGGCTGGGACACTCTGCGGCGACGCTCTCGCTCGCGGCGCTGGTCGGGGTCTCTGCCCTTTCTTCTCTGCCGTTACCTCCCTCCTCCTCCTCCTCCTCCTCCTCAAACGGGGTCGTCGCAGCGCTGTCTGCCGCCCTGCTCGCGCCGGCCATCGCCGCCGTCGCGCTCTCGACGCTCGCGGGGGGAGCGGTCGGAGCTCTCCTGGTCTCGCTCGTGGGCTCCCTGGTCCACGGGCAGACCGGGATCAGGATTATTTTGGCGAGCGACAAGGCCAAAAGCAGCGTGAGGGCCGCGGCGAGCAAGGTGAAGGGCGGCGTCGCGAGCGGGGTGTCGAACGTCTTGCCCTTCAGGAGGCGGAAGAGGAAGGAGAAAGAAGGAGAAGGAGAGGAGCAGCAGCAAGAGCAGCACCACCAAGAGCACCACCAGTAGAAGGAAAAGAAATACAAATAATAGCAGTTGTTTTTTAAGTCTCCCCCCTTTCTTTTCCCTTCTTTCTCCGTGCGTGAAAGAAGAAGAAGAAGAAGCATTGAGCGTTTTAGTTTGTCTCCGACGAGAAAAAAAAGTGTTGAAAAAAGAAAAAACATCGTTCGTTCCATTTTTCTCTCTCGCGACAGCTGAGGCTGTCGTTCTTCTCATTCAACGCTCTCTCTCTCTCTCTCACCACCACCAACACCTACCACCACCACCTCGAAACCCTCTCCATGGCAGCGCGGGCCCTCGACCCGAGCGAGCTCGCGCACGCCTGCAGCTGGGAGCCGGTGCGGGTTGATGTTTTTTTTTTAGAAGAAGAAGAGAAAGCGTTGACTTTTTTCTTTTCTTTCTTCGCGCCAGCGGGGAAGAGCAAGGGACGGATCAGCTTTTTGTTCGCTCTCTTTCGAACCCTCTCACCCCTTGTTCTCCACCTTCTTCTCCTTTTTCCTAGAGCACCAACACAGGGAGAGATAGGCGGCGCTGGCGAAGTCGGAGGAGGAGGGCAGAAGAGCGGCGGCGGCGGGCCCTTTGCTCGCTTCTTCAGGCGAAGCAACAACAACGGCAGCACCAACGGCGGCGGCGTCGGAAAGCTCTCCAAGGGCGAGGCCGCCGCGCTGCTGCGGCAGGCGCAGCACGAGGCCTCCTACCTGCGGTCCCTCGTGCAGGAGCAGGAGGCGAGGCTGCAGGGGGCGGGCATGGCGGCGGCGGCGGCAGCAGCCGTGGCGGCGGAGCGGGAGCAGCAGCGGGAACAGCAGCGAGAGAGGGGGAGGTGGGACGGCGGCGGCGGCGAAGGAGGCTGCATGCTCGACCTCCAGCAGCAAGAGCAGCAGCAACGACAGCTTTTTCTGCAGCAGCGCCTCAACTACCTCCAGGTCAGGCACGAGCTCCTGATCGACCTGTGGACGCTGCGTGTGCTCGACAACGAGGTGCTAGGGCAGCAGCAGCAGCAGCAGCAGCACTACTGGGGTGGCGGCGGAGGGCACGGGTGAAAAAAGAAGAGAGAGAGAGAGAGAAATATTTTTTTTTCATTTCATTCAAGAAAATTTCGTTTTTTTTGTTACAATACATTCATGACTTTCATTCTTTTTTCTTCTTTTCACCCGGAAGCAGCAAACACCGCCGGCGCGTCGGCGGCGAGCGCGTCGGCCTCGGCGTCGAGGCAGTCGACGAGCCCGTCGTCCTCCGCCCCGGAGCCTCCCTCAGGGTCTCGAGAACCCCCCCTCCTTCTGTCGTCGCCGCTGCCCTCTTTCCTCCGCCGCCTCCTTCCGGCCCCGCGCCCGCCCCGCCACCCGCGCCTCTTCCTGCCGCCGCTCCTCTCTGCGGGCTCGCGGCTGCGCTCGCGGCTGCCCCTGCCGTCGCGGTCAGGTTCGCGTTCGCGCTCGCGGTTCCTGCCGTCGTTTGCCGCTCCTCCTGCTGCTCCCCCTCCTCCCCCTCCTTCTCGCCCCTGCTGCTGCTGCTGCTGCTGCTGCCGTAGCATCTCCTGGTAGAGGCGGAAGGAGGTCAGAGGAGGAGGGGGCTGCGGCTTCGGCCTCGGCGGTGGAGAAGGAGGAGGCTGCTGCTTCTGCGTTTGCGTTTGCTTCTCCGCCGGCTTCTCTTCTTCCTCTTCGTCGTCGCTTTCCTCCTCCTCCGAAGACGACGACGAACAGAAAGACGACGTCGTCGACGACGGCGACTCAGACGAAGTTGTCGAAGAAGGCGAATCAGACGACGACGACGATGAATCAGATGACGACGACGACGACGACGACGACTGCGACGCTCGCCGCAGCGGCGGCGGGACCGGGGACTTGAGCGGCGACGGGGACGAGGTGCGGCGAGGGGCGAGAGGAGGAGGAGGAGGAGCAGCAGCAGCAGCGGTAGCGGCGGCGGCGGCGGTGACGCGCCGTTTTTGGTGAGAACCTTCTCCTTCTCCCTCTCCTTCTCCCTCCCTCTTTTTCTTCTTCGTCTTCGGCAGCGGGGGAGGAGGAAGAGGAGCAGGAGCAGCAGCAGGAGGAGCAGGAGGAAGGACCGGAGCCTTCGGCTTCGCTTTCGCCCTTGGCCTCTGCGGCGGCGGTGGCGCCTCCCCATCTGTCTGGCACCCGGCTTCTTTCCTCCCTTCCTCCTCCTCCGCTCGCTCTTCCGTTTCCGTCTGAGTCCCCGCGTCCCTCCGGTTCCTTCCTTCTTCCTCTCGCTCTTCCGTCTGAGTCTCTGCGTCCTTGCGGAGCTCCGACCTCCTGTTCAGCTCCCGCTCCCGCTCAAGCTCCAGCTCTCTTTCTTTTTCTTTTGCCCTTTTCTTCTCCTCTTCTTCCACCTTGGCGGCGGCGGCAGCAGCAGCAGCAGCAGCAGCAGAGAGCCGGGCAGCGGCCTCCACCGCCTCCTCTGCTTCCCTCTGACGCTGCTGCTGCTCCTGCTGCTCTTGCTGCTGCTCCTTTTGCTGCTCCTCCTGCCTGGCGAGCAGCAGCTTGAGCTCCGCGGCGGCCCCCCTGGCGGCGCGCAGCCTCGCCTCGGTCGCGGCCCCTACCTTTTTCAGCTCCTCGGCGGCCCCCTCGCAGGCAGTCTCCGCCGCTCTGGCGCGCTTCTCGGCCACCTCGGCGGCGATCTCGCGCTCCATGGCGCACGCGTAGCGCTCGTTGGCGTCGGAGAGGAGGAGCTGGGCGGCGGCGGCGGGGGAGGTTTTCTTCGCCGCCGCAGTTGCCGCAGTTGCCGCCGCGGCGGCCGAACGCCGCTTCATTCGTTCGATTTGTTGTCGTTTTCTCTCTTTCTCTTTTCGTCTCTTCTGCTATTTCAGCGCAGTGGAGACGATCAAGAGACGCGATCGCCGAGATAGGAGGGAACCGAGCCCAGGAGAGAAAGCGAGCCAACTCTCTGCGCCTCCGTCGCGAATGAATGCGACCTCTCCTCTAAGAAATCCTTGCCGAATAGGCAGAGAAAACTTCTGACGGCTCTTGCACTTTCGAAGGCGATTTTGAAAAAAAACGGAAAAAGGAAATTCTCTTTCGCCGTCACTCTTTTTCACTTCACTAGCCCGAGCCATGACTCCGTTCGCGCACCTTCGAGGCCCGACGACCATGCAGCCTCGATCAGCGGTCGCGAGACTGTCGAACAGACCAGGGAGCGCCGGCAATTCGAGGATAATGACGAAGGAGATGAGGCCTCGATCGCCGTCGACCTCGACCTTGACCTCCTCGACCTCCTCGACCCCTTCCATTTCCTCCGTCGCAGCTCGCGCGACGCCGAACTCGAGGCCCCCCCTCCCCATGCCCGCCTGGGACGGCATCTACAACTATGTCACCAAGCGCAACCTCGAGACCATTTCTCCCAAGGAAGCCTTCGACCTCGCAACGAAAAAAGGGTGGATTTTGGTGGACGTCAGACCCACAAAGAGGCACGAGCAGTCGGCTCCCGACGTCGGAGAAGGAAACATCGCCTCCCTCCCGCTGTACGACACGCCCGACTTCTCGAAACCCTCGCTGACCCGGTACCTACGCGCCGCGGTCCTGGCCTCGCAGGGCGTCGCCCCCGTGGAGCTGGACGTTGACTTCGGTTCGAAAGTGCTGCAGCTGCTCGAAAAGGAAAACAAAAGTGGACTGCTGATGCTGTGCGAGGTCGGCGGTTCCCTGACGCCGACGACGGGCTTCCCCACGGGCAAGACCTCGCGTTCCTTGCAGGCAGCTTTTAAGGCGATGGAGGCCGGCGTGGACGAGAAGAAGGTGAAGCACGTCGGCGGCGGTTGCTTTGGATTCGCTCAGGAAGAGGAAGGAAATCTGCCGATGACGGCTGAATATGATGCCAGCGGCGTCGGGAGGACGCCCGGGATCGTGAGCCAGGAGCAGCAGGGGCAGCAGAAAAGGAAGAAGTGGTAGCGGGAGGAGTTGAAGGATGGATGGGGGCGTTTTGTAAGAAGCAAGGGCGAGAGAGAAGCAAAGGTCGAGAGAGGGGTCGAGTTTTTTTTTCCCCCCTCCTCCTCCTCGTTTTCCGAAGCGAAAATCACTTTTTCCTCTTTTGGAAAACCATTCGATGCCCGACCTTCCCGGCTTCTTCGTTCTCTCCATACCCAAGCGTCGGAGGTCGGCGCCCTTTTCCCTCCGATGGCTCAAGCAGGCCTCCTCCCTCAGGTGCGTCTGTTGTCGAGCTGGAGAGGCAGGGAGAGGGAGAACAAGAGAGAGAGAGAGAGAGAGAGAGAGAGAGAGAGAGAGAGAGAGAGAGAGAGAGAGAGAGAGAGAGAGAGAGAGAGAGAAGAGAGAGAGAGAAAACATACGCGAGCTCAAGCGCGAGAGGCCGCGCGCGACACACGAATAGAGAGAAAAGAGCG
>Ga0114918_10001550_pt1 | contig 20553 bp, 19 predicted proteins | sample LantaG_FD_87015 | JGI IMG/M metagenome (GOLD analysis project Ga0114918, IMG submission 87015) | Deep subsurface microbial communities from Baltic Sea to uncover new lineages of life (NeLLi) - Landsort_02402 metaG | ecosystem: Environmental > Aquatic > Marine > Oceanic > Sediment | place... | reverse complement strand
TTTGTCATTGCGAGGAGCGAAGCGACGAAGCAATCTCGATTTTCGAGCGTTTGAGATTGCCACGGCCTTTCAGGCCTCGCAATGACAGGAATTCACAAAAGTTATTCGGATAGGCACTAAGTATCTGTCAGCCAGCAAGTTCGCATTAGTTTTCGGGACAGAAGCGCATAAAAAAGCAGAGCAAACGGAACGGGGGGACTCTCGGTTCGGCGTTGGCTTGACTATATTGCGCCGGTTGTTATTCTTACCTGGTATGAAGGGGCCTTCAAATAAACTGCAAACTATTATTATCCTGCTTCTACTTGCTGCTGCGACGCTGGCGGTTTACCAGCAAGTGCGCGGTCACGATTTTATTGCCTTTGACGATGACCTCTATGTCACTGACAACGTCAATGTGCAGAATGGGCTGACCTGGCGAGGTATAAAATGGGCGTTCACAACGAACCAGGCCTACAATTGGCATCCCCTTGTGTGGATATCGCATATGCTGGACTGCCAGCTTTACAAATTGAATCCTGCCGGCCATCACTTTACAAATGTGCTCTTCCATATAGCAAATACCTTGCTTTTGTTTCTGGTACTTAATCGTATGACCGGCAGCCGTTGGCGCAGCGGTTTCGTTGCAGCCCTGTTTGCTCTGCATCCGCTTCACGTCGAATCGGTCGCCTGGGTCTCGGAACGCAAGGATGTTCTCAGCACCTTCTTCTGGCTATTAACTATGTGGTTTTATAGTCGTTATGTTCGGCGTCCGGGGCTTGCCAATTATTTACTTATTATGTTCGCTCTCGCGCTTGGACTAATGGCCAAACAGATGTTAGTGACATTGCCTCTTGTACTACTTTTGCTGGATTACTGGCCTCTGGAGCGTTTTCCGCTGGGACGGCAAAAGCGGGATGCGCGCAAAGAAAGATTTGGGACAGCTTCGTTTTCTCGCTGCTTCCTGGAGAAACTACCGCTTTTGGCACTCTCGGCTGCGGCGAGTGTCATTGTCCTTGTGGTGCAGTCCGAAGCTACGCTTGTAAAGAGCATCCCTCTGAAGTATCGCATTGGAAATGCTCTCGTCGCTTATGCAAAATATATCAGAAAAATGTTTTGGCCTGCTGATTTGGGGATTCTTTATCCGCACCCTGAAACCAATCTTCCAATTTGGAAGGTGTTGACTGCCGGCGTGCTGCTGCTGTGTATATCTATTCTGGTAGTTCGGTATTTTCGCAGCCATAGATGGCTTGCCGTAGGCTGGCTGTGGTATCTTGGAACGCTCGTACCGGTGATTGGGCTGGTGCAGGTGGGGCTTCAGGCAATGGCTGACCGCTATACATACGTGCCGCTCATAGGTTTGTTTATCATCATCGCCTGGGGCGCAGCTGAGCTTTTTACAAAGCAGAGGTACCGAAGCATTGTTCTTGCTGCGGGTGCGGTGACAGTGCTTTTGGCTTTGGCCGTGGTTACGTGGCGGCAAGTATCGTACTGGCAAAACAGCATAACGCTGTACAAACATACCGTAGCAGTTACCGCCAATAATGATATTCTGCACTACAACCTTGGGATGCTGCTGCTTGAGGAAGGCAATACAGACGAAGCCATTGAACACTGGAGCAAGGCCGTGAGGATAAGACCCGACCAACCTACCATACATAAGAATCTGGCGATTTTGCTGCAGCAGCAAGGGGATATCGAGGGAGCTATTGAACATTATCATCAGGCACTGAAACTGCGGCCGAGGGATGAAGCCGTACATAAAACCCTCAGAAATCTCCTGGCCAAACTTGATACTGCGGAGAAGCTTTTCAACAGAGGCAATGTTCTCGCGAAGCAGGAGGACCTTGATGAGGCGATTACCTGTTATACCAGGTCGCTTCAGCTCAGGCCCGGTTATGCCCCGGCACACAACAACCTTGGGAACGCACTGTTTTTGCAAGGCAAACCCGAACAGGCACTTACTCATTATTCTGAGGCGGTACGGTACGACCCAAATATGGTTGATGCACATTACAATATGGCTTTTCTTTTAGCCAAGCGGGGCAGCACAGATGATGCTATCAGGGAGTATCGCAAGGTACTCGAACTCGACCCAAACCATACTAAAGCCTTCGGGGCTCTCCAGGCCCTTATCAAGAACAGGGCAAACAAAAGATAAATCGCAAATCACCGCCAAATACAGCGGGGCCGAAAATAGGGTTGACGGTGGTTTGGGCGGTTATTATACTGTTTTGCTCAATATAACGCGAAGCAGCAGTTAGTTTTGGAGCAAAAAATGGACAAAAGCAAGATTGTCGCTGAGGGTATAACCTTCGATGATGTGCTGCTTGTACCGGCGAAAAGCGATTTTGTGCCGAGCCAGGCCCAAACAAGCACGCAGTTGACCAACAATATAAAAATAAATATTCCGATTGTCTCGGCTGCTATGGATACCGTTACCGAGGCGGCACTGGCGATAGCACTGGCACAGGAGGGCGGCGTAGGGATAATCCATAAGAATCTGTCGGTTGAAGAACAAAAACGAGAGGTGGCGAAGGTCAAACGCTCGGAGCACGGCGTGATTCTCGACCCGGTAACATTGACGCCCGCAGAACCCGTCAGAAGAGCACAAGAGCTGATGAACGAGCAAAATGTCTCGGGCATTCCTATCCTCGACGGCAAAAAACTGGTGGGTATCCTCACACGGCGAGACCTCAAGTTCCTCAAGGACTACGAGGTCAAAATAAGCGAAGTTATGACGGAAACTAACCTCGTTACGGCTGCGGCTGAGACAACGCTCGAGCAGGCAAAGGGAATCCTGCAGAAGCATAAGGTTGAAAAGTTGCTCTTGGTCAACGCAAACGGTGAACTGGCGGGTTTGATTACGATGAGGGACATTGACCGTGTTCAGCAGTACCCCTTGGCGGCGAGGGACCAGCGAGGCAGCCTACGCGTCGGGGCGGCGGTAGGCGTTGGCGATTATGAGCGAATCGAAGCTCTCATAAAAGCGGAGGTTGACGTTATCGTGGTCGATACCGCTCACGGCCATTCGCAGAATGTCATCGATACCGTAAAGAAAATCAAGAGCAAATATGAAATCGATGTGATTGCGGGCAATATCGCAACGGCGGAGGCGGCGGAGGATTTGATAGCGGCTGGTGCGAATGCTTTGAAGGTCGGCATCGGGCCCGGTGCAATTTGTACAACCAGAATTATCTCTGGCGTGGGTGTGCCGCAAGTATCCGCAATAATCAACTGCGCCACGGCGGCACAGAAGCATAATATTCCGGTCATTGCCGACGGTGGAATAAAACAGTCCGGCGATATAACCAAGGCAATAGCTGCAGGTGCTTCGAGTGTAATGATTGGGTCGCTGTTTGCAGGTTTGAAGGAAAGTCCGGGGCAGTTGGTTATCTACAAGGGCAGACAGTTCAAAGAGTACAGAGGAATGGGCTCTTTGGGCGCGATGGTCAAAGGTTCGGCTGAGAGGTACGGGCAAAAAAGCTCGACCGAGAAAGACAAACTCGTGCCCGAAGGGGTCGAAGGGCGAGTGCCATACCGCGGGACGCTGGGTGACTTTGTCTATCAACTGGTTGGCGGGCTGCGGGCCGGTATGGGCTATTGCGGAGCACGAAATATCGAAGAGTTAAGGAAAAACGGGCGGTTTGTCCGCATAACTGCGGCATCGGTTAGCGAATCACATCCGCACGATATACAGATAACGAAAGAGGCGCCAAACTATTCAGCGACTGTACCCTTTGAGGATTAGCGAGCGGCGGAAAGTTATAACCGATAGATAAGCCCTGCGGTGAACACCTAAGCGCTTCGAGGACCTGGTGGGACGTGAAACAATAGCCATTCTGGATTTTGGCAGTCAGTACGGCCAGTTAATAGCGCGGCGGCTCGCGAGCATAATGCTTACTCCCAAATTTGTCGAGCAGATACAACGGCGGAGGAATTATCGAAGCTGCAAGTAAAAAAAGGGTTGATACTCTCCGGCGGCAGACAACGATTGAGTGGGAATAGTACGCGTATCGCATATTGTGCAAAAAAGGAGTTTTTCTCTATGGGAGCATATTGTCGGAACGGATTCTGGCTTGGAGTTGTTTGTGCAGGTTTGATTTTAGCCGGCGGCTGCGAAAGTCATACAGGAAATCCATCGACGAAAAGTCTTTGGTTTGAATCCGCAAAGACCGATTTGGCTAACTGGCCGGGAAGAATTGCCGAGGATTCCAGAGATACGTTCTTGAGAAGGAGTAACCTGACAGCTCTGTTATTGGCCGGTGGTGCGAGCATCGCAATGCACAATACTGACGCCGATGATAATCTTAATGAAAACTTCCGGAGACATCGGGTTTTTAAAGGTTTTACAGATGAGAGTCTTAATGTGATCGGCTCGCCGGCCGTGCATTTTCCGGCCACCGCTCTTTGGTATGCGCTCAGTGCGGAAAACGGAGATGAGTTAAACAAAAAGCGAGCGTGGACAATGATGACGGCCCTTTCTATCTCGGGGCTGACTACGGTGGGCCTGAAAGCTGCCAGGGGCAATGATACTCCAAACGGCAAGAGGTGGGCCTGGCCCAGCGGCCATACCGCAAGTTCCTTTACGGTTGCTTCTGTATTGGATGAGTTTTACGGGCCGAAGGTAGGTATACCTGCGTATGTAACAGCGGGCCTGGTGGGCTACAGGATGATGGATACGGGAGACCATTGGGCAAGCGACGTTGTATTCGGGGCGACTCTGGGCTGGGTGGTCGGCCATACCGTAGCCGGCAAACATAAAAAGCTTGAGATTGCGGGTTTTCGGGTATTGCCCTACTTAGCAAACACTAATAGCTCGGCAATGGGTATTAGTCTGGTCAAGCAATTTTAGTCCCGGGCTGACTGGGTCTCTTCACTGATTTGTTTCGCTGCGTGGGGACGTCTTAGTGAGATTATTAAGCCGTATAGGGATATAACAAGCAAAGGAATATGCAGAACGCCGTTCCACCAATTTGTGCTCGGCTTCATCAGAAAATTGGTAAACATGTTAGCTATACCGATAGAAAGCCCAACAAGGCTGGTAACTCTCAGTGTCACTATATTGACTTTTGGATAATAGAGAGTAAGCAATCCCACGTAAACAGGCGTCATCAGACAAAAAGCCACTCCTGCCGGCGATGTGAAGATGTAAATCGGGTCAAAGTCTGGCTTGCCGGTTTGCACATTTGTCGGGTACCAAAATGCCAGCAAGGCCAAAGGCACAACCCAGTACTTCCAGATTGGGCGTTTTCCTGGTGTGAAATCATTTTGCACCGCAAAGGCTTCCCATACCCACAAGGCAGCAACCGCAAGGAACATTACTAAGTTGATGGTGCATATTGCCACGCCATATTTTTCTGTCACACTTATGCTCTGACCTAAAGCGAAAATAACATAGCTTATGGCAACATAAATGTTGAAAAGTCGGGCTACTTTGTTGCAGCAAATCAATATCGAAACGATTAGTAGAATGGGAATTATTTTGAAAATAGGATATAGCTGCGGATATGAGTATACGACAGCCTTGCCGAGTACGTGGAATGCCACATCTTGCCACTCTTCCGGGAAGCTGTAACCTTTAGATGCGTACGGGGGAATAACAAACCACAGCAATACAAATAACAGAAAGAACCACCATTTTCGGGTTATTTGTTCCAGCCTGTCTCGCTTATGGGTTTGGTCAGTCATTCTTGCTGTTTCGATTGGCTAATGGCTATCTGTGGGGGCCTTAACTCTCAGCGAATGTAAATATAAAGCATAGAACAGCTTGCGCTTGTAGTAAAGCCAAATTTATGCCAAGGTGAAAAATGGTTTGAAAATTTACCTGTTTGGTATAAACTTACCGATTGTGTTAATAGAGGTGTCTTTCTCAATTTATGGAATGAGAAAATGGCGAAATTTAAGATTGATACATCCGGTTCTAACAGACGGATTGAGCCGGCCCAAAGGATAAAGCGTCTGCCGCCGTATCTATTTGGGCGGCTGAACGCACTGAAACTGGCCAAGCGTCAGCAAGGCGCGGATATTATCGATTTGGGTATGGGCAATCCGTCCGACGGGGCACCGCAAATCGTAATTGACAAGCTCTGCGAAGCGGCCCAGGACACTCGCAACCACAGATACAGCGCATCGAAAGGCATTAAGAATCTGCGAGGTGAGATAGCGAAAAAATATGAGCGATTGTGGAATGTCCGGCTGGACCCGGAAACCGAAGTGCTTGCTTGTATAGGTTCGAAGGAAGGTTTCAGCCATTTGTGCCTGGCGATGTTAGGGCCGGGCGATACCACCATTGTGCCGGACCCGGCTTTTCCAATACACAATTATTCGGTCGCTCTGGCCGGCGCCAATGTAATATCAGTGCCTCTGGGCTGCGATGAAAAATTTATAGATAACATCGCAATGGTCTGCGAAAATCAGTATCCAAAGCCCAAGCTGCTGATTCTAAATTATCCGCACAATCCGACTGCGATGACCGTGGATGAAGGGTTCTTTGGGCCGGTTGTCGATTTAGCGAAGCGATTCGGGATAGCTGTTATTCACGACTTTGCCTACGGCGAAACATGCTTTGACGGATATAAAGCGCCGAGTTTTCTCTCGGTAAAAGGGGCCAAGGACGTCGGGGTCGAGTTCATCACGATGAGCAAGCCATATAATATGGCGGGCTTTAGAATCGGCTTCGCTGCGGGCAACAAAAATATGCTCGATTACCTTGCGACAATAAAGGGCTATTACGACTACGGTATATTCCAGGCGGTTCAGATAGCCGGTATTATTGCTCTGCGGGACTGCGACGAGGACATAATTGTTCAAAACAAAAGGTACCAGTCTCGGCGTGACGTTGTTTGCGACGGCCTTAGTAGAATCGGCTGGGGGGTTGAAAAACCACGCGCCTCAATGTTCGTGTGGGCAAAAGTGCCCGAGGAGCATTCAAGAGGCAAGGGCAGCATAGATTATGCGATGGACCTGATGGAATATGCGGAAGTTGCGATTGCTCCCGGCAGAGCTTTCGGCGAAAACGGCGAAGGCTATATGCGGATTGCTCTTGTCGAGAATGAGCAGCGACTGCGGCAGGCGATTCGTAATATCAGCCGATTTGCGCAGGAAAAGCCGATAAGAAAAACAAAGACAAACAGGAAAAGTTAAAGCCGAATTGGGCAACAGCCGCCATAAACAACGAAGTTTTTTTGCAGCATAAAACAATTATTATTGAATTTTTTTGCATACCTATTGTCCTATAAATCACCCATTGGATTTTTTTAAGGGCGCATTCCGGTGCAGGTTATCTTTGATGGCCTAACCGAGAATGGCCGGAGAAAAGCAAAAAACCTTGACTTTTGAGGGCTAATTTAGTTAAATAACACCATCAGCTTTTGGGGGTGTAAGAAAGCCTGCGATGAAATACTTGTTTTGTTTTTGGTGATTTTTATTTTGCGTAATTAGAATTTGTGGACGGATGCACCTCAATAAAATGGGGGGATAAAACTCAGAGACACAGGTAGTTCCTAAAATTTGACCTGAGTTGCATCTGTGTAATAGGCAGTTGAGGCGCAAGTGAAACTACCGAAATCCGGGTGACAGAAAATCATTGGGGGTAGGGAATTCAAAGTGTAACCAGCGAAAGGGGGGTGTGCACCGAAATGAAGCTTCATAGATGTACCCTTTTTGCGTTTTTGAGAAAGGTAAAGGTGGAGTTGATGAAAAAACTTGGGTTTTTAACTTCGTTACTCGTTGCTGTGTTGCTTGTGCAAAACGCTGGTGCCGCATCGGTCTTGTTTGACTTCGACGATGATGACCTGCCTTGGTTGAGCGGCGCAACGGCTATTGAGAACTATATGGAGGGGGTGTACGGCTCTGACATAACCGTAGTTGGTGGCATAGTGGGTAATGGTATTATCCCCGGCCCGCTGTACGACTTTCCCGGCGACCACTACATTCAGACCGAACTCAGCTGTGGGCCCCACTGGTTTTCTTTTTCATTTAACGAACTTCCCGTAACTGCCGTGTCGTTTGACTGGGGAGTAAGAATGGGTTCATTCCACGCATATGCTGACGATGACGATGAGGCCTTTTTTAGCAGTGAAGGCTGGGATTGGTGGGCTTCCGGCAGCTCGGGCACCATATTTTTTGAGGCTCCTGTCACTACCTTGAAATTTACCGGCTCACGTTTTTTGGGTGAAATCGAAGTAGATAACCTTGTTGTCACTCATGTCCCGGAACCGGCTACAATCTTCCTGCTCGGTATCGGCGCGGCACTGATGACTCTTACCCGGAAAAAGCGGCTTGCTTAGGTGGCTTGGAAATGCAAAAAAATTTGCTTTTTTTGAGAAAGAAAAAATGGGGGGCATAAGAAAAATCTTGTTTCTCGGGTTACTGGTTATCACAACTCTTTTGGCACAGGATGCAAATGCACTGCCTGCAGGTGATAAGTGGCTATACGATAGCCTTTCTGACGTAACGTTTGGCATCGGCAGCGGCGTTGCTGAAGTGGACTGCGAAGTTTACAAATATACATCGGGCATCCATACGGACAAATATGCATATACCTACCAGATAACAAATATAGATTCAGGTATAGGGCTTAGCTTTTTCTCGGTGGGGATACTTGACGGTGCCAACGCCTTTGACGCAGATTACGAGCTGCTCGGCGGTATAACCCCCACCAACTGGAATACGGTCGGCTCGCCGGCCCAAAGCGTAGATGCCCTGTTTACCAGTCCAATCCACAGCGACGGCCCCGTTACCACATCCACAGTTTTGTGGTTTGTTAGTGACTACGCATCTACATTGGGCAATGGTGCGTTGTTCGGCACATTATCCGGAACGCCTTATTATGCAACTGGAAATTTACTCACACCTGTTCCCGAGCCGGCAACCTTAGTACTGCTTGGGATAGGCGGCCTACTAATCCTTACTCGAAAAAAGCGGTTTGTTTCGTTGGTTCGCAAACAAAAGAAACCCCTCTCTTAGAATAAACACGTTTTGGAAAAATAGACAATAAGATGAATATTTTTTGAGAAAGAAAAAATGAGTGGGATAAGAAAGATTTGGTTTTTTAGTTTATTGGTTGTTGCAGCACTGTTTGTATGCAGTGCCTCTGCGGCATACTATTTGCCGGATAGTTCATACGAATATGGTGCCTGGGAAGGTAGCTCAATTTACAGGGAGAATGGCTTCAATGTGCGCACAGACTTCGCCGTTTGTGACACCGAGGCCTTACAGTTTGCAAACGAGACAGAGTTGTCCGACCAGTTTGATATAGCTGACCAATACTTCTACATCTCTGCGATATTCAAACGTGGGGATTATATACATGACGAGACTATTTATCCCGGCATATTGGACACCGGTGGAAAGCGGATAGATAAAGCCCTGCTCAAGAGTGACACGAGTTGCCATAGTGATTGTTCGAGGGTTGGGGCACCAGCACGACAACATAGAAACACCCAAAGGCTTTGGGTGCGGATACATGATGCAGTCCCTATATACTAAGCATGGCATTCGTGGTTTTTTGCGTTCCGGCAGCTACGTGGCTGCCCTGTTTTGTGTGTTTTGTTTGAGACGGCCCGGGTTTCTGGGGAAAACAAATAATACAGTTAATATTTTGGAGGAAAAGAAAAATGAAGCGGACAGGAAAAATCCTGGTTTTCACTTTGTTGGTTCTCGCGGCACTGTTCATCCAGAATTCAGCCGCAGCCTACGCTGATGCGGTTCTGCCGTATAGCTCGCATTACCAGGGCACGATTTATTACAATCCTATCGGCGGGCGCATAGATTTCGCAGTTTATGACACCGGCACACCCAACGGACAAGCCTTCGAAAATGACTTTGGAACAGCACCGGGGACAGGCCAATTCATTTACGCGTATCAGATATTCACGGACGATAGCTCTCAGGCATTGGAATACTTTGCCATACTGGGCATTGGCGAGAACGCTCTTGTGAGTCCAATAAACGATAACATCGGTTCGCTGGATGATTTAACCGGCGAAGGGGTGGCGCCGGACGACTACCCATATATCGGTTCGTCGAGTATGTACGGCACGATGGGAATTTGGGAGTTCACCGACAATCTCCTGGACGCAGGTCAGCATTCGTGGTTTTTGGTGCTTCGCAGCCCTCATGACTGGACTCCGGGCGGCTTCACGTTCAACGAAACCCTTGCTAACGAGGCACCCATTCCTAATCCTGAGCCCGCTACGATAATACTGCTTGGTATCGGCGGCGTGATTGCAGTTTCTACAAGACGAAGAAACACCGTTTGGTAACAGAAAAGAGTGTTTGATGGCACGAACGAACAGGGGTTGGGTGATAGTGAAACGCAAATGCTCAACATTTGTTGGATGGCAGGGTTTGATATTAGCGATTGCGCTTGTCTTGTGTGGTTTGCTTGAGCGGGCGTACTGCAAAACAGTTGGCTCTGTGCTTTTGCTGCAACAAACACCTCCCCAGGGTGGCAAAATAACTCCAGATGTCGGCGTCCATCGCTTTGACCTGTATACGGATGTAACTTTGACGGCAGTTCCAAAACCCGGCTATATATTCGTTTACTGGATGGGCGATGTAGTTACCCCAGCGGCAAACAGGACCATGGTACATCTCGATGCGCCGAAAATCGTCATCGCAGTATTCGAGCGGGACCAATATGAGCATCTGGATATAAGAGATAGTGGTTGCAGTGCTTCTCTCGGCGGCGTGTTCACCAGCGCTGCAGATTACGGCCGAGGAGGATTTACAGGCGGAGGCGGCAAAAGGCCAAGGCCACGTAATGGGGGGCCTGAAGAAATACCAGAGCCGGACTTTCCAGTGCCGCTACCGGAGCCGGCAACGGTTCTGCTGCTCGGCCTCGGCGGATTAACTGTGCTCCGGAGAAGACGCACAGGACAATATCGATGATATGCGGACGGGCTGAAAACCTGATGCATTATGCATTAGCAGGAAAGAATTGTTAGCTGCCAGCGGTTCGCAACAGAGGGAATATTGTAAGAGAAGATTTTTTCAGAAAAGCAAAAAATGAAAAAGTCAATAATTATTTGTGAACTGGTGCTATCGGCGGCTACGTTTGGTTCGACGGCAAGAGCTGTAACGGTAAATCCGGCTGAGTGGAACTTTATTGTGATGAGCTATTTTGAGTTACCTGCGTGGTGGACGTCGGGCACAGATGTTGATACAAGTTATCCGCAGTACGATTACACCTGGGAGATAACTGAAGCAGGTTTGAAGCTGAACATAAATGGAACCGGCTGGGAGGACATACTGCACTTGATACCTGAAGGTGATAGAAGCGGTTCCGGCACCGAATTTGAAATTCCTGATTTCGATGGCTTCGAGATATTGGACCGGCGTTTTGAAGAGTCTGGAGTATTTGGCGTCGATATTTACGCATACGTAGATGAGAATGGTACCGGACACGTAGACGCAAGTAACATATACTTTGGCAGCTACGAGGGTCACGATGTCACCGGTCTCGGATTGGCTGGAAATATAACGGTCACCGCTATTCCCGAGCCGGCAACAATTGCTCTGCTGGGCCTTGGTGCTCTGGTCCTCATCCGCAGGAAGCGGTCTGCGTAAAGCTCTTGACTGTGGGTGGTTGTATCAGGGACATACTGAAAATGATTTTTCACTTCCAGAGGAGCGGTGGAGACGGACAGGTAAACCCGATAAGGGAACTTGACCGATGAAGAAAAAAATGCAAGACAACAAATTAATACAGATAGCGTTAATTCTATCTGTCTTACTTACCCCTTCGACGGTGTTTTCCTATAGCGTTTTGTGGGACACTTCTCACGGGGTTTTTATTTCTCCCACATACGGGGGTGATGGTTACCAGCCGAGTGGGTATTATCACGAACTGGCTCAGCACCTGGCCAACAACGGCTTCACCGTAGATACTCCATCTGATGGTTTTGATCCCACTGGGTATGATGTCATAGTCGTCTGTGTAGCCAGTGCTTGGGAAGAAGAATACACCGACCTTGAGGCTGCTCTTATAGTGGATTTTGTTGCAGCTGGCGGCGGCCTGCTTATTATGGGAGACCATCCGGGCGCCCGTAATGCCAATATCCAACCTGTAGCAGATGAATTCGACGAATTTGGCATTACGTTCGGAGTTTCCTATTTGGACCCTGTAGTTTATACCTCGGATCTCGCCGACCATTGTATTTTTAACGGCGTTAGCGAAATATTTATGCACGTGGCAGGAGAATTGTCTGTTTCCGGGCAGGCTTCTGCAGTGGCCTGGCAGGAGGGGGACGGAAAACCCATAGCTGCGGGGGCCCAATATGGTCAAGGCAGGATAGTAGCGCTTGGTGATAGCAGTCTGTGGTCATGGGTTGAGACATACGAAGAAAATTTCGACAAAGTCGATAATCCCCAGTTTAGCTTAAATACCTTCAACTATCTTGCCATACCCGAACCGGCAACGGTTCTCCTGCTTGGCCTGGGCAGTCTGATATTGCTGAGAAAACGCATAGCATGAGGGGAACGATTACGCAGGAATCGAAAAAGAAATTGGTGTTTAGACGGGAGGAATATTAGGAAAAGACCAAAAATTAAACTCGGCCCCCCCTGCCCCCCCCATAATGAGATTTATATCATTGGCGCAATAGCCCTCACCCGCATCTATAACCATTGTATACGCAGAAGTAGATTCCGACTCGGTTCTCGGATATTTTCTGCAATTGAGGATTGTTTGTCGTGCGCCGTTCTCACAGATACGGGTTCTCTTAAGTTTGTCTTAGTGCAATTCTATGCTTTTCTAAATACTGCGACGACGTTTTCGACTTCTACGACGAACAGGCGGTTATCTCCTTCGAAGTCGACTGGTATTGCACCTTTGGGATTGAACAGTACCTTATCGTACCGACGCAGCGGTATGTCCGGCGTGTTTTCGACCTCAGCGGAGACCGCTACGATTCGGCCGGTTATCGTGGGGATTTCTATATTGTCAGGCAGTTGGATGCCGCCTTTGGTTTGCTTTTTGTCTTCATCTTTGCGAATCAGAACACGCTTGCCTATCGGCTCAACCGTCTCAAGCGGCTTAACTTCAATTTCGTGTTTTTTATCCATTTTGCGTTAGCCCGTGCAAAACTGCCTTTGAACACAACACACTATTATACCAATCAAGAAGCAATTTTGCAAACTATCACATTCTGTGCAGCCCTCGCAATTGATGATTGATTATTGATAATTGACGGATCATCAGGGTGCCTGACGGCACGAAGCTACCTGGTTCAGGTTGGGTTTGATTGGGTTTGTTTTTATTGGCATTGTTCATAGTTATTTGTTCGTAGTTCATTGTTTTAACAGAAGTTACGTTCATTTGGGTATCCAGCGAATTGGGTTTGTTTTGCATAATTGACTCATAGCCACAAAGGCACATCGGTGCGAATAATCAAGCCACAGAGTTCACAGAGAACACAGAGAAATAATCAATAATTTTGTCATTTTGAGCTTTTTTTTTGGCTAAAACGGCCTGATTCGTGGAACTTCTGTCCCTTTTCGTGCCCTGTCTGGGCTTACCGTGCGGTTCTCCGCTGTTTATCCGCCATTTTCATGGTGGGTTCACATTATACCAAACTCGCCCTGTTTGTTCAATGAAAATCTAACAATTTTATTAATATTTTCCCCTTTCATATGAATTCCGTTAATTTCTTATAATTCCCAATAGTATCTATAACTTTCACAAATCACTTTCAAAAAAAACGGAATACGTTTGACTAAGCATTAACACAACAATATAGTTGTGTATGTGATGCCAGATTTCGTGGATATTGGCGGGCTATGGAAGGTTTTGCCTCCTGGGGTGCATGATGCAACGCTTGAAGAGGTCGAAGCTCGCTTTGCATCATCTGATCATCGGAAACGCCTATTTGCTGGATTTAAAGAAGGCGTCATAGCGTTGCGTAAAGCTGGATGCCAAAAAATTTTTCTTGACGGCAGTTTTGTTACGGAAAAGCCTATTCCATGTGATTTTGATGTTTGTTGGGACCCTATGGGAGTCGACATTTCAAAACTAGATCCTGTTTTCCTTGACTTCTCTGATAGACGCAAAAAACAAAAAGAGCGTTTCCACGGAGAATTCTTTCCGGCCAATTGTCTTGCAAACGGCAAGCACTTCTTTTTTGATTTTTTCCAAATCGATATGTATACGGGAAACGCTAAAGGTATCATCTGTATACGTTTTTCAAAAAATTGATGGAGAAGGATATTATTATGATAACAAATGAACGGCAATATCGAATTACAAGTACCCAAATAGAAAAACTCAAGACGGCAATTGACGCTTTTGATATCAAAGCAGCTACTGAACGAACGAGGTCAAAAATTCTGGCAAAAGCAGAACTAGAAGCACTGCGTAGTGAATACGAAAACCTTTCTATGCAACTTCATGAATACGAAACACTGAAATCCGGAACTGTTGAAATTCTAAAGGCATCGAGTTTGGAAGAATTGCCAAGTATTCTTATCAGAGGACGTATTGCCAAAGGGCTTTCACAACGTCAACTTGCGGATACCATTGGTTTGAAGGAGCAGCAGATTCAAAGATACGAGGCAGAGGAATATGCTTCTGCGAATTTACGCCGACTTGCCGAGGTGGCAAAGGCTCTTGGCCTAAATATAAGTGAAGTTGCTAAATTAAGAGCCGAACCTAAGAGACCTCTGAATGTAGACGAAAACGATTTAGCATGGGATAGATTTCCGATTAAAGAGATGTACCGCCGCAATTGGTTTGAGGAACTTAACCTTACCCCGCCCCCTTTATCTTTGCCGGAGGCTGTGGCCAATGCCGAGGGTCTTGTCAAAGCTTTTGTTAAATCCTCTCTTCGTGGTGCTCCAGTACATTATCTTTCACGCCAGCGTGTACGAGCGGGGAGCGGTGTAAACCGGTATGCCCTTCTCGCATGGCAATGTCGGGTTATAGCTCTTGCCGAGAAGGATAAAGCGGTAAACAACTACAGCAGAAGAGCTATAACTGGTAAATGGCTGACTGAGCTTGCTCGCATAAGCAGGGGAAATAATGGACCGAAAAAAGCGGTTGAGTATTTGCGACATTCTGGAATACGATTTGTTGTTCTTCCTCATCTCTCTCAAACCCATCTGGATGGAGCAGCCTTTTTGTTATCAGGAAGTTCACCAGTTATTGGGATGACTCTGCGCTATGATAGGATTGACAACTTCTGGTTTGTTCTTTTCCACGAGCTTGTCCATATTATTAAGCACTTACACAAAGGAGATGTTGAAAGCATATTTGACGATCTCGACGTCGAAGCTGGAGACATTGAAAAGGAGGCAGATGAGCAAGCGGCAGAAATATTAGTTCCCAAAAACAAATGGAATACGGCCTTGGCTCGTTATCTAAGAAGTGCAGATTCTGTAAAAGAATTTGCAAAAGAATTGGGCATTCATCCCGCAATAGTTGCAGGCAAAATAAGAAGGGAAACTGATAACTATATGATTCTGACAGATATGGTCGGACGAGGCGAAGTAAGAAAGCTTTTCCCAGATATTGACTTTTCCAATGAAGGAGAACATGATGAACTTTGACCATTCTCATTATGTACCATGCCTACGATGGAAAATGGGGGAGTACCAAGCTGTGTCACGTTTGCCAGATACAACAAAACGCTTATTTACGCCACTGATAGAAATTCCGGAACTTGGATGGGATTTTGAAAAGAAAAAAGAAAAAAAGACAGTCGACGAACTCTTATCTGATTTTGCTCTAAAAAAAATCTATAAAAAATGGGGAAGTTTTCCCTGCTTTGTTGACTTAAATCTTATTCCGCCCGCTGAACGGATGAAAAACGGAATTCACCCTGTACGTTTTATTTTCGATGAATTTCGATGGTTGGGTTGCCAATCTATACCTGTAACAGTATTATTCAGGGATGGTGAATATCAGCGAGAAATTAAAACGGCCTCGAAACAAGACAAAAGGGGCATTTGCTTGAGAATAACCATAGAACAGGCCGCAAAGAGCTCATTCAAAGAAAAATTAGATGGCCTTTTGTCAGAGTTGGGTGTTCCGACCAATGATTGCGACCTTGTTTTAGATTTAGCCGCACCAAATTTTGTTCCACTTGAGGGGTTTTCTAAAGTAATCCAGACCATTGTGAGTTCTTTTCCTTATTTGGATAAGTGGCGAACTTTTACAATTCTGGGTACCTCTTTTCCTGAGACCATGACGGTTGTTAAAAAGGGGGGAGAGATTGTTCCACGCTATGAATGGCAATTATATAAGATTTTGGTAGCTGGTTTCAAAAAAGCAGGATTACGAATTCCTGCTTTTGGTGATTATGCTATATCCCACCCAAAGGTTCTTGAATTAGACATGAGAATAACTAAACCTTCGGCGACAATCAGGTATACCACTGAGGATGGTTGGTTTATCATAAAAGGAGAGAATGTAAGGGATGAAAAATATGGCAAGCTTACGCAATACCGTGGACTTAGCAAAAAGCTCATAGATTTTAGATACTATTATGGTTCAGCCTTCTCGTGGGGGGATAACTTTATCCAAGAATGTGCAAGTGGGCGGGGCAAAACCGGCAACCTTTCTACATGGCGGCAGGTTGGCACAAACCATCATATCGAGAAGGTAACTCAGGACATCGCCAGTTTCTACGCTTCTTAAAATAGTCTCTGACAGCTCTTCTTAATTCACAAATATTCAAGATGCTTACCAAGTATTCATACAATACAGTACGAGGTTGACGAAGTATTTTGTTGGGAACTTTGTTCTTCTGCAGTATCTCTATCACTTCATTGCGCCATAATAATTGTGCTATAGATATCTGATCGATGCTTTTATTTGTCATAGCTTTACGGATTAAATCAAAATTGACAGCACCTCTCGGACCCCTTACAGATACTATCACTCCCCACCATGAAGGTATATGGCTTTGAATAGACTTGATATAACGGTCACCTACAACTACAGAAATTTTGTCGAAAACCGCATTATATGATTCGACTTGGTTCTTAAGCCTTCGAAGCGAATCGTTGTTGCTCTTGATCTCATAGCCAATAAGATGACCGTTAACCACAGCAATATCGGCCCGACATTTCCCATGATTCAAACCAAGTTCATCAATAACAAGCGTATCTTTCTGGGCATGTTGCCGCCATAGAATTTTCCTATGAAAGTTTTGTCTAATCTCTACGTCATTCATAACTTACCAATTCATTAACAAGGCCAGGACCTTTTTTACAATCATACATAAACTCAAAATTAAGTAAAGAAGAACGTTCTTCTAATGCAATCCCTAATCTATTTAGTATTAACGACTCTTTTTTTTGGCCTTTTTTCTTCCAAGTATTTTGTCGGCTTCTTCGATTGTTTGCGGCGGCCATTTGCCTTCGGCCTGCAACTGCTTTAGGTGGTCTAATTGTTTAATGCTGATGATGGTTCGACACTTCGGGAATCTGTTACAGCCTAAGAAAGGTCCTTTTTTGCCCTGCCTGATAACAAGCTGGCCGTCTTTGCACTTGTAACACTTTATGCCGGTCGGCTCAGGCGGCGGCTTCGGCGGCAGAACGTTTCCATCCTTGTCGAGATTGAGTATACCTTTGCAATTAGGATAGTCGCTGCATCCTAAGAACGGGCCGAACCGGCCGTTTTTGTGCACCATCGGTTTGCCGCACACCGGACATTTATGCTCGCTTACCTTTTCCTCGAGCATTGTGCCTTCCTTGTCGCACGGCGAGGCAAACTTACATTCTGGGTAGGCCGAGCAGCTCAGGAACTTTCCGTTCTTGCCGAATCTATAAATGAGCTGCTGGCCGCATCGCGGGCATTTATATTCGCTGGGGGCAGCCTCGGCTTTGGCGTGTTTCATTTGCACCAGTGCTGTATCGAGGTTTTGCTTGAATGGGCCGTAAAACTCTCTCAAAACGCCGAGCCAGTCGAGATGCTGCTCTTCAATTTTGTCAAGCTGCTCTTCCATATGGCGAGTGAAAGCAACGTCCATTATTTTGGGGAAGTACTCATTGAGTTTGTCGGTGACTATCTCGCCGAGGTCGGTGGCAAAAAACTTTTTCTCTTTTTGTTCGACGTAATCCCGCTCCTGGATTGTGCTAATGATTGCGGCATAGGTGCTTGGCCTACCAATACCTTCTTTTTCGAGGGCCCTTACCAGCGAGCCTTCGGTATATCGGGCCGGCGGTTTGGTAAAATGCTGCTCGGGCTTTATATCGACTACCAACAGTCCTTGGCATCGCTCCAGCGCCGGCAATTGTTGTTGGGGCGATGTGGTGGGCCAGATTTTGGTAAAGCCGTCAAAAACCAGGACTCGGCCGGTCGCTTTGTACCGACACGGGCCCAATGAAGTTTCAGCTGCGATATTTAGATTCGTTATATCCCACCTGGCCGGCGTCATTTGACAGGCTATAAAGCGCCGCCATATCAAATCGTACAGCTTAAACTGCTCCTCGGTTACCAGCGGCTTTATATCAGAAGGCGTAAGGTCAACATCAGTAGGTCGGATAGCCTCGTGCGCCTGCTGGGCCGTTTTCCTGGAAACATAAATCCTGGCTTTTTCGGGCAGATACTCGGGGCCCAGGTGCGTGTTGATATAGCTGCGTGCCTCGTTGAGAGCTTCCGGCGAGAGGTGCGTGCTGTCCGTTCGCATATAGGTAATAAGTCCCAGAGCGCCCATTGAGCCAAGGTCAATACCCTCATACAACTGCTGAGCTACCGCCATAGTTCTTTTCGCTGAGAAGCCCAACTGATTTGCAGCGGTCTGCTGCAATGTCGAAGTTATAAAAGGCGCCACCGGCTGAGAAACCGATTGCTTCGTTTCTACATCAGCGACCTTAAACTCCGCCTCTTTGAGCGCGCCGAACACCCGTTCAGCTTCATCCTTGTTAGAGGCTTTGAATTTCTCGTCACCGATGCTGTGCAGTTCAGCTTTGAATGCGTTGTGTTCTGTAAGCCATTTACTCTGTGCGGCAACACTGGGTGGCTTATCTTTGTCTGTTTTCGGAGTAACAAAATCGAGCCAATCCCGGGTATAGTCACTTTGTAAATCGGCGGTAAAAACTGCGGGGATGAGCCAGTATTCTTCCTGTTTGAAGTCGCGAATTTCCCTTTCTTTTTCGACTATTATTTTCACCGAGACGGACTGGACTCGGCCGGCAGACAGACCCCTGGCAACTTTTTTCCACAGCAGAGGACTTATTTTATAACCGACGATTCTATCGAGGATTCGCCGGGCCTGCTGGGCCATAACTTTGTCCATATCGAGCTTGCCCGGTTCCGCAAACGCATGTGTAACTGCCGTTTTGGTTATCGCATTGAAAATCACGCGGTAGGTTTTTTCTTCGGGGACACCAAGGATTTGCGCCAGATGCCAGGCGATTGCTTCGCCTTCGCGGTCCAGGTCGGTGGCCAGATAAAGGTCCCGGCACTTCTTTGCAGCGGCCTTTAATGATATTACCGTGCGTTTCTTGCCGGGCAGTATGTCGTAAGTCGGCTCAAAATTATTTTCTATATCGACGTTCAGCCCTTTTGAAGGCAAGTCACGGATGTGACCCATCGAGGATTTTACTTCGAAGTCATAGCCGAGATATTTGTTTATCGTTTTCGCCTTGGCCGGCGATTCGACAATTACCAGAGATTTATTTTCAGATGAAACGGATTTTGCCATAAATAATACTCAAACAACCCAAAACCGCTGTCTTACCAAAAAATAAGCCTTAAATCTTATAATCGGCGGTTTCGATGATAAAATTTAGAATTGGACAAATACAGGCAACCTAAGGAGGTGTCAAGAGAAAATAATTTTCGACTCTTTACGCCGTTTTCAGGAGCTGAGCGAGCAAAGGTCTTAATTTTCGTATTGCATTTCCGCGGTGGGAGATTGCATTTTTTTCGTCGGTGGTTAATTGGGCGACGGTTTTGTTCAGGTGCGGCACAAAGAAAATCGGGTCATAGCCAAAGCCGTTTTCACCTATTGGTTCATCGTTTATAAGGCCTTCCAGTGTCCCTTCAGTTTCAATCAGGATTTTTTCAGGACTTGAAAGACACAGGTGGCATACAAATCTTGCCGTCCTTTTTTCCTTCGGTACATCTTCCAGCAGTTGCAGGACTTTGGCCATATTTTTGTGGTCGAGCAGCGTTCTATCGCTATTCTTTTCACCGGAAAACCTTGCAGATTTTACGCCGGGCGCCCCATCAAGTGCGTCGATGACCAGGCCTGAGTCATCGGCGATTGTCCACAGCCCGGTCGCTTTCGCATAACCAACAGCTTTCTTGCGGGCGTTTTCAGCAAAGGTTGCCCCGTCTTCTTCAATCTCCGCGATACCCTCGAAATCCGACAGACTCAGCCATTGAACGTCAGCACCGAGTAAAGCCCTCAACTCAGCAATCTTACCGGGATTGGTACTGGCAACGAGAATTTTTTTGCGCTGGCCAGATATGCAATCTAAACAGCCATTCGCATTGTTACTTAGTGAGCTAGTCTTCAATTCTGTAATCTCTTAATTTGGTACTACCTCATGATATTGGTAAAGCTTTATTACGTTTATAAACATCAACGGCTGATTCCAGCACGCTGTTACGCTGCTCGGCCC
>Ga0114918_10001548_pt1 | contig 20558 bp, 34 predicted proteins | sample LantaG_FD_87015 | JGI IMG/M metagenome (GOLD analysis project Ga0114918, IMG submission 87015) | Deep subsurface microbial communities from Baltic Sea to uncover new lineages of life (NeLLi) - Landsort_02402 metaG | ecosystem: Environmental > Aquatic > Marine > Oceanic > Sediment | place... | reverse complement strand
TTGTCCAGAGGTCTGCCTGTAGGGTTCAAGGAGGATCTCCACTCTAAGCAGTAGATCCATTCGGAGGGGTCCGATTGAAGTCGAAAGATGTAGATGACTTCATGAAGTCCCCCCTCAAAGGAAATGAAGTCCCCTGGATTGAAATTCAGTTTGGGAGGCTTACCCCCATTCTTGACTGACATTTCCATTCCAGAGGAGTGCATTTTTCCATCCAGACCCAAACTGGGGGGAACCTCTAAGCGAGGGTTCCTCAAGTCTCTCTGGGGGAGTTTATGGAGGGCATTCAAACGATTCTGTTTGAGAAAGGCATTCAAACGATCCTGGAGGGTTTCCAACGAGCCCCTTTCCTGTTGCCTTTGCTGGAAGCCGCCAGTGGAAGCTTTCTGGATTCTTTTTTTGAAACTTTTGCTACCCATGAGATTTCCTTCCTCATAAATCGGTTGGTTCCTTCTGTCTCTATTAGCACATGAGGGGCTAAAAAAGAAACCTTTTTTCTCATTTTTTGGATCCACTCAAACAAAGGGGGGTGCCGGTAAAAGAGCTATTTTTTTGATAAAGGGTAAGGTGAGGACATAAGAGAGGTTATGATGTCGAGGACTCTTGAGGCTTCCTTAAAGGATTTAGCCAACAGACAACCGGAGTTGCGGATGCATTTGGTTCCTTTGCTCAGGGAGGCATCAATCCCTGGTCCTTTTGTTTTCCATTTCAGAGAGGTCCGTGGGGTGATATCAGCTTCAAAGATTATCCAACACATTGACCGGAATTCCTATGGTCATTTGGATCTGGGGTCTTTAAAGCAAAAAGTTTTCAATACAGCCAAGTTCTGGGGGCTCAAAGAATTGAACCCCCGGACCTTGATCTTGATTGATATGGGGCATGATACAGACAGGCCATACACAGATGTCCCTATCGTAGTGGATGAGCGGGGAGAGGTCATTGATGGCCGTCACCGTGTTGCCCAGGCAATAGCTGAAGGGCACTCCAGGATTATGGCATATGTTCCTGTCCAGGATCCTCCAACTAAGATTTAGAATTCCAACAACAAGACATTTCCTTTATCAAAGAGGATATCTTCTGGGGCAGTCCGAGTAAATGCCTTAAGAAACTCTTTCAAACCTTTCGGGGTGTTGACCTCAAACACTTCCAGAGTTTTATCTTTTTTGGGGCCGAGGAAGTTTCTCCTCAGAGCAATTACTTGGGTATCCTCATGGTAACAGATCAGATCTTTGAACTCTGGCTTTTCTTCTGGTTCCGCTTCAGGATTCTCCTGGGGTCCAGCTCTGTGCAACAGGGTGAAATATTCTTTTGGAGCTGCGGTCATTCCTGTATTGTTTTGGGCAAACTCAAGAATAAAGCCACCTTTCATACAGTCCAGCATGCCATCGTATGGGCGAATATTGACAATCCTGTCTTTCCGGGGTGCCCACCAAACTTCAATGGTATCCCCTATTTTCAATTCGTAGCTTGGCACTTGGGTTGGTTCTTGCTTTGTTTCTGTCATGGTTTGTATTCTCCTTCTGGTCTCTATTAGCACCGGAGGGCTGAAAAAGAAACCTTTTTTGAAGTTCTTTTTCAGCCCTCCTGATTATCCTGCAACCATTGCAGACAAGTTTCTACTGAGGGTTCCTTCAGGATACCCTCTTCTAAAGCTACTTTGACTCTTGCAATCATCTCTCCAACCTGGGGTCCAGGTTTGATGCCAAAGGTATCCAAGATGCCTTTCCCCAGTTTTGCTGGAGGCCTTGGGCAGAGTTCTTCAAGGCTCAGTTGTACGGCAAGTTGCCGTACATTTTCCAGGAAGGTCAACCGAGGGCTTTGTTCTTGTTTTGCCCCGGAGTCCGCTTCAGACACATCCAGGAGATCTTCCCAGAAACCATCCCCGATTTCTTTACATGCCCTGAGGAGTTTCCTCAAGGATCTCTTTAGGGCCGGGTCCGGGAGATGGAAGATTCTCATGTGCATGGAGATCAGATCTCTCACTCTATCGAGGGTGACATTGGGTAGCCGGAATCTTTTTCCAATTCCTTCCCACAAGAGGACAGAAACATCCTCATGACCCAAGAAGTGGCAATCATCTCCTTCACCAGTTCGAGTAGCAGGTTTTCCAAAGTCATGGCAAAGGAGAGCCCATCTGACGGTCTCTTTTTGTTTGCTGGTCTTCAAGGCTACCAAGGTATGCTCCCAGGCGTCATGTAGGTGGTGTTTGTTCTGCACCAAATCCACCATGGGAACATGTTCTGGCAGCAAGACTCCCAGGAGCCCAGTTTCCCTCAACCACTCCAATCCTTTCCTCGGGTGATCCCCGAGCAGCAGTTTGTTCAATTCCCCAAACCATCTTTCCCGGCTCACACTGAGAATCGCCAGTTTTTGAGCAGTAGCGGCTTTGGTGATCCTCTCTGCTGGAGCGAAACCCAATTTTGCTTGGAACCTTCCGGCCCGGAGCATCCGTAGGGGATCATCAGAGAAAGTCCTTTCAGGATCCAAGGGGGTGTCGAGGATCCCTGCTTTCAGAGCCTCCAACCCACCAAAGGGGTCAATAAGCTTTCCAGTCAGACAAGAGATTGCCATGGCATTCACAGTGAAGTCTCTTCTCTGGAGGTCTTTTTCCAGATCTAGGCCGAAGACTACAGTGGGTTTCCGGGAACCTTTCATGAAAGACTCAGAGGTCCGAAAGGTAGTGATCTCAATGTCTTCACCCTCTACGAAGGTGGCCACAGTGCCGAATTCCAACCCAATGGGAATGACTTTGAGATCCGCTTTTTTGAGGATAGCAATGGTCTCATCCGGGAGTGCATCAGTGCAGAAATCAAAGTCTTTGTTGGGATTCCCCAGAAGGGCATCCCGCACTGCTCCACCTACCAGGAACAATTTGTGCCCTGCTTCTTCAAAGATCCTTGCCAGGATCAAGCTATGTTTGGTTAGTTGAATTTTGGTCATGATGTTTCTCCTCAGTCTCTATTAGCACACAAAGGGTCTGAAAAGAAACCAAAAGGAGAGGTTTTTTCCTTAAAGGTTTGATATTTCCTTAAAGGTTTGATATCCTGGTTAGGTAGAACCTATTTTTAGGAGCCGAATCGTGAAAACATTAAAAGCTTCTCTCCAAGATCTTGCTGCCCGACAACCGGACACCAGAATTTATTTGGTTCCTTTGCTGCGGAAGCATGCTGCTGACTCAGAGGACCCCACTAAAACTTTGGATGGTTTGAGTTCCAACCTGGAGGGATATGTTGCTGACCTTCAAGAGATTATTACAGTGTTGAAGGGCGGCACTGAAAAGACAGCAATGCAGTTCACTGAAAAGGAATGGAAAGCATACTCTGAAAGGCACCCCAAGGCAGAGAGAAGGAACCACCAGATAAAAAATAAGACCAAGCCTTCCCGGCAAGAGCGTAAGGAGCTGAAGGGGAAGGAGTTGAAGAGGATCAAAGAGTTGAGGGTCAAATACAAGACTGTAAACAAAATCTTTGATGCTCAAACTAAAGAGATTTCAAAATTCCAAAAGTCCTTTGAGAAAAAGAGTGAGGAGTGGAAAAAAGAGAATGCCCCTGCTATTCAGAAAGCGGTGACAAGGTATGGCAAGGCACAAAAAATTCTCTTCAAGACTGTAAAGGAACTGAACAATTTGGAAGGTAAACACCCCCCGATGGAAATGGATCTTATCCTACCTATGGTCACGTCTTTGGTCGGTGTGGGGGTTGCTGGCATCTCAAGAGTCATCCCTTATTTGCTCGGTGAAGTTGTTGGGCTTTTTGCCGGAGTTCTTGCCACCCCCAAATCCCGTAAATCTCTGGTCAAAATCCGAGATACCTACAATACAACCGGAAGTGAGCTGAAGATTTTTGTTAAGCAACTCGGAGACCGGGACACAGGGGGGCATTTGACAGAAGCTCTTAATAAATTTGAAGCCATCCCAAAAGAGACCTAAGCTCTGAAGGGCTTACCAAAAGGGCACTGTGTATCTGGACCCTCTCTTAACATTTTTGTTTGCCTCACAGATTTCCTGGACCCCTTTTCATGATCTTCTCCAGTTCTGCCTCATCCGGCATCTTGATAATCAGGCGGGATAGAAAGAGAGGGGTCTTTTGTTGGTGGGCTTGCATCTTCAGTCATTTTTCTTTTTGGCAAACTTTTTGAAAATCCTTTGTAAGAAATTCTGTTCTGTGAGAAGTACCCTGAGAATTTCCGTTTGCTCTTGTTCTTCTTTCTGTGGGTCCTGAGACAGGTCCAACAGATGATCTGACAACTCGACAAGAAACTGATAGGGGAGCGGCAAGGTTCTGTTTAGGTAGAGAGCAAAGAGATCCAGAATAGCACAGGAAAAAAGATATGCCAGAAAGATTTTGGAGGGATAGGGACCAACTGGCCGATCAACTTCCAAGGCGGCTAATTTTTGGTGGAGTTGGTAGTTGGTTCTACAAGTTTGATCACAACGGATTTGCTCTCTTCTCAGTTTTTTTATGAAAATGGAAGGACAGGGCATATCCTTCACCTCTGGGGTGGAGTTGAGACAGGATAGGATTCCTTCAATACTAGGAACATTTTTAGCAGGGATGGTCTCTGGGATCATGTCTCGGTGTCTCCATAATGCCTGTATGGCAAATTTTTTGGCAAGACCCCAGGTATTAGGGTCTAAAGCTGCAAACAAACACCACAGGGTTTCCTTCAACCCTAGGATGCTGAGGATCTTCTCCAAAGGGATCTTTTTCTCTTGCCCATAGCCAGTGGGCAATCCTGCCCGAAGCTTTTCTATGGAGATTTCTTGAGCACTCCCAGAATCATTTGGGAAGTATTTCTTGAAGAAAGGGTCCTCTGATGGAAAGGTCATTGGGAAGACCCGCTCCAGTTCATGTAGTGTGGTGTAATATTTCATTTCTCTACCTCCAAAATTTCCACTACCCAGGCTCTCAGTTTGATCATTGCCTCGATTGCTTCCTCTGCCCCTATTTTCTTGTGGTCAAACTGGTAGCAGGCTCTTGCGGCATCAATCATAACTGCCTGTGCCGAGCAGGGGGCTCCCTCAATAAAGAAGGGACAAGGATCTGGACTAGCACAAGTTGGACTGTGTTCTTCGCATTGAGCACATTGAAGCCTCAAGATGAGCCAACAGGGGAAATGCTCTACCTGAGCAGCTTCCTCTGTCCCTCTCAGAATGGACAAAATCAGGTCCAATTTTTTGAGGGGTTCCATGCCTTTGTAAGTGTCCATGGTTGGGTTTTCATGTTTTTGGACAGGGTCCATTTCTTTAGTTTCGTTCATTGTGAGTCTTCCTTTTTTTCCGGTATGCTAGAACCTTATCCCTGAGTTTGAAATGAAGAGGGGTCTTGGTGCAAAAGGATTCATGGACTGTTTTCATCTCGTCCATGGAGATCTCTCCCCCTATGTAAGCGAGACCTGCTTTTCTCACAAAGCTACAATCAACAAAGGGTTCTTTCTCAGCGTCCTTTTTTTCATGGGGGTCAAGAAGAGTTTCTGAAGAGGCTATGGCTGACATGATGAGCCCCCTATAAGGGAAATCCTTACCATGGACTTTATTAACACTCTCAAGTAAATCTTTTGCCTTTTGGTATTTTTGCCATTTCAGGTATCTCTGATTCTTTCTTTCTTTTTCAGGGTCTTTTTTTTTGAGTTCCCTCAAAAGAGGAGACAAATGGGTTAAGGCTTCTATGCATTTCCTCCCAGAGAAATCTCCCCTATTATAAGCTCTCAGAAATGGAGCTGCCAAATCCTCTGCCTTAAGGCTGTCCTGAGGCAAACTCTCAGGAGAAGACTCTTCTTTTGAGGGGATTTCTTTTTGCATAAGGTTGAGAGTTTCCTCAAACCGAGCTTTCAAGCAGGCGAAAGAGTATCTGGCCTCAGGGAGATCCTGTTTGGATAGGTACCTCTCAAAAGCAAAAAGTTCTGGCATTACAGCCTGGAGAAAATGATCCTCACTTGGCCGAGCCTGTCGGTTAGCTGCACTCATTTTTAGACCCCTTTGTTTTTTTTACCTAACTGGCACTGAGTCCAATTCCGTAACTTTTTCAGGGCTAGGACACAATTCTTTTTACTTTGCTTCTCCCTGAAAGTGTATGACAGGAGATGCTCTTTTGCTGCCTTCATAATGGGATTTTCATAGCATACTCCCCACTGGTTTGTGCGGAAAGGGCAACAATTGCAGCGAAGTTTAACACAGAAAGAGCATTTCTTGTCCAGGGCCTCATCTCCACTTAGTATTCCCTCAGAGGGTGTGGCAAAGGGAATGTCGTGTTGGACACCCTCCAGCAGAGCATCAAGTTTTTCAATTGGGTGCATTCCAACCTGAATCATAATCTTTTCCATTTGTTTCACGCTATCCTTTGTGGAGTGTAGGTTCCTTTTTTCCAATGTTCTCCGGCTACATGATTGGCTCTCACATACTTGGCAACAGAAAGAGGGAACTCTTGAGGCTCAAAACTCCCAGCAACACGGACAACAACACCTTCGATCTCAGATCCATATTGAGAGGGTTTCCTAAAACAATCTAGGGTGACCTTTTCCAGTGCAGCCTCAGAGGTTACACTGATTCGGGCTAAAACAGGAACTGTGACAAAGGGGACTCCTACAGAACTAAGTTTCTTAGCGGACATTTCTAATGCTACCCACGGCAGCCAAAGGTTGGTGGCAGGTTCAAAGATACCAATCAAATGGAATGCCGAGGGCAACCCTTCATCATACACGATGGTGTGAACTGCCTCACAATACTCCATAAAAATTTGAAGGCCTCCATGAATGAGATGCTTCACACAGGAGTGTACCTGTTTTGCTCTGGAGAAAGAGGAGTGTGTAGGGCTGCTAGCATGGCTCCGAGCAAACACATCATCCCCCGTCATGCACAGATTGGAGCCGTCCAACTTTTCTGTGATGATGAGTTTTTTCGCAATTAAATGGTTTGCAGAATCCAAGACTCTATCATCTCTGGACCTTCCTGGAGACCAGGGCAAATGTGGTGTTCTCGGGTACTTTGACATTTGTTCCTATCCGATCTCAATCTTTAGTTCATAGGGGAAAGGGTTGAGGAATTCCTCGGGAAGTTTTCCTTCCAGTAAAGATCCACAGAGAGGGCAAAGTCTCAGGTATCTTCCCAGATCCCGCTCTCTTTTGGTGAGAAGGATTTCATCTCCCCACTCACACCCTGTTTGCTCAGAGACTGCTTTGGTGGGGTCTTGGCAGAGAATGCTAAGGGGAGTTTGTTTTGATGCCTCAGCGCCCTCTGTGGGCTCCTCTTTGAGGGCTTGGACTACCATCTTTGGTCCCCGGTGTCCTTCCTCAGCAAAGATCTCAAGTTTGGTCCCAATTTTCAAGAGCTGTTCAAACTCTTTGGGGTCTTTTAGGAGGAGAGCAGAGGTCTCGGGATCCTTCCACCTAATTTTGACAGGCTGGCCTTGCTGTGGTGCTCTTTCAATCCCAACAGCAGTTTCTACATCCAGAAAGAGATTGATGGGATCTCTCCAGGAGGGACCCCAGAGCACCCCAAATAAGAAACCAGTCAAATGTGCATTGGGGTTGGCGTATTCCTGTAGGCGCATTAGATTCCTCCCATTGAGGTCAACAGATCCCTCAGGATTTTTCCATGGGTCTTTTTCTCGTTACCTAGGAGAACCCCATGAACGAGATCCGAGATTGTTTTCCCGTAGGTTCTTTTTTTTCTGTGGATGAATTGGGACTCATCCACCCAAATTGCCATAAGCTCCTGGACGGCTTGGAAACATTTGAGCAGAGGAGTTTTATCCAGGTCTCCTTCGGTCACTTTCATCTGATAGTAGCTGACACGGGTGGTCAGCTGTTTTCGGAGATGGATGATTTTCCCCCTCATGGCGGCAGCGGGGGTGTTTTCTTTAGCCCACTCACTTGTGCTGTGAACCACTTGTCGGAGGAGCCTTTTGTCCTCCATGCTAAAACTTTGGTCAATGAAGCGGAGAAGCCTTTGGGCCACTTGAGCAGAGAATCTTTTGATCAGGAGCAAATTCTCAGCCCCTAAATTTGCAGCCAGTGCCTGTATTGCGAGATCTGACCCACAATGGGTTAGGACCTCCTCGAAAGGGAAGGGTCCCAAAAAAGCTTGGGTTTCCGGGAAGGTCTTTGACAAACTCCCTATCACATTGGAGTCAAATAAGGCTTTGTCCCTGAGGTGGGGCAAAGTAGTGTAGTGGGTCAATTCTTGGTTGTCTATTCGCATTGGGCCTCTCTTTTGGCAATGATGTCCTTGACCATCTTGGCTTGCTTAGCCTTGAACTCCTGGTCATCCTCTTTGCCCAGCACCTGCCTTACCAGTTTGCCAATCTCATATGGCTGCCAGAATCGCTGGTTAATTGTCCCCTCTTGTGCTTCAAATGATATGGAGATGAGATGGAGGATAGCTTCTAAGGACTTTTCCACTTGGACTCTCTCTGGTGTGGCCATTCTCTCTTGGAGCTTCTTCTCCCATCGGTGGTGATTCCTTAAAAGATCCCAAACTCGCCTTAGTTCCTCATAGAAGTACCCCAGCCCAGAATACCCAGAGGAAGGATTGATTTCCCCCAGGAAGATTTTTTCATTTAACCGGTGAGCTTTCCTGGCCAGAGTTGTATTGAGGTTGAGCCCAAATGATGTGACGTAATCTGTAGAAAGACCATTGAAAAGATCAAGGATTTCTAAGGACAATGCCCCCGAAACTTCTTGGATCATGGGGAGGGGCCTCCAACACAGATCTGTCCGAAGGCACCAGAGAGTCTCATCTACTTCTGGTCCAAAGACATCACAGATTTTCAGCATGGGGATCACATCGAAATCTTGAGTTCCTGGGGGCAGGCTGGCCCTGATCTTATCATAACCATCCTGACATGCGCCATGAGAGTGTAAGGAGTTTAGGGAGGTCCAATGTTCCATGATATCTTTATCCTTTTTTCATTACGTGCCACGTCATGCTGTCCCCCTCAAATGAGGCCAAAAGAGTCCTTTGGTCCCTTTTTTTGGGGCATTGAGTAACCAAGTAAATTTGACCTCTTTCCCAATCATTCCAAGCCAACCCTGCTAGAGTAATAGCTTCTGTTTTTGCTTCTTTAATGGTTGGAAATAGAGCACCATCACAATGGGAATCAGCCTGAGATGGTTCTTTTGTTTTGGGGCCTTCAAAAATGCAGTCAAGTTTATAATTCATCTCGGGTTCCTTTCTACTACTCCTATTAGCACAGGAGGTGGGGGAAAAGAAACCTTTTTTTGGAATTTTTCTATGCCCCAAATGCAGATGCCGCCCAATTTGGCGACATCGTTTCTGTTTCTACTCTTGGTAGATCAGATCTTCATCTCCAAGTGCGGAGAGAATTTGATCAAGGTTGGTTTTTGCCTGCCTCTCGATATCTTCCCGGTTTTCACCTACAATCAAACGGTGGAGAGTCCAGGGTGTTCCTTTGCCAAATAAGTTGGCTTCTGCCCATAGCTCCAAGTCAATCAGGGCATCTGCTGCCTCATTATCTTTTTCCCATTCCAGGGATATAATACAGCCTCTATGTTGGATCTCTGTTTTTTCCATCTAGTCCCACTGAATCTGGATTGGTCCATCTCCTATCTCAAGCAGCTCCAAAAATCTCTTTTTAGAGTAGCTCAAAAATGTTGGAAGACAAGAAAAAGAAAACCCCCAATGGGGGTTGGGGGCTTTCTCCAGGCAGCCGTCAATCGAGTGTAACCCCGATAAGCTTGCCTTGCGTAGAAACCAGCCTGAAAGGGGAAGACTGGAGCCTACAAATGAGTCAGCCTCGTTACTAACCTGGGAGTCACTACTTCCCATCGGGCCGACTAATGAATTGTTATCCTACCACTTTCTTTTCAGAATGCAATCTTTTTTGCTCACTAATAGATGTGTTTCAGACAGACACAGACCTCTAGGCCTCTCCCCCCCAATTCAATTGAGAGAGTGTCATTCATGTTCACCCTTTTATGGCAGATTGCACAATAGACTAAGAGTTCTTCTGGGCTTTCTTCCAGGAGTTCTCCCAGAGTGTTTTTCAAGTTATCTTCTCGGTGTTTGGATTGTTGCATTGTCTTCCCCTACTTGAAGATTGGTTTCCAATGGGTGATCCCATTGGCGATGATGTTCCCCTGGCCGTAGCGCCACTCTCCGAAATGGATGGAGGCCTTAAACTCATTCTGCCCACAATCTCGAACCAAGAATAAAGTATCTTGGTGAGCCCAATGAGGCTTGTCATCAGACTTTACCAGGACCCATCCATCTGGCTGGCAAGAGACCCAAACAGCCCCTTCATGTTCCTCCCAATTTATTTTGTCCCCTTTCTTAGCCTGGATAACTTTTGGGGGGAAAGTAAACACGGGGTCGTGGAAGATGTAAAAGGAGTCCACCTCTGTTGGAAGTGTCTCTTCATGTTTTGATCGGATGACCATTGTAGCATTTTTATGCCCAGCAAAAAGTTTTTCATGCGTATCAACAAAGTTTTTCATATTATTCTCTTCTCCTCTCCCCTCTATTAGACCAGGAAGAGGCAGAAAAGAAACCTAAAAAGCAATTAAATGATACTTTTCCTATTTTCTTTCCTTGGTAGAGGATCTTTTGTAGAGAGGAAAATCATGACAAAAGAGCAAAAACAAAGAGTTAACAAGGTACTTAGGGGATGGGCAGCTTTGACTGAAGAAAGAAAGTGTGAGTTGATAACTAAATGTGCTCTCAAATTTAGGGAGAATGGTACCAGTTGGTATGCCGGTCTTCCTGGTAAGTACCCAAAAAATTTGAGACCTGTGATGATGAACCCCAGATTGGAAGTGGAAAATGTCTAACAATTTTGAACGTTTTTTTAAGCCAGGAGAATACCTCTATAAATTCTTTCAGGAGAAGGATATCCCTGAAAAGGATTTTAAGAAGACAGATAAAAATAGGGTGACCCATTTTATCCCAAATGCTGTTGTGGTAGAATATATTGCTCAGACAAGAGGGTCTGAGCGCAAGCAAGTAGAAGGCATTATTCGCCAGATTGATTTCAAAAATGGGGACATCAACCATTTCTTGGAGCACCTAGCTGGAGCCATTGCAGACCAATATGCAGGAGCTATTCGATCTGCAATGCAAAAGAGGGCGGCACTCCGTGGAAGAATCTAACATTTTTTGATCTCGTCTTTAGATAAAAAGATAGAGATGGATCTTTTCAAGTTTAGGCCCCCCAGAACAAAACAGAAAACTGAAAAGGCCAAAAGGACACCACCGAGGATAAGAGATACTGTTCCGTCAGGGGATTTGACACTATCGAGTCCCATAAGACCAGTCACAAATCCTATCAAAAGGAAATCCCATCCTATACAGAACTTATCACTGCACTCCCACCCAGGATCCTCGCCATCCTCTTCGGCATCCCATTGTTTGGTCTCTTTCATCTCCCTTCCTCATTTTCTGCCTTATAGGGGTCCAGCTTCAAAATTTTATGGATGGTATCTCGGGTCTCGTTGCTGAGAATCATTTTATGCATGTTAGTAGTATACCAGAATACTGAAGGCTCCATGCCCTTAGCCCTATTCATTGCCCGCCAGTCGCAAATCATTTCCAACAGGGCACCCCGGCTCATGGGGTATAACATATTGACCCCATTTGAATCAGGGCATGCCCACCATTGCCAATGATGGTCGTTTCCCTGATAATGGTGCAGACAGGCTTTATGGAAAGGGGCGAGAGAAACAGATTGTTTTTCCCCAAAGAATTGCTTGGCATAAGGAAAAAATTCCTTGGGGTGGAATTTTGACAGGTCATGGGTAATACCCCGCCAGATGAGACCGACCCTCAGGCACTCAAGGAAAACAAACCATTTGTGGCGGAGAATGTAATGGGCATATCGAAGGTACATCATTTTGTGTGGGGCCTTTCTTTGAAGAGGTTAAGATCCTTCTCCTATCTTGAAGTACCACAAAAAAAAGAAAGAGACAAACTTTTTTAGCTCACCATTTCTGTCAGAAATTTGTATGGTTTTTCTGACAAGGATCACCCCTAAGATGCTGTTATTACAGGGTGAACTCAGATATACCCTGAAAACCAAACCCAACCCTGAACTGAAAGAGCCCTCTCCCGAATGGGAAGAGGGCTTTATTTTTAGGGCCTCCTCCGCTCAGAGGTTTTTGCGTACAAACCGATCAATGGTCTGTCCCTGATCATTGATCAGATATGCCTCTGAGGTGAACAAGAAGTATTCTGTGGTCTTGTCCAAATACTGTACAGTCAGCATCCAAGCATGAGGATACTTTTCTGAGTCCAAGCTTTTCTCTTCCGAATCAAATTGCTTTTGTACATTCCAAGCATCTTGAGGGTCAAAGGTTGATTCTGAATGTCTTAACCCAGGGACTTCTTCTGGGAGATCCCAAGAGAAATTTCCCTGGTGTTCATCATGGTAGACAGTCAGATAGATGGCATCTGTTGCCTTGATTAGAGAATTGGAAAAAACTACAGCTGCGGAAAGCACAGAACTGATATTCCCCACGTGCAGCCAACCACCATTCTGTACAGTTCGAATTTTTAGAATCATGTCACTCACCTTTTACTTTCTTTTGAATGTTTAGTTAGTACCTCTGCCAGAAACAAATCTGGTGTATTCTTATGCCAGTCCAGGACTTGCTCAATCTCTTTTTCACTCAAAGGAGGGGTCTTAAGAACTTCAACTGTCATGACTTCAGGGTCTACAGAATAGTTTTCTTCAATCACTTCCGCTCCCTCATAGCAAGCATGGACTCCGTCAGCAGTTATAATGTGAAGGTCAGAGCCTTCCCACCACAATTCATCAACTGTTTTAGAATCCTTGGGCATGGTCATGCTCCGGCTCCTTTTCTGGGGGAGGCCACTTGAAGTCTGAGCAAATCATATAGTTCCCTTTTTCACTCCTTTTCAGTATCTTTTTGGCAGCCAGGGTGGCGCATCTTTTTGGACCCCAATGCTCGGGGACATCTTTGAATTGAGCAATCTCCCCAGGACTTCTCCACCCAGGATTGCATGCAAGCCAATCTAGCATCTCTTTTTCATTTGGGGTCAGAGTTTTTGCCCACTCTTGCTCATAGGTCCCGGCTTGGAGTTGTTCCACTTTTGTCCCTTCATATTTCAGGGCATCTTTGAATTGTTTAGTCCATTCCTGGAATATCTGGACAATCCTGATCAGTTCATAGCCCTCAAAGGGATGGGAGGCCTGGAGAGTCCCCAAGAAAGGGGACCAAAAAACAGTTTTAAGCTCCTCTCCTTCAGATGGGATTATTGCCCGGATCTCTCTTTTCTTCCTCATGTACTTTACTGGGATAGCCCCACAACGTAGACTAGATTGCAGATAGTCCTGAAGGCAATTCAGGATTTCCTGTACTGTTCGAATTCTTATCATGATCCCCCCCAATCAGCTGAGATAGATGGCCTGGAGAATCATCCCCATATTGGCCCAGTCCACTGTATTGGTCTCCAAGAGTTCCCGTAGGGTGTAAACCTCCACATATGTGCGCTCTGTATCTTCCAACACTCCATGGGGGGTGCCTGCTTGTCCCTCAAGGAACTCAAACTCTTCTTCAGTGAGGTGGCACACATAGGTGTCGGCTTGGTGGGCAGATAAAGTGCCGCAGACTTGACGAGATGCCAAGGTTTGGAATCGGTCTGGGGTTATCGCCAAACCTGTTTCCTCTTTCAGCTCCTCTGCTGCAATGGCGGTTGGAAGGTCAGCAGTGTTCCAGGAAGAACCCCCAGGCAGTTCTCTGATGAAACCATCTTCTGTGGATGCCGGTGAGCGGTATTCTCTTACAATGAGAATCTTGGTGTCTAATTCTGGATGGTTTCCTGTGTTGAGCATTCTTTGCACCTCAGACACAGGTTTGAATGCCACAATTGTAGACAAGTCAGGCCGGGAAAGAACCACCTCGTTCTCTTTGATTCGATCTTCACCATAGATTTCCATCTTTACATGGAGAGCCCAAAAAAACATGATGTTTCTTTTCGGGCCAACTCGGAAGGTCCAAACTACTTTTGCACTGTTGAGGATATGGCCTGCATTGATTTGTGCCTGATACCATTTTTGGAAATGTTTGGTGCGCCAAATATAGAGAGGAACTTCCCGCTCTCCGTTTCTCCTGTAGTCACCTTCCCCAATCAACTCCACAGCTGCTTCAAGAGTTTTTTGGAGACTATGTTTGGCTGGGGTTTTGAGCTTGTCAGCATAGTATTGGATATAATCTGTGCTCGGGGTTTTCTTTGGGAATCCTACTACTGCCTTCCCACTATCACACCAGACACCCCATTCAATGTTGGTGGTTAAGGCTGGAAGATCCTCGCTTCTAGGGATCCAGAATAGGATACAATCAGCAGCATTCAAGGCAAAGTCTTCCCATTCCACTTGAGCGTCATAGTCCCTTTTCCATTTCCCATCGGAGGGCTCAGGGACGAAAACAACTCCATTATAGCCTAAGTTTTCTAGGATCTTCAGGGCTTCTGGTCTCCAGGAAGGCACTTCTTTTGATCTGGGGGTGGGGCCAGCTAGGAACAGAGACTTGGACCAAGCTTTTGAAGGCTTCTGGTCAGAGTAGATCACTTTCATTTTGTCCTCATTTAGGTAGTTTATGGGTGTCTTTCAGATAGGGCCAAAAAAAGGCTCACTCAATATGTAGGTCCAAGAGTGTGGCCGGTATCTCTCTAAATCCACTAAGTCGTGTTTACTGTTCCCATCACGGTAACTGAGAGCGTATCTCCAGACTGCCCCATCCCAATAGCACTGCCAGACTATCCTGGCAGCATCCAATAAAGTGTCCACCAAGAATAACTGGACAACAGTGAATTTGGCAGGTTTTGTTTTTCCTTTTCCAATGAAGGTACTCTCTTTTTTCTTAAGTTTAAGGGGGTTTTCTCCCATAATGACTCCAAAGTTGAAGGTTGTATGACCAAAAAATTATTTACGGATCCCAATATCATCCTCAGCATCAGGCCAGGACTCAGCTAGCATTTGTTTCATATCTTTTCGCCAATAGCAACGAAAAACTTGCTTGCCAATTTTCTGCACATGTTTGAAGTACCCCAGGTAGACAGAATATGCCAAATTGCAGGCTTCTTGCTCGTACTCCAGTTGTATGGAGAGCTTCTTACCAAAGTCTTGAATTTGGTCGCTGTCATTACCATAAAAAAGATGTTGGATCCTGTGTGAGAGTTCATGGCAAAAGAGTTCAATGATCTCTGCAAATGAAACAAAATAGTTCCCTTTGTTGTCGGGGTCTCCAAGACCTATGGAAATCAAAGGAGTATTTTTTGCATTCTCTTTAAGAAGATTACTCTCTGCTGAATATTCTGAGGTCTCAACCCCATATTGAAACTCAAACCGGCAGCCATAAAGTTTGGCAATTTTAGTGAAATCATTTTTCCAAATTAACGGGATGCGGGTTTTTGGCACCATTCTGGAATTCCTCAGAGTTCCTTTGGTTCCCACTTTTCTTGCCAAGGGATAGAAGTCTAAGGGCCAAAGCAAGCGACTCATGATCTCTACTCTGAGTTCTTTAGAGAGATCCCATAGTTTCGCTTTTTCAGCCATAATGGTACCTTTCACCCAGCATACTCCTACTTAGGGTAAGAAATTAAGGTACTATCGAGACTCCCTGCCAGGGATCTGAGGGAATTAGTATTTTTTCAGCCCCCAGTTCATTAGAATGTTACGCAAATAGAGGACTGTTTCAGAGAGTCCTGCCATTAGAGGAGTTGGGAGAGCATCAAGATCAAAAAATTTCCAATCACTATGTTTTTCAGGCTCTTTGTTCTCCACATCTCCATGCCAATCCTTATCATCTGAGTAATACCAGAGGGTTACAGATCTGTGCTCATCTCCAGGGATGATTTCGGTGGAAGCTCTTAAGAGTGTCATTCTGCGTATTGTGATCCCCACTTCTTCAAAAGTTTCCCGTCTACCTGCATGAAGCAGGGCTTTATCTTTCTTTTCTACCCAACCCCCAGGAAAAGACCATACCTTATTTTTTTTCCTCCAGCCTAAAAGGATTTCACCTTTCTCATTGAACAGGATTGAAGCGATTCCTACTCCTACATCTTGTGGGCGTGGCATGCTTCCCCCTAAATTGAAGCACAAGGAAGATGGAACACCGCTTTCAGGTCATTCTCCTTGAGATCCTTCCCGGTCATCCCGTCCTCCCTTTTGGCAGTCATCGTGACCTGCACATTCCTATCAGCCCCTCCTTTTTCAATGAAAGTGACCTCTAATGGGGTTTTGCTGGAATCTTGAATAATATCGCCCACTTCTAAGGATAGAAAACTGTGGACTGGTACCCAGGAGCCTTTGATTCTTGTTTGGTATTCTGTCATAATGACTCTCCTTTCTGGGGTGAGCTTACCACACTAGATAGAAAGGCAAAGAGTTTTTTGCAGAAAAATTCTATTTTGTGGTTTCTTTTTTGGCCCCTCGGGTGCTAATAGTGACAGAAGGTGGAAACAGCCCTCCAAATAAGGAAACCAAATGTCTTTGCCTATTCGCCCAGAAAGATCCTTTGAACAATTCTCCCGTTCCGCAGAATTGGTCAGAGCCATCAAGAAAATGTGGAGGGACAATGAAAAAATCTTGGAGTGGCCCACGAGTACCATCATTGAAAGGAGGATTAACGGCATCCTCCTAGATTTTGACCTGTCTTTAAAAGAGTGGTACTACTGGGCCAAAATTGCTAGAGCTGAGATGAAGGCCTAATAAATAGTTTGTGTTCTGCCAAATTTGTGGTAGATAGATGTTAACTTGAACTTTTTGAACTGAGAGAAAACTACATGTCCACAGAGCAAGCAATTGTCAAAGCAATGCTGGGGGGAGAGGCCCCCTCAGTTCTGATGACCGATGCCTACAAATTTTCCATGGCGCAAGCAGGCATGCCTCTTCGGGAGGAGACCTTCTATCTCTCTGCCCGGAGGGGTGGACCACATTTTATCCCCTTCAATTTGAAGGAGTGTATCGGACTGCTCACCCCTGATCTCTATTCCTTGGATCCGGTTGAAGAGAATTTTCTCAATAAATATGGGTATGGGATGACTCCTTCCATGAAGTCTGCTCTAGGGGGTAGGTTGAAGCTCTCCGCACCCAAGCCTGGGACTTGGGTGCTGGACAAGGAACCCCTTGCAATGGTCACAGGGCCTTCTTTTTTGGGTTCCTGGCTGGAGCCCATGCTCATCTGGTTCCATTTCCCAATCCAAGTGGCCACCCAAATGATGGGTGCGGCAAAAAATGAGCACCTTTACTTTGCAGCTACTTGTGAGGATGAAAGAGAAATCATCAAGTGTGTTGCGGAGAAAATGATCTCCAAATGGCGTCCAGACCTGACTTATAGGGTCGTGGCCAAACGCCACGAATATGCCCTCTCCGTGGAAAATAACCTGAAGGAACTTGTTTCCGTGCTTCGGGAGTCCAGAGGAAAAGACGCTGTGGACCCAGGCAGCGCTATCCTGGAGGTCGGGATGAGGAGTGTAACCTGCATGCAAATGCATGAGTTGGCCCTGTCCCGCGCCAAGCTCTATGGAGTGGGGGGTACTTCCAATGTGTATCTGGCACAGAAAATGGGCATGGTCCCTAGAGGTACCACTGGGCATGAACACCAACAAAGGTGGTTTGGGGATGATTCCGCTTTCATGGCCCTCCAGGGAATGAGGAAGGGACCAATCTCCCTGTTGTTTGACACTTTCAATCTTGAAAGGGGAATTCAATCTGCCATCCAAATTATGAAAAGGAATCCCACTCGCAAATTCACGGCACGTTTTGACTCGGGACCCCAATCAGATCATTTCGGTCTGTTTGCAGAGGCTGAGAGAAAAGACCGGACCTTGCACCCAGATTTTTGCTTCATGGATTCCATGAACCCTGAGAAATTGAGGGAGAGGGAGAATAGGGCAAAAGAATTGGAGATTGCCCTCAGACGGGTTTTCTACGGAGCAGGAGAGGGAATTGTCAACAGCAGGGCTCTGACAGACATGACTCGGAGCAAAGTGTCAGCAGTCTATAAGCTGTGTGCGGTGGAAGATCTTCCTACCATGAAATTCGCGGGGGTCAGGGGGAAGATGTCTTTGCCGGGGAAGATTCAGGCACTCCATAGAGTGCCTGGGGGTCATGTGGATAGCCAACATGAACAGGTGGAGGCTTTGGTGACCCAGAGTCATGAACTAATCCCTAATGGCTTCTGGCTCAGAGACCTCATGGAGCCAACGGGAGTGAAGCCTACCGGACCACTGATGCTGTCTGAAAGCACTCAGATGCTCATCTACAGAATTGCAAACATGTTTGACGCCTCTCATTTCCTGACCCTGCCAATCAAAGGAGTTGGACCATGCCAGTAATTGATGCACAGAAATTGATTGCAGATCGGGCAGGTGCCATCAGAGCCTTTCATCTTGAGAAGGGAATCCTGAAAGCTCAGCTGGACCTCTCTGGGGGTATTGATTCCGCCGTCATGGCTGGGCTCCTGTTGGAAGCCTTGGGGCCAGAGAATGTGATCCTTGTGTTTTCCAATATCCACAGCAGTGAAGAAGCGTGTTTCCAAGCCTGGAGCCTTGCTGATGCCCTGGGGATGTCTTTTTGTGAAGCCCCCCTCACCCAGTTATATGATGGTCTTCTCGCTACCTTCCAAAGATCCATTGGGAATATGTACAACGGACATAATTTCCATCCTAAGTATGGGGAGGGAGACAACCCTGTTAAAATTGGATATGCTCTCTTGAAGCAGGTGAGAGAGGAAATTGAAAAGGACCCAACCATTTTGGGCTCCATCAAATCTACCTTGAGGGCTCCGGTGGGTCGTGCTTTCAATCGAATGCTTGGTGGTATTCGACATGGCACAGGGAATGAATGTGAAGACAGATATATCCGGTTCTATCAAAAAGGTGGAGATGGGGAAGTGGACACAAATCCCATTGCCATGCTCTCCAAAACAGAAGTTTTCCAGTTGGCTTTTGCACTGGGCCAGCACTTTGCTAAAAAGATGGGGAGTGATTACCCCATAAAAGCATATGAGAGCATCCTTGAAAAGACCCCTACTCCTGATCTTCTGGGGCCAGAAAACCCTCAGACTGATGAGGAAGAGTTGATGGCTCTTACCGGAGTCCCTCTTACCTACGGAAGAGTTGCCCCCAAAACCGGGAAAATCCTTTCCTTCGGAACCCTGGAGAGAGTGGCCAGAGGTTTTGATTCTTCTCTTACGGGGCACGGGACTTTCAGTGGCCCCTGGGGATTCTATTTTTTCACGAAGTATGAAACGGGGGACATTTTCCATGAAAGAGGTTGGGTCCGTACACTTTTCCTCCCACAACTCCGACAGGAAAATATTTTCCCCCAAGAGGAGTTCACGGATCAAGAAGTACTTGATATTCTCCAAGCTGTTAAGAAATTGGAGAAAGCTACCAGACATAAAATGAACCCCAACATACCAACGTTGGGAACCAGACAGGATCTGATCAAAGCAGGTGTCTTGACAGATCAATTAACCCTTCCCTAACAAAGGAAAGAAAGAGAGACTACTATGGATGTACGTTTGTTTGTCGTTGACCCCCAAAATGACTTCTGTTCCCCAAAAGGGTCCTTGTATGTCAACGGGGCAGACCAGGACATGAGCAGGCTTTCCCAGATGATTCAAAGGCTTGATCGTAAGCTGACGGACATCGTGGTGACCCTGGACAGCCACCACAAGGTGGACATCTCGCATGGCATTTGGTGGAAACAGGTTTCCGATGGTAGCCAGCCTGCCCCCTTCACCATTTTGGGCTTGGACTCTGAGGGCCGTATCCGCGCCTGTGATCCGGCAAACGGCATGGCTCCGAGTGGTGCTGAGTATACCACCCGAATCCCTTCCTTCCTTCCCCGCTCCAAGGCATACCTGAAGGCCTTGGCGGATGGTGGCAAGTTCCCACACTGCATCTGGCCCGACCATTGTTTGATCGGTTCCGAGGGACACAACGTGTATCCCGAGCTGTGGCAAGCCATGCTCCAGTGGGAAGAGAAGAACTTCGGAGCCGTCGTGTATGTCACCAAGGGCTCCAACATGTGGACCGAGCACTTCTCGGGAGTCAAGGCAGAAGTCCCAGACCCCGAGGATCCCACGACCCACATCAACAGCGGGCTCATCATGAGCTTGGAAGAGGCTGACATGATCGTGTTCGCCGGAGAGGCCAAGAGTCACTGTGTGCGGCATACCGTCATGGACATCTGTGATGCCTTCTCGGATCCCGCTTATCTCCGAAAGGTGACCTTCTTGGAGGATGCCTCTTCAAACGTGACCGGTTTCGACTCCTTTGGTGATGATTTCCTCAGTGATATGGTAACCAAGGGCATGAATGTGGAGACTACTGACTCCTTCTTGGCATAAGCCACAAAAAACAAAGGGTCCCTAAAAGAACCCAAAGCAAAGAAAGAAGAACAAAAAATGCCGATTTTCAATGCTGAAAATATGGAAAACCATAATGTGAAGTCCACATTCCAGTTCTCTGCCGTCAAGGTTGAGACCCTGGGAGCGACGGAATACACACTCGCCACTCTCGTCGTGGATGTCTCCCTCTCCGTGGGGTCCTATGAAGCTGCAATCAAGGCAGCCGTGAA
>Ga0114918_10001547_pt1 | contig 20566 bp, 20 predicted proteins | sample LantaG_FD_87015 | JGI IMG/M metagenome (GOLD analysis project Ga0114918, IMG submission 87015) | Deep subsurface microbial communities from Baltic Sea to uncover new lineages of life (NeLLi) - Landsort_02402 metaG | ecosystem: Environmental > Aquatic > Marine > Oceanic > Sediment | place... | reverse complement strand
GTGTATGGTTTCAGGTACTTTTAACTCCCCTAATAGGGGTACTTTTCATCGTTCAGTCACCTTACTTTTCACTATCGGTCGTCGAGTAGTACTTAGCCTTGGAGGGTGGACCCCCCAGCTTCACACAGAGTTCCACGAGCTCCGTGCTACTCTGGTACGCCGTCAATAACGCAGAGCATTCGCTTTAACATACGGGACTTTCACCCTCTGTGGTCGGACTTTCCAGACCGTTCTGCTCGCGATGCCTTTGTAACTGCTTGACGACGCCCGCAACCCCACTGAGCATGCTCAATGGTTTGGGCTATATCCGCTTTCGCTCGCCGCTACTTACGGAGTCTCGGTTGATTTCCTTTCCTGCAGGTACTTAGATGTTTCAGTTCCCTGCGTTAGCCTCACATGGCCTATGAATTCAGCCATGGATGACAGGAAACGGTTGCCCGCTCCTGACGGGTTGCCCCATTCGGAAATCCCGGGATTAACGGTTGTTAGACACCTGCCCCGGGCTTATCGCAGCCTACCACGTCCTTCATCGCCTCTCGACACCTAGACATCCCCCATACACCCTTAGTAACTTGACCATATCAATCTATGATTGTGGTCATTGCCTATGTATTTATAAGCGCTCATCTTGTAGGACTTTCTTGCTGACGAAGCAAAAAAGTCAAACGCATCCAATTATTAACTTGTAAAAGAACCTTATTATAAAACAACCTGTAAACAGGCCGCTAATAACCATGGAGACGATCGGGATCGAACCGACAACCTCCGGCTTGCAAAGCCGGCGCTCTCCCTGTTGAGCTACGTCCCCGGAACCCGCTGCTGCGGAAAATCCTAAATCCTAATATCTAAAGGCTAAACTCTAAACTTTAGTGCTTAGAACTTGGAATTCCCTTCGGATTTAAGCCGAAGGCAATGGGCCCGGGTAGACTCGAACTACCGACCTCACGCTTATCAGGCGTGCGCTCTAACCAGCTGAGCTACGAGCCCTTCGGCCCTAATCACGCTTGCAGCGTTTGGTTATACTATCTACTTAAAAAAGAGCAATAAAAAAAACCGCTGCAAAAACTGCCAGCGGCAAATCATTCGAAAATCCCGCACTTACCTAACAGTTTGAAGCAACAAATTCAGCGTCAAAAGGAGTCTTCTCAAAACTCGACCTGAACCTTTCTACATAAGCCAACAACTCTATTAACCTAACACAAACCTTAATTCTATTATGCTATCGACCGACCGTCAACCTTTTTTTTACAAAAATCTTTTATTTTTTCCACACACCCCTCTAATATACGCTCAACACCATATCTTCCTTCAACAAAAAAAACCGAAAACGCCCTTGCCAAGCCCCAAAAACCCTCAATTCCCTGCAATTCACACCATCTTTCACTTGACACAACTGCCCGAAAAGGCCAATATACAAGCGGTACAACCCTTTTCGTGAAAGGAATGAAAATGAAAAAAACCCTGATTCCGGCATTAACCGCCATCGTTCTCACTACTCTCGCAGGCTGCCATTCAGACATCGTCTGCACACCGCAGCTCAAACAAATAAAAACAAGATGCTTCTACTTCGAACCACTAAAAACAGAAGACCCACACGTAGGTGAAGTCCTCAACAACCTCATACAAAAAGAATTCATCAGACTCCGATGCCAAATCTGCGACTCTAACGACGCAACCGTCTTCATCACAGGGGCCGCATTCTTAACACAAAGGTCGCAGGCAAACGAAAACCTTTTCGGGGCAGCCGCCGCATCAAGCCAGGCCATCGAAAGTGTAACCATAACCGTCAAAGACGCCACAGGCCAACTGCTCGCCTCGGCTTCCTACGACAACGTCGAAAGATTCACCGCCGGAAAAATCGGACGCCAGTTCGGCGCCGCCCTCGCCGCAAGACTAAAATGAACCAAATGAAGTTTTCCGCTCGCGGGTGCGATTTTCAATCAAACCGCAAAATATCGCCAATTCCACAAACTGTCAAAACACATTCTAAAAAAATCCCAAAAGTCAAAATTTTTCTAACTCCTTTCCTAACAAGCGATTAGATAAAGCAATGACCGCTTTGACGCAATCGGCCTAACGTTTATCACGCAGACAACGATGAAGTGTTTCCGGTTCAGCCATTTTTTCTCTTGGCAACGCATAATCATTCATATACACTGCTCATCAGATGCAAGCTGCTTTCTGATTGACAAATACGGGATTTCCCAATCAAGAACAGTACACATGAGAACATGAGATTGAAATTGCCCATTGACAAGGATAAAGACCATGAAAAAAACAAATGCCGATACGATCAAAATCGCTGGCCTTGCCGCAGCTATGGTGATGGCCCTTCTATTTGCCGGTTGTGCTGCTGCCCCAGGTCAGGATTGGCACAGCAGGCTGGCCGCCGAACTGCCCGTCCTCGGACACCGAAACTGGATTCTTATCGCCGATTCGGCTTACCCAGCCCAGAGCCGAGCTGGCATCGAGACCATTGCCACCGGAGCCAACCAACTGCAGGTCGTCAAGGCGGTATTGGAAGCCATAGATGACGCCCCACACGTCCAGGCCAACGTCTTTCTCGATGCCGAGCTGGCACACGTCTCGCAGAACGACGCTCCGGGTATCGACGCATACCGCAGCCGGCTTGCCGCTGTACTGAATAAGCACAAGCTCCATGCCGCCGGCGTACCCCACGAAGAGTTGATAGCGAAGCTTGACCAGGCCGCAAAAACATTCAGGATTCTGGTGCTAAAAACGAATCTCACTTTGCCGTACACCTCCGTCTTTCTCCAACTCGATTGTGGATACTGGAACGCCCAAGCCGAAACCCGCCTCCGCCAAACCATAGAAAAATAGCACGCCCCGACATCCTAACCAACCCCGCATCTCATCCTGAGCGCATCCGCCACGGGCGGACCTTTGGCGGACGGATTCGAAGGACCTGAAATCTATGTGATATATGCGATTTCATCAAGTTGGCGCTTCTCTTGAATTCACAGTTTGTGTATGATTATTCAAAGAAGCGTAACCTTATATGCCGAAGGATAAATTATGAATGATGCAGATATTAGACAGTCCTTCCATAGGAAAAGACTGCGGCAACAGCATGCCCAAGAAGATACGCTTGTAATTGATGAGCTCGGCTTAAATCACGGAAAATGTCGGGCGGATATTGCCGTGGTTAATGGTCATCTTATAGGTTATGAGATTAAGAGTGACAGGGATTCACTCTACAGACTTAATGAGCAAGTCAAATCATACAATACAGTTTTTGATAAGCTCTATATTATAGTGGGCGAGCGATATAGCAACTCCATCCAAGAACATATCCCAAAATGGTGGGGCATTATAGTCTCCGTAAGAGGTTCCAGAGGCGCAGTAAATTTCAACATAATTCGTAAGGCTCAGAAAAATAAAAGTACAAATCCATTATCTATAGCACGGTTATTATGGCGTAACGAAGCTGTAGAGATATTGGAGCAGAAAAAAATGCCACCTAAGGTTCTTCGCCAGCCTCGTGCGGTGCTATATAAGCATCTGGTAGAAATGCTGAATGCTTGTGAACTGCAAAAAACTGTCAGGGAGTATCTTAAGAAGCGTAAAAACTGGAGATGTCCTGAATTACCTTCTCAATATGATGATTTGTGCCAACCTGCCGCCACATAGTCAAGCTTGTTTTATCTCTTTTTCCACTTCCCCATTCTTGACACTACTACTGTCGCAATGCAGTCAGAAACAAAAGATATGTTCGAAGAACATTCAATTGCTATAGAGGCCTCTATTTGATCGTTGGATATTAAAACGAACAGTGTCCTATTTACGCGTGCTCCTTGATTCCTTCAGCTTTGTTAAATATTCAATTGCACGGTTAACAGGAGGATCGCTTATACCATCCGGGATAATTGGTTTTATGCCTGGAGACAAAGCACACATATCTGGATCATTTTCATCAATCTGCCATGCTGGACATACCTGCAACTTTTGTTTTTTAATCCCAAGCTCTGGAAATAAGTTGGGCGCTTTTGAAAGACTTTCATATGTACCTGGCATAATCATATATGATTTTGCCTCAGAGTATGATGATAAAAATTGTTGCAGATTACGAGGAGTGCTTGGCTCCATTTGATGAATCCTTGATACCATATAAGCATGCGATACCGGGGCATGTTTTTGTAAAACTTCCGTATCTGCACCTATTACGACATTATAGTTATATGGGTGTTCTTTGTCGATACCAGTGATGATTGATACTCTAATATACTCATGCTCATCAATCTTCCCAAAACGACTTTGCCACGCCCGGAAAATTGCTTTTCCTGCCTCTTGGTTTCTGAAGCATAGCACAAACAACGGTGGCTCATCTGGGCATCCAACATATGCCATCGCCTGCCATTTTGCCTTATCCCATAATGGCATATTAATTATTGAATAGACACGAATGTCACGGTGCTTGAGATTATCGATGCCGGAAAGCCTATCAAGTGTTACATCCTTCATTAATTCAGGTACAGGTGCTTCGGGAGTTTTTTTTTCTGCATTTGATCTTCGGCCATTGAACCAAGGAATAGATCGCTTTAAGGGAAAGCTTTTTCCATCCGTTTGACTCCTCCATGCCCAAAGACAAAACTTTGGATCATTACCAAGCATATTTTTAATACAAACATCAGTATCCACGATACTTAGAGCTCTGGAAAACGCAGCACCTTCTTTTGCCATTTTTTCCAAAGTGCTTTCGGGATTGTCTATAACAGCTATCTGACATAGTACAAATACCATAATTTCACGCAACCATTCGCGATATGCTTCAGATTGATCATGCATTTTGTAAGCAAACCCTGTTGTATGACGAATTTCGATTCTTGCTATTCCGCTGGTTTTATCTAACCAATATTCAGGCATATCAGTACTAGAACCAGAAGGCGTCATCCTTATTTGTAATTCTGGTTGATAAGGCAGAATTGACATGTCCAGCCCTGTTGCCAAAAAAGCCTCAAGTACGGCTAAAATTGTCTCGCTTAAACAAAGAGATTCAAAACAATTAGTGGTCTCGATTGTAACATGACACCCTATTATGAAAGTACTAAGCACTACCTCACTATGTTGAAGCAATTCAGGTTTTTCAGGAACATCACGCGATGCTGGTTGGATAACCCACTTATCAAAGAAGTCCACTACCTCTTCACTGCTTTGACCAGATGGAATAACTTTTTCCTCACGGAGGTATTCCTCATGCCCAAGGGCATACGTAACCGCCATCCAAGAATGTATCAACCCTCTGCTCTTCAGAACACATGGTAAAAAGTCCAGCCGTTCCAAGTCTGGCAATTCAGCTTTTAGTAAGAGCAAACCTAATACAAGATCCTGTACTTCACGTTCATTAACGAAGCGGTCTTTTTCTGCTTTATCTAAGATCAACTTTTCCGCAACAACTGATGCTACATCCATCCAAGAAAGGACGTAAGGGATTCGACCGAGTTGAAGTTCCAGCCAAACGAGCTTCTGAAGATAATATAGGGTTCCATGTACCACATTGCCGTGTTTCCAAAACTCTCCGAGTGCTTCGTTTGCTGCGACGAGCACATTTCGTCGTGCTGCCCACAACAAGCCAGCTGACTCATATGCAAGTGCACACCCCATCAATGAATCAATAAATCCCCTTCGGTACTCGTCTATAGTAAGTTTCTCTTGGGCTCGGCCAAATAATTTGATAGCCTCATATTTCTTCCCTTCCTGAAGCTTCTCGTACCCACAATTTAGCAGAAGATAGCCTGCCGGTCCTTGGCTGGTTCTTTTCCCGGTCAACTGTACTAAGGTTTCAAATATTTCGTTTAGCTTTTTATTATCTGGAAGCAAATTCCTAATTTCAGGGAAAACCTCTGAAATAGCCTCAAAAGGAAAATCAAGGTAATCTTGGCTGGTCTTAATAATTTCATGTAGTTCGTCAAGAATATGGTCAATCTCTACATCATTACCGAATGATTCAAAGAGGTTAATGAGCAATCTTCGAATCTTTGCCTGCAACGCATTATTAGGTCTTTCTTTCTCTGAAGCAAGCCGGTCAAGTTCGCATTTGAGTGTAGTCGTACGCTCTTCCAACTGAGCCTGAGCCGCATCTAATTGCCCTATCTTTACTGTCGCGGTTAAAAGCATCCATAAATTGGCGAGCTTTCCAATATCTTCATATTGCTCGCTTCCAATAGCTAACTCCTCAACGCGACCATAACTTTTATCAAGCTCATTGATACCATCATACCAGTAGAAAGCTGTCCAGGTTCGGATATAGGCTATACGCATCTTTTGTTGGCGGTATCCTACTTGCTCGGCAATTCTTTCTGCCCTATCGAAACGTCCATCAACCTCGACCCTGGGACGCTCAAGATTTCTAGCGAGAATGGCTGCTTGCATACAATCTTCAGCTAACTGATATTCAACACCCTTGTAACGGTCCACATCGTCTATATTATTCTCGAGTTCTTGTAGTTCAGCTTGTTTTAGAGTGTCTTGAGGTCCCAAAGAAGGGTGACTTTGCTTTTCATACTGAGTGAGACATAGGGTTTCAATTGCTAACCCTTGGCGGCCATGCTCAAAGATACACTTCATAATCCAATTACGGTCAAGGATACAAACCCGAATGTTGTGTTTCTTGCTAAGAGTGTCTTCCTCCGTCGCCCTATCCTTATCTCGAATAAACTGGTTACTGATAAAGTAAATGATGCGATAACCCCTTTCTGTTCGAACGATTTTATCTACATCACTACGGACTTTACGTTTCCACTCCTTTATTGCGCTAATCGCGAAGGCCCATCGTTCCTGGGCAGCTTTTCGCCCAATACCCTCATACCATCTAAGTGAAATATCATCTGCAACCGGATATGTCTCCGTGTCTGTCTTACTATCACCTCCACCAGTAGGGCCTGTCTGTGGCAACAGATTTGGGCACAACTCTTTTTCTGCCAAACGGCGAGAGAAATGCTCGAACTCATATTCTTGCTTCCGAGAGGTCAGTGTGTCAAGCTGGTATTCGAGCACTTCACGACTTAAGAGAGGCTCTTCAATTATTTTCGAGTCAGAGAAAAGTTCTGGTCGACGCGCTCGCATATATTCTGACGGCCGAAATTTATCGAAGTCAGGTTGTCCTTGATTTACTTTCATCGTAGTGTTAAAAGCCTTCCCTGAACTACGCCTAAAAAACCACCAACGCCCAAAACCTGACCACATTCTACACATTTTGAAGCTCAATGCCACAACATTTTCCCCGCAAATCCCAATCTTTCAAGTCAGCTTCCAATGTAAGCCATTAGGCTTGTGGGCGACACCAAGCACTTGCGACAGAGCTAACTTTGCGAGTAATGCTTACCGAGCACGCCAAAGCTGACCGCCTTCCTTCCTCTTTACTCGGTTTACGTGCTTAAAAGCACTTCGCGTCCATTCGCGGTTCCACAATTCTTTTTCTTCTTTACTTTGTCATTTTGCCTTTTCCCTTTTCCCTTTCACTGCTGCCCCTGCGGCTCCCGGACCCTAATCAATCAAAACCGAACGCACTTCTTCAAAAACCCCCATAACCACCAAAAATCCCTTACCCATTCTGCCACAAGCGCTTAGGCCGTTTCGCCCGGCAAAACCCCCCGAATTTTCGACAATATGCGATAGATCCACACCTATTACAGAAGGGCGCCATTTTTCTAAGCACCCAGAAACGAGGATCGAGACTATGACAACAATCGCAAACATCGAAGATCGGAGTTTATCCCGACTCGTCGGGCCTGTCCTGTTGTTTCGAGCCTTCTCATTTTCATGCTTCGAATTTATTTCGGATTTAGATATTCGGATTTCGTGCTTCCTCTCAATTTATGCAAAACAAACCCAATTTTCGAACCGCCAAAATGGACCTAACCTCTTATGAACACAGGGGCTATGAACATGAATCACCCCTTCGCACCCCGGCAAAACAAACCCAATCAAACCCAATTTCGAACCCACCGCTTTTTACGGATAACAGTTCAAGCTTTCTCGCTTCCCACCAACTCCGCACCCCCCTGCCGGAACCTGCAGCGTAGTCCGTCTTCGGCGAACGAGCGACGCAAAAACCCGATTTACATTGACCTGCACCCCATAATCTGCAAAAATATACGCATATTTCCCGGTTTACAGGGAACTTTCGCCATTAACCAAAGTCTAATAAAGGAGACGCCGCGTGAACGAAGCAGCGAGCATCAGAATTGACGATGCCGTACTGGTTCAGCGATGCCGCAAAGGCGATTCTGAGGCTACCGAAAGGCTGATTCTCAGGTATCAGAATCGTGTTTACAACATTATTTACAGAATGTGCGGCAACGCCGACGACGCCGCGGAACTTACGCAGGACACGTTTGTCAAAGTAATAGAGAATATCGACAGGTTTGCCGGCAACAGCACCTTTTACACCTGGGTATTTAGAATCGCCGTCAACCTGACATTGAATTTTTGCCAGCGCCGCAGCAAGGTCGCCTATCATTCGATTGATGTCGAGCAGCACGACCAGAACTGGCAGGCAACGGCACTTTTGAAGAAGTTTCTTAGCAACGAGACCTCGCCGGATCCGGCTCTGGTCGCGCAGAACCATGAGTTGCTGAGATTGCTTCAGGAAACTTTGGCAGAATTGGATGAACCGCACAGGGCGGTGATTGTGTTAAGGGATATCGAACAGATGACATACGAACAGATTGCAAAAGTGCTTAATCTCCAAATGGGAACCGTAAAGAGCAGGCTAAACAGGGCCAGATGCAATCTGAGAGACTTATTGGAGAAGAGGTTGAAATGAAAGACAATATTGACGAATTTCTCAACGCCTACATCGATGGCGAACTGACTCAAAGACAGCAGATAGAGATCCAACGCCTGATAAAGCATGATGAACAAGTGGCCAAACGGCTGAACCGGCTTCAGAAATCCAAAATGCTCGTCGCATCATTGCCAAGACTTGATGCCCCTGCCGGCATGGTGGACCGTATTATGACCGCACTTGAAACAAAGGCAATCCTGGAGCATCAGCCGGCGATCGTCAACCCGCACGCCGGTGCAGCATATCTGTTCGCACGAAAACTGGTCACTGCCGCCGCCATGATTACTCTAATGGCAATACTCGCTGTCGTTGTTTACACAATACTCGCACCAAATAGCGAAACGCCGACAATCGCCACCAATGGAACAGCCACAGTTGCCCTAGCCACTGAGGACTTTTACGGCAGACTCGAATTGACCACCGCCAATCTCGCCGCTTCCAACGCCGTCCTCGCAAGAGCTATCGAAAGTCAGGGTCTTGAAAACAGCGTCGAAGCCCAAACTGTCAACGGCCAAAATACCTACAACCTCACCTGCAGTCGTGCCGGCGCAAAAGCACTAATTGCCAGGCTTTCCGGCATCTGGAAGAACCTTGACGCTGCCACACTTGTTCTTCAGACCGACACATTTGCCAAAGATGTTGCGGTCAACACCGTCACTGCCGAACAAATAGCCCAAATCATCGACAAGGACACGCTTAATGAGCGCATCGATGTGGCCAACGAACTTGCAGCCGCGAACAAACTCGCGAAGCTTATGCCCAATGAAAATATGCTGCCGGGTATGCCGAACCATACAATTATACCAACCTTAGTTATGCCCGTTCTCACAGGAGACAATGCTTCACCCACAAAAGTTGCCGCTCCTGCAAAACCAGGTGAACGCGTCAACTTGACAATCATCCTTCGAACGCCATAATGACAGCAGTGGCATAAGGTTGATAAAGATTTCCGAAAGCATAGAGAGTAACGGATGCTCGACATAAAGAACTGCTGTCTCGTTGTCGTCGATGTTCAGGGCAAACTCGCCCAGTTGATGCACAACAAAGAGGACCTTTTCAAAAACCTCCGCATTCTCATCCAGACCGCAACCTCCCTCGAAATACCAATCCTATGGTCTCAGCAATGCCCCGACGCCCTCGGCCCCACCATCCCGGAAATTGCCGAACTGCTCGAACATATAGAACCAATAAACAAATCCACCTTTAGCTGCCTCGCTGAACCACGGTTCAAGTCAAAACTGATGGAGCTTTCGCAAAAACAAATCCTCCTCTGCGGAATTGAGGCCCATATCTGCATCTATCAAACCGCCGTCGACTTGCTTAAATTTGGCTGGCATGTCCACGTCCCTGCCGACGCCGTTTCGTCTCGCACATTGGAGAACAAGCACATAGCGCTTACCCGAATGCAGGCCGAAGGCGTAAAAATATCCTCCACAGAAATGGCCCTCTTCGAACTGCTAAAATCCGCCGACCACAAAAAATTCAAAACCATCGCAAAGTTGGTTAAACAGCACTGACCGTATCGTTCTCATGCCTTGTTCTGATGCTGATTACGCGGTCTTTTTCTTATCGTTCTTGTTCTTAGGTGTGGTGGCTTTCGGCTTGCTCACGGAATCCTTCTTCGCTTCCTTGCTCTTTGCCTTTTTGCCTGATTTCTTCTCAGCAGCCGGCTTGTCGTTCGCCGCGCTGGTACGGTAATTCTCGCTTCGATAATCCGTCTCGTAAAATCCGGACCCTTTGAAGATTATCCCTGCACCCGTACCAATTAGCCGTTTCAAACCCTGTTTGCCGCACTTCGGGCATTTACGCAATGGTGACGCCGTTATCGACTGAAACAACTCGAATTCATGTCCGCACTGCCGGCAAATGTAATCATAAGTAGGCATAACAATTATTCCACGTCACCACATTCATTTTCATCAGCCTCTGCGGCTTCTTCACCGCCTGATTCCTCGGCCTCCGTTGGTCGCACGTTTACCACAACTTTGCTTGGCCGGATAGCCCTGCCGTTCAACGTGTACCCCTTTTGAAATTCTTCCAGCACCGTATTATCTTCCGTTTCCGGTTCGCTGCGGCGCATCATCGCCTGATGAACCGCCGGGTCGAATTTCCCCCCAAGAGCCTCTATCGGCTCGACACCGTGCGACTTCAGTATATCCGCCATCTGGTCGTAGATAATCTCAATACCCTTGACGAGGACCGCAACATCCTCAGCGGAACCTGCGTTCGTCAGCACGTGGTCGAAGTTGTCCATCACCGGAAGCAGCGTTTTGATGATTCTTTCTTTCTCATAACCAATCATATCCGTCGTCTGCCTGGCGCTGCGCTTCTGGAAATTCACATAGTCGGCACTGACACGCTGGAGCTTCTCGAACAACTCGCTCTTTTCCTTCTCAAGCTCTTTCATCGCCGCGTGAAGCTCTTCCAATGCCGACTCCTGCCCTTCAGCAGTCTTCCTGTCTTTGCGTTCTTCTTTGCTTTTACGTTTCATTCGTCGTTACCGAAATGCTTTTTCAGTTTCTCGAAAAAACCCGCCACCTTCGGTGACACTGACTTATTGTTGGTTGCTGCGAATTCCCTCAGTAAATCCTTTTGCCTGATGTTTAGTTTTGTCGGAGTCTCAATAGCCACCTGCACAAGTTCGTCGCCGTTCCTGCCCGTCCGCATATCGGGAAGACCACGCCCCTTAATACGAAAAACGCTCCCGTATTGCGTACCCGCCGGAATCTTCAAACCACGCTTGCCGTCAAGACTGGGAACGTCAATCGTCGCACCAAGAGCCGCCTGCGTAAAGCTTATCGGCACAACCGCGACAAGGTCGTTCCCTTCCCTGCGAAGAAACTCATGAGGCTTTATTCTGATATAGCAGTACAAATCACCGCGAGACCCGCCGTTACGACCAGGCTCGCCCTCACCGCCGATACGTACACCCTGTCCTTCATGAACGCCGGCGGGAATCTTAACACTGACAACTCTCTTTTTCGGTACCTTGCCGCTGCCGTGGCACTTCTTGCATGGATCGGTAATTATCAGACCACTGCCGCGGCACTGGGGACAAGTGGAAACCATCTGGAAGAATCCGCCGCCACGAGTGACCTGGCCACTGCCGTTGCATGTCGGACATCGACCGGGTTTCTTGCCCTTTGAAGAGCCGCTGCCGTTGCACTGGCTGCAAAAATCCTGACGAGTAAACTCTATCGTTTTTTCCGTGCCCCTGGCAACTTCCACAAGCTCCAGGTCAACCGAAGTCTCAAGATCATAACCGCGGCTCGGACCCGTCCGGCGAGAACCCCTGCGCCTGCCGCCCATACCGAAAAGGTCCCCCAGGTCACCAAAGCCGAAAATATCCTCGAAGATACTACCAATGTCCTGCCACTTCATGTGCTGGTAGTCACGCATCCCCATCCCGCGAAGCCCCTCATGACCAAACTGGTCGTAACGCTGACGCTTCTCCGGGTTGCTCAGAACTTCGTAAGCCTCGGCACACTCCTTGAATTTGACCTCGGCCTCTGCCTTGTTGTCGGGATTCTTATCGGGATGGTACTTTATCGCCATACGCCGATACGCACGCTTTACATCGTCAGCCGACGCATTTTTGCTCAGCCCTAAAACTTCATAATAATCCCGCTTGGCCATAGTGTCCTATTGTGTCCGTCAGTTCCCCTTGCCGCTGGAACACCTCGCAGCCACACTTCATAAAATACGGCAAATCAGCAAATTGCTCCGGGTACAGGCTCGGGTTTATCCTTACCCTCTTCTTTTTCACCGAGGTCCGTCACCAATACGTTCGTCGTGAGCATAAGCCCAGCCACCGATGCCGCGTTTTGCAGAGCCGTCCTCACTACCTTGGCCGGATCCATTATCCCTGCCTTGAACATATCCACAAACTGGCCGGTATTCGCATCATAACCGATATTCGGATTCTTCTGAAGTTTCTCCAACAGTTGTGCAACCACAACGTCACCAGCTTCGCCGGAGTTGTCCACTATCTGGCGAGTCGGTGCCTCCAGTGCGCTGATGATAATATCAAAGCCGATCTTTTCCTCGCCCCTGGCCTTGGCACGAGCCTTTTCAACTTCCGCTATCGCTGCCAGGAATGTCACGCCACCGCCGGCAACCACACCTTCTTGAATAGCCGCTCTTGTAGCGTGCAGTGCGTTATTGATAAGGTCCTTACGGTCCTTCATTTCAGTTTCCGTTGCAGCCCCTGCCTTGATAACCGCCACGCCGCCGGTCAGTTTCGCAAGACGTTCCTGCAATTTCTCACGGTCGTAGTCGCTGGTAGTCTTAACAATCTGGCTGCGAAGCTGCTCGCAGCGGCCCTTAACGTCCTTCTTCCTGCCGCCGCCTTCGATGATGGTCGTTGTTTCCTTATCGACAACAACCTTCTTAGCCCGACCAAGCTGAGAAAGCTCGATACTCTCCAGCTTCAGCCCAAGGTCCTCGGTAATTACCTGTCCGCCGGTCAGCACTCCTAAATCGCCCAACATCGCTTTTCTTCGATCACCGAAGCCGGGAGCCTTAACCGCGCAGACCTTCAAAACACCCTGAAGACGGTTTATCACCAATGCCGCAAGGGTCTCGCCTTCAACGCCTTCGGCAATAATCAACAGGGGGGCTCCTACCTGCGCAATCTTCTCCAGAAGAGGTATCAACTCCCGAATATTAGACAGCTTCTTCTCATGCAGCAGTATATAGCAGTCCTCCAGAACCGCCTCCAACGTTTCAGCGCTCGTCATAAAGTAAGGCGAAATATACCCCTTGCCGAACTGCATACCCTCCACGACCGTCAACTCGTTTTCCATTGCCTTGCCTTCTTCGACCTCGATAACACCGTCGTTGCCGACCTTGTCGATAGCATCGGCAAGAATCTCGCCGACCGAAGAATCATTATTGGCGCTGATACCCGCGACCTTAGCGATGTCATTGTGTCCCTTAACCCCGACCCGCACCGACTCGATATACTTGACAACCTCAGCCACGGCTTTGGAAATCCCACGCTGAATTGCCATCGGGTTCGCCCCTGCCGTCACCTGCTTGAGGCCTGCACTGTATATCGCTTCTGCCAGAACCGTCGATGTAGTGGTACCATCACCAACAACGTCCGAAGTTTTCGATGCCACCTGGTGCGCCATCTTCACCCCCATGTTCATGAAGGGCTCCGGAAGCTCAATTTCCTTACTCACCGAGACACCGTCTTTGGTTATCTTCGGCGATCCCCAGCTCTTCTGCAGAATAACGTTTCTGCCTGTCGGCCCCAACGTAACTTTCACCGCCGCCGCAAGCTGCGACAATCCTTCCTTCAACTGCATTCGCCCTGTATCGTCAAACATTAATTGTTTTGCCATTTCTTGTTACCTCAACCAAATTCCTCTAAGATTATTATGGTTCTCTTACCATGTCACCGGACTTATTTCTCCACAATCCCGAGCACTTCACTTTCACGCAGAATAACGTACTTCTTGTCGTCAATCTCCACTTCACTACCCATATACTTGCCGTATAGAACTTCGTCGTTCTTCTTCAGCGTCATCTCACCACGTTTGCCATTATCAAGAAGTTTCCCGGCTCCCACCGCGATTACCTTACCTATCTGTGGTTTTTCCTTGGCCGTATCGGGAAGGAAAATCCCGCCGGTCGTCTTCTCCTCGGCTTGCGATTGCTTGATTACGATTCTATCATCCAAAGGCCTGAGTTTCATAATTTGCTCCTTCATATATCCTGACTCTTACTTTCGGTTCATATCATTATTGCGTTGGGCCGCACTACATCATTCCGCCCATTCCACCCATGCCGCCGCCCATGCCGCCCATCCCGCCGGGCATTTCCGGCTTGTCGCTCGGTTTTTCTGTAATGACACAGTCGGTTGTTAGCAAAAGACCGGCAACGCTTACCGCGCTCTGAAGCGCGATTCGAGTCACCTTCGCCGGGTCAATAACGCCGGCAGCCGGCAAATCCTCGTATTTGTCCTTGTCAGCGTTATAACCAAAGCCACCCTTGCCCTGGCTAACCTTGCTCACCACCAGGTTCGCGACAGCTCCGGCATTGCTCGCGATGCAGTGACACGGCATCGAAATCGCTTTTGCCACGATGTCAACCCCCGTCTGCTCGTCGCCGCGGAGCTTCAATTTCTTAACCGCATCGATACAGCGAATCAACGCAACACCGCCGCCGGGAACAACGCCTTCCTCCAGCGCCGCTCTCGTGGCATGAAGGGCATCTTCTATTCGTGCCTTGCGCTCCTTCATCTCCGCCTCGCTGGCGGCACCAACGTTAATCTTGGCAACGCCGCCGGTCAGCTTTGCAAGCCGTTCCTGAAGCTTTTCACGATCATAATCGCTCGTCGTGGCCTCTAACTCGTTTCGAATCTGCTTAATCCTGCCGCTGACAGCTTCATTACCGCCTGCCCCTTCGATGATAATCGTATTATCGTTGTCGATGGTCACCTTCTTGGCCTGGCCAAGCTGGGAAATGCTGATGTTCTCCAACTCGATACCAAGGTCCTTGAAGATAGGCTCCGCGCCCGTCAGCACCGCGATGTCCTGCAGCATTGCCTTGCGCCGGTCACCATAGCCGGGAGCTTTCACCGCAGCGACCTGAAGCACACCCTTAAGCTTATTCACTACCAGCGTCGCAAGTGCTTCGCTCTCTACGTCTTCGGCAATTATCAGCAGCGCACGCTTGGCCTTCGACGTCTTCTCCAACAGTGGTAGCAGCTTGCTGACATTGCTTATCTTCTCTTCGTAAACCAGGATGAAGGGCTTCTCCAGCTTACACACCATGTTATCGACGTCCGTTACGAAATGCGGCGAAAGGTAGCCCCTGTCGAACTGCATACCTTCCACGAACTCGACCGTCGTATCGATTCCCTTACCCTCTTCAACAGTAATCACCCCATCCTTACCGACCCGGTTAAATGCCTCTGCCATTATCTTACCGATCTCGACGTCGTTGTTCGCCGAAACCGATGCGATATTGATAATGTCATCCTTCTTCGTACTGTCAACCGGCTTTGCCTGCGATGCTATTCTTTCCGTAACAACCTTCGCTGCCGCCTGTATCCCCCTGTTAAGAGCCATCGCGTCGGCTCCCGCCGCCAGGTTGCGGTATGCCTCCTTGAACATCGCTTCAGCCAAAACCATTGCCGTCGTTGTACCGTCGCCGGCAATTTTCGAGGTCTTGCTCGCCGCCTCCTTCACCAATTTTGCCCCCATGTTCTCACTCTTATCGAGAAGGTCAATCTCCTCGGCAACCGTAACACCATCCTTGGTAACTGTCGGGCCGCCCCAGCCTTTGTCCAAAACAGCATTTCTGCCGCGAGGACCAAGCGTCGATTTTACTGCTGCCGCGAGCTTTTCAACGCCCGCCAGCAGCTTAGCCCTGGCGTCAGAACCAAATGCCAAATCTTTAACTGCCATAGTCTCATGTCTCCTTATTGTCTTCTGTATCATTCCAACATTAATTACAGCCAACTTCTACCAGTGTGCAAACAGTATACCAGCTTTGCCCCAACTTCGCCCCCTTTTACCGCCCTAAACCGTAACTGCCTGTCTTATCGGTACTTAAACAAACCAAAAACAGGAACTTCGCCGCCTCGCAGCTACCCCCCCACCTGCCAAATACATATTTTGGCACTCTCACACCCGCCAAAAACGTCAACTTGACAGCCATTTAGATGAGTGAAAACGATGTTCGCGGGAAAATTTTCAAGAAAACTTAAATTGTGCTGTACTTTTTGGTCGAGGTGTTATATAATATATATAACATAAGCGCGACTTGCTCAGAATGATCCAGAATCGAAAGGAGGTGAACCTGTGGACCATCAAGAAAACACGCAGTTGGATTTTGGTGCTATGCTCAAGAAGTTGAGGCTTGATGTAGCGAACATTGGATTGCGGGCTTTTGCTGATTTGATTAATATGAAGCCGTCAAATCTGAGCAATTTGGAACGTGGAAGAATCACGCCGCCCGCTTCCAAAGAAACGATTGACCTGATTTGTGACACTTTGGGATTGGCAAAGCAGGACCCAAAAAGAGCAACCATGTTTGACTTGGCAGCCAGAAGCCCAAACCGAATACCGGCAGATGTGGCCAAAGTTGTCAAGGATCAGCCGGGCGTGCCGGTGTTGGTAAGAACCGTGGCTAATCGACAACTTAGCGAAGAGAAGCTCAGAGAACTGGCTGAGTACATAAAAGACTTCTATTAGAGGAATGATGGATGGAGCCATCACATACGAAGAAGTACACCGAACGCGAGATTGAACTTCAAGCCGCAGAATTGCTTAACCATCACTATGGTAGCGATCTAACCATACCGGTCGAAATTGATCTCATTGCCGAAAAGCACAAACTCATAGATGATATTGTGCCGGCGGAGTTGCTTGAGGACAGGTTCAATACTGCCGCAATCTTGGTCAGCAAAAGCAATGGCTGCTGTGATATCCTTATCGATGAGGATACCTTGACCTACCAAAAGGCCAGGGCAAGCTTTTCAATTGCCCATGAACTCGGACATGTCGTACTACATCCTGGACTCTACGATGGTTGCTGCACGGTCGAAGACGCAATCGCACTTAGTCAGCGGATTAAGAGAATATATGCTCGCATAGAAAGAGAGGCCAACTGCTTTGCCGGGGCCGTTCTCATTCCGCGCAGAACCATATTCAGAGATACTGAAGCAGTTTACGCAAAAGTGGTCCAGACTTACGGATACGATATTGATGCTGTCCACGCCCGGATTTGCTCGCTGCTTTCACATCATTATGGAGTAAGTACTAAGGCCATGAGTATTCGCCTGTCCGATATCGGCCTCAGCACCAAAATCAAGATTTCATTGAATGATCAATCACCATACTTGACAGAATAACCTGGCAGACCGACACGCAGAATCTCGCCCGCCTTGCCGCCAATCCCCCACCTGCCAAATACATATTTTGGCACCCTCACACCCGCCAAAAACGGCAACTTGACAGCCAAACCACCCCCCTCAATCCCGCCCCTCCTTTTTCCCATGTTCCTGTATCTTAGCCACCTGTTCCATCACTTTCTCATATTGTTTGCGAATATCGGAATTCTCAACCTTACTCAACCGTTCCTTAAGCTTCATCAGCGCATACCGTGCTCCCTCTATCTCCGCAAGCACCTGGGCATACCCATCCACCTTAGCTTCATCGTATTTATTGCCGCTGCCCACGATTTCCGTAATCCTACGACTTGCCGGCCTTCCAATCCTTATCAACGCCGTCCTCGCTGGATAGTCTGCTCCCAAACTCACGTCGAGTGCTATCTGTTGGCTCACCAGATTGATGTTCTCTATTAGAACACCCACAGCCTTTACCGCTCTGAGCCTACACAGTGCGCCAATGATCTTCTCATCGCTCATAAAAGGTGCATTGGGGTCTTTCAGTTCACTAATCAGCTTGCCAACAGTCTCATTGTAATGCCTAACCACGCCGTCAACCATTTCATCGACCGCATCCTTCTTATACGGATAGTCCACTTCAACCGCATTCCCATCCGCGGAGGCTCTAATCGTGATACCAGCAACACATATCCCGACCCCGACCGCCACAAAAACCAATACCCCAAACACCACTAACCTTTTCATTTGCGTATCTCCCAAACCATCTGTAACATCCCCAACACCACCAACCCTGTCAAATTGCCTGGTCTACTTACCCTTCAAAAACGAGCTTTAAGAAATCTTTGCCCATCCTCAGATTGCACGGGACCATCATTTAAAAATTCAGAGTGGCACCGGCGATCTAAACTGATATGGCCGGCTCTGGCTGTTGGGCCTCTGCGGCTGGCAGCCCAGGTACAGAAAAGGTACTCTTTCGCGCGAGTCATGGCCACGTAAAGAATGCGACGTTCCTCGCTTAAATCGGAATTTGGTCGCGGAATAAGTCCATTCTCAACGCCCGCTATTATGGTAGCACGAACGGTGAGACCTTTTGAGCCACCCATGGTCATTATTCGAACGCCTTCACTTTGTGCTTGGGCAAGGTCTTTGCCCAAGGGCTCGACCTGCCCTATGTATCGTTCGAGTGATTGCTGTTCTTCACATACCTCGTCCAACTTCAAAAGTAAGGTCTTAAAATCGCCAGTAGCTTCGGACACAAAACCGTCATCACTGCACAAGTCGACAATCCAATGGCCCCATCCCTGTTCCGGTTGCTCGTCTGGTAAATTGTGCTGAGTAAGCCACAAGAGGATTGAGTCCATCATAGCCTTAGCCTTGGGAGCTGACGATGGGGCATCTGGAAAGTCATTGTTGTATCCGCTTAACAACTCCGTGGAGAATGTCACACCTGCATCCTTCGCTCTGTCGTAGATATACTGGAAAAAGGTCTCACCAACGCCGCGGGTAAGACAAAGAAGACTAGCCCAAGCGATAGAGTCGTTGCGGTCAATAAGCATCCGAAGAAGCACCAAAAGTTCCCTATTTCCCGGTTGTTTTAGCAAAGCGAGTATATATGAAGGGTCGGAACAAGGTATGTCACATTTCTCAAGTGCTTCCCTAATTGGTTTGCTAAACATGCGTTTATAATCAGTTCTCATTAATACGAGTATGTGTTTCGGTTCGACTCCTTCATTCATCAATCCTCTGACTAGTTTGGCTATACCCTTTGCCTCACTCCTGTCCCCCTGGAAATGAAGAAACGCAACCTCACCATCTGGAGAATCAGGGAGCGGATCAAGTACTGCGCGATCCGAAGGGCGGTCGGGATCTCCCTGGATAACGTAATTCGCCCATTTGATGATGCGCTTTCCGCACCGCAATGTCACTGAAAGTGGATAATCCTCTGCATTGCTGTAGTCGGTGAGAAAACGACGGATTCCTTCGGGAGCGGCATTTCGCCAGGAATAAATTGATTGGTCATCATCGCCAGTACCAATTACTGCGCATTTGCTTTTTTCGCTGAGCAGCTTTATAACCCTTAGGTCGCAGGAGTTAAGATCCTGATACTCGTCGACGAGTAGTAAGTCGAAGTCGATGCCCTTTAAATCGTCGTGAACATCAAGGGCGTGCTGGAGCCGATATGGAAGCTCTGCAAGGAGAGTGTAGCCGAGAATCCGGCGATGTTCAGTCCAAGCACCTCGAAAACGAATACGGACGGTGTCACTGATCTCAGGGTCTTCCTCGTCCGTAAGTGACTCCCAATTTGACGCCATCTCCTGAATCAGTTTTTTTAAAACCTTCACCTGGACACCAATGCGTTTCGCCAGGGTGGGGTGGACTATATTATTGGTCTCCCAAGTATCGGCAATACGAAGCGGTTCTGGAAAATTACCTGTACCTGGATTGCGAAGAAGTACAGATATTGCAAAAGAGTGAATCGTGCTTGGTCGCGCTGCTTCTTTGGAGTGAATCGCGATTTTTTCTGCAAGCTCAGCTGTGGCAGCCCTTGTAAACGTCAGCATTCGGACGCGTAGAGAATTGTCTTCTTCAAGCAATTGTCCCAATAGAGCCACCATTGTCGTGCTTTTTCCGGTACCGGGACCGGCAAGCACGCGAGCATGGCGAGTGGGGTCGTGCAACAGAATCGCGCGCTGTTCATCAGTTGGTTCAAATATCATTTCTACAGATTCCTTCCAAAAATGATTACACACTTTGCCTTAAAACTAGGGACAGTCACGAATGGCGGTTCCTTAAGCAATAATCCCTGTTATTTTACATTTATTCAAGCCTTTTTGCCAAAACTGCCGAAATTGCTTATAAGTACTGTTTTTGGCATCTATTTCGACAAGAGCGAAACC